>VYKS01000008.1_pt1 | contig 163520 bp, 152 predicted proteins | sample 5114511 | NCBI WGS metagenome assembly VYKS01 (sample SAMN12291795, study PRJNA351875) | freshwater metagenome | isolation source: freshwater lake | place: USA: Michigan, Gull Lake | collected 2011-07-05 | reverse complement strand
GCGCCGGCGCATCGCGCCGCTGTCGAGGCGCGGCGGGCTGGCGCTGACCGGGCCGTCGGCGCGGTCTTCCGGCGCATGCGCGGCGGGGCGCAACGCGCCGAGGTGCGGTTCGACGGTCTGGCGGGATGCCTGCGCACGCCGCGCGGCGGGTCCTCGCGTCAGACGCTGTTGGTGATCGCCCAGGGCGAGGTGCGCTCCCGCCTGATCTCGTCCCGCGAGGCTGCGCGCCTGATGGGGCTGCCCGACAGCTATCAACTTCCCAAGTCGCAGACGGCCGGCCTGCAGATCATGGGCGATGGCGTCGCCGTCCCGGTCGTGCGCTGGCTGGCGGAAACCCTCCTGGCGCCGCTCGTTGATAGCAAAACTGCAAGCCTGGCTGCGGAATGACCCCCTGACAGCGGCCTGAGGCGGGTCTAGGGTGCCGCCCTCCCGCAACAGGCCCCAGGGTGTTCCGATGGACGACGCTTCCTCCCTCTATGACGCCGCCCGCTTCAAGCGCGCCGGTCGCGGCAAGATTTATGACTCGATCATCGACACGATCGGCGACACGCCGCTGGTGCGCCTGCCGCGCCTCACGGCCGAGCTGAACCCCAAGGCCGAGGTGCTGGCCAAGCTGGAGTTCTTCAATCCGATCGCCTCGGTGAAGGACCGGATCGGCGTTTCGATGATCGAATCGCTGGAGGCCCAGGGCGTGCTGAAGCCGGGCTCGACGATCGTCGAGCCGACCTCGGGCAACACTGGCATCGCCCTGGCCTTCGTCGCGGCCGCCAAGGGCTACAAGCTGACCCTGGTCATGCCTGAGAGCATGTCCATCGAGCGTCGCAAGATGCTTTTGCTGCTGGGGGCCAAGCTGGAACTGACCCCGGCGGAGAAGGGCATGCGCGGCGCCGTCGCCCGTGCCCAGGAGCTGATCGATGCGACGCCGGGCGCGGTCATGCCGCAGCAGTTTGAGAACGGCGCGAACCCGTTGATCCACCGGGTCTCGACCGCCGAGGAAATCTGGAACGACACCGCCGGCGCCGTGGATGCTGTGGTTTCGGGCGTCGGCACGGGCGGCACGATCACTGGCGTGGGGCAGGTGCTCAAGGCGCGCAAGCCGTCTCTGAAGATGGTGGCCGTCGAGCCCGAAGCCTCGCCCGTGCTGTCGGGCGGCGCGCCGGGTCCGCACAAGATCCAGGGGATCGGCGCCGGCTTCGTTCCGGGCGTGCTGGATCGCGGCGTGATCGACGACATCGTCCAGGTCAGCAACGACGACGCCTTCGCCATGGCCCGCCGGGCGGCGGCGACCGAGGGGCTGCCGGTCGGCATCAGCTCCGGCGCGGCGCTGACGGCGGCCTTCGATCTGGCCCTTCGCGACGACTACAAGGGCAAGACCATCGTGGTGATCATCCCGAGCTTCGCCGAACGTTACCTGTCGACCGCCCTGTTCGACGGGCTCTAGCCCCGGGGGCGGGCGCCTTGACCGACGTCTATGACAAGGCCAAGCGCTCGGCCGTCATGGCGCGGGTGCGGAGTCGGGACACTGGGCCTGAGCTTCGCCTGCGCCGACTGCTGACGGGACTAGGCGTCCGCTACCGCCTGCATCGCAAGGACCTGCCCGGCTCACCCGACATCGTGATGCCCGGGCGGCGGCTGGCGTTCTTTGTCCACGGCTGCTTCTGGCACGGCCATGACTGCCCGCGCGGCGCGCGGGTCCCCAAGGCGAACCGGGACTATTGGTTGGCCAAGGTCGCCCGGAATGTCGCGCGCGACGCGCGGACGCAAACCGCGCTGATGGAGGCGGGCTGGCGGGTCGAAACCGTTTGGGAATGCGACTTCAAGGACGAGGCCGCCCTGGTCGCCCGTCTTCAGGCGCTGCTCGACAAGACTTCCGGTTTCGCGCGCCCTGCGTCGTCCCGCGCCGCCAGCACTTGAGACAGCGCCGAGAACAGTTCGGCCGGGTCGATCGGCTTGGCGACGTGCGCGTTCATTCCGGCCGCCGTGCAGGCTTCCCAGTCCTTGGCGGTGGCCGAGGCCGTCACCGCGATAACCGGTGCTTCGCGATTGGGGCCGGCGCTGGCGCGGAGCCGGCGCGTGGTCTCGCGACCGTCCAGGCCCGGCATGTAGACGTCCATCAGAACGGCGTCGAAGACCTCTGATCCGAGCAACTCCAGGGCCTCTTCGCCGGATTCCGCCAAGGTGGCCTCCACGCCGAACGGCTGCAGGATCAGCTCGACGGCCCGGCGGTTCACCACATGGTCGTCGACGACCAGGACTCTGAAGCCGCTGATCGAGGGCCCTGCAGGGCGCAGCGCGGGCGCCTCGGCGGGCTCAAGGAGAACGGACAAGCGGAAGCGGGCGCCCTGGCCGGGTTCGTTGGCCGCCGTCAGGTCGCCGCCCATCAGACGCGCCAGTTCGCGGCTGATCGCCAGGCCGAGGCCCGATCCGCCATGCTGGCGCACCACGGACTCGTCGAGCTGATCGAACGGGGTGAACAGGCGCGTGATCGCCGCTTCGGGAATGCCGGGACCGGTGTCGACCACATCGATGATCAGGCGCACCTGGTCGCCGACGTGCTCGGTTTCCAGCGTGACGGCGACGCCGCCACGGCCCGTGAACTTCGCCGCGTTCGAGAGAAGGTTGTTCAGCACCTGCTTCAGGCGCATCGCATCGCCGGTCACCCACTGCGGCACGGTCGACGCGCCGGTGACGCGAAATTTCAGGCCCTTGCGCGCCAGTTCTGGCCGCCACAGCCTCAAGGTGTCCGACAGGCTCTGTCGCAGGTTGAAAGGGGATTTCTCCACCGACATGCGGCCGGCTTCGAGGCGCGAGAAGTCGAGAAGATCGTTCAGAAGCGTGCGCATCAAGCCGCCGGCGTCGGCGATCAGTTGCGCGTGCATCCTGGAACTGGGCTCTGGAATTTCACTCTGGAGGCGTGCGGCGCCGGCGAGGATGGCGCTGATGGGCGTCCGCAGTTCGTGACTGATCATCGCCACGAAGGCCGACTTCGCCGCGACGGCTTCCTCGGCCTCGTGCCGACGGCGCTCGGCTTCGGTCTTGGCGTCGGCCTCGGCCCGCAGCGCGGCGCTTAGCGTGCGCGAGGCGACCGCGACCGCCGCGATCAGCAGCAGGGCGCCCAGCCACAGGGCGTTGGCGAGCGGCGCATCAGGGTTCGCCTCGCGGGCGATGACCGGAATGATCAGCAGATAGATGATGTGCGGCGCGGCCGCGGAGATCGTGGCCGAGCGCAGGGCGCCGTTGACGATGACCACGTTCATCAGCGCGCCCGCCAGCAGCATGCCGCCCAGGGTGGGGGCGAACCGCGCATGCGACGCAAACAGCGGAATGGAGAGGAAGCCGAAGATCGCGGAAGTCAGGAACGGCGCGACCGTGACGGACACGAGACGCCAGCCTTCGTGGCCGGGCCGCGGGCGATCGGCCAGCCAAGCCGCCAGGCCGGTTTCGAGGAGTTGGATCGTTGTGTACAGCGCCGCCCAGATCCAGACCCAACGCATGCCGACGAACACGTCCAGGATCAGAGAGATCACCAGGGTGGAGCCAAGGCGCAGGTACATGTTGGCGCGTCGCGAGGCGACGGCGCGAGCCACGTCCTTGTCCACCGTCGTCGCGCTCATCGGCGCTGTTTCCCCCCGAGATCGTCGAACGACCCCATTTCAACCTAGGCTAGGCACGAAGGGCTAAGAGGAGATGAAAGCCGCCTATCGCGTCAAGAGACCGGCCCCCGGGACGGGTTTTGGAAGGAGAGTACACCTTTGAGTCGCTTAGTCGGCGGGTTTTCCGCCGATAGCCTGAACGGCCGCTACGGCGGCGCACCGAAAGTTCGCGCGATGTCAGCGGCTTCAACGCCGTCCAGTTCCAGGCGTTTGAGCCGTGCGGTGTCGCCCGCGACCACACGGACCGCCGAGCGCGGGATCTTCAAGGCCTTGGCGAGAAAAGTGATCAAGGCGGCGTTGGCCGCGCCCTCCACCGGCGGGCTGCTGACGCGGACCTTCAGATAGGGACGGCCATCAGCGTCGCGGGCCCAGCCGTCGGCGGCGTCGCGGCCGCCGCGCGGGGTCAGTCGAACAACGAGGCTCAGCGCCAAGCGTCAGCCGACCAGGCCGACCAGCGTCATCCTCAGCGCCGGCAACAGGTAGTTCTGCACACCCGAAATGATCAGCAGGACGATGATCGGGCTGATGTCGACGCCGCCGAGCGAGGGGATCACGCGCTGGAACGGGCGCAGCACCGGTCCGGTCACGCGATCGAGGAAGTCGAGGATCTGGTACACGGCGTTGTTGCGACGGTTGATGACGTCGAAGGCCACCAGCCAGCTCAGGATCGCCGAGATGACGATCGCCCACCACAGAAGGCTGAGCAGGCCGCCGAGGATGAAGAACACGAAGTTGATGAGGGCGGTCATGAGGGTCCTGTCCTGACTTTTCGCTTCTTGCCGCGCCACGCGCGTGCTGGCAAGCGAAGGAGCCGCTTGACGAGCGCGCTTTGGGGCCGTATCTCCGCCGCTCCTTGGGGCCGTAGCTCAGATGGTAGAGCGCCTCGTTCGCAATGAGGAGGTCAGGGGTTCGATTCCCCTCGGCTCCACCAAGGACCTCCAAGTTGTTGAACGGCTTGGCGTTTAGACTCCCCCCAGTCCGACGAGAGCAGCGCTGTTACGACAGGCTGTTACGATGTCCTTCTCTGCCAACGTCGTTCGACGTGGGGCGACCTACTATTTCCGGGTGGCCGTCCCCGCTCGATTGCGTGTTCTGGTCCAGAGGCGCGAGCTCTGGCGCTCGCTGAAGACCACGGATCCTGGCGTCGCACGTAGGCGTGCTGCGTTGATGCAACTCTTGACGGACAGGCTGTGGCGCGATCTTGAGCGGCTCATGCTGATCAATATCGAACGCGTTGATAGGCCGGCTGTCCAGGCCATGATCGATCGTTGGCTGAAGGCTCAGCTCGACGAGGATGCCTATCGTAGGGAAGTTGGCGATGACGATCTCGTCGCCGGCGTGGTCCTCCGTGAGAGGCCGGATGGCTACCCCGACGAGGTCGTTCGCCGCATCACCTACGAGGAGCGTGCGGAGGCCGACGAGGACCCCTTCGACACGCTGACGCCGGAGCTTCTGCCAGCGGGGCACTACGTCCTTCGCGACGTCTCCGAGCGAGAGTTGTTCCGGCGTGCTCAGGGTAAAATCTACCGTTCTGCGGCTGATCGTCACGCCAAAGAAATCGAGGACATCGCCGAGGAACACGTGAAGGCGCTTTTCGCTCTCCTCGGGCATGAGGTCGACGAGTTCAGCGGCAAGTTCGAGACCGCGACCTACATGATGATGACCGCTCACAAGGAGCTTTGGGAGGCCCGCCAGGCCAGAGATGCGGCCAACTGGAGGCCACGGCTGGATCGTGACCCGGCCCATGAGCTCGTGAAGCGCTTGACGGAGGTCCCTCTACCGACGCCCCCAGTTGCTGCGTCTCCACCAGTGTCCCAGCCTCTGTCTCAACGGGTGCCAGGAAAGAAGCTGTCTGCGGCGGCTGCGGTGGCGATCAAGGCCATCGCGAAGCACGAGGGCTGGGGTAAGAAGCGCGTCGACGACTACGAAGCTGCGGTACGCACCTTCATCGACTTCCTTGGCGAGGATCCCGATCTCGGCTCGGTTACGAACGACCAAGCTGTGGCGTTCATGAGGGCGCTTGAACGGTTCCCTTCGAACGCCTCTAAGCGGATGCCTTACCGCGAGCTGGCGACCTTCCAGGCCAAGCTGGATGCTGCGCAATCACAGGATGAGAAGGACGTCCTGGCCTCCAACACCATTAACACGAAGTACATCACGCCTGTCCGCGCGGTGTTCGTTTGGCACGATGGTGGGAAGCTCAAGCCCACCAACCCGTTCAAGGACGTGACGGCCAAGCGTCCAAGGAAGGTCGACCGCTCGAAGGGCCGGCGTGACGTTTCGGACAGTGAGGTAATCCGCCTGCTGTCGCTTCCGCTCTTTACGGGCGCCAAGGCCTCGTCAGGCGCTGGCCTCTATCAGCCTGGCCCTGTTCGCGTGAACGACTGGCGGTTCTGGGTGCCGCTGATCTGTCTCTTCAGCGGCATGCGGTTGAACGAGGCGTGCGGCCTGGGCGTCGCCGATATCCGGAGGTCGACGGAGGGCATCGACTATTTCGACGTGCGAGACGAGATCGAAGGACAGCGTCTGAAGTCGGCTGCGGCTCGGCGTCGAATTCCCATCCACAGTGCCCTGGTGGAGATCGGCTTTCTGGCGTTTGTCGAGGAGGCGCGCGGAGCGAACCGGGTTCGCCTGTTCCAGGACCTTGAAGAGGACCAGAGCGGCTACTTCTCCGGCAAGGCGTCGAAGTTCTTCGCCGATCTACGTCCGCGATACGAAGACGAGGATCCTGAGCAGCAAGGCAAGCTCACCTTCCACTCGAAGCGGCACACCGTGACGACGAAGCTACGTGCGGCGGGGATCCGGGAGGATGTGTCCAAGGCCCTCGTTGGGCACGAGCAAGGAGACGTCCACGGCGGTTACGGCCATGTTGACCTGCCGACCCTGCGGGATGCTGTGGAGGCGATCGGCTATTCGAACCTTGATCTGACCCGGATACTGCGGGGCGGATAGTTAAGGGCGCCGGTCACTAGCCGTTGACGCGTGTAATTTGCGCCTCCGCTAACGGGGGGAGCGAGTAGACGCGCGAGCGTCCGCCTCGTCGATAAGTTTTGTCAGATAGGCGACGGCCAAGCCGGCGACGGCAATAGGATCGGCGTCTGCGATCGGAGTGCCTAGGTGTTCGGTTGGCGGGTGAAACTCGTCACCGTACTTTTCATCCTTCACCGTTACGAGCGTCGGGGTGACGTGGACAATTTCTAGATTGGGGTCTTCCAATCGGATGCTGACTACCGGCGCGCCGTTGGTGATTGAGATGTCGTAGACGGCTTGCCCGGTGAAATTGATGCGGGCGTTGTACGCAGCGCCGAACTCGAGGCCATGTTCGTCAGAGTTTCGAGCGTGGTGGATGTATTGCAGAAGCGGGTCTTTGCGCCGAAGGTTCTTGGCGCGTCCAAACCATCCAGCGCTCTTCGTGTTGGTCTTCGCGCCAGCCTCTAGCTTTGCGTACACGCCTCCAGCGGCCAAAAGAAACTCCGACCACGCATTCTCGAACTCAGGTATCTCATCGGTCGAGAGCATCTTTTCCAACGCGGACATCGCTCGCTTCAAGCGACCACGGGCCTGAGCGACGGCGGCTTTATCCATGAGCAATCCAAACGCCGACGAGAAGCGCGGTGAGGAGGCGGGCAATGCCCGCTAGGCAAGATGATGAGAACGCCTGCTAAGCCGCACGACCAGATGAAGAAGTGGCGCGAGCCGAAGCCCGCGCCCAAGGATTAACCTGTCAGCAATGCTTAGGCGGCGAACCTGACCGGCGTCCCGGTCGATCCGGCTACGAGGTCGATACCGTGCAAACAGTCTTGCTTGTTGAAGTACCCTTCGCCCGAGTTGGCGATTTTTCGTCCGTTGGCGGCGTACAGCGTCCAACGCCATTGGCGGGCTTGATCGAGATAGACGTAGTAGTGCATGGGGAGGAAGCTCCATGGAGTACATGAACCGGTATCTTTTTGAGTACCGGCACCGAGGGGCAGACTGGTCCCTGGAGCTTCACGCTCGCGATTTGGAAGACGCTAAGGCTCGGCTGCGAACTCTGCCTTTTGCGTCCTACCAAGGCGAGATTGTCGCTTCGGGGGCCTATCCGATCTCGGGTGAGTTCGCGCAGAATCACCCTCAGACTTGCCAAGGATACCACGGGTCGGCCAACGACAATTAGTCGGTTGCCAATATGTTCTGTTGGTGCCCTGTGTGTAGCCTTCGCGCCCTCTTCTTAAACGTTCGCGGCTTCACCACTCCGCCGATAGGTTAGGCGCTTGTCATCGATCACGCGCAGGGCCTCGTCAGTACGCATGCAGCGCGAGAGTTTCTCCACCCTGAACAGCTCGCCGATGAGGTAGCAGTGTCTAGGCCTCATGCAGGCGTTTCTTGATGCGCTGGATGGCGGACCGAGAAACTCCAAACTCCGATGCCAGAGCGCCGAGTGAAGACCCCGGTAGCTTCGCGCGCACGTCCTCGATCTGATCTTCTGTCAGGACCATCGGGCGCCCGAGTTGCTTCCCCTGCGCCTTCGCGCGAGCGAGGCCTGACTGGGTCCGCTCGACGAGGAGATCTCGCTCGAACTCCGCGACGGCGGCGATCACGCCCATCGTCATCTTTCCTGCGGGGCTGGTGAGGTCGACGCCTCCGAGCGCGAGGCAGTGAACGCGCACCCCCTCGCTCGCAAGCCGCTCGACCGTTGCGCGGACGTCCATCGCGTTGCGACCGAGGCGATCGAGCTTCGTGACGATCAGGACGTCGCCGCTCTCAAGGCGGTCCACCAGCTTTGCGAACTCGGGACGCTCCATGGCGGCGTGCGACCCTGAGATCGTCTCCTTGACGATCCGCTTGTGCTCGACCTTGAAGCCGGCGGCCTCGATCTCCCGGACCTGGTTGTCACTGGTCTGGTCGCTGGTCGACACGCGACAGTACGCAAATACCCGGCTCACTCCGCCCCTCCGCTCGAAAACGTGTATCGGATTGAAGGGTGTCGCAGAATATGGGTCAAGCTATTTTTCGATACAGTGCGGCGAGGTGTATCGAAACCGGTCGTTTTTGGTGCGCGGCTGAGGGGCGTAGCGCTACCGCTTGATGGCGGGGGGCGGGGCGAAATCGTGACGGCAGCGCGGCCCTCGCCGTGACAGTGATCGTGACGAACTGAACGCAGTCAGGCATCTCAACGGCCCGGTTCCGAGCGGCGGCTTGCTTTCCGTTCACGACCCTATCCTGAACTAGGACCGTCCGCTTTGCGGTCTAGCCAAATAGTACGCTTGCGGTGCCGACGCCGATTTCCGCCCCGCCCGACCACGGAACGGACTTGAGATAGCAGCCAACAGGACCACCCCGGACAAGACGTAGGATGGCAATTATCGCGGAAATCCACCTTTTGACGACCTGTTGAGCGCGCTCGCCCGCTGGTATCCTGGCGAGGGGGGAACCGGTGGAGGTTCACCATGCCAGACGGCTTAAAGCCTGCACTTATTCCGGCGGCGCAGTACCTGCGGATGTCGAAGGATCACCAGCGCTATTCTATCCGCAATCAGGCTCGCGTAATCGCTGCCTATGCCGCCGAGCGCGGCTACACCATCGTCAAAACCTACACCGACCCCGGCGAAAGCGGCCTGACGCTGCGCGAACGCACCGGCCTTCAGGCGCTCCTTGCTGACGTGATCAAGGTGGAGCGCCCGTACGAGCGGCTGCTGGTCTTCGATGTCAGTCGATGGGGCCGCTTCCAGTACCTCGATGAAGGCGGCCACTACGAGTTTATCTGTCACTCGGCAGGGGTCCCCGTCTCCTACTGCGCCGAAATGTTCGAGAACGACGGCTCGCCGATCATGGCCTTGCTTAAGCAGTTCAAGCGCTACCAGGCGGCGGAGTTCAGCCGCGACCTCTCCAGCAAGGTGCTCTATGCGCAGCTCTTGCAGGCGAAGATCGGCCACAAGCTAGGCGGACCCCGGCGATACGGATTCGAACGTATTCTGGTCGATGAACATGACCAGCCGATCCAGAAGCTGAAGCCGGGACAGACAAAAGCCTTCAACAACCAAAGGGTCGTCTATGCGGTCGGTCCGGATCACGAGGTAAAGATCATCCGGGACATGTTCGCCTGGTACACGCGCGACCGCATGAGCTTCAGGGGTATCGCCAAGCGGCTAAACGAGATGGGTGTTCCGGCGGGAGATCGTCCGACCTGGGGTGAGGCTCGCGTCCGTCACCTGCTCACCGACGAGCTGGTGCTGGGCATCTATGTGTTCAACCGCACAACCCAGAAGCTGAAAAGCAAGCGGCGGAAGAATGCGCCTGAGGATCTGGTGAAGACGAAGATTCTAGAGCCCATCATCAGCCGCACCTTATTCGAGAGTGCGGCTCGGCGACGGCGCATCCGTCGGCACCGTGTCCCTGCGGAAGAGAACCTGGCTGCGGTGGCGCGCCTGTTCAAGGCGAAGGGTTACCTCACCGGCAAGCTGATCGACGAGTGCCCTTACGCCCCAGGCCAGCACGTCCTGCTTCAACAGTTCGGTTCGATTCACCGCGTTTACGAACTGGTTGGCTTTCAGCCGTCCGGCTGGTGGCGTCCGCCCGGCCAGGAGCGGCCTGTGACCAAGGAGGAGATGCTGGCGGCGCTGCGTCGCCTGTTCGAGCGCGACGGCTACGTGACCGAGGCGACCATAAATGCGGAGCCGTCAGTTCCCAGCGCTCCTGGATACCAGTCCAAGTTCGGCAAGCTCACCAACGCGTATCGGCTGGCAGGTCTGCCCTACAAGCAAGGTGATCTTCAGCGGCTCGGCCTAGAAAGGCTGCGTGCCAGGCGCGCCGGCGAGCCACCCCGCAGGATCAGCTTGCCTCGCTGGTCAGAGATTAGCGAACGATATAGTGACGAGGAGTTGCTGGATCGGCTGCGGCAGCTGCACCACAAGCACGGCTACGTGACTGCGAAGCTTATGCGCGCAGACCCGGACACGCCAACGCCGGTTGTCTACATCCATCGGTTCGGAACGCTGATTGATGCCTACGGACGCGCCGGTCTCGAGAACCGACGGTTCAACATCTGGAGCCGAGCGGCGCGGGCTCGCAGCGAAGCGGCGGCGCAACGGAAGGCGGATACGACGGAGGTGTCCGCTATCCCGCCCCGTATGGTGTGATCGCATCATCGCTGTCACGGGACGTTTTCCGCGATACTCAGTGCGAATGGACAACCCGTTCCGCAGGTTGCCGGACATTCGGAGGGAGCCCTGTGGGCCGTCTAACGTCCGTCATCCGCCATTTTCTGGAAGTCCGAGACGTGCGCTTCCTGGCGACCTTCTCGATGGCGGCCTTGAGGGGTTAGGGTTGTCTGGGTCCCCGTACGTTGGCTTCTAAAGCCACGAGTAAAGCTGTGGGCTGGACTTCACGAGATGCAGCCGAGCCTCGCGCTTTTCCTTCAGCCCGGGGGCGGAGGCTTCCCAGGCCGAGACTGCGGAGATCAGCCCGCCTCGACGATCCAAGATGTCGTCGGCGAGTTTGACTACCACAAGGTTAGGCGTTGCGATGGGTCGGACAGCCAGCAGTTGCTCAAGTGCTGCTGCCTCTGAGCCCGCGCCTAGCCGATCGGCCATGATCGCCAGCGCTATCGCCGCAGACCTTCCCACGCCATGGAAACAGTGAACCAGCAGCGAGCCCGCTGCATGCTCTTGAGCGAAGGTTAGAGCCTCCGCGACCTGCTCTCTCGTCGCTACGCGAACGCCGAGGGTGTCATCGTCAACATCCTCGAACGCGAGGATCAGATGCGCGGGAGCGGGTTGGCGATTAAAGCGGAGCTGGTTGGCTGACCGACAACCGGGATCTTCGAGAGTGATGACCGCATCAAAGCGTCGCTTATGCCTCCTGGCTTGAGACAGGCCAGCAACAACGATGCCCTTTGGGGGTTGAGACAGCGGCAACATGGGATGCTCGGCCATGGAGTCAGGGTAGCCCTGGCAGTAGCTGCGCTCCACCCTTCACTGACGAGGGAGCCGCCTTCCTAGCGAGATGACTGGGCCTTCGCCAAGCGCCGTGACCACCGCACCGCGATAACAATGACCATTTCTCGCGCTGGCGTGGAGCGCGGAGGCGGGCGATGCTCTGCGCTCGCTTTTTCCGAACCGGAGCCTGTGCATGGCGAACAAGTGGCCTGACGGCGGAGAGACGCCGCTCACCAAGTCGGAGAAGTGGATCTTGGGGATCGTTGCCGTCGTGCTCAGCGCCGGCTTCCTAGGGGCGGTGGTCCTGTTGACGCTTTCGGCCTTCAAGCTTCGGCTGACGCCCGCCCTGCTGTGGATGTTAGGTCCGGCGTTGTTGGGTATGGCGATCTTCTTGGTGCAGCCTTGGCACCAGGAACCGCCTTCACCGAGGCGGAGGCGGTAGATCGGCGGACCTCATCGGAGGTCATCTATGAACATTTGCTGTAACTTGTTGAACTCCTCGCCTGATGCGAGTGTGTAGAGCCCTAAGACTAGCTCAGGGACCGTGGTCATCATCCAGACGACGGCCACGTGGGCCGGCGAGACGTTTAACGCGCAGGCTATCGCCGGAACCTCGTGAGGTTCCGGGAGCGATGTGCCTTCGTACCACTCCTCGACAACCGCCCTCGGACGTTTGGTCGCTGAAGCGATCGCGTCTGCCAGTAGCGCCCTGTTGCGGTGAGCGCCTCTCAGCATGGCGCTGAATAGGGACCTAGCGGATTGGATGATGGGCGTGCCGTCGGCCTGTTCGGAGTTGAGCTCCGATTGTTTCGGCTTGATCGCCATCATGAGCAGGCAATGTCCTTAAGCCGCTGAGCTTCTTCCAGGTCGCGCTCGGCCTTCGGTAGAGACGCTTCCGCCGCGTTGAGGCGACCCTTGAACACTTCACGCCAACCGTTGGCCTGGCTGGGAGGGATGCCGATGTCTGCGGCGACCATGGCCCGGTACGTCGCCATCGCCCTCGGATCGCGCGTAGCAATCGCATTCTTGGCGATCTCGATGTCTGCTTTGATCTTGTAGATCTCGCCCTCTGCCTTGGTGACGCCCAGTCGCCGCTCTGGGCAGTAGTCGACGACCTCAACAGGTTCAGGCGGCTTGTCAGGGCCAGTGCATTTGCCGACGAGCCACATGACCCCGATGACCGGCAGAATAATCATCGCCGCGCAGCCGACGAACGCGTCGGCGTCTTTCGATTTAGCCTGCTCCCCCACGAGGACCCCTCACTTCACGCAACAAAACCGCCGGTCAGGAGCTCAGCGCCTCCGCAACCGATTCCACAAGAAAATCGTGTAGACGACCCGATCGCGTAGCGAAAGCGCTGGCTTCTCAAACCAGCGCCGAATGCCCGAACCGCTCTCAGCCCCGCGTTACGCGTTCTTGCGCGAGATCCTTTCTCGCGTGCGGAAAGACGCGGGCTTGACGCAGACCGACATGGCCGAGCGCTTGGACGTCTCGCAACAGGTCGTTTCTCTGATCGAAAGCGGACAGCGCAGGATCGATGTCGTCGAGTTTCACGCTTGGGCACTCGCGACTGGTCAAGACCCGGTCCGGCTTTATGCCGAGATGTCGGCCCAGCTTTCTGACGAGACGTCTGGCGCCCGCAGCCAGTGACTACGCTTGGTAGAGCTTGTTTGGCATGCAAGGCCTAGATCGCATCGCGCATCGATAACCACCTGAAGGTTGCGCGACGAAGCCGGATGTTCCTATGGTGGCGATTGGCCGTCAGGGGGACGGCTGGGAGGGCTACACTTGAATAACTACCGTTTCCTCGCGACCTCTGTCGCGGCGGTCGCGTGCGCTTTCGCGACGTCGGCCTTAGCCGAAAAGTTGAAGATCCCGGAAGGCACGGAGGTCGTCGTTCGCTTTGAGGAGGCGATCACCTCCGCCACTGCGAAGGAGGGAGACCGGTTTACGATCTCCAATGGCGAGTCGATCGACCTTGGAGCCGGCAAATCGGTGCCAGCGGGCTTTGTGGGTGCCGGAGAGGTCACCCATTCCAAGAAGCGAAAGGCCATGGGCCAAGCTGGAGAGCTGAACGTTCGGTTCGACTACATCAAGGTGGGTGATCAGAAGATTCGACTGCGCGGTACGAAGGCCGGGGAGGGCGATGCCCGTGTCGGCACCACCGTTGTCCTCACTGTCCTGTTTGGGCCGCTCGGCCTTCTGAAGAAGGGCAAGGACATCGAGATCAACAAAGGGCAGTCGATCAAAGCCTACGTTGATGGCGATACCGAGATCGATTGGCCGGCTCCCAAGCCGCCCCTTGAGCGCTAGGCCGTCTGATCGGCTGCGCCATGATCCGGCGTGACTGAACTAGAGGGTGTCGTTTTGGCCCTGCGCTGAACGCGCCGCCCTCTGCCACCTTAGAGAACCGGAAGAAGCAGCTGTCGCGATACGAACGAGCAGGACATCCTCGGTTCACCGCACACGGAGAGAAGGGCCTGCCCCAAGGGAACATGTATGTGGAGGTCGTATGGTTAGGCTGATGCTCGCGCTCTTAGGTGCGGCGACGGCGTTAGTATCGTGCAATGAGCGTCGACCCCCGGTTAGTCGTGAGTGTCGCGACGTCGTTGCTGTTGCTGCGGTCAATGTCGATGCTTGGCGCTACATCGGAGCCCGTTGCTCAAACGACGAGCAGCAAGCGCTGCTAGAGGAATTCCGGGAGCGAGGACTATCTACGGAGGCGATCGAACGAAGCCGTTCAGCAGGCAAAGCCGGCGAGGCTGCCCGCTGAGAATTATAGCTACGCAGGTTCTACGCCGACGTGGAGACGGCCCGGCTATATAGACATGCCATTAGAGGTCGAGCTCCCAGCCTATAAGACATGGCTGGACCCGGCTGCCATCGATGACGCGATACGCTCGATCGCAGCAGGCATTGAGACTGGTTGCGAGGAGGAAGGCGAGATCAGGCGACAGGCTCCACCTGCTGAAGGATGACCTCCCATGCGGTCTTCCCGCAGGCGCACGCTTTCCTGAGCAGCCCAGGGATCGCGGCGATCGTGGTGCTATCGTCGCCCAACCCTTCGGCCTTCAGGCGGGCGATCATGGCCTCCGGAGAAATTAGGCTGACCGTCGCGCATCCACGGCAAACGATCCGCACCTTCACCGCTACGCGCCCCCGCAGGACCACGAGGGGCAAGGTCGCGCGGTTCGGGTTCTCCAGCCACTCGATCCCGCAGCCCTCGAGGCGGGCGCACCTCATCGCGGTCTTCACCTGATCGATCTTGAGCGCGCCTAAGCCATGCTCGACGATCCGGGCGTGGTCGATGTGGCAGTTCCGGCGGCAGTCGCGTTGGTAGCAGCGTCCTCGCACGTCGTGGTCACGCGCGAGGTAGCCGGAGATCGTCTGATCGAGGGCCAGGGTTCCGGCGATGATCGTCCAGCCTGTCGGGGGCTTGAGGTCGCGGTGCATGATAATGTTCCCGCTTCGTTCTTATGTGCGGACCGGTCGGAGTCAACGGCGATCGCGGGCGATGCGCGGGATTGACGCGGTCGAACAGGTGCGGGCGAGCGCCGGCACCAGCGATCAACGAGAAGCGCGAAAAGGGAGTTGCTGGCGGGCGAAACGAGGTCGTCCGCGTAGGGTAGCGGCGGGAGGCTTTGAGCGCTCCTGGACCTTCTGGCGCGCGCCTTGCGAAGCGCGAGAGGCGGGCGGCGGACAAGACCATCCAGCTATGCGGACGGTTCCAGCGGTAGCTTCAAGAGGCAGTCCGCAGCGGTTAACCCCAACTCGTGAATGTTGGCCGGTCGATCATCGTACGGGCCACCTACATCACTGGGATGGACCTGGTTTGCGATGGCGTGAGGTAGCACCGCAACCTCGTGCATAAGTCGGTACACCGTCAGCAAGGCGCGCGACAGATACGTGTTACGTAGGCCGGTAAACTTTTTCCCTGTGGAGTCGGTGATCGGTTGCTCAAACGGTGGCAGCGATGTGATCAGTCCCGCTACCACTTTGTCACCGAAAGAGTCGCTTGCGACATGATGCGCGAACCGGTTTCGTATCACGCGAAGTAAGCTTGCTGCGTTATAGGTAGGTGGGCTTATCCAGCGCAACGCAGCGAGAAAAGTGATCCGACTGTGGGCCGTTGCCAGCAAACCATTTGGCGCAATTAACGACGGGAACCCGCCCTTTACGTCGCCATTCACATTTCGCTTTATGCCCTCGATCATCATGTCCTCGGCATAGGAAAACATGAGTATGGCGGCGGCTCGGTCCGACTCGCAGATCGCCACGTCCATCACGCGTTTCATCTCTTCGAGATCGAACTCGATAGATGCGACGCTGTCCCGCGCCTTGGTGACCTGAACGCGGTAGATGGCTTTGGCAACGCGTTCTACGTCATCAGGATCGTTGCCGAGCGGACTAAGCTTTTTTGGTTTCTCCATCCCGTCAGCGTTGCCTTAGTATTTCGCTTGAGCAAGTGGATTACAGCCTGCGACGTCGTCCCTCGGGTCGTGACCGATCATTGCCCTCCGGCCCGCCTGAAGAGGTCGTCCACCTCAATTTGACGCCGACACCGGAGGTAGTCCGCCTATGGCGAGGGTGAAGTCGGCGGTGATGGATCTCCGGAGCCTATAAGGCAGGCCTCAGGACCACCGCCTCGGATCTGCGAACTCGTCTTGACGCGCGCCAAGTTTCGTCAAGGTGGTTGAGAATAGGTCGCTCGAGGCGCCTGTGAAAAGATCAATAAAATCAACGATAATTGGGCGTTCTCGAGGGGGTATAAGCTCCCGGAGATTTCTCCAAACCGGAAAATGTCAAGTTACGACCAGGTTTCGTCAACACCGCTGGTCGCCTCGCTCAGAATACCGGCCAGAGCATCACCTGGTCGATTGATCAGGAGGGCGACCTGGCAAGGTCGTCACGAAGATCCTGCTGCCCCTGGTCTCAAGCGTCCGTCACTAGGGCGCACTGACAACGAGAGAAGCGGCTTTCCTAGCTTTCTGGCTTCCTGGTGGATCAGGTTGATCGTCTTCGAGGATCATGACCTCCCGGCTTCATGGCTTGTTGGAAGGCGTCTTCGACGCCTGGGTGGTCTCCTTCGCGTCGCTTCGCGCCGACTTCGTAGACCGACCCTCTTTCATGGAATGGAAGGAGGAAAAGTGAAGCCTTGACGGATGGCTTCGCTATGTCGCTTGAAGCATTCCATAGCTTCGGCATTTCCCGCTCTGCGATCTCTATGATCGGTCGCGTCTGGGAACCATTTACCCATAGCTCCGCAGGCCCTTTACGCCATTTAAAGGCGCAAAGAGGCTTGCCGAGAGGGCGATGTCAGGCGGCTTTATGTGCGGGGTGCCGTACCCATGCGCCCGTAGTGCTCTACACGCGCATACCTCGGGCCGTGTTCGTCAGTGAAGACGACGGCGGATGAGGCTTTGCTCGCACTGCTGTTTGAAGGCGGGAGCGTGTTCAAGGAGGTCAGGGGTAAAGAGGAAAGGTGTGTCAGAGTGCCGGACGTAGTGCTTGTTGATGTATCCGCACCACCCCTCGATGCTGCCCAAAGGCTTGAGATCGAAGGTGGGGCGGCAATTCTTGGAACGGAGGATCCACTTCGCGTCGCCAACGTCGACAGGAACCGATTCCGCAGCGATTGGGGTGCGGTCCTCCGTGTTCCCAAACAGGAGGCGCACAGCCGGAAGGTCTCGGGGTGACGGAGAGGTCTTGCCGGAGGTTTCGTCAGCGCCGAAGTATTCGCGTAGAAAGCCCCGGAACAACGGTTCTTCTCCGTCCCTCAGGGCGATCATGCCATGGAGATGGGGGCACCCGGAACGGCTCTTCCCAAAGTTCTCAGGGATGAGCATCGCGGCGGGGGCATTGGACTTGCTGGGGTCTTTAGCGCAGGCTCTGCGGCCCTGTCCGCGCCCATGTCGGGCGTAGAGTTCCAGGAGCTTGCCGGTCATGGGGAGCAGGAAGCGCTCGGGGTCTCGCCCCGCAAAGTTCATGAGCCCTGGCTGTAGCGTCAGCGCGTGGGTCAACCCGAGGCTCCGGGCAAATTCAGCGATTGTCTCGGCCCCGTACTTGTACGCAGGCCGGAAAGTTATCGTCTCCAAGTTCATTCGGGCAATAGGATAACAATGTCGCGCCTATATTGTCAATTATCACAAGTGAAGAAATCTCCTTCAGCGTCGCGAACACTATGAAGCTATGAAGCTAGTTTGCTAGTATTTGGGCGGGGGTGCTCATCGCGGCTCCGCCAGCGGGCGGAGCAAACTATAAGGCCGGCACCCTAAACACCTCGGGTACAGGCTGCACCCGGGTCATATAGCCCGGGATTCTCTAGGACTTCGGTCCTTCCGGGGTCTCATCACCGTCCGTCTCATCGGAACGCGCAAGCTTCTCCCGCCGCTCCATCTCGGCGAGGTGTGCCATGACGGTCGGGTGTTTCTCGATAAACATCTTCCCGAACGCTGTAGCGTCGGGCCGTTCGCGCTTCTTTGCCTTGATGGTCATGCTTCCTCTCCGGGGTCAGATCGCATCGGGAGCATCATTGCGCGGTGGTCCGCTGGGAACAACTTGGTCCTCAAGCCAGCGCAGGAGCACTAGCGGACCGAACCGCCGATCACCTGCTTCCGCCTGTTACGAGCAACTGTTACGACTCGACCCATTCCGGCTGTTCTCGGCTGGTGGGACCTAGCAGCGCCTGATGGTTCCCGAGAGAAGGGTTCGCCTCCCCTCGGCTCCACCAAGGACCCCCAACCCGTTTAGTGACGCCGTCCTGGCGGGGCGATTTCAGCGTTTTCTTGCCTTCACGCTTCGACGCCCTGCGACGTCACGTCACAGGGCTTGCGCACGCATGGAGGAGCGGCGCGACGGTGGGTCCATCGCGCCGCGAATCAGGTTTCAGGCGGACGCCGCTTCGGCCACAGCCTCTGCGGTGATGCCAAATTCCTTATAGAGACGCTCGAACGGCGCCGAAGCGCCGAAGCTCTTCATGCCGACGAACTTGCCGTTTTCGCCGATGAAGCGCTCCCAGCCCATGCGCACGCCGGCTTCGACGGCCACGCGAACCGGGGCCTTGCCGATGACGGCGGCCTGGTAGGTGGCGGGCTGCTGGTCGAAGAGCTCCCAGCAGGGGGTGGAGACGACCCGGGTCGGCTTGCCCTGGGCCTGCAGGATGTCGCGCGCGGCGACGGCGACGCCGACCTCGGTGCCTGAAGCGAAGATCGTCACCTGAGCCTCGCCGCCCTCGGCCGCCAGCAGCTCGTAGGCGCCCTTGGCCGACAGGTCGCCGCCCTGGGTGCGCACGTGCGGGGTCTTCTGCCGCGACAAGGTCATCACGGACGGGGTGCGCTGGTGCTGCAGGGCAGCTTTCCAGCACTCGGCGGCCTCGACCGCGTCGGCCGGACGGAAGACCAGGAGGTTGGGGATGGCGCGCAAGCTGGCGACGTGCTCGACCGGCTGGTGGGTGGGGCCGTCCTCGCCCAGACCGATCGAGTCGTGGGTCATCACGTGGACGACGCGGGCCTCCATCAGGGCGCCCAGGCGGATGGCCGCGCGGCTGTAGTCGGCGAAGGCCAGGAAGGTGCCCGAATAGGGGATGATCCCGCCGTGCAGGGCCATGCCGTTCATGGCCGCGGCCATGCCGAACTCACGCACGCCGTAGTGGACGTAGCGGCCCTCGTAGCCGGGGGCGTCGAAGGCGCCCATGCCCTTGACCAGGGTGTTGTTGGAGCCGGTCAGATCGGCCGAGCCGCCGATCATCTCGGGGATTGCCGGGATCAGGTGATCCAGGGCCGAGCCGGAGTGAACGCGGGTGGCGTTGACCGGCTTGGTCTCCAGGGCCTTGGCGATGTGGGCGTCCAGCGCCTCGAAGGCGTTGGCCGGCAGCTCGCCCTTCATGGCGCGGCTGAAGTCGGCGCCCTCGGCCGAGGCGGCCAGCTTGGCCTCCCAGGCCTTGCGGACCTTGGCGCCGCGACGGCCGACGCTCTTCCAGGCCTTGGCGATGTCGTCCGGCACGGTGAACGGCGCGGCGTCCCAGCCCATGGCCACGCGCGAGGCGGCGATCTCGTTGTCGAACAGGGTGTAGCCGTGGCTGTGGGGGTCGCCTTCCTTGGGGCCCGCGCCCTTGGAGATCAGCGTCTTGCACGCGATCATGCTCGGGCGGTCCTGCTTGGTGGCCCAGCGCAGGGCGGCGGCGATCTTGCCGTGGTCATGGCCGTCGACGACCTTCACCGCCCAGCCGGCGGCCTTGAAGCGGGCGACCTGGTCGCCGGTCTCGGCGATCGTGGCCACACCGTCGATGGTGGTGTTGTTGTCGTCGAACAGCACCGTCAGCTTCTTCAGGCGCAGGCGGCCGGCGATGCTGATGGCCTCGTGGCTGACGCCTTCCATCAGGCAGCCGTCGCCGGCGATCACCCAGGTGCGGTGATCGACGAGATCAGAGCCGTAGCGCGCGGCCAGATGGGCCTCGGCCATGGCCATGCCGACGGCGGTCGCCAGGCCCTGGCCCAGCGGACCCGTGGTGGTCTCGACGCCGGGCGTGTGATGGACTTCCGGGTGGCCGGGGGTCAGCGAACCCCACTGACGGAAGTTCTCGATCTCCTTCATCGTCACGGCCTTGAAGCCGGTCAGATGCAGCAGCGAATAGAGCAGCATCGAGCCGTGGCCGGCCGACAGCACGAAGCGGTCGCGGTCGGCCCAGTCGGGCTTGGACGCATCAAACTTCAGGAACTTGCCCCACAGCACCGTCGCCACGTCGGCCATGCCCATCGGCATGCCCTGGTGTCCGGACTTGGCCTTGTGCACGGCGTCCATGGAAAGGACGCGGATCGCGTCGGCCATCTTGATGGGCGAAACGGGCATGAGGGCTTCCGTCTTTGTATGTTTTGCAGGGCTGCGCGAGGGGCGCACTCGCATGGGAACCCCCGAGGGTCAACCCGCGCGGAGCCGCATAAGCGGCGCGGAGCCTGTCTCGTGGGCGCTTTGCAACATGGCCCGCAGGGTTTATAGCTGGGATCAGACTTATGCTCAGTTTAAGCATAACCTGAAAGGCTGGTCCCTTGGGTCGTCCGTCGTTCTTCTCGCCCTACCGCCACGGGTTCGTGCGCGTGGCCACCGCCGTACCCAAGGTCAAGCTGGCGGATCCGGCGACCAACGCCCGGAACATCCTGGCTCTGGCGCGTGACGCCCATGACGCCGGTGTGGCGGTCATCGTGTTCCCGGAGCTGGGTCTCACGGGCTACACCATCGATGATCTGTTGCAGCAGGATGTGTTGCTCGACGCCGTCGAGGCCGCGATCGCGACCCTGGCGGAAGAGAGCGCCGATCTTGCCCCGATGATCGTGGTTGGCGGCCCGATCCGCGACGGGGGGCGCCTCTACAATACGGCCATCGCCGTTCAGGGCGGCAAGGTCCTGGGCGTCATTCCCAAGAGTTTCCTGCCCAACTATCGGGAGTTCTATGAGCGGCGCTGGTTCACCCCCGGCGCCGGTGTCTCGGGCAAGACCTTGAATCTGGCCGGCCAGTCGGTCCCCTTTGGGACCGACATCCTGTTTCGCGGCGAGGGCGTGTCGTCCTTCACGGTGGGCATTGAGATCTGCGAGGATCTCTGGACCCCGACCCCGCCCAGCACGGCCCAGGCCCTGGCCGGGGCCGAGATCCTCCTCAACCTGTCGGCCAGCAACATCACCATCGGCAAGTCCGAAACACGGCGCCTGCTCTGCGCCAGCCAGGCTTCCCGGATGATCGCGGCCTATGTCTATTCGGCGGCCGGGGCGGGAGAGAGCTCGACCGACCTGGCCTGGGACGGCCACGTGGATATCCACGAGATGGGCGCTCTGCTCGCGGAGACCCCGCGCTTTTCGACCGGGCCGACCTGGACCTTCGCCGATGTGGACGTCCAGCGCCTTCGGCAGGAGCGGATGCGCGTCGGCAGCTTCGGCGATGCGATGGCTCTCGCGCCGGCCAAGACGCCGTTTCGGGTTGCCTCGTTCACGTTCGCCGCGCCTGTCGGCGATCTGGCGCTGGCCCGGCCGATCGAGCGTTTTCCGTTCACCCCGTCCGATCCCGCCAAGCTGCGCGAAAACTGCTACGAGGCTTACAACATTCAGGTCCAAGGCTTGGCGCGGCGCCTGGAAGCCTCGGGCCTGAAGAAGCTGGTGATCGGCATTTCGGGGGGGCTGGACTCGACCCAGGCCCTGCTCGTGGCCGCCAAGGTCGTGGATCAACTCGGCCTGCCGCGGACAAATATCCTGGCCTACACCCTGCCGGGTTTCGCGACTTCGGACCGGACCAAGTCGAACGCCTGGGCCCTGATGACAGCGATGGGCGTCACCGCGGCCGAACTCGATATCCGGCCCGCCGCGACCCAGATGCTGCAGGATCTGGATCACCCGTTCGGGCGCGGCGAGCCCGTCTACGACGTGACCTTCGAGAATGTCCAAGCCGGGCTGCGCACCGACTACCTGTTCCGGCTGGCCAACCACAACGCCGCCCTCGTGGTGGGCACCGGGGATCTGTCGGAGCTGGCGCTGGGCTGGTGCACCTACGGCGTCGGCGATCATATGAGCCACTACAATCCCAACTGCGGCGCGCCCAAGACCCTGATCCAGCACCTGATCCGCTTTGTGGCCCACTCTGGCGACGTGGACGCCGACGCTGCGGCCCTGCTCGAGGATATCCTGGCGACGGAAATCTCGCCGGAGCTTGTGCCGGGGGAAGAGGTCCAGGCGACCGAAAGTTTCGTGGGTCCCTACGCCCTGCAGGACTTCAATCTCTACTACATGACCCGCTACGGCATGGCGCCGTCCAAGATCGCGTTCCTGGCCTGGAGCGCCTGGCGTGACGCCGAGTGCGGCGCCTGGCCCGCGGGCCTACCCGAAACGGCGCGCCGCGCTTACGATCTGCCGGAGATCAAGCGCTGGCTGGAGCTGTTCCTGAAGCGGTTCTTCGCCAACCAGTTCAAACGCTCGGCCGTGCCGAACGGGCCGAAGATCTCGTCGGGCGGCGCGCTGTCGCCCCGGGGCGACTGGCGGATGCCCTCGGACGTCACCGCCGACGCCTGGCTGTCCGAGCTGCGCGCGGGCGTGCCCGCCTGAGGAAATCCCCCCTTTGCGGAAAAACCTTCGTTACTGTCGGCTTTGCCTTTAAGCAGGCGGCGCAAGAGCCCTATCAGGGGCGAAGACGGCTGTTTACGAGGACAAGTCTTGGCGGCGATCTATCCGGTGATCCTGTGCGGGGGCTCTGGCACCCGTCTCTGGCCCGCGTCGCGTAGCGACCAGCCCAAGCAATTCCTCAAGCTGGTCGGTGACCGCTCCTCGTTCCAGGAAACCGTCCTGCGCGTGAAGGACATCCCTGGCGTGGCCGAGGTTGTCGTCGTCACCGGCGAGGCGATGGTCGCTTTCGTGGCCGAGCAGACCGCCGAGATCGGCGCCTGGGTCACGATCCTGGTCGAGCCCGAGGCCCGCGACAGCGCGCCGGCAGTGGCCGCCGCCGCCGCCTATGTCCAGGCTCAGGACCCGGCCGGCGTGGTCCTGATGCTGGCCGCGGACCACCACATCGCCCAGCCCGAGATCTTCCAGCAAGCGGCTGTCACCGCCGCCAGGGCGGCCGAGCAGGGCTATATCGTCACGTTCGGGGTGCAGCCGACGGTTCCGGCGACGGGCTTTGGCTACATCCGTCCCGGTGCGCCGCTCCTGGACGGTTCGGTGCGCGAAGTCGCCGCCTTCGTCGAGAAGCCCGACCAGGCCACCGCCGAGCGCTACCTGCTGGAGGGCTATCTCTGGAACAGCGGCAACTTCGCCTTCCAGGCCTCGACCCTGCTGGCCGAGTTCGACGTCTTCGAGCCCACGGTCGCCGCCGCCGCCAGGGGCTGTGTCGCCGGCCTGGCGCTGGAGGCTGGGATCGGCAGGCTCAACCGCGAAGCCTTCGCCCAGGCCAAGAAGATCTCGCTCGACTACGCGATCATGGAACGCACCCAAAAGGCCGCCGTGGCGCCGGCCGCGTTCGCCTGGTCGGATCTGGGGGCCTGGGACGCGATCTGGGAAGCCTCGACGCGCGACGACGACGGCAACGCCTGGGCGGGCGATGTCGAGCTGCACGGATCGTCCAATGTCCTGGTGCGGTCGACCGGACCCTATGTCGGCGTGATCGGCGTCAACGACATCGTCGTGGTGGCCGAGCCTGACGCGGTGCTGGTCTGCCATCGCAAGGACAGCCAGGCGGTAAAGACGCTCGTGGACGGCCTCAAGGCCAAGGGTCGTTCGATCGCCTCGCGTAAGAACGCCGTCTCGAACGGCGCCGAAACGTTGGTCTCGACTGACGGTTTCGACGTCGAACTGCGCCGCTGGTCGGCGGGCGAGACGGTGCTTCTGCCCGTCTCGACGATCCAACTTCTGGAGGGTGTGATCGAGATGGGCGGCGAGGTCTACGCCGCCGGAGCGCTCTTGACGCTGGATGTCGAGGGTCAGGCCCGCGCGATCGGCGCCGCGACCCTGCTGGTCACGCGGCCGCGCTGATCACGCGGTCCATCTCCAGGATCGCCAGGACGATGTGGTAGAAGGAGCTGGCTGGGGCCGGCTCTTCGACGAAGGTTTCGTCGGCCAGGTACTTGTCGCGCCAAAGGCCTGGAACGGGCGTACGCAGATAGGCCAAGAGGCCGACCGCGGCGGATACGGCCATGTCCCAATACTTGGCGTCGCCGGTGGTCTCCGCGGCGAGCACCGCCGCCTTGATCCGTTCGGTCTGCGGCCAGAGACGCGCGCCGTCATCGTGGACGGAATAGTCGTCCAGCAAGGCGTTGATCGCGACGCCTCTGGCGAAATCGGTTCCCAGCTTCTCGGCGTCGTCGATCATTTTCAGGGCGGCGGCCGTCGCGTCGGGGCGATCGGCCAGCCTGCCCCATCGCAAGAGCAACCAGCCCCATTCGAACTGATGCCCTGGCTCGCAGATGCGGCCCTCGACGCCCGGCGCCGGGTTCCAGTCGAGGTCGAAGAACTCGCGGACCATGCCCGTCTCGGCGTGGATGAATCTGGCCAGGGCCAGTTCGGCGATCTCGTCGGCCAGGGCGCGCCACGTCGGGTCCGCGTCGATTTCGTTCCACGCCAGCATCGCCTCGAACAGGTGCATGTGCGGGTTCGATTGTAACGGCGCGGTGGGCGGCTTCGCCTGGTGGAAGCCCGCGACCGGATGCTTGCGCTCGGCGATCAGGCGCTCGCGCACCACAAGGGCGAGGCTACGAGCGTCTTCCGCGCGCTCCGGCAGCGCCTTGGCCACCGCCGCCAGGGCGAAGATCGCGAAGGCCTGGTCGTAGAGGTCGGCGGTGTCGTCCAGGGCTTCGCCGCTGGGGCCCACCAGGGTGCGGAACTGGCCGTCGGCGCGGCGATAGGCCGACAGGAAGAAGTCCAGCCCGTGTTGCACGGCGGCGCGCCAGGGGCCCCGCCAGCCCAGCTCGTCCGCGATGGCGTAGGCATAGATCTGGCGCGGAAGAACCCGCCCGCGTCGCGGTCCGTCAACGGCGCGGCCCTCAAGGTCGATCTTCTCGAAGAAGCCGCCCTTCGAGCGGTCCGCGCCGATCTCCCACCAGATCGGATAGGCGGTCTCGGCCGCCCAGGTCTTCAGGCGATCGCGAAGGCGGGCGGCGTCGGCGAAGGCGTCGGTCATCGGGAGCTCCATCGGCGTTTCCTTCTAGGGAGGTTGCGGCCCAAGGCCAAGACGGCGACTTGGCGACCGCTCGCCGGCCGGTTAGTGCTCCGCCATGACCCGTCAGACCATTCTTCCGCCGCTCAAGGCCGTGTTCCTCGATCGCGACGGCGTGCTCAACGTCGATCACGGCTACGTGCACGATCCGGCGCGGCTGGACTGGATCGAGGGCGCCCGCGAGGCGGTCGCGGCGATGACGCGAGCGGGACTGACCGTGCTGGTGGTCACCAATCAGTCCGGGATCGGCCGCGGCTATTTCGACGAGGCGGCGCTGGAACGCTTCCATGCGGCCATGCAGGCGCAGCTGGCCGATGTGGGCGGGCGGATCGACGCCTTCTACTACTGCCCTTTTCACGAGACAGCGGTGGTCGAGGCCTATCGGGTCGCCAACCATCCGGACCGCAAGCCCAATCCCGGCATGATCCTGCGCGGCCTGGCCGACTGGGGACTGTCGGCCGAGGAGGCCGTGATCATCGGCGACCGCGACATCGACGTCGAGGCCGGGCGGCGCGCGGGCGTGCCGGGCTATCTGTTCGAAGGCGGCAGCCTGCGAGACTTCGTAGCCTCCGTGCTGGGTGATCGCGTTCCGGCGCTGAGATGAGGATTCTACAGTTCGGCCAGACGGGTCAGGTCGCCACCGCGATGCGGGTCGCGGCGCAGGGGCGGGCGGCGCTGACCGCCTTGTCGCGCACCGATTGCGACGTTGCCGATCCCGAGCGCGTCCGCGCCGCGATCCTGGCCGCAGACTGCGATCTTGTGATCAACACCGCCGCCTTCACCCAGGTCGATCCCGCCGAGGCTGCGCCCGACTCGGCCTTCGCCGTCAACGCGCAGGCCCCCGGCGTCATGGCCGCCGCCTGCGCCGAGCGGGGGCTGCCGTTCGTGCATCTGTCGACCGACGCGGTGTTCAACGGCCGGACCGATCGTCCCTATGTCGAGACCGATCGCCCCGAGCCGATCAATGTCTATGGCCGCTCCAAGCTGGCCGGCGAGCAGGCGGTTCTGGCCCACCCTCGCGCCGTCGTGCTGCGCATCTCCTGGGTCTTTTCGCGTTACGGCCGCAACTATGTCAGCTTCATGCTGAAGCTGGCGCGCGAGCGGGACGTACTGAAGGTGGTGGCTGACCAGTTCGGTTCGCCCACCGACGGCGAGGCCTTGGCGGACTTTCTGATCGCCGCCGCGCCGCGCTGGGCCGAGGCGCTTGTGGACGATCCCGCGTTTGGCTTGTTCCATTTCGCAAACGCTGGCGAGACCAGCCGCTTCGACTTCGCCAAGGCCGCGATCGATCGGGATCCGCTGGCGAAGGCCAGGCTCGAGCCGACCACCCAGGCGGCGTTCGCCGAGCCCGCGCCGCGTCCGCCCCGCTCGCCGCTCGACACGGCCAAGCTGCGGGCCGTGTTCGATTTCACGCCCGAACCTTGGCGCCCGGCGGTCGAGCGCACGGCGGATCGGCTGGTCGCGGCGGGGCTCCCCGGCTAATCGCTGGCGCGCGCGGCCCGCCCGCGATAAACCGACCGCCAACGCCCCCCTACAATACAGCGCAAGAGACCCATGCAGATCTTCCTCGACAGCACCGACACCAAGGTCATCGCGGACCTCGCCTCGACCGGCCTGATCGACGGCGTGACCACCAACCCGACCCTGATCGCCAAGTCGGGCCGCCCGATGCTGGAGGTGATCGCCGAGATCTGCGACATCGTCCCGGGTCCGATCAGCGCTGAAGTGGCGGCCACCACGGCCGACGCGATGATCGCCGAAGGTCAGAAGCTGGCCAAGATCGCTCCGAACGTCGTGGTCAAGATCCCGCTGACCCGTGACGGCCTGATCGCCTGCGCCGCCTTCGCCGACGAGGAGATCAAAACCAACGTCACCCTGTGCTTTTCGCCGACCCAGGCCTTGCTCGCCGCCAAGGCGGGCGCGACCTACATCTCGCCGTTCATCGGCCGCCTGGACGACTATGGCTTTGACGGCATGGACCTGATCCGCGACATCCGTGCGATCTATGACAACTACGGCTACGAGACCGAAATCCTGGCGGCCTCGGTGCGCAACGCCGGCCACGTCAAGGAAGCCGCGATCGTCGGCGCCGACGTCGTGACGATCCCGCCCGCGGTGTTCAGCGATCTCTACAAGCACCCGCTGACCGACAAGGGCCTGGAGCAGTTCCTGAAGGACTGGGCCTCGACCGGTCAGTCGATCCTCTAGGTCTCGCCGACGGACCTTTGGCAGCCTAAGCGAGGATCGCCTCGCGCTATTGCGGCTTGTCGGCCGGCGCCTTGGACTTTGCGCCGGCCTTGCGGCTCCGGCGCGGCTTGATCAGGGCCAGCAGATGGTGATGCTCGCCTTCGCCCGGCATGGCGGGCGAGGGGTCGATGGCCTTGGAGGGCCGCGGCGGCGGCAGGTCGGTCCGCATCGGGTCCTCGGCGAGCAGATGCGCCGACAGCATCAGGTCGGTCTTGACCGGACCGAAATCGGCAGCCGCCGTCCACACCCGGATCGCCGCCTGGGCGAAGGCTTCTGAAAGGTCGGTAACCTCGATCATCGGCGCGGGGTCCTGGCGGATGCGGGCGTCGTTTTCGGCCCGCTCGCGCAGACGCTTGAGCACCGCCACCAGGTCGGTTTTCAGAGGCACCTTGAACAGCACGTCCACCCGTCGATGACGGTGATTGGAGTAGTTCAGGATGACATCGCCGAACACCTTGCTGTTGGGAATCATCACCTTGACGTTGTCGGGCGTGGCGATCTCGGTGAACAGCAGGTCGAGCGACTTGACCGTGCCCTGACGCGTCGCGGTCTCGATGACATCGCCGACACGGTAGGGACGAAACAGCAGGATCATCACGCCGGCCGCGACATTCGACAGCGCGCCTTGCAGTGCGAGGCCGATGGCCAGCGACGCCGCGCCCAGGACCGCGATGATCGAGGTCGCCTGCACGCCAAGCTGCTGCAGCACGGCCACGAGCCCCACCGCCACGATGGCGTAGCGGGCGAGGGAGGCGGCGAAGCTCTCGAGGGTCGGATCGGGGTTGGTGCGATGCACGCGGGTCAGGGTGCGGCGCATGAAGCGCGCCGCCCAGCCGGCGGCCCAGAAGGTGACCGCCAGGATCAGGGCTGCGACCACCAGGTTCACGGCCAGCTTGCCCAGCCAGTCGAGGAAATGTCCGAGCATGGTCTCGTCGGCCTTCACATTGGCCAGGGAGGGCAACGGCGTATCGGCCGGCAGGATGCTGGGCTTTGTCTTCATGGCGTTCTCGATAGGCGCCCCCGCGCGTCAAGGCAACGAGGCGAAGCTTCCGATGGTTCCGCTTGCCCTCAGCGGGAAACAGTCGGTTACATCAATTGGCTCGAAATCCGCTCCGAGCCTGACTAAGAGCGCCGCCCATGAGCATGCCCTTCATCGACCTCGGCGCGCAGCAGCGCCGGATCCGCGACAAGATCGACGCGGCCATCGCCAAGGTGCTGGATAGCGGCGCCTACGTCATGGGCCCGCAGGTGCGCGAGTTCGAGGCCCAGTTGGCCGCGTTCGGCCAGGCCAAGCTTGCCCTGTCGTGCGCCAACGGCACCGACGCCATCGCCCTGCCGCTGATGGCGTGGGGCGTTGGTAAGGGCGACGCGGTGTTCTGTCCGTCCTTCACCTTCGCCGCGACGCCCGAGGTCGTGCCGTGGGTCGACGCGACGCCGGTGTTTGTCGACGTGCTGCCCGACACCTACAATCTCGACCCCGCCAAGCTGGAGGCCGCCATCGCCGGCGTGAAGGCTGAGGGCAAGCTGACGCCCAAGGTGGTGATCGCCGTCGACCTGTTCGGCCAGCCGGCCGACTATCCGGCCATCAAGGCCATCTGCGAGCGCGAGGGGCTGAAGCTGATCGCCGACAGCGCCCAGGGCTTCGGCTGCACCCTGAACGGGCATCACCCGCTGCATTGGGCGGATGTCGCCACCACCAGCTTTTTCCCCGCCAAGCCGCTGGGCTGTTACGGCGACGGCGGCGCGGTCCTGACCAACGATCCGGTGTTGTGGGACCTGATGGACAGCTATCGCGTCCACGGCAAGGCGGTCGGTCCGGACCTCGCGGGCAAGACCTTCGACCACGATCCGAAGTATCTGAACACCCGGATCGGGATGAACTCGCGGCTCGATACGATCCAGGCGGCGATCCTGATCGAAAAGCTGGCGATCTTCGCCGAGGAGATCGCGCTGCGGCAGGTCGTCGCCGACCGTTACGCCGAGGGCCTCAAGGGTGCGGTGATCTCGACGCCGGCGGTCATCGAGGGCGGTGTCTCGGTCTGGGCTCAGTATGTGATCGAGCATGAGAACCGTGACGGCCTGGCGGTGCATCTGCGCGCGCAGGGCGTGCCGACGGCGGTCTACTATCCTGTCCCGATGCACGTTCAGGCGCCCTACGCCCAGTTCCCGCGCGGCGCCGGCGGCCTGCCGGTCACGGAGGCCAAGGCGCAAACCGTACTGGCGCTGCCGATGCACCCCTATCTGGGCGCTGGCGACCAGCAGAAGATCATCGACGCGATCCGCGCCTTCAACGGCTGATGACGCTTCGGCCTGCGTCGCGCCGCGAACCCTGGGCGCGGGCTAGAGCGGCGTAGAGCGCGCGGATGTCGAGGGGCTTGGCGATCCAGTCTGTCATGCCGGCTTCGTGACAGGCCTCGACCTCGTGATCGGCCACGCCGGCGCTGAAGCCGATCACCGGGGTGTCGTAATTGAGGCCCCTGCTGGCGCGCAGGCGTCGCGTCGCCTCGCGACCATCCAGCCCGGGCATGTTGACGTCCATCACCACTAGGTCGAACGCCTGAGCCTCCAACGCCGCCAGCGCTTCCAGGCCGTCGGGCGCGGTGGTCAGGTCCGCGCCCAGCGGCTCCAGCACGAGCGCCAGGGTGCGCCGGTTCACCTCGTGATCGTCGACCACAAGGATCTTGAGCGCCTTGAGGTCGGGCGCGCGGGGCTCAGGCGTCGCGGAGGCGCGCGGGCCCTCCTCCTCGCGCCCCTGCGGCAGGTCCAGGTTCAGGTGGAAGATGACGCCGCGCGGCGCTCCCGGACGGGCTTCCAGTTCGCCGCCCATCAGGCGGGCGAGCTGGCGGCTGACCGCCAGACCCAGCCCTGTCCCGCCATAGGTTCGTGCAGTTTCCAGGGAGGCCTGCGCGTAGGGGGTGAAGAGGCGGCTCATCGCCTCCTCGGCAATGCCGGGGCCGTTGTCCTGAACTTCAATCACGATCCCGACCCGCTCGCCAGCAGGGGGCTCGGCTTTCACGCGCAGGACGATCGACCCATGGTCCGTGAACTTCACCGCGTTGGACAGGAGATTGTTGAGGATTTGACGCAGTCGGAAGGGGTCGCCGCGCACCCACACCGCAGGCTGGTCCTTCGGCGGCTCCACCAAGGTGAGGCCCTTGACCCGTGCGTTGGCGGTCCAGAACCGCCCGGCGTCGCGAACGGCGCCGAGGAGGTCGAAGTCACGCTCCTCAAGGCTCATGGCCCGCGCTTCGATCTTGGCCTGATCCAGCATGTCGGTCAGCAGGTCGGTCATCAGGTGGCCGGCGTCGATGATCAGATCGGCCGTGGCCCGGGTCTGCTCAGGCGAGGATCCGACGCGGATCATGTGCGCGCCGGCCAGAATGGCCGACAGCGGCGTGCGCAGTTCGTGGCTGACGATGGCGGCCATGGCGGTGCGGTCGGACAGTGCTTCCTCGGTCTCCGCGCGTCGGCGGTCGGCCTCCTCTCGCGCGGCGACGAGCGCGCGGCGGTTGCGATGCATCCGGGTCCAGATCGTGTGAACCGCCAGCATGAAGAAGGCGACCGAGACGGCCAGGATCATGACCTGCTGGTGCGACTGGCGCCAGATGAGCGCCGGCGTCGCGGCCAGGCTGAGCGCGTAGGGCGTGGCGCCCAGATAGAAGAGAATCCGGCTGTCGACGCCTGAACCCACGTTGTTCAGCACGCCCCCAACCAGAACCATCAAGGCCAGGGCCATCAGCGGCGGCTCGCCGCTGACCCAGAGGATAAGCACCGACCCCGCATGCACTACGGCCATCGCCACCATGGCGACCAGCATCAGCACGATCCGGGATTCCAGACCCCGCTGCGGCAGCTGGCCTCTGGCGAAGGGGCGGACGGCGAAGAATTCCAGCGCCTGCACCGAAAGGCTCGCCGCCAGCCAGGGGAGGATCAGGTCTGCGCGGTCGATCAGTTGCAGGGCCCAGCTCAACAGGATCGTCAGGCCGATCCGCGAATAGGCCTGGCGATAGCGCTCGTTGGCGTTGGCCTGCAGGAACGGCAGCAGAGAGGCAAGGACCGGCGACATGGGCGAACTCCTCGCAACCTGACGTAGGGGTACAAGGCAAACGAGATATGAACGTCAGCCCCTAGTCGATCATCGCCTCTAGTGTTTTGAGATCATCCGCCTCGCGCGCCGGCTTGTCCCACCGGATGCGATGGATGCGCGGGAAGCGCATGGCCACGCCTGACTTGTGCCGGCTGGAGCGCTGCAGGCCTTCGAAGGCGATCTCGAACACCAGGCCAAAGTCCAGCTCGGCGCGGACAGACCGCACGGGGCCAAAGCGCTCGACGGTGTTGTCGCGGACAAACTTGTCGATCCGCTTAAGTTCCTCGTCGGTGAAGCCGAAATAGGCCTTGCCGACCGGGGTGAGGGCGCGGCGGCCCTCCTCGTTCTCGCGCCAGACGCCGAAGGTGTAGTCCGAATAGAAGCTCGATCGCTTGCCGTGCCCGCGCTGGGCGTACATCAGCACCGCGTCGATCAGGCGCGGATCGCGCTTCCACTTGAACCACGGGCCCTTGGGGCGGCCAGGTTCATAGACGCTGTCGCGGCGCTTGAGCATCAGGCCTTCGGAGAGGCGCGCGTCGCCCTCCGGCGGGTCGCGGCGCAGCGCGGCGAGGTCTTCCCAGGTCTCGAAGGGCTGCAGCGGCGACAGGTCGATCCGCGTGCTCGCCAGGCGGCCGACGAACATCTCCAGCCGCGCGCGCCGCTCGGCGAAGGGCAGGGCGCGGAGGTCGGTCTCGCCGTCCATCAGCAGGTCGTAGGCCCGGATCCCGGCCGGGAAGTTCGCCAGCTGCCTGGCGTCGACGGTCTTGCGGTTGAGGCGCTGCTGGAGATCGCCGAACGAGGCCAGGGCGCCGTCGCGCAGCACCAGCAATTCGCCGTCGATCGCGCCCTCGAAGTCCAGCGCCGCGACGACGTCGGGAAAGCTGGCCGAGATGTCGTCGCCCGTGCGGGTATAGAGCCGCCGCTCGCCGCGCTCGGACACGGCCTGGACGCGGATGCCGTCCCATTTCCATTCGGCGACATAGTCGGCGGGGTCCAGTTTGGGGAAGTCGGCTTCCTCGTCGATCGGCTGAGCCAGCATCACGGGGCGGAAGCGCCCCGGGGCGTCGGGCGACGGCCGCTCTGAGCGCCCTTCCAGCCAGGCGAAAAGGTCGCCATAGGGCGGTGTCATCGCGTGCCAGACCTCCTCGATCTCGCCGATGTCGACGCCGCCGAGATTGGCGCAGGCCTGTTTGGCCAGGCGTGAGGAGACGCCGACCCGCAAGCCGCCGGTCATCAGTTTCAACAGCGCCCAGCGTCCGTCGGGATCCAGGGCGTCCAGCCAGCTCTCGATCAGGCGCTGGACCTCGGCGCGGGACGCCGAATGCAGGGCGTCGATGACCTCCGAGAGTTCCGGTGGGCGGTTCGCGCCGGGCTGAGCGGGCCACACCAGCGAGACGGTTTCCGCCAGGTCGCCGACGAAGTCGTATGACCAAGCGAACAGCTGAGGGTCCATCCGCGCCTCGACCGCCTTGCGGATGAAGGCCGGCTTGGCGGCGTTGAATGACAGCGCGCCGGTCAGGGCCGCGAGCGCATAGCCGCGGTCGGGATCGGGCGTCTGGCGCAGATGATCCTGGATCAAGGTCAGCTTGGCGTTACGCGAGCTGGTCAGCGACAGTCGATCCAGCAGATGAGCAAAGGCGCGCATGGACATGGAATGTCGAGCCGCCCCTTTCCGTTCAGCCGTCGGCCCATAACGACCCGCCTTGCCCCTCTCGCGCAAGGTCAGAGGCCGTGGTAGATTAAAACAGTTGTTTGAATTTCCGCGAGGCCGTTATGGACGACGTTGTTCCCGAAGGCTTTTCGACGCATGGGCGGCGCAGTCCGATCACCGAGCCATGGGAGCCGCTCTACGCGCGCGTCGCCGAAGATCGTCTGGTGCTGGCCACGCGCTTGCGCGAGCCGCACTGCAATTCTCGACACATGCCGCATGGGGGGTTCCTGGCGACCATGGCCGACAATGCGATGGGCCTGTCTCTGGGCGTCAATCTGGCGCGGGCCGGAATGGCGACCGAGGGTCTGGTGACGGTGTCGCTGACGCTCGACTATCTGGGCTCGGCGCGGCTGGGGCAGTGGTTGGAGTTCGATACCGACTTCGTCAAGCTGGGACGCTCGATCTGTTTCGCCGAGGCGACAGTGCGCGCCGACGGCGTTCCGGTCGCCCGGGCCCGGGCGACGTTCAAGCTGCGCGTGGCGAAGGCGGCCGCCTGAACGAAAGCCGCCGCCGAGGCTGTCGGGCCCCGGCGGCGTTCTCGTTCTTCCAGGTCCGTCTGGCGTCAGGCGCGTTCGTGCACCGCTTCTTCCGCCGCCAGAGGTTGGGGCAGACGGTTGACCATCTCCTTCGGGCACACCTGCCAGAACTGATCACGGACTCGGTCCCAATCCCGGAGGAGCGACGCGGCGAAAGCGGAGTCCGTCTCGCGGGCGTGCTCGGCGATCAGCGAGCGCAGCACGCCTTCCCAGTAGGGCGAGGCTAGGCGCTGCACCACGATGCTGTCCGGATTGATGTTGTCTTGGAAGCGGTCGTGCTGGTCGAGCACGAAGGCCATGCCGCCCGTCATGCCCGCGCCGAAGTTGTTTCCGGTCGGGCCCAGGATCACCACCTGGCCGCCGGTCATGTATTCGCAGCCGTTGGCGCCGCAGCCCTCAACCACCGTGGTGGCGCCGGAGTTGCGGACCGCGAAACGCTCGCCCGCCTGGCCCGCCGCGAACAGCCGGCCCGAGGTGGCGCCGAACAGCACGGTGTTGCCGATCAGGGTGTTGGTCTCCGGGGCGGCGAGGCCACGGGCCGGCTTGATCACGATGGTCGCGCCCGACAGGCCCTTGCCGACATAGTCGTTGGCCTCGCCGGTTAGCTCGATCCGCAGGCCCTGGACCGCGAAGGCGCCCAGGCTCTGGCCGGCCGAGCCCTTCAGCTGGACGGTCAGGTGACCCGAGGGCAGGCCCTTCATGCCGAACTTGCGGACGATATGGCTGGACGTGCGCGTGCCGATGGTGCGGGCGGTGCTGCGGACCGTGTAGGTCAGCTGCATCTTCTCGCCGCGCTCCAGCAGCGGGGCGGCGTCGCGGACGATCTGGGCGTCCAGCGTATCCGGCACTGCGTTGCGGCCCTCGACCGTGCAGTAGGGCTTGTTGGAGCCCGGATCGGCCCGGACCAGCAGCGGGTTGAGGTCGAGGTCGTCCAGATGTTCGCCGCCGCGGGAAACCTGCGCCAGCAGGTCGGTGCGGCCGACGATTTCCTGCAGACTCTTGAAGCCCAGGCCCGCCAGGATTTCGCGCACCTCTTCGGCGATGAAGGTGAAGAGGTTGATAACCTTGTCTGGCGTGCCGGTGAACTTGGCGCGCAGGGCCTCGTCCTGGGTGCAGACGCCCACGGGACAGGTGTTGGAGTGGCACTGGCGCACCATGATGCAGCCCATCGCCACCAGCGAAGCGGTGCCGATGCCGAACTCCTCGGCGCCCATCATGGCGGCGATGACGATGTCGCGACCCGTGCGCATGCCGCCGTCGGCCCGTAGGACGACGGAGTGACGCAGGTTGTTCAGCGTCAGCACTTGGTTGGCTTCAGACAGACCCATCTCCCACGGACCGCCGGCGTACTTAACCGAGGTCTGGGGCGAGGCGCCGGTGCCGCCGACGCCGCCGGCGACCAGGATCACGTCCGCCTTGGCCTTGGCCACGCCGGCCGCGATCGCGCCGATGCCGGTGGCGGCCACCAGCTTCACCGTGACCCGTGCGATCGGGTTGATCTGCTTCAGGTCGTAGATGAGCTGGGCCAGGTCCTCGATCGAGTAGATGTCGTGGTGCGGCGGCGGGCTGATCAGCATCACGCCAGGGGTGGAATGACGCAGGCGGGCGATCATTTCGGTGACCTTGAAGCCGGGCAACTGGCCGCCCTCGCCGGGCTTGGCGCCTTGCGCGACCTTGATCTCCAGCTCAACGCACTGGTTCAGGTATTCGGCCGTGACGCCAAAGCGACCCGAGGCCACCTGCTTGATGGCGCTGTTGGGGTTGTCGCCGTTCGGCAGCGGCTTGTAGCGCGCGCTGTCCTCGCCGCCCTCGCCCGAGACCGAGCGGGCGCCGATGCGGTTCATGGCGATGTTCAGGGCCCCGTGGGCTTCGGGCGACAGAGCGCCCAGGCTCATGCCCGGCGTGACGAAGCGCTTGCGGATCTCGTTGACGCTTTCGACATCGTCGGTCGCGATCGGATTGCGATCCGAGCGCCAGTCCAGGAGGTCGCGAAGCTGGATCGGCTTCTGGGTGCGCAGGCCATTGGACCAGCGGCGGTACAACTCATAGTCGCCGGTGTCGCAGGCCGTCTGCAGGGTGTGCATCAGGCGCGCCTCGAACGCGTGGGCCTCGCCCGAGCGACGGGCTTTGTACAGGCCCCCGACCGGCAGGGTGACGGCCGGCGTCCCCCAGGCCTTGCGATGCAGTTCGACCGTCTTGCTCTCGATACCAGCCAGGCCGATGCCCGAGATGCGCGAAGGCATGCCGGGGAAGAACTCGGCCGCCAGGGCGCGCGACAGGCCGACGGCCTCGAAGTTGTAGCCGCCGCGGTACGAGGAGATGACGCTGATGCCCATCTTGGAGATGATCTTCAAAAGGCCACCCTCGATGGCGCCCTTGAAGTTCAGGCAGACGTCCTTCAGCGACTTGTCGCCGATCAGGCCGCGCTCCAGGCGATCCTGGAAGCTCTCCTGCGCCAGATAGGCGTTGACCGCCGTCGCCCCGACCCCGACCAGCACCGCGAAATAGTGCGTGTCCAGGCACTCGGCCGAGCGCACGATGATCGAGACGTACGACCGCAGGCCCTTGTTCACCAAGTGAGCATGGACGCCGCCGGTGGCGAGGATCATCGGCAGGGCCACGCGCTCGGCGTCGCTGGCCTCGTCGGTCAGCACGATCGCCCCGCAGCCGCGCAGCACGGCGTCCTCGGCCTCGGCCCGGATGCGGTCGAGATTGGCCCGCAGGGCGTCGCCCGCGCGGGCCTCCTCGGCCGGCAGCGGCATGGTGCAGTCGATGACCGCCACGTTCTTCTCGCCGAGCAGACCGCGCACGCGCTCGTACATGCCGGTGGTCAGCACCGGGCTTTCCAGCACGTAAACGTCGGCCTGGGCCGCATCCTGGGCCAGGATGTTGCCGAGGTTCTTGAAGCGGGTCTTCAGGCTCATCACGCCGGTCTCCCGCAGGGGGTCGATCGGCGGGTTGGTCACCTGGCTGAAGTTCTGGCGGAAGTAGTGGCTGAGCGGGCGATACTTCTCCGACAGCACCGCCAGCGGCGTGTCGTCGCCCATCGAGCCGACGGCCTCCTTGCCCTCCTCGACCATCGGGGCGAGGATCATCTCGAGGTCTTCGAGGCTATAGCCGGCGGCGGCCTGGCGACGGGTCAGCTCCTCGCGGCCGAACTTGCGCGGCTCGGGGCCGGGGCCGATCTCCTTTTCGAGGTCGACCATGTTGCCCAGCCACTCGGTGTAGGGGTGGCGGCCGGCCAGTTCGTCGATGATCTCGTCCTCGCCGTAGAGACGGCCTTCGGCCAGATCGATGGCCAGCATCCGACCCGGCGAGATCGCCAGCTTGCGGGTGATGCGGGCCTCCTCGACGCCGCACATGCCGGCTTCAGAGCCCATGATGACAAGGCCGTCGTCGGTATAGGCCACGCGCAGCGGCCGCAGGCCGGAGCGGTCCTTGCCGGCCACGACCCAGCGGCCGTCGGTGGCGCACAGGGCGGCCGGACCGTCCCACGGCTCCATCACGGCGTTGCAGTAGGAATAGAGCGCCTTGTGGGCGTCCTTCATCTTCGGGTTGGCGGCTTCGGGCACCAGCAGGGCCTTGGCCATCGGCGCGTCGCGCCCGGCGCGCACCAGCACTTCGAAGGTGTTGTCGAGATTGGCGCTGTCCGAGCCGCCCGGCTGAATCACCGGCTTCACGTCGTCCCCGAACTCGCCGAAGGCCTGAGCGGCCATCTTGATCTCGTGGGACTTCATCCAGTTGATGTTGCCCTTGATCGTGTTGATCTCGCCGTTGTGGGCGAGCATCCGGAAGGGCTGGGCCAGGCGCCACTGCGGGAAGGTGTTGGTCGAATAGCGCTGGTGGAAGATCGCCACGGCGGCCGCGAAGCGCTCGTCCTTCAGGTCGGGATAGAAGGCGTCGATGTGTTCGGCCAGGAACATGCCCTTGTAGATCAGGGACTTGGCCGAGAACGAGCAGATGTAGAAGTCGCTGACGTTCTGGGCGTGAACGCGCTTTTCGATGCGCTTGCGGCACAGGAACAGCGCCCGCTCCAGAGCCTCGCCTTCCAGGCCGGCCGGGGCGGCCAGCATGATCTGCTCGATCTCGGGACGCGTGGCGTTGGCCTTCTCGCCGATCACCGAGGTGTCGACCGGCACCTGGCGCCAGCCATAGATGTAGAAGCCAAAGCGCAGGGCCTCGGCCTCGACGATCGTCCGGCACAGTTCCTGAGCGCCGAGGTCGGTGCGGGGCAGGAACACCTGGCCCACGGCGATCGGTCCCTGGCGCAGGGCGTGGCCGGTGCGGCGCACCTGGTCGACAAAGAAGTCCTGCGGAACGCTGACCAGCACGCCGGCGCCGTCGCCGGTCTTGCCGTCTGCGTCGACCGCCCCCCGGTGCCACAGGGCCTTCAGGGCCTTGATCGCCAACTCGACGACTTCGCGGCGTGGTTGGCCGTCGATAGCGCAGACCAGACCCACGCCGCAGGCGTCTCGCTCGGTCGAGGGGTCATAGGCGTGGCCGTCGATCAGCGCCTGGCGGTTCTTCAGATAGAGGTCCATCTGGCTCATGATCCTGGTCCTCTCTTATTCGGCGGCGATCAGCGTCGAGGACGCCTTGGCCAGCAGGTAGCGGTGGATGGCGTCGGCGGCGTCGCGGCCGTCCTTGATCGCCCAGACGACGAGCGAGGCGCCGCGCACGATGTCGCCGGCGGCGAACACGCCGTCGAGATTGGTCATCTGGTTGCGGACATCGGCCTTCACGGTGCCCCAGCGGGTCACTTTCAGCTCCGGCGCCGACCACAGTTCCGGCAGGTTTTCGGGCTCGAAGCCGAGAGCCTTGATGACCAGCTGGGCCGGACGATCGAAATCACCGCCGGGGATCTCTTCAGGGCTCTGGCGACCGGACGCATCCGGAGCGCCCAGGCGCATGCGGATGGCGCGGACGCCGGTGACGGCCTGGGCCTCGCCCGACAGAGCGCGCGGGGCGGCCAGCCATTCGAAGGTGACGCCCTCTTCCTCGGCGTTGGCGACTTCGCGCATCGAGCCGGGCATGTTGGCCTTGTCCCGGCGATAGAGGCAGGTGACCGACTTGGCGCCCTGGCGCACGGCCGTCCGCACGCAGTCCATGGCGGTGTCGCCGCCGCCGACCACGACCACGTCCTTGCCCTCGGCGTTCAGTTCGCCGGAGTCGAAGGCCGGAACAGTGTCACCGAGGTTCAGGCGGTTGGAGGCGATCAGATAGTCGAGCGCGGGCGCGACGCCCGTGCTGCCGCTTCCGGGGACGGTCAGGTCGCGCGCGGCGTAGACGCCGACGGCGATCAGAACCGCGTCGTGCTGGGCGCGCAGGTCTTCCAGCGTGGCGTGCTTGCCGACCTCGAAGCCCAGCTTGAACTCGACCCCGCCCTCGGCCAGGCGCTGGGTGCGGCGTTCGACGACGTCCTTCTCCAGCTTGAAGCCGGGGATGCCGTAGATCAGCAAGCCGCCGGCCCGGTCGTGGCGGTCATAGACGGTGACGTCATAGCCGGCTTCGCGCAGCTTCTCGGCGGCGGCGAGGCCGGCGGGACCCGCCCCCACCACCCCGACCGACTGACCGCGCGCGGGGCCGGCGACCAGCGGCTTGACCCAGCCCATCTCCCAGGCCTTGTCGGTCAGGTAACGTTCGACCGAGCCGATGGTCACGGTGCCGTGGCCCGACTGTTCGATGACGCAATTGCCTTCGCACAGACGATCCTGCGGGCAAATCCGACCGCAGACCTCCGGCATGGAATTGGTGGCCTGCGAAAGGGCGTAGGCTTCCTCCAGGCGCCCCTCGGCGGTCATCCGCAACCAGTCGGGGATATTGTTGTGCAGCGGGCAGTGCGTCTGACAGAACGGCACGCCGCATTGCGAGCAGCGCGAGGCCTGTTCGGTGGCCTTGGCGTCGATAAAGTCGGCGTAGATCTCATGGAAATCGCCCGAACGCTCAGCAGCCGCGCGCTTTTCAGGCGTCTTGCGGGCCACCGTCGTGAATTTCAGCATGCGCTCGGCCATGCGACTTCCCTCGCCCCCGGATTGGGAGAAAAATTGCTCTGGCCGGCCTCTTAAGGACTCTTTGGTGGAAGAAGAATGCTTTCGTCAAAAATATAGACGATTATATCCCTTATCGTGACCGGGCTATTGCGAACCGATCTCATTTAGGGGCTGCAATGGTCCAATTTGTGGATTAACGCCAAGTTTACCAAGTCGGGCGCACCCCGAAGCGGTCACTTCTGGGGGCGTCCATGCCGGATTGGCTGATCGCGATCGTACTGGGCCTGATCGAGGGTCTGACGGAGTTCATTCCGGTCTCCTCGACGGGGCACCTGCTGCTGGCGGGCCACTTCCTGGGCTTCCACAGCCCGGGCAACACATTTCAGGTCCTGATCCAGCTCGGCGCCATCCTGGCGATCACCAGCGTCTACTTCGGGCGCTTGTGGGGTCTCGTAACCACCCTGCCGACGGATCCCGGCTCACGCCGCTTCGTCATGGGCGTGCTGCTGGCCTTCCTGCCGGCGGTGCTGGTCGGTGTGCTGGCCCACGACTACATCAAGACCGTGCTGTACGAGAGCCCGACCCTGATCTGCGTCACCCTGATCGTCGGCGGCGTGATCCTGCTGGGGCTGGATCGGATGAAGCTGGAGCCGCGCTACACCGATGTGGCCGACTATCCGCTGAAGACGGCCTTCCTGATCGGCCTGTTCCAGTGCATCGCCCTGGTTCCCGGCGTCTCACGGTCGGGCGCGACCATCGCGGGGGCGCTACTGCTCAAGTGCGACAAGCGTTCGGCTGCGGAGTTCAGCTTCTTCCTGGCCATGCCGACCATGGCAGGGGCCTTCGCCTATGACCTCTACAAAAACATCGACAAGCTGAGCACGAACGATCTGGGCCTGATCGTCCTGGGCTTCGTGGCGGCGCTGGTCTCGGGCGTGTTCGTGGTCAGGACAGTGCTGGACTTCATCACCCGGCACGGCTTCGCGCCGTTCGCCTGGTGGCGGATCGTCGTCGGCGTCGGGGGGCTGATCGCGCTGAACCTGGCCCGCTGAGCAGGCCTGACATCCAAACAACAAGGGCGGGCGCCACGCAGCGCCCGCCCTTTTGATTTCGATCCGGCGTCCGGCCTCAGAACGCGCCGGCCGGCGTCTCGGCGTACTGGCCGCCCTTGCGGTAGCGATAAAGGTAGCTCGGGACCACGGCCTCGACCGCCGTGGGAATCACGCCGACTTCCGCGAGGCCCGGCAGGCCCTGTTCGGCGACGTTGTCGCTCTTGAGCATCTCGACCTGGTCTGAGGTCAGCGGCGGCGGGATGACGCCCGCGACGAGGTCGCCCAGCGAGCCGATCAACGACGCCACCGGCCAGGGCAGGGGGATCAGCGGACGGTTGCGACCGGTCTCCAGCAGGATCAGTTCGAGGATTTCCCGCATCGTATAGACAGTCGGGCCGCCCAGTTCATACGTCACGCCCGCAGCGGCGGGGCTGGCGACAGCCTTGGCGATCACCGCCGCGACATCGCCGACGAACACCGGCTGGAAGCGCGTCTCGCCGCCGACCAGCGGCATGACCGGGGCCAGCGCAGCCATCTGGGCGAAGCGGTTGAAGAAGTCGTCCTCGGGGCCGAACACGATCGACGGGCGGACGATGGTGGCGTTCGGGAACGCCTCGCGCACGGCGGCTTCGCCTTCGCCCTTGGAGCGGGCGTACTTGGCGGCGCTGTTAACGTCGGCGCCGATCGCGCTGACATGGACCAGATGTTTGAGGCCGGCCTTCGCGGCGGCTTCGGCGACGTTGCGTGCGCCCATGGCGTGGACCGAAAGGAACTTCTGGCGGCCGCTTTCGAACAGCACGCCGACGAGGTTCACGCAGGCCTCGGCGCCTTCCAGCGCGCGGGACACCGAGGCCGGGTTGCGGACATTGGCCTGGACCACCTCGATCTGACCGACGTCGCCCAGCATGCGCATCTTGTAGGCGAGGTTGGGCTGGCGCACGGCCACCCGCACGCGATGGCCCGCCTTGGCGAGCGCCCGCACGACCTGACCGCCCACGAAACCGGAGCCGCCGAACACCGTGACCAGACCTTGCATCATCATTCCTCGTACATGCGATGAGGCCGGAATTAGACGACCGCGCGCCGGTTCGCAACGAAATCACGATTTGTCGTTTTTTCGCTGTTGACGCGGCCGGAGGCTTTCCCTAAACGTCCCGGCCTCGCGGCGACCTCACCGGTTGCGACAGCGGGCCCAGGTGGCGGAATTGGTAGACGCGCTGGCTTCAGGTGCCAGTGACCGAAAGGTCGTGGAGGTTCGAGTCCTCTCCTGGGCACCACCCCTTGTCTGGCTTCATTGCGAAGCTTGGGGTGGCGCCGGTAGTACGGCGGATAGCTAATCCGTTCATCGTGAGTATAAGTGTCGCGCGCTTACATCGAGCGCGTGGTTCGGCGCGTCGATGCGCCGAGACTTCGCCGGAGACGTCTTAGAGTTGGCCAATTTCGTTCATGAGGGCGATCTGCCCGACGGCGTCTTCGCGGACGCGGAGATCATCGCGATCGATTCGGAGACCATGGGCCTGCGCCTGGGACGCGACCCGCTCTGCGTGGTGCAACTCTCGGCCGGCGACGGCGACGCGCACGTCGTGCGCCTGAACCGTCCGGCCTATGACTGCCCGAACCTCAAGGCGCTGCTGACGAATCCGAAGATTCTGAAGCTTTTTCACTTCGGACGCTTTGATATCGCCATGTTCGAACTCCATCTGGGGGTCGTGACCGCGCCCGTCTACTGCACCAAGATCGCCAGCAAGCTGGCTCGCACCTATACCGACCGCCACGGCCTGAAGGACGTGACGCGCGAACTCTTGGGCGTGGAGCTGTCCAAGGCTCAGCAGTCGTCGGACTGGGGCGCGCCGTCGCTGAGCGCCGACCAGGTGGCCTACGCCGCCTCCGACGTGCTGCACCTGCACGCGCTGCGCCTGAAGCTGAACGCCATGCTCGAGCGCGAGGGCCGTATGGCCCTGGCCCAACACGCCTTCGACTATCTCCCCCACCGCGCCTCGCTGGATCTGGCCGGCTGGGAGGAGATGGACATCTTCGCTCACACCTGAGGACCTGATGCAGACCGCCGCGGTCATGACCGGACGATCGATGAGCGCCGACCTCGCGCGCTGGCGCCGTCGCTCGCGCCGCGTGCGGGCGGCGCGTGTCGTTCTGCCGGCCGCGATCGGCGTGCTGCTGGTTGCGGTGACCGCCCAGGTCGGGTGGCGAACCTATACCGCCGCCGCCCGGGCCCCGGCCGAGGCCCGCACCGAAATCCGACTGATCACGCCCAGGTTCTACGGACAGTCGACGGACGGCCGCAGTTTCATGATCACGGCGCGTTCGGCGATCCGGGACGACGCCGACCCGCGTCGCATCATCCTGGAAGAGCCGGCGCTGACGCTGGACCCGGGCTCGCCGACTCCGACGCGGATGACCGCCAAGCATGGGATCTATCGGCAGGACACCTTCGGTCTGAACCTCAAGGACGATGTGCGCCTCGATGACGGAACGGGCTATCGCTTCGCCTCGGAGGAGTCGTTCGTCGACACCCGCACGGGCGACGTGACCGGCGAGACCCTGATGAACGGCGAAGGGCCCAGCGGACAGGTGCAATCCCAGGCCTACTCCGTATATGACAAGGGCGATCGCATCGTTTTCCGGGGCGGGGTTCGCGCGCGGTTCGAACGGCAGTAAAGAGAAATGGCGCGGGTTCGCTTCGGACGCGGACCGCGACGGATGAGGACATGGTTCTGATGAAGCGATGGACGGCTGCGGCGATGACCGCGTTGATCCTGTCTGGCGTGGGCGCCGGCGGAGCGGCTTTTGCTCAGCAGGGCGGATCCAGCGCGCCGGTGGATGTCTCCGCCGACAATCAGGAAACGATCAACAGCAAGTGCCTCATCATCTTCACGGGGCGGGTCGAGATCCTGCAGAACCGGTCGCGGCTGCGCGCCGAGAAGGTGACGATCTACAACGCCAAGCGCCCCACGGCCGAGAACGCCAATGCGTGCGGTTCCGCCGAGCGCATGGAGGCCGAGGGAACCGTCTACCTCGTCAGCGACCAGCAGAACGCTCGCGGCGATCGCGCCGTCTACACGTTCAGCAACAACACGGCGGTCCTCACCGGGGACGTCATCGTGGTCAAGGGCAAGGACGTCGCCCGCGGCGATCGCCTGACCGTCAACACCAAGACCAACGACGCCAAGCTGGAGTCGACGAGCACCGGTCGCAGCGCCCAGCGTCGCGTGCGCGCGGTGTTCTATCAGGACGACGCCCCGAAGTCCGACGCGCCGGTCGAGCAGCGCTAGGATCACGGATGACCCTGACCTCCAACGACATGGACGGCCTGTTCGTCGATTCCGTGGGCAAGTCGTTCGGCGACCGTCCGGTCGTCAAGAACGTGTCCCTGCGCCTGAAGCGCGGCGAGGTGGCGGGTCTTCTGGGCCCCAACGGCGCCGGCAAGACGACTTGCTTCTACATGGTCACCGGCCTGATCGCCGCCGACTACGGCGCGATCTATCTGGACGGCGAGAACATCACGGCCCAACCGATGTTCCAGCGCGCCCGGCTTGGCGTCGGCTATCTGCCGCAGGAAGCCTCGATCTTCCGGGGCATGACGGTCGAACAGAACGTCATGGCCGTGGTCGAAATGCGCGAGCGCGACCCGCGCAAGGCCCGCGAGCAGGTGACGAGCATCCTCGAGGAGCTGCGGATCACCCATATCCGCAAGTCTCCGGCCGTCGCCCTCTCGGGCGGTGAGCGCCGCCGCGTAGAAATCGCCCGCGCCCTCGCCAGCGAACCCTCGTTCATGCTGCTGGACGAGCCCTTCGCCGGCATCGACCCCTTAGCGATCGCCGACATCCGCGAGGTCATCGGCTATCTGAAGGGGCGGGGTATCGGCATTCTGATCACCGACCACAACGTCCGCGAGACGCTCGACATCATCGACCGCGCGTCGATCATCCATGCGGGCGAGGTGTTGTTCGAAGGCTCGCCGCGCGAGATCGTCGAAAACCCGGAAGTGAAGCGCGTTTATCTGGGCGAGAGCTTCACCGAGCCGCGTCTCGGCGATTAAAGTCTTGTTTAGCAAGGCCTAAGCGCTTTTTCGGCACAGATGGTCGCACCGGCCCGATAATTGCAGGCGTTGGCGACCCGTTAACCAGAACCGCTCTTCAATGGCGCTCGAAGTTTTTCGTACGTCAGGAGGGCGCATTGGCGCTCAGCCACCGACTAGAGCTCCGGCAGGGCCAGGGCCTCGTCATCACCCCGCAACTGCAGCAGGCCATCAAGCTGCTGCAGCTGTCGAACATCGAACTCGACGCCTTCGTCGAGGCGGAGCTGGAGCGCAATCCGCTCCTGCAACGCGATGAGGGCGATCACGAGCCGACGGGCGAGGTCGAAGCCCCGCGGGACGCCAGCCTGACCCAGGTCGACGCGGTCGCCGACACCACGGCCGGCCGCGAGATGGACGCCCCGTCCGAGGACGTCTCGCCCGGCGAACGCGCTACGGGCGACGGCGCGGAAGCCGAGCACGCGGGCGGCCAGATCGACTGGTCGCGCGCTGGCGGCGGCGGTTCGTTCGAGAGCGACGACGGTTATAAACGCGCCCTCACCGACACACCGACCCTCGCTGCGCACCTGCGCGCCCAGCTGGTCCAGGCCGCGCTGTCGCCGGCGCGCAACGCGGTGGCCGAGATCCTGATCGACGCGGTCGACGAGGGCGGCTACCTGCGCCTGGACATCACCGAGCTGGCTCAGCGCCTGGGTTGCGAACTGGCGCTTGTCGAGGAGACCCTGGCGGTTCTGCAGGGCTTTGAGCCGGTCGGCGTCTTCGCTCGCGACGTGCGCGAGTGTCTGGCGCTGCAGCTGAAGGATCTCAACCGCTACGACCCGGCCATGGCCGCGATGCTCGATCACCTTGAGCTGCTGGCCAAACGGGATCTAGCGAGTCTGCGCCGGATCTGTGGTGTCGACGATGAAGATCTGCGCGACATGATCGCCGAGATCCGGTCGCTCAATCCCCGTCCAGGCGCGGCCTACCACAGCGAGCCGGCCGAGACCCTGGTGCCCGACGTCATGGTCCGCGAGGGGCTGGGCGGCATGTGGCACGTGGAGCTCAACACCGACACCCTGCCGCGCGTGCTGGTCGACCAGCGCTACCACGCCCGCGTCTCGAAGGGCGCGCGCAGCGATCAGGAGAAGACCTTCGTCGCCGACTGCATGGCTTCGGCCAACTGGCTGGTGAAAAGCCTGGACCAGCGCGCCAAGACCATCCTGAAGGTCGCCAGCGAGATCGTGCGCCAGCAGGACGGCTTCCTGGCGTTCGGCGTCGAGCACCTGCGTCCCCTGAACCTGAAGACGGTCGCCGACGCGATCGGCATGCACGAGAGCACGGTCAGCCGCGTCACCTCCAACAAGTACATCGCCACCCCGCGCGGCGTCTTCGAGCTGAAGTTCTTCTTCACCTCCGCCATCCAGTCCTCGGAAGGCGGCGAGGCCCACTCGGCCGCCAGCGTCCGTCACAAGATCAAGGGCCTGGTCGACGCCGAGAAGTGCGAGGCCGACGTCCACTCCGACGATCGCATCGTTGAGATTCTCAAGGCGGCCGGGGTCGACATCGCCCGTCGGACCGTGGCCAAGTACCGCGAGGCCATGCGGATCCCCTCTTCGGTGGAGCGGCGGCGCCTGATGAAAGAGGCGGTCTGATCCCGCCTCTTTTTCGTCTCCCGCGCGTTCCCGTGCGGGCCGAGAGGATTTGATGAGCGAAAAGAGCCTGGCGGACGTGATCGAGGGCTTTGGCGAGGACGCCAGCCCCACCCTGACCGTCGGACAAATGCTGGCGGCGTTCGATAGCCGTGCGTTCGGCGCGATGCTGCTGGTGTTCGGTCTCCTGAACACCCTGCCGCTTCCGCCCGGGTCTTCCACTATTCTGTCGCTGCCAATCCTGTTCCTGGCTCCGCAGATCGCGATGGGCGCGGACACGCCGTGGCTTCCGCGGGGCCTGATGGAAAAGCCGTTGAAGCGCGACGACCTGCGCGGCCTCTTCCGCCGGCTCGCCCCGATCGTCCGGAGCATGGAGTTGATCACCCGGCCAAGGCTGCGGCCTTTGTTCGCACCCTTGGGTGAACGCGCGATCGGCGTGGTCTGCACCCTGCTGGCCCTGGTGCTGGTCCTGCCCATACCGTTGGGCAATCTGGCCCCTGGCGCCACCGTCGCCGTTTTGGCCCTGGCGCTGCTCCAGCGCGACGGAATCCTGGCCCTGCTGGGTTATCTGATGGCTATGGGCAGCGGGGCGCTTCTGTTCGTCAGCGCCCACGTCGTTGTGCTGACTGTCCGCAAACTTCTGGGGGTATTTTCGGGGCTCATTTGAGGTCGCTCAAAAGCCACGAAAGCGCCGCTTGACACCCGTCTGCGACAGGCGCGTTGTATCGGTATGCAAGTCCAAGTCTCCGGCAAGCATGTCGACGTTGGTGAGGCTCTGCGAGCGCGAGTCTCCGACGAAATCGCTCAAAGCATCGGCAAATACTTCGATCGCGGCGGAGCCGCCGAGGTCGTAGTCAGCAAGGACGGCTACGCCTTCCGTGTCGATTGCTCGGTCAAGCTGGCTTCAGGTCAGCAGCTTATCAGCCACGGGTCCGGCGGCGACGCGCACGCCGCCTTCGACGCGGCCCTGGCCAAGATCGATACGCGCATCAGGCGCTATAAGAGGCGACTTAAGAGCCACTCTGCGGCGGCGACGGCCAAGAAGGTCGAGAACGCCGCGATGTTCGTCCTCCGGGCGCCTGAAGGCGACGATATCGACGAAGGCTGGGATGTTGAAGACGACCACCCGACGGGCGCGCCCGCGGCGATGGTCATTGCGGAAACCCAGGCCGCGATGAAGACGATGACCGTTTCCATGGCTGTCATGGAACTGGACTTGACCGGATACCCGGCAATCGTGTTTAGGAACGCCGCCCATGGGGGGATCTCCGTGGTCTATCGACGTCCAGACGGGAATATCGGCTGGATCGACCCCGAACGCACGAAGTCGAACGGAAACGGGTCAACCGCGAGCTAACCAGACCGTGTCATGGTTTGGCGCTGTCGGTGATTTCCGTCGACGGCGCCAAGGCGGTCGGAAAACAGCGAGCGTTGGAAGTCCATGACCATTGGCGATCTTCTCGAACCCGGAGCGGTGGCGCTGCGCGCCAGCGCGCCCGGCAAGCGCCAGGTCCTGTCGATGGTCGCGGACATCGCCGGCCGGGTGCTCGGCGTCGATCCCGAAGCGGTTCTCGAGGGACTGGTCGAGCGCGAAGCCGCCGGCTCGACGGGCGTCGGCGAGGGCGTGGCCATTCCCCATGCCCGGGTCGAGGGCCTGGACCGGGTGCGCGCGGTCGTGGTGAGGCTGGACACGCCTGTGGCCTTTGACGCGCTCGACGACAAGCCCGTCGACCTTCTCGTAGCCCTGTTCGCCCCACGCGACGCCAACGCCCAGCACTTGCGCGCCCTGGCCCGGGTCGCGCGGATGATGCGCCAGCCCGAACTCCGGTCGGCCCTGAGGCAGGCGCGTTCGGCGGACGCCATCCACGTCCTGCTCACGGACCTGCCGGCCAGCACCGCCGCCTGAGGGCGTTCCTGATTTAGTGGACCGACACCGGCGCCAGCTCGTGAGCGAGCGCGGCGGCGATCGCCGTATCGCGGTCGATCATGACCGCCAGACGCGCGCCATCGGCGCGGCACACCGCGTAGAGCGTCTGATCGGGCGACAGATTGAAGTCCTCGACGCCTTCAGGCGCGTCGGCCAGGATTTCGGCGGCCTTGATGGGCCTGACATAGACAAGCTCCGGCGCGCCAAGGGCTGCGAAGGCCTCGCTCGTGAAAGGCCGGCCATGTTGGGTGTTGGGCGTCATAAGACCACCTCCTTAGTTGAGGGAACGCGCCGTACTCCGCGCGGTTCAGACCGCCGCGGCCCAAGGCGGGTTCCGCGCGGCGTTTTCAGCCCGCGCTGCGGATCGGGATTTTCTTGACCAGGCGTTCGGGAGCCGGGCGGGCCAGGTCGATGTGCAGCAGGCCGTGCTCCAGCGTGGCGGCCGTAACCTCCATGCCCTCGGCGAGCACGAAGGTGCGCACGAAGCCACGCGCCGCGATCCCGCGATGAAGGAAGGCGCGCTCGGCCTCGGATCGTCCGTCGGCGTTGTCGCGCTTGCCGGCGACGACCAACTGTCCGCCCTCGACGGTCACATGCAACTGGTCGGGCGCGAAGCCGGCCACCGCCAGCGTGATGCGCACGCCGCCATGATCGGCCTGTTCCACATTGTACGGGGGGTAGCTTTCCGCAGCGGCCTTGGCGGCGCGCTCGATCAGGTCTCGGGTATGCTCGAAGCCCAGCAGGAAGGGGCTGTCGAACAGGATCGTCCGGGTCATCGCGAAGTCCTCGCTGAAGCGACTTCGTTCGCGGCGGCAGGCCCGAGGATCGGCGCCGATCGCCGCGACACGACTCCAGACATGGCGCGCGGTAACGCTCGGTTCAAGAGGAGGGGATGTGCGGGGCGCTAAAATGGACAAGGCCCGGACGTTTCCGTCCGGGCCTTGATGGTGGAGCTAAGCGGAGTCGAACCGCTGACCTCTTGAATGCCATTCAAGCGCTCTACCAGCTGAGCTATAGCCCCAAATATTTCTGAGAAAACCTAACGGTAACTCTCGGAAATCCTTGGTCTCTTCGGCGTTTCAGACTTGCGTCGCCCCCCGAAGAGGCGCGGAAACTAGTCCGGGATTTTTTTGGGATCAAGTCTCTTCTCGAACTTTTTTCGAGAAAAATGTCGCAGCCCCAAAAACGCCTGTGGACAGCCGGTTTCGACAGGATCGAAGCCGGCTGTCCGCTGGATCAGTCGTCGTCACCCTCGCCCGGGAGACCTTCGATCTCCTCGTCGAGAATGTCGTCATCGTCCTCGTCCTCCAGGAACGGAACGTCGTCAGCGTCCTCGGCGAGGTCCTCGTCCTCGGCGAAGTCGACGCCTAGGTCGTCACCGCCGGCCGGCGTCGGCGCGCCCGGATCGACGTCTTCGTCGTCGGTCTCGACGACGTCGGCCTCGGCGGCCTCGTCGATTTCCGGCGTGTCGTCGACTTCGTCCTCGTAGCCGTCGACCTCCTTGGGCGCGACCACTTCCTTCTCGTCGTCGGAGTCATAGTCCGGCGTGACGGCGCGAGCCCGGACGCGGCGCGATTTCAGCGCTTCTTCCGGGTCGAACTGCTCACCGCACTTGGGGCAGACGGCGGGACGACGGTTAAGGTCGTAGAACTTCGATTGGCAGTTGGGGCAGATTTGTTTTGCGCCCAAGTCGGGATTGGCCAAGTTGGCGACCCTTTGATCCTGATGGGAAAAGCGGCCGGTGACTTGCCATGGCGAGAGCCCGCTGTCAAAAGCAAACCCCTTCGCGAAAACCACCAAGTTCTAAGGAGCCGGTTTCGGCATGTCGCTGGCTGGATTGAAGAGCGCTCCCGGAGGCGCTCTGCGAGGGATCGTGCGCGCTCCGGGAGACAAGTCGATTTCTCACCGTTCGATGATCCTGGGCGCCCTGGCGACCGGGACGACGACGGTCGAGGGACTTCTGGAGGGCGATGACGTCCTCGCCACCGCCCGGGCCATGCAGGCCTTCGGCGCGCGGATCGAACGCGAGGGCGTCGGCCGCTGGCGCATCGAGGGCAAGGGCGGCTTCGAGGAGCCTTCCGACGTCATCGACTGCGGCAACGCCGGCACCGGCGTGCGGCTGATCATGGGCGCGGCGGCGGGTTTTGCGATGTGCGCCACCTTCACCGGTGATCAGTCGCTGCGCGGACGCCCGATGGGGCGCGTGCTGGACCCGCTGGCCCGCATGGGCGCAACCTGGCTGGGCCGCGACAAGGGGCGGCTGCCGCTGACTTTGAAGGGCGGGTCGTTGCGCGGCCTGCAATACACTCTCCCCATGGCCTCGGCCCAGGTGAAGTCGGCTGTACTGCTGGCGGGCCTGCACGCCGAAGGCGGTGTGGAAGTGATCGAGCCCGAGGCCACCCGCGACCACACCGAGCGCATGCTGCGCGCCTTCGGGGCCGACGTGATCGTCGAGGACCGTGTCGCGGGCGAGAAGAGCATCCGCCATATCCGCCTGCCCGAGGGCCAGAAGCTGACCGGAACCCATGTGGCGGTGCCTGGCGATCCGTCGTCCGCCGCCTTCCCGCTGGTCGCCGCCCTGATCGTCCCCGGCTCGGCGGTGACGGTCGAGGGCGTGATGCTCAACGAACTGCGCACCGGCCTGTTCACGACCCTTCAAGAGATGGGCGCGGATCTCGTCATCTCGAACGTCCGCGTCGCCAGCGGGGAGGAGGTCGGCGACATCACCGCCCGCTATTCCAAGCTCAAGGGCGTGGTCGTGCCGCCCGAGCGCGCGCCGTCGATGATCGACGAGTATCCGATCCTGGCCATCGCCGCCGCCTTCGCGGAGGGCGAGACGGTGATGCGCGGCGTCGGCGAGATGCGCGTCAAGGAAAGCGATCGGATCAGCCTGACCGCTAATGGCCTCAAGGCCTGCGGCGTCCAGGTGGTCGAAGAGCCTGAAGGCTTCATCGTCACCGGCACGGGCCAGGCGCCGAGCGGCGGCGCCACCGTCGTCACCCATGGCGACCATCGGATCGCCATGAGCCATCTGATCCTGGGCATGGCCGCCCAGAGCGAGGTCGCGGTCGATGAGCCCGGCATGATCGCCACCAGCTTCCCCGGCTTCGCCGACCTGATGCGAGGTCTCGGCGCGACGCTCTCGGAGGCCTGAGCATGGCCTTCGTGATCGCCGTGGACGGGCCGGCCGCGTCTGGCAAGGGCACGATCGCGGGGCGCCTGGCGGCGCTTTACGGCTATCCGCTGCTGGACACCGGCCTGCTCTATCGCGCGGTCGGCGTCGCGATCCTGGACGGCGCGGGCGATCTCGACGATCCGATCGCGGCGGAGGCCGTGGCGCGGTCGCTTGACCTATCGGCGCTGGACCGGGCCGAGGTGCGAACCCGCGCCGCCGGCGAGGCCGCCAGCCGTTGCGCGGTGCATCCGGGGGTCCGCGCGGCCCTGCTCGACCTGCAGCAGTCGTTCGCCGCGCGCGAGCCGGGCTCGGTCATCGACGGCCGCGACATCGGCACGGTGATCGCGCCGCACGCCCCGGCCAAGCTCTACGTCACCGCCCGCCCCGAAGTGCGCGCCGAGCGCCGCTGGAAGCAACTGGTGGGGCAGGGCGAGGACGTCGCCTTCGAGGATATTCTGGCCGACATTCACAAGCGCGACGCTCGAGACGGCGGCCGCAAGGATGCGCCGATGACCCAGGCGGCCGACGCCGTCTTGCTCGACACGTCGGAAATGACTATAGAGCAGGCCTTCGATGCGGCCCGCCGTATCGTCGAGGACGCGCGCGCCCGTCACCGGCTTTAGCCGGAGGGGCAAATCCACCGCCGGCCTCGCCGCGATCGAGAACATCGCGGGCCCGCTTTCAAACCCACTTCATCCGGAATCCCGAGAACCGTCTTTCCGATGGCGCTCACCCAAGGGTTTCCCCCAACCTACGAGACCAAAGATCAGCATGGCTGACGATATGAGCTTCAACCCGACGCGCGACGATTTCGAAGCGCTCCTCAACGACTCCATGGGCGGCCGCGACTTCGCGGAAGGCACCGTCGTCAAGGGCAAGGTCGTCGGGATCGAAAAGGACTTCGCCATCATCGACGTCGGTCTGAAGACCGAAGGCCGCGTCCAGCTGAAGGAATTCGGCGTCGACGAGAACGGCAAGGCCACCGTGAAGGCCGGCGACACCGTCGAAGTCTTCCTGGAACGCCTCGAAAACGCGATGGGCGAAGCGGTCATCAGCCGCGAGAAGGCCAAGCGCGAAGAAGCCTGGACCCGTCTGGAAGGCGTCTACGCCCGCAACGAGCCCGTCATGGGCGCGATCGTCGGCCGCGTGAAGGGCGGCTTCACCGTCGACCTGGGCGGCGCCTCGGCCTTCCTGCCGGGCAGCCAAGTCGACATCCGTCCGGTCCGCGACGTCGGCCCGCTGATGGGCAAGGAACAGCCCTTCGCCATCCTGAAGATGGACCGTCCGCGCGGCAACATCGTCGTCTCGCGTCGCGCCATCCTGGAAGAAGCCCGCGCCGAGCAGCGCACCGAACTGGTGTCGCAGCTGCAAGAGGGTGAAATCCGCGAAGGCGTCGTCAAGAACATCACCGACTACGGTGCGTTCGTCGACCTGGGCGGTATCGACGGCCTGCTGCACGTCACCGACATGAGCTGGAAGCGCGTCAACCACCCGAGCCAAGTGCTCGCCGTGGGCGACACCGTGAAGGTCCAGATCGTCAAGATCAACCCGGACACCCAGCGCATCTCGCTCGGCATGAAGCAACTGCAGTCGGATCCGTGGGACGGCGTTGAAGCCAAGTACCCGGTCGGCGCCAAGTTCACCGGCCGCATCACCAACATCACCGACTACGGCGCCTTCGTGGAGCTGGAAGCCGGCGTCGAAGGCCTGGTGCACGTGTCGGAAATGTCGTGGACCAAGAAGAACGTCCACCCCGGCAAGATCGTCTCGACCTCGCAGGAAGTCGACGTCGTGGTCCTGGACGTCGATCCGTCCAAGCGCCGCGTCTCGCTGGGCCTGAAGCAAGCCCTGGCCAACCCGTGGGAGGCCTTCCTGGAAGCCCACCCGGTCGGTTCGTCGGTCGAAGGCGAAGTCAAGAACGCGACCGAATTCGGTCTGTTCGTCGGCCTCGACAACGACATCGACGGCATGGTGCACCTGTCGGACATCGACTGGAGCGTCCCGGGCGAAGAAGCCATGGCCCGCTACAAGAAGGGCGACATGGTCAAGGCGAAGGTTCTCGACGTCGACGTCGAGAAGGAACGCATCTCGCTGGGCATCAAGCAACTGGCTGGCGACCCGATGTCGGGCGACACCTACCGCAAGAACCAGACCGTGACCGTCACCGTCACGGAAGTCACCTCGGGCGGCATCGAAGTCCGCTTCGGTGAAGACGACGCCCCGATGACCGCCTTCATCCGCAAGTCGGATCTGTCGCGCGATCGTCAGGAGCAGCGTCCGGAGCGCTTCGCCGTGGGTGACCGCGTCGACGCCCAGATCACCAACGTGGACAAGGCCGCGCGCCGCGTCTCGCTGTCGATCAAGTCGCTGGAAATGGCCGAAGAGAAGGAAGCCATCGAGCAGTTCGGCTCGTCGGACTCCGGCGCTTCGCTGGGCGACATCCTGGGCGCGGCCCTGCGCGAGCGGGCCTCGAAGGACTAAGCTTCGTCTTCCATAGACGTTGAAGTTGGCGGCGGCTGGAGCGATCCAGCCGCCGTTTTCTTTTGCGCGAGATTCTGCCACAACGCTCGAGGGTTGAGTTTGTGGGGGTGTTCGTGCGGGGCGTTTGGTTTCGGGGTTTGCAAGGCGCGGCCGTCGCCGTGGGCTCCATCGCCGTCTTGGCGGGCTCGGCTTGGGCCGACGAGAAGCCCAGCTATGGTCCGCCGGCCAGATGGGTGCAGGTGGCGGAGGTTCCCGCCCCGCCCGAGGATGACCAGGCGCCGTCGAACCAGTTGCTGTTGAACGACAACCAGTCCCAGCACGACAACACCGGTTCGGCCTATTACGTTCGTCGCGTCGTCAAGGTGCTCAAGCCCGAGGGGCTGCAAGGCGGATCGCGCTCGGTGACCTGGGACCCCGTCCGCGACAAGGTCACGCTCCATACCCTCGCCATCATCCGCGATGGACGGCGGATCGATCTTCTCAAGCAAGGCCAGGACGTACTGGTGCTGCGCCGTGAGAAGAACCTGGAGCGCGCCATGCTGGACGGGCGGATGAGCGCGACGATCCAGATCAAGGACCTCCAGGTCGGCGACGTGGTCGACTGGTCTTACACCCAGGAGCACAGGGAAGCGCTGCTGGACGGCCGCACCAACGACTTCGAGAACATGGCCTGGAGCGGCGTGGCCGGTCGGTTCCGTGTACGCCTGCTGTGGCCCGACGGGACGCCTCTGACCTGGCGAACGACGCCCGGCTTCCCGCAGCCCAAGCTCTCCAAGACCGGTAAGATCAACGAGCTCATGGTCGACGTCGCGAGCGTCAAGCCGCCGAAGACGCCGATCGGCGCGCCGGCGCGGTTCCAACGCCTGGGCGGGCTGGAGGCGACGACCTACACTGGCTGGGCGGACATCTCGCGCCTGATGGCGCCGCTCTACGCCAAGGCCTCGGAGTTGGCGCCGGATTCATCGCTGCGGCCAGAGATCGCGGCGATTGCGGGCGCGAGCGCTGACCCGAAGGTCCGCGCGTTCAAGGCGCTCCAGCTGGTCGAGGACAAGACGCGCTATCTGTTCCTGGGCATGGGCGACGGCGGCTACAAGCCCGCCTCGGCCAACGAGACCTGGGCCCGCCGCTTCGGTGACTGCAAGGGCAAGACGGTGCTGCTGCTGGCGGTTCTGCGCGAACTCGGGGTCGAGGCCGAGCCCGTGCTGGTTTCCACCACCGGGGGCGATGGGCTGGAGGAGCGACTGCCGTCGGCGGCGCTGTTCAACCACGTGCTGGTTCGGGCCCGTATCGCCGGCAGGAGCTATTGGCTGGACGGCACACGTTCGGGCGACGTGGGCGACATCGACGGCCTGCGGCCGCCGCCTTTCCGTTGGGCCCTGCCATTGCGCGCCAACGGCGCGGCCTTGGAGGAGATTGTTCAGACGCCGCTTGGCAAGCCGGACACCGACGGCCTGATCCGGATCGATGCTTCGGGTGGGCTCGACAAGCCGGCGCCGATCACCATGACCACGGTGATCCGGGGCGACGCGGCGCTGAGCTTCGCGCGCGCTCTGCGCACCGCGCCGCGGGCCGATATCGAACGCGGCCTGAAGCAAAGCACCTCGTCCACGATGAGCTGGGTGAACATCGAAAAGATCGACTTCGATGTTTCCCCGAACGGCGAAGCCAGGATCACATTGGGCGGCACGGCCGACCTGGATTGGAAGATGAACGACGATCTGGGGGTGCGTGAGTTCCATATTCCTGGTTCGGGCTCGGGCAAGGTGTCGGCCTTTCCGCGCCGCGAGCCGGGCCCCAACAGCGATGCGCCCTTCATGATCGCCTTTCCGACCTATATGGCCGGCGTTGTCGAGATCGTGCTTCCCGGCAAAGGCGAGGGCTTCTCCGTGAAGGGGCCGAACTGGACGGGCGTGCTGGCCAGTCGCGAGGTCTCGAAGACCGCCGTGATCAAGGACGGTGTCGCGAGGTTCTCAGAATCGAACCGCAGCCTTGCGCGGGAGCTCCCGTTCAGTCAGGCCGAGGAGGCCAACAAGACGCTTAGGCGCCTGGCGGGAGAGCCTCAGATCGTCCGCGCGCCGAAGGGGATGTGATCGTCCGCATCCCTACGCATTAACCGAACCGCGTTCGAGAATTTCATGCAACCCCTTGAAGACTCAGCCGTCGTTGGGCAAAGGTCCGCTCGCGCCTTTCTCCTCCCAGGGGCGTTCCGGGGATTTCGATGATCAAGTCCGAACTCATCGCCAGGCTCGCGAATGAAAATCCGCACCTGACGCAGAAGGATGTCGAACGCGTCGTCGGCGTGATCCTGGAACGCATGATCGGGGCCCTGGAAGACGGCGGCCGTGTGGAGCTTCGCGGCTTCGGCGCCCTGTCGGTGCGTTCGCGCCCGGCGCGCACCGGCCGCAACCCGCGCACCGGCGAAGCCGTGGATGTCCGCGCCAAGCACGTGCCGTTCTTCAAGAGCGGTAAGGAACTGCGCGCGCGCCTCAACGCCGACGGCGACGAATAACAACAATCATGACCTGGGCTTGACCCCAGGTCGCGAACGCCCGCAGCTTCGCCCACGCTGATTTGTGTGGGGAGTGCTCTGTCATGAGCGTGGTCAAGGAATTCCGCGAGTTCATCGCGCGGGGCAACGTCATCGATCTGGCCGTGGGCGTGATCATCGGCGCGGCGTTCAACGGCATCGTCAAAAGCCTGGTCGACCAGGTGATCATGCCGCCGATCGGCCTGCTGACCGGCGGTCTGGATTTCTCGAAGCTGGAATGGGTGCTGCGCCCCGAAAATCCGGCGACCGAGGCGATCGAGAAGGTGGCGATTCAGTACGGCGCCTTCATCAACACCGTGATCCAGTTCTTCATCGTCGCCACGGTGGTCTTCCTGCTGGTCAAGCTGGTCAACGAGATCCGCCGCCAGGACGCGGCCGAGCCAGCGCCCGCCGCGCCGCCTGCGCCCACGCCTGAACAGACCCTGCTGACCGAGATCCGTGATCTGCTGGCCAAGAGGGGCTGACCAAGGTCTGAGCGAACATGGAAAGGCCGGCCGCTGGCGACAGCGGCCGGCCTTTTTCGTCGCCGGAGCGTGGACGGCCTACTTGGTCAGGCCGGGCGCATCCAGATCCAGCTTGGCGGCGGGAATGACCGTCGCGTTCGGCGCGGCCTTGGACAGGCCTTCGCCCATCGCCTTGGCGTCGCCGGCGACGATCACGCTCATCTGGGCCGGGTCGAGCTTGGCCTTGGCGAAGGCCTGGACCTGTTCGGGGGTCACGGCCTCGACCTTGGCCGCGTAGCTCTGGATTTCGGTGAGCGGCACGCCGTAGACGGCGAGGTTGCCCAGGATGCCCGCCAGGCCTTCCGAGGTGCCGAGGTCGCGGCCAAAGCCGCCGACCAGCACCGACTTGCGGGCGGCCAGTTCGCCGACCGTGGCCGGTTCGTTGGCCAGGCGGCTCAGCTCGGCGCGAGTCAGGCTGATCACCTCGCCGGCCGAGGGGTTCTTGGTCTGCACTCGCGCCGAGAAGCCGCCGAACTGGCCTTGCGGGGTCAGGCTGGAGCCGGCGCCGTAGGACAGGCCGCGCTTGATGCGGATTTCCTGGTTCAGGCGCGAGGAGAAGCCCACGCCCAGCACCGTATTGGCGACCACGCCCTGATAGTAGCTGGGATCGGCGCGGGTGATGGCGGGCTTGGCGAGCACCACGGCGGCCTGGCCCGTGCCCGGCAGGTCGATGACCACATTGCGCGGCTGGTAGCCGGTCGGGGCGGCCGGCGGGGCCGGCGGCGGCGTCGCCGGCTTCTTCCAGCCGCCGAAGGCCTGCTCGGCCAGGGCGAAACCGGCCTCGGGCGTCAGGTTGCCGGTCACGACTAGCACCGCGTTGTCCGGCCGCCAGTAGGCCGCGTGAGTCTTGGTCAGATCCTCGCGCTTGATCTTCGGCAGCGAGCCCGGGGTGCCGCCGGCGACATGGCCATAGGCCGAGCCGGCGTAGAGCACCGGGCTGGTGGCGAAGCCGGCGAGGCTCCCCGGGCGCTGGTATGCGACCGACAGGCCATCCAGGGTCTCGGCGCGGACGCGGTCCAGCTCCTCGGCCTTGAACGCGGGGTTCTGGGCGACGTCGGCCATGATCGCCATGGCGGGCTCGGCGTTGTTCGCCGTGACACTGAGGGTCAGCGACGCGGCTTCCCAGCCCGATCCGGCCGACAGATTGGCGCCCAGGGCTTCGGTCTCGCGCGCGACCTGCGTCGCCGAGCGCGTGACGGTGCCTTCGGTCAGCAGCTCAGAGGTCAGGCTAGACGTGCCTGCCAGACCGGCGGGGTCGGAGCTGGCGCCGCCCTTTACGGTCAAGGTCGAGGTGATCAGCGGCAGGTCGCTGGACTTGGCGACGATGACCCGCAGGCCGTTGGCCAGGATCTTTTCCGCCGGGCTCGGCATGACGGCCGGAACCGGGGCGGCGACCGCCGGCGGTTTCTCGCGCTCGGCCTCCGGAGCCAGCGTCGTCACCGGACCGTCGTACTTCACCGAAGCCACCTTCGGTATCGGTGGCGTGGCGTCCTTCTCGCCGGCCGGACGATTCTTTTCCGGCAGGTAGTTGATCACGGTGCGGCGATCGTCGGCCAGGTACTTGCGGGCCACGCGCTGGATGTCGGCGGCGGTCACTGCCTGAAGCTTGGCGAGGCTGGTGTTGGCGGCGGCGGCGTCGCCCTCGGTCTGCAAGGCGTAGCCGATCGCGAAGCCGCGTCCGTCGATCTCCTCGCGGCGACGCACGGCGTCGGCCAGCAGGCCGGCCTTGGCCTCCGCCAGTTCGGCCGGGGTCACCAGGCCGTCGCGGACCCGCGCGACCTGCGCGCGTAGGGCGGCCTCGCCCTGGGCTACCGTCTTGCCGCCGGCCATGATGGCGCCGACATAGAACAGGCCAGGCTGGGCGTTGTTCGGGGCCGACGAGAACACCGACTGGGCGATCTTCTGGTCATAGACCAGGCTGTCGTAGAGGCGCGACGACTTGCCGGCGGTCAGGATGGCGTCCAGCACCGCCAAGGCGGGCGTATCCTGGTCGGCGGCGGCCGGGGCCAGCCAGGTGATGGCCAGGGCCGGAAGCGGGACGTTCGGGCCGTAGGTGTTGACGGTCTTGGGACCGGTACGAGCCGGCTCGACCGCCGTGACCTTTGGGATCGTTCCATCGGGCGCGGCGAGCGGCCCGAAGTACTTGTCGATCATCACGTCCAGCTTAGCCTGGTCGAAGTTGCCGACCACGATCAGGGCGGCGTTGTCCGGGCGATAATAGGTGCGGTGGAAAGCGCGCACGTCGTCGACGGTCGCTGCGTCCAGCTCCTCGATGGAGCCGATGCCAGGGCGCTGATAGGGATGGACGGCGAAGGACTGCTGCGGAATCGACAGGGCGAAGAACCGGCCATAGGGGTCGGCCAGCACCCGTTGGCGCAGCTCTTCCTTCACCACATCGCGCTCGGAGGCGAACACCGCTTCGTCGATGACCAGCGACTTCAGCCGGTCGGCCTCGGCCCAGATCAGGCGCTCCAGGTGATTGGCCGGCACCACCTCGTAATAGTTGGTGAAGTCGTCCCAGGTGGAGGCGTTGTTGAAGCCGCCGACGTCCTCGGTCAGACGGTCGATCGTCTCGTTGGGCATGTTGCGCGTGGCTTTGAACATCAGATGTTCGAACAGGTGCGCGAAGCCCGAGCGGCCCTGCGGGTCGTCCTTGGAGCCGACGCCGTACCAGACCTGCACCGAGACGTTCGGCGTTGTGGTGTCGCGCGAAGTGAACACCTTCAGGCCGTTGGCTAGCACGCGCTGCTGAAAGGCGATCGGCGGAACGGCGATCGCGGCCGTCGCGGCGGGCTGCGCCGGGGCCGGCGCGGCCAGGGCGAGCGGCGACAGCGCCGAGGTGGACAGGGCCGCGGCCACGAGGGCCAGCTTGGCGGTGCGGATCATGCGCAAAAGTCTCCAGAACAGTTCGACGCAACCCTAGCACCGCCGTTCGCCTGGGAAACCTTACCGACAGTTCATGTGGGTGGAACCAAGCTGCGCCGTCAGAGTTAGTGATGGTCGACTCGTCCCCATGACCCTTGGGCTGACGCGCCACGGGGGGGAACTTGCCGGAACGTTCGCTACGCGACCGCCTCAGGGTCGCAACGCTTCGTGAGCACGAAGCTCTGGACGCCCTCGTAACGCGGTCGCACCTGGAAACGAGGGCGGGCTACAGCGCCTTCCTGAGCGCCTCGGCCCAGGCGTTGATTCCCCTGGAGCTGGCGCTGGAACGGGCCGGTGTCGCGGACTGGCTTCCGGACTGGCCTAGTCGTTCGCGTCGCCGCGCGCTTGAGAGCGACCTTCATCAGTTGGGTGTGAGGCCCTTAGCGCCCTCGACAGCGGCCATACCGTCCCCCGCCTTCGGCGCGGGCGTGCTTTATGTGCTCGAGGGCTCGCGCCTGGGCGGGCGTCTGCTATCCCGCCAAGTGCGGGCGGCCGATGCGGATTTGCCGATCGCTTATCTGAGCCACGGTCTGGAGCAGAACCTCTGGCGGGCCTTCCTGAAGTGGCTTGAAGCCTCCCCAAAAGTCGACTGCCGGACAGACATCGTCGAAGCCGGTGCGCGATATGGTTTTCGCTGCTTCTCGGAAGCGTTCGAGAGCCTTAGCCCGCCGACTGGAGGCCTGAATGCCCGAGGCTGCGCCCATGTCCGGGTTTGACGTCAATCTGACCAACTGCGACCGCGAGCCGATCCACATCCTGGGGTCGGTTCAACCCTTCGGCTGTCTGCTGGCGGTGAATAGCGATTGGGTGGTCGCCCACGCGTCCACCTCCACCCTGCGCTATCTCGGCGTTGCGGCCGAAGACCTTTTGGGCAAGCCGCTGACCCAGATCATGAGCGGTCACGCCATCCACAATATCCGGGGCCGCCTGCAGATCATGCGGGGCGCCGACGCGGTGGAGCGCATGTTCGGCCAGCCGCTGATCGACGGCGGCGAGGACTTCGATCTGGCTCTGCACTATTCCGGTCGTCTTCTGATCATCGAGGCCGAGCCCAGCCATCCGGAGATTCTCATCGAGGCCGCCTCGGCGGTGCGCTCGATGACAACGCGGATCACCGCCCGGCCGACCTTCGAGGAATTCTGCCACGAGGCCGCGCGGCAGGTCCGGGCCCTTACCGAGTTCGACCGCGTCATGGTTTACCGCTTCGCTCACGACGGCGCGGGAGAGGTGATCGCCGAGTCGGTGCGCCCCGGCATCGGCTCGTTCCTGGGTCAGCGCTATCCGGCCTCGGACATTCCGGTGCAGGCGCGCGCGCTCTACGAACGCAACTGGCTACGGATCATCGCCGACATCGACGCCGAGGTCTCGCCCATCCTGCCGCCCGTCAGCGCGAGCGGCGAGCCGGTGGACCTGTCGATGAGCATGCTGCGGGCGGTCTCGCCGATCCACATCGAGTATCTGCGTAACATGGGCGTCGCCGCCTCGCTGTCGATCTCGATCCTGCGCGACGGCAAGCTTTGGGGCCTGTTCGCCTGCCACCACTACGCGCCCAAGCACGTCAGCTATGAGCGCCGCACGGCGGCCGAGCTGTTTGGGCAACTGTTCTCCCTGACCCTAGAAAGCCGGGAGCGCGAGACCGAGACACGCAGGATGGCCGAGGCGCGCGCCTTGCACGACCGCATGATGACCGCCGTCGTCAGCGGTCAGCCTGGCGCCGACAGCCTGATCCCGTTCCTCGACGATCTTTGCCGCCTCGTGCATTGCGACGGCTTGGCCTTGTGGCTGGACGGGCGATTGACCCTGCGCGATTCCACGCCGAGCGCCAGCGACGTGCACACTCTGATCCGGCTGTTACGCGACAAGGATACCCACGCCGTGTTCGCCACCCATGAGATCGGCGCGCTTCTGCCGGCGGCTGCGGACTGGTCGGAGAAGGCCGCGGGCATGATGGCCGTGCCCCTGTCGCGCGCGCCGCGCGACTATCTGATCTTCTTCCGCAAGGAGGAGGCCAAGACCCTGGTCTGGGGCGGCAAGCCGGAGAAGCTGACCAAGGTGGGGCCTCTGGGTGACCGGCTGACGCCCCGTAAGAGCTTCGAGGCCTGGGAGGAGACCGTCCGAGGCCAGAGCCGGCCCTGGACCACTGTGGAGCGGTCCCTGGCCGAGAGCATGCGCGCCAGTCTCCTGGAAATCGTCTTCCGCCTGACCGACCTGGCCGACGCGGAGCGCCAGCGCGCGAACCAGCGTCAGGAGCTGCTGATCGCCGAGCTGAACCACAGGGTTCGCAACATTCTGGGCCTGATCCGGGGGCTCATCAGTCAAAGCCAGGCAGGCGTCGCCAGCGTCGCGGAGTTCGCCGAGGTGGTTGGTGGGCGGGTTCAGGCCCTGGCGCGCGCGCACGACCAGATCACGCGTCACCAATGGGGCCCCGGCGCGCTCGGCGATCTGATCACCGCCGAGGCCGAGGCCTATCTTTCCTCCAAGGCCCAACGCGTGCGTCTGACCGGCGCGCCGATCGCTCTGGCGCCGGACGCCTTCTCCATCCTGTCGCTGGTCATCCACGAACTGATGACCAACTCGGCCAAGTATGGCGCGCTCTGCGACCAGCGAGGATGGGTCACGATCGATTGGCGGCGAGATCCGAAGGGCGATTTGATCATCGACTGGCGCGAGCACGACGGGCCCAGGGTGAAGCCGCCCACCCGGCGAGGGTTTGGCTCGACGATCATCGAGCATTCCATTCCCCACGACCTGAACGGCGACGTCGCGCTGGACTACCGTCCAGAGGGCTTTCAGGCGCGCATCCGTATCCCGGGCCGCTACGTGACCAGCGAAAGCGTCGCCGCAGTGATCGCCCAGCCCCGCCGGTCCGACGGGCCGGTTCGAGCGCCCGAACGCATGCTGGTTCTGGAAGACAACATGATCATCGCGCTCGATCTGGAAGACATGCTGACCCGGATGGGGGTCAAGGACATCACTGTGGTCTCCAGCGTCGGCCAGGCGCTCGAGGCGCTAAACGGCTGGTCGCCGCCGTTCGCGATCCTGGACGTCAATCTGGGCGCGGAGACCAGCTTTCCGGTGGCCGACGCCCTGCTGGCGGCGGGCGCGCCGTTCGCGTTCGGGACGGGGTTTGGCGACAGCGCGTCGTTCCCGGACCGCTTCCGCGATGTTCCCGTTCTGCAGAAACCCTATAGCGCCGAGAGCGTCGCGGCCCTGTTCTAGAGCATTCTTCGGCGAAGCGGATCCGACTCGTCGTCGGAAAATCCGCTAGTCGAGCAGGAAGCGCGCGCGCTGTTCCGGAGCCGGGACGTGGCAGTGATCGCTTTTGCCAAAGATCTGGTACCGATTGGCGGCGATCCAGTCGTAGGCTCGGTCGGTCAGGGCGCGCGGCAGACGTTCGATCCAGGCGAGGTGGCGCCAGGGCGCGGGCAGCCGGCGGAGCAGGGCGGCCACGGCGGCGGTCTTGCGAAGCGGCCGTCCGCTGTCGAAGAACAGAAAGCTTTCGGGGGCGTCGGGGTCCAGGCCATGCGCGATCGCCAGCCGCCGCCCGAACGGCGACTGGATTGAGGTGAAGCGGATCACGCCTTGGCGGTCCAGGCGCAGCACCGTGCGCACTACGCCGTCGCAGAGATGGCAGACCCCGTCGAACAGCATCAGCGCGTCGGGCGCTGGGTCATCGCGCCCGGTCATGGCGTCTCGCACTCGCGCCGGAGGGCGACCAAGGATTGCGGCACGGTGCGGCGCATCAGGCTGGAGACGAGGCCGGCAGGCACCGCGAAGGGCGCCGTGGCCCAGAGATCGTAGGTGACCCGCGTGCGGGCGCCGCCGTCGATCGGCTCCAGCCGCCAGTAGCCGTCGCAGGCGCGGATGTCGCCGCCGATACAGGTGAAGCGGATTTCGCGATCGGGCCGCAGCACCAGACGCGCCCTCGATTGCATGGCGGGGAGGAAGAAGCCCCACTTCACGGTGTGTTCGCGCACCTCCGAGCCGTCAGGAGCGCGAGAGACCACCTTGCAGCGCTTGACCCCGGGGCTCATCCGGGCGGCGCGATCGCAATCGAGGATGACGCCGAACACCACCGAGGGCGGGGCGGCGATCTCGACGCTGGCGCGCACCACGCCGCGCCCTTGAGCGTCGGCATGGGCCTCGACCTGGACGCCGTCGTCCTTGACGATCCATTCTGTCGCCGCGCGCGCGGGCGTGGCGACCAGAAGCGATAGGAAAAGCAGGGCGAGCCGGCGCATCGTGTCGATGCTAACGCGCCGGCCCGGTTTTCGTCACGCGCCGGCGCGGTTCTGGATCAGGTCGTCCACCACGGAGGGGTCGGCCAAGGTCGAGGTGTCGCCGAGGCTTGAAAGCTCGTTTTCGGCGATCTTGCGCAAGATACGGCGCATGATCTTGCCCGAGCGGGTCTTGGGCAGGCCCGGCGCCCATTGGATGACATCCGGTGTGGCGATCGGGCCGATCTCGCGGCGCACCCAGTCGGTCAGCTCCTTGCGCAGCGCGTCTGAGGCCGTCACCCCGGCGTTCAAGGTCACGTAGCAGTAGATGCCCTGGCCCTTGATGTTGTGCGGATAGCCGACGACCGCCGCCTCGGCCACGCGCGGGTGGGCGACCAGGGCGCTTTCGACCTCGGCCGTGCCCAGGCGGTGGCCCGAGACGTTCAGTACGTCGTCCACCCGGCCCGTGATCCAGTAGTAGCCGTCGGCGTCGCGGCGGCAGCCGTCGCCGGTGAAATACTTGCCGGGATAGGTCGAGAAATAGGTCTCGAAGAAACGGCGGTGGTCGCCATAGACCGTACGCATCTGGCCGGGCCAGCTGTCGGTGATCACGAGGTTGCCCTCGGTCGCGCCCTCCAGAACCACGCCCTCGGCGTCCACCAGCTGCGGCTTGACGCCCGGCATGGGGCCGCAGGCCGAACCGGGCTTCAAGGCGTCAGCGCCGGGCAGGGGCGTCATCAGCGTGCCGCCGGTCTCGGTCTGCCACCAGGTGTCGACGATCGGGCAGCGGCTTTCCCCCACCACGCGGTGGTACCAGAGCCAGGCCTCCGGATTGATCGGCTCGCCCACGCTGCCCAGCAGGCGCAACGAGGCGCGCGAGGTGCGCTCGACCGGCGCCTCGCCCTCGCGCATCAGGGCGCGCAGGGCCGTTGGGGCGGTGTAGAAGATCTCGACCTTGTGCTTGTCGATCACCTGCCAGAAGCGGCTGTTGCAGGGATAGTTCGGCACGCCCTCGAACATCACGCTGGTCGCGCCGTTCGCGAGCGGGCCGTAGACGATGTAGGTGTGGCCGGTGACCCAGCCGATGTCGGCGGTGCACCAGTAGACCTCTCCCGGGCGGTAGTCGAACACCGCCTCGTGCGTCCAGCTGGCCCAGACCAGATAGCCGCCGGTCGTATGCAGCACGCCCTTGGGTTTGCCCGTCGAGCCGGAGGTGTAGAGGATGAACAGCGGGTCCTCGGCGTTCATCGGCTCGGGCGCACAGTGGATCGAGGCCTTGGCGGCGGCGTGCTCGTAGATGATGTCGCGGCCGGCGGTCAGCGGCACGCTGGCGCCTGTGCGGGTGACGACGAGCACCTTTTCCACGCCCGGACAGTGCGCCAAGGCGGCGTCGACATTGGCTTTCAGCGGGATGCGTTTGCCGCCGCGCACGCCTTCGTCCGCCGTGATGACCAGCTTGGAGTCACAGTCGTTGATACGCCCCGCCAGGCTGTCGGGCGAGAAGCCGGCGAACACCACCGAGTGGACGGCGCCGATCCGGGCGCAGGCCAGCATCGCATAGGCGGCCTCGGGGATCATCGGCAGGTAGATCGTGACCCGGTCGCCCTTGGTCACGCCTTGGGCCTTGAAGACGTTGGCCATGCGGCAGACCTGCTCGTGCAGTTCCGCATAGGTGATTTTCCGCGAGGCGGCCGGATCGTCGCCTTCCCAGATCAGCGCAACGTCATGGGCGCGGTGGCGAAGGTGGCGGTCGATGCAGTTGGCCGAGACGTTGAGGACACCGTCCTCGTACCAGCGGATGCGGAAGTCCTCCTCGCGGAAGGAGACGTCCTTGATCTTGGTGGGCGGAGTGATCCAGTCCAGACGACCGGCCAGATCCTTCCAGTAGCCGTGCGGATCCTCGTCGGCGCGCCGGCGGGCGGCGGCCAGGGCGTCGGCGTTGACATGGGCGCGATCAGCCCAGGCCTTTGGAACCGGAAACAGCATACCGTCGCTCACCTGCGCTACTCCCCTTTGTTATCGGCGCGGAATTAGGCGAAGCCAACCGCCCGGCGCAAGAAGACCAATAAGGTTTCTCGCGCCGGACGGCCGACGTGGGATCCTGCGAACGGATCAGAAGAAGCCCAGGGCCTTGGGGCTGTAGCTGACCAGCATGTTCTTGGTCTGCTGGTAGTGGTCGAGCATCATCTTGTGGGTCTCGCGCCCGACGCCCGACTGCTTGTAGCCGCCAAACGCCGCGTGGGCGGGATAGGCGTGGTAGCAGTTGGTCCACACGCGGCCGGCCTGGATGCCGCGTCCGAAGCGGTAGCAGCGGTTGGCGTCGCGGCTCCAGACACCGGCGCCCAGGCCGAAGGCGGTGTCGTTGGCGATCGCCAGCGCCTCTTCCTCGGTCTTGAAGGTGGTGACGGCCAGGACCGGGCCGAAGATCTCCTCCTGGAAGATCCGCATCTTGTTGTGGCCTTCGAACACGGTCGGCTCGACATAGTAGCCGTCGGCCAGCAGGCCCGGCAGGATCTTGCGCTGACCGCCGGCCAGCAGCTTGGCCCCTTCGTTGCGGCCGATATCCATGTAGCCGAGGATCTTGTTCAGCTGCTCTTCGGAGGCCTGGGCGCCGATCATGGTGGCGGGATCGAGCGGGCTGCCTTGGACGACGGCGTTCACGCGCTTGAGAGCGCGTTCCATGAACTTCTCATAGATCGACTCCTGCACCAGGGCCCGGCTGGGGCAGGTGCAGACCTCGCCCTGGTTCAGGGCGAACATGGTGAAGCCCTCCAGGGCCTTGTCGAGATAGTCGTCGTCCTCGCGCGTGACATCGTCGAAGAAGATGTTCGGCGACTTGCCGCCCAGCTCCAGGGTCACCGGGATCAGGTTCTGGGCGGCGTACTGCATGATCAGCCGGCCGGTGGAGGTCTCACCGGTGAAGGCGATCTTGGCGATGCGTGGGCTGGACGCCAGCGGCTTGCCGGCTTCGATCCCGAAGCCGTTGACGATGTTCAGCACGCCGGCGGGCAGCAGGTCGCCGATCATCTCCGCCCAGACCATGATCGAGGCCGGGGTCTGCTCGGCGGGCTTCAGCACCACGCAGTTGCCAGCCGCCAGGGCGGGCGCCAGTTTCCAGCAGGCCATCAGCAGCGGGAAGTTCCACGGGATGATCTGGCCGACCACGCCCAGCGGCTCGTGGAAGTGGTAGGCGATGGTGTCGTGGTCGATCTCGGAGATCGAGCCTTCCTGGCTGCGCAGGCAGCCCGCGAAATAGCGGAAGTGGTCGATGGCCAGCGGGATGTCGGCCGCCATGGTCTCGCGGATCGGCTTGCCGTTGTCCCAGGTCTCGGCCGTGGCGAGCGCCTGGAGGTTCTCTTCCATCCGGTCGGCGATGCGCAGCAGGACGCGCGAGCGGTCGGCCGCGCTGGTCTTGGCCCAGGCGTCCTTGGCGGCGTGGGCGGCGTCCAGGGCGCGCTCGATGTCGACGGCCTGAGAGCGCGCGATCTCGCAGATCTTGCGGCCGTGGATCGGCGAGCTGTTGTCGAAATAGCGACCGTCGGCAGGCGCGACCCACTGGCCGCCGATGAAGTTGTCGTAGCGGGCCTTGAAGGGCGCACGCGACAGGGAATCGATGAACTCGGGCTTGGTCATGGTTTCCTCCAGCCGCCTTACCGGCGGACATCTGGAAGAAAACTTGCGGCCAAGAGAGCGGGGCTTCGTAGCGGGTCGGGAGTCCGGATCGCGCCGAGTGTCTCATCGGTGAGACACCTTCAGGTGAATTCGCGGCCTCGCGCCAGGTCGAGCCGCTTGAGCTTGCGATTCATCGTGGCGCGCGACAGGCCCAGCAGCGCCGCCGCCGCCGAAACGTTGCCGCCCGTCTGAGACAGCGCGCGCCGCACCGCCGCCCGCTCGGCCTCGTCCAGGCTGGCGGCGCGATCGGGGAAGGTGACCCCGCCGCGCAGAACCGCGTCGGTCAGCTTCAGGGCTTGGCGGGCCGCCCGGGTGGCGCCGATGATCAGGTCGTCACCGTCCACGGCCAGCATTGGGGCCGAGGCCCGCTCCAGGGTCTGTTCGGGCAGCAGCACGATGCGCGCGTCCGGAAACGCGTCGCGGAAGGCGCGCGCCTCGATCCGGCGGGCGGCGTCGGTGACGATGCGCTCGACCAGGCTGGTCAGGCCGTCCATGCCGGGGCGGCAGGACGAGACGTCGAGCGCTCCGGCCAGGCCGCCCGTCGCGTCGAACAGCGGCGCCACCGTGCAGGACAGCCCGATGTTGCGGGTATGGAAGTGCTGATCGCGGTGCACGGTCAGGACGCGTTGTTCGGCCAGACAGGTGCCGATACCGTTGGTGCCTTCGCGGGCCTCGCTCCAGACCGCCCCTTCCCACAGGCCCCAGCGGCGGAAGACCGGGTCGTCCCCCGCCACGCCACGACGATCGACGGGCACGCCCTCGGCGTCGGTCAGCAACACGCAGCAGCCCGACTCGCCCACCGCCTGGAACAGCGAGTCCAGATTGTCCCGCGCCGCCGCCAGGAAGGGGCCCATGCGCTCCTGCGCCTCGCGCAGTTCGGCGCTGGTCAGGGTCTCGGGAGGCTTGCGGTTCTCGGGGTCCAGGTGGTGCTGGGTGAGGCAGCGCCGCCACGAGGCGGCGATCGGCGACAGCGCCGCGGCGGCGCCGTTGCTCAAGACGGATAAGACCCGGTCGGCGTGGCCTTCGGCCATCATGATCCTCCCTGGCGCGGCCAAGCCGCCCAGAAGCGCACCATGACGCCAGCGGGCGTGCGGCCGCAATCAGGGATTCTACTTGTCCGGACCCAGATTGAGCTTAGACAAAACGTCGCGTTGCTCAGGAGTTTTCGATGCTGCTCGCCCTCTCTACCTGGCCCGAGATCAAGGCTCGGCTCGAGACGAACACCGCCGTGGTGGTGCCGATCGGGTCGAATGAACAGCACGGTCCGACGGGCCTTCTGGGCACCGACTGGCTGTGCCCCGAGATCATCGCCCATGAGGCCAGCAAGCGCGCCGACGACAAGGTGCTGGTGGCGCCGACATTCAATATCGGCATGGCCCAGCATCACCTGGCGTTTCCGGGCACCATCTTCCTGCGGCCCTCGACCTTCATCGCCGCGATCGGCGACTGGGTGCGGTCGCTGTCGGCGCACGGCTTTACACGGATCTATTTCCTGAACGGGCACGGCGGCAACGTGGCCTCGATCGAGGCCGCGTTCTCGGAGATCTACGCCGATTACAGCTTCCGCCAGCAGCGCGCGCCGTTCGCGCTCAAGCTTAAGAACTGGTGGGACCTGGCCGGCGTCAACGCCCTGGCCAACCGGCAGTTTCCGACCGGACACGGCAGCCACGCCACCCCGTCCGAGATCGCGGTGACCCAGTGGGCCTATCCCGAGGCGATCAAGACGGCGGCCTATTCGCCACAGATCGCGCCGACGGGGCCGATCCGCGAAGCGCTGGATTTCCGCGCCCGCTACGCCGACGGCCGCATGGGTTCGGACCCGGCCCAGGCGACGCCTGAAAAGGGCGGCGAGCTGGTGAACATGGCCGCCAACGCCCTGATCGAAGACCTGGCGGCGTTCGCGGCCGAGCAGGCGCCGGCCTAAGCTTCCACAGCCCGCCGTTCGAGCGCCGGCTGGCCGTGCCGGGTCGCCATCACCTCGCCGATCACCGCGACGGCCACCTCGAACGGCGCCTTTCCGCCCAGATCAAGGCCGATCGGCGCGCGCAGCTTGGCAAGATCCCGCTCGTCCAGCCCGGCCGCCTTCAACCGCGCAAGACGTTCGGGCAGGCGGCGCCGCGCGCCCAGCAGGCCGACATAGGGCGCGGGGGAGGGCAGGGCCGCCATCAGCGCCGTGTGATCCTGCTCCAGATCGTGACCGCACACCGCCACTGACGTCCAGGCGTCCAGCCCGATGGCGGCGAGGGCTTCTTCCAGCGGCTCGCGGCGATAGGCGACGCCCGGCAGAGGCGGCGGGGCGACCGGACCCTTGGGGCGCAGCAGGAAGGTCTCGTGACCGGACTGCGTCGCGAGCCCCGCAATGGCCAGCGCCGTTGGATCGCCGCCGATCACCACCAGGCGCGGGACCGGGCCGTAAGCCCGCTCGAACGCGCCCGGCCAAGGGACTTGCGGCTCCTCGGCGCAGATTCGGCGCGCACCATCGCTGACCCAGAAAGCCGGCAGGCGGGCGGCGGCGAGGTCGAGCAGGGTTCGGGCGGCCGCGTCGTCGGGCGCGATCCGTTCGACTAGGATCTCGATCCGCGCGCCGCAGAGGAGTCGGATATCGGGCCAGGGGCTGCCCTCGCCATAGACCAGCCGGCGCGGAACGCCGTCTTCCAGGCATGCACGGGCATGGACCTCGACGTCGGCCTCGATGCAGCCGCCCGACAGGAAACCCGAGATGAGTCTGTCGCCGAACACCATCTGAGCGCCAACAGGGCGCGGCCCGCCGCCGCCCAGCGCGACGATCGTCGCCAGGGCCGCTGGGCCTCTCGAAAGCGCCTGGGCCAAGGCCGGGCGGGCGTCTTCGGCCAGGCCGTGCATCGGCCAGGCGGCGTCTTTTACGTCAAAGGTCATCGGCGCGACTTTAACCCCTCGGCAAGGTTCCAGAAACCGGATGTTCAAACCTTGGGGCTTAGCCTCGGGATCTGTTGGTGAGTTTCGCGCACGGATGGCGATGTCCATTTCGGTCTCAAAACTGGGTCTGGCGGCCGCTCAATTCGGCCTCGACGGCGGGAGCTCGTCCGCGCCGCGCGGCCGCACGCCGGAAGCCGAAGCCCGCGATATCCTGAACATCGCCGCGCGCGCCAAGCTGTCGGTGCTGGACGCCTCGGGCCTGTTTGGCCGCGCTGAAACCCTGCTGGGCGACCTCATTCCGCGCCCGGTTCCGTTCCGGGTGACGATCTCGACCGCGCGCGCCGATCGCGGTCCCGACTATGTCGAGGCCGAGGCCCGCGCCGCCCTGCGTCGCATCGGCGTCGAGCGCGCCGACGCCATTGTCGTTCACTCGCCCGCTGAACTGTTCGGCCCGCACGGCGCTGCGCTGTGGGAGCGCCTGCAGCGCCTGAAGGATCAGGGCCTGTTCGCCAAGATCGGCGTCTCGGCCCACGCCTCGGATGATCCGGTCGGGGTGGCCAAGCGTTTCAAGCCCGACATTCTGCAAGCCCCGGCCTCGCTGCTGGACCAGCGCCTGCTGGCTGACGGCTCGCTGCAACGCATCGCCGGGATGGGGATCGAGGTGCATCTGCGCTCGATCTTCCTGAACGGCCTGCTGTTCCTGCCGCCTGATCGCGTGCCCGCACAGTTGAAGGGCGCTTCGGGGCGTCTGTCGCGCGTGCGCCGGATGATCGCCGAGGGGCGCTCGGACCCGCTGCAGGCCGCGCTGGGCTTTGCCTTGTCGCGCGCCGAAGGCTCGGCGGTTCTGGTCGGTGTCAACTCCGCCGCCGAGCTGTCGGCGGTGGTCGCGGCCGCCTCGAGCCCGCCGCCGGATCTCGACTGGGACGACATGGCGATCGACGACCCGGTGGCGCTCGATCCGCGACGTTGGGTCGCCTAACACCCGCCTAGAATCACGCCCGACAATAGATCGCATCGGACGGCGCGCGCCTTGGCCCGCGTCGTTCAGCGCGCGTTAAGCGTGCCTGTTAAGGTCGCATAAGTTTCTGATTCATCGAGGTTTTATTCTTTCGATCTAGGTTGGTCCCAACAAAGGGAGACGCGTCATGATCCTCGCCGTCCTGCAAGCCCGCATGGGCTCGTCCCGCCTGCCGGGCAAGTCGATGGCCACGCTGCAGGGCCAGCCGATGATCGTGCGCCAGCTGGAGCGCCTCCGGGGCGCGCGCTGCCTTTCCAAGATCATCGTCGCCACCAGCCAGGACGAGGCCGACGACGCCCTCGCCGGCTTTCTCGTCTCCCGCGGCCATACCGTTCATCGCGGGGCCGGGGCCGACATCCTGGCGCGAATCGCCCGCTGCGCCGAAGCCATCAGCGCCGTCAGCCATGTGGTTCGCCTGAAGGGCGATGCGCCGTTCATGGACGCGGGCGTGGTTGACGACGCAGTTCGCATGGCCCTGGCCAGCGGCGCCGACTACACCTCCAACCGCGTCCACCGGACCTATCCGGCCGGCCTCGAGGTCGAGGTCATCAAGGCCGGCGTTCTGCGCGAGGCCGCCGCCGAAGAGCGCGACCCCACCGCGCGCATCTCCCCTACCGCCGCCATTCGCACCCAGCCGCAGCGTTGGAGTCAGGCGCATCTGCGGGCCGCGCGTGACTGGTCGCGGCTCGACTGGCGGGTCAAAACCGCCGCCGATCTGGCCTTCGCGCGCTCTGTCTACGACGCGCTTTATCCTGGCGACCCCGATTTCCGCATGGGCGACGTGCTCGACCTGGTCGAGAACCGTCAGGACATCGCCCGCTTCGCCGCCTGACCTTTTGTAAGCGTCTGTCTCTCTCCCAAAACTAAAAAAGGCGCCGTGCGAGACCCGCGCGGCGCCCTTCTTCTGTCCGATGACCGGACGACCCTACTTCCAGGCGCCGTACGGGTCGATCGAGGGCTTGCCCAGGGCCTCGGCGACGGCCGGGTGGGTCAGTTCGCCGTTCAGGACGTTCAGGCCGCGCGCGAGGTGGACGTTGGTCTTGAGTGCGTCCAGGCCCTTGTCGGCCAGGGCGAGGCCGAAGGGCAGGGTGGCGTTGCCCAGGGCCTCGGACGAGGTGCGCGGCGCCGCGCCCGGCATGTTGGCCACGCAGTAATGGACGACGCCGTCGACCGTGTAGGTCGGCTCGGCGTGGGTGGTGGGCTTGCTGGTCTCAAAGCAGCCGCCCTGGTCGATCGAGACGTCGACGAGCACCGAGCCGGGCTTCATCTGCTTGAGGTGCTCGCGGCGCACCAGCTTGGGCGCGGCCGCGCCGGCGGTCAGTACCGCGCCGATGACGACGTCGGCCTTGAGAATTTCTTCCTCCACCGCCCCGAAGGTCGAGTAGCGGGTCAGGATCCGGCCTTGATAGAGGTCGTCCAGCTCGCGCATGCGCGGGATAGAGCGTTCCAGCACTACGACCTCGGCGCCTAGGCCCGCCGCCATGCGCGCGGCGTTGCTGCCGACCACGCCGCCGCCCAGCACGGCCACGCGCGCCGGCGGCACGCCGGGCACGCCGCAGAGCAGCAAGCCCATGCCGCCGTTGTGCTTCAGCAGGGTCTCGGCCGCCGAGAACACCGCGATGCGACCGGCCACTTCCGACATCGGCGCCAGCAGCGGCAGGCCGCCCTTGGCGTCGGTGACGGTCTCATAGGCGATGGCCGCGCAGCCGCTCTTGAGCAGGCCTTCGGTCTGGGCGGGATCGGGCGCGAGGTGGAGGTAGGTGAAGAGGATGTGGCGCGGCTCGAGCTTTTCCCACTCGACCTTCTGCGGCTCCTTGACCTTCACGATCATGTCCGCGCCGGCGAAGACGGCGGCGGCGTCGGGAACGATGCTGGCGCCCGCCTTGACGTAGACGTCGTCGGCGTAGCCGGCGCCGAGGCCCGCGCCCGACTGGACGATGACGGTGTGGCCGTGGCCGACATACTCACGGACGGCGGTAGGGGTGAGGCCGACCCGGTGTTCGCCCGGTTTGATCTCGGAAGGGACGCCAACGCGCATGATGCTTCCTCCAAAAGCGCTTTAGATGCGATCATGCGCCTCTTTCTTCGCAGGTTTCTTGGCGATTTCGGCCTCGGCATGCGACTTGATGCAGGAATCCTGCGTGATATAGTCAAGTCATGAAGAAAGCCGCCGTGGAACTCGATAGTTTCGATCGGAAGCTCCTCACGGTGCTGCAAAGGCGGGGGCGCGCCAGCTTCGTCGAGCTGGGCGAGGCGGTCAGTTTGTCGGAGTCGGCCTGCCTGCGTCGCGTGCGCGCGTTGGAGGAGCAGAGGGTCATCAGCCGCTACGCTGCGGTGATCGACGAGCGGGCCGTGGGTCTGCCGCTCAGTGTCTTCGTGACCGTGACCCTGTCGTCCCAGGCGGAGAGCGCGCTGAGCGCCTTCGAGAAGGCCATCGCTAGCGTCCGGGAGGTGGCGGAATGCTACCTGATGACCGGCGGTTCGGACTATCTTCTGCGTCTGGTGGTGCGTGACGTGGATGACCTGGAGCGCGTCCACGCCCAGGAACTGACCCGGATCCCCGGTGTGGTGCGGGTCAGTTCCAGCATCGCCATGCGCACGGTGGTCAAGCGTGTCGAATTGCCGCTGTAGGGATCGATTAACCTTGTCTTGAACCGTCTTGGCCTAACGTCTCGCCGACATCCAACCGCGTCGGGGGACGAGATGGTTTCGAGACGGCTCCTTTTGGGCGCGCTGGCCGGCATGGCCGCGCCCGCGCTGGCCTTCGCCGAGGGCGAGGGACACGGGCCTAGCGTGCTGACCAAGAAGGGGCGGCGCACCGCCAGCGCCCTCAAGCACCAGGCCAGCGACAAGGCCGCGCTCGACAAGGCGCTGGCCAGCGTCAAGCCGATGGAGCCGGACCCCGCCCACGAGCCCGAAAGCCATGCGCCGCCGCAGGAGGTGACGCCGGAGGAAGCGCTGGGCCGCCTCAAGCACGGCAACGCGATCTTCGCGCGGGGCGGAGCCAATCTGATGCTGCCGTCGTTGGCGCGCGTCGCTGAGCTCTCCAACGGCCAGAAGCCGTTCGCGATCGTCGTCGGCTGCTCCGACAGTCGGGTCGCGCCGGAACTGGTGTTCGACTGCAATCTCGGCGAACTGTTCGTGGTCCGCGTCGCCGGCTCCACGGTCGGCCGCGAGGGCCTCGGATCGATCATCTACGCCGTCGAGCACCTGGGCGCGCCGCTGATCGTGGTTCTGGGCCATACCAAGTGCGGCGCCGTCGGCGCGGCGGTCGATGTCGCCACCAAGCACGCGCACCTGCATGGCGCGCTCCACGAAATGGTGCTGCCGATCCTGCCGGCGGTGGTCGCTGCCGAGGAGCGCCATCCGGCGGACCTGCAGGACGCGGCCATTCGCCAGAACGTCCGCGACGTGGCCGCCCGCCTGAAGGTGGCCGATGGGGTGCTAGCCGAGAAGCTGGCGGAGGGTCGCCTCAAGGTGGTCTCGGCCTGCTACGACCTGACCACCGGACTGGTCGCGTTCGACGCATGATATCGTCATCGTCCCGCCGTTGACCCCCGTCGCGGCTTAGGCTCAAGTCGCCCCGAGCCTAGGCGAGCAGGGAGATATCGGGATGTCGACGGACGAGACGCCGCCGGAAGGCGGTCGCGACTCCCGTGGCGGCCTGGGCTCGCGCTGGGACAGCCTGCGTCAGACGCTCTCCGACCGCTGGCCGACCGCCCTGAAGGGGCCCGTCGCCCTGGCTCTGGCCGGGGCCCTGGTGGTCGGTTTCGGCGGCGGCTTCGCCGTCGGCAAGGGCGGCCATTTCTTCGGCGGCGGCAAGCCGGCCGGCGCGGAGTCGGTCAAGGGCGAGGCCTGGTCGCTGTTCGGCAAGCCGCGCTCGGCCAGCGCGCCGCGCCGAGGTATTCCCAAGCCCGAGGGCTTCGCCGTCTGGCAGACCCGCGTCGACAGCAGCGGCCCCGATCCGCTGGCCTGCATCCGCATGAGCCGCGACCTGGACGCTTCCAAATCTTACGCCGACTTCGTGCTGGTTTCGCCCGACATCGGCCGGCAGCCTTCGGTTCGGGTGAAGGGCGACGAGTTGTGCCTGGGCGGGATCGGCTTCACCGACCATCGCGTCACCCTGCTCAAGGGGCTGCCCGCCAAGGGCGGCGAGACCTTGGGCGCGAACGCCGACGTCGACTTCACCTTTGGTGAGAAGCCCCCCTATGTCGGCTTCGCCGGCGACGGGGTGATCCTGCCGCGAGAGGAGTCCGACGGCGTCGCCATCGAGACGATCAACGTCCAAAGCCTGGCCATCGAGGTCTGGCGCGTGCCGGACCGCAACCTGGTTCGCAAGTCGATCAGCGCGCCAGAGCCGACCGGCGAAGGCGACTGGGCCGGCGACTATGGCGAGGATTCCGTCGGCGACGACGGTCGCCAGGTCTGGAAGGGGACTGTGCAGGTCGCTGGCGGCGCGACCGGCCAGAAGGCCACCACGGTCTTCCCGCTGGGCGCTGTGCTCAAGGACATGAAGGCCGGCGCCTTCGTCATCAAGGCGCGCGACGCCTCGGGCGGCCGCGATCCCGACGATGGCGACAGCAATCCCGCCCAGGCCCGCCGCTGGATCGTGTTCACCGACATGGCCATGCTGGCCTATGACGGCTCGGAAAGCCTGGACGTTGTCGTCCGCTCGCTGAAGAGCGCCAAGACCCTGTCGGGCGTGCGCGTGGCCCTGGTCGCCGCCGACGGCGAGCCCCTGGCCGAAGCGCAGAGCGACGCCGACGGCCGCGTGCGGTTCCTGCGTCCGCTGCTGAAGGGCCAGGGCGCCGAGCGCGCCAAGATGGTCATGGCCTATGGAGCGCAAGGCGATCTGGCGGTGCTGGACCTCGACCGGTCGCCGGTGGACCTGTCCAAGCAGGGCGTCGGCGGCCGCACCGAAGGCGGCGTCGACGGTCGCAGCGTCGCGGCCGACATCGACGGCTATCTCTACGCCGATCGGGGCATCTATCGTCCGGGCGAGACGGTCCACCTGACGGCGATGATCCGTGACCGGATGGCCAAGGCCGTCAACGACCGCAAGGGCGAGATCATCGTCAAGCGTCCGTCCGGCGTCGAGTTCCGCCGCTATCCGTTCAGCCAGGCCAATGCCGGCGCGGCTCTTGCCGACATCGCCCTGCCGCGCTCGGCGCCGCGAGGGCGCTGGACGGCGCTGTTGCATGTCGAAGGCATCGAGGAGGCGACGGGGTCGTTGAGCTTCTCCGTCGAAGACTTCGCGCCCCAGCGTCTGGCCGTCACCGCCACGGGCCAGGAAACCGTGCCGCTCGGCGCGGGCGACACCCGCAAGGTCGATGTCTCGGCCCGGTTCCTCTATGGCGCGCCGGGCGCGGGCCTGCAGACCCAGGGCGAGGCGCGCCTGCGCGCCGACACCGATCCGTTCCCCGCCTTCAAGGGCTTCGCGTGGGGCGACCAGGGCAAGCCGTTCGACGAAAAGTACCTTGACCTCGGCTCGACCGTGACAGACGGCGAAGGCCACGCGATCCTGTCGGTTGGAACCGGCGACGTCGGCGACACCGCCCAACCGCTGGTGGCCTCGGTCACGGCTTCCGTCTTCGAGCCGGGCGGCCGTCCGGTGCGCGAGGGGCTGGAGCTGAAGATCCGGACCAAGGCCGTCTATTACGGCGTCAAGGTCGAGCAGGGCGAGTCGGGCAAGGGCGATCCGCCCGTCAGCCTCGACATCATCGCCGTCAACGCCGCCGGCCAGCGCATCGGCGCCACCGCCACCTACACGCTGGTGGCCGAGCGTTGGGACTATGACTGGTTCCAGCAGAACGGCCGCTGGCAGTGGCGGCGCAGCAGTCGCGACGCGATCGTCGCCAAGGCTCAGGTCAATATCGGCGCGGGCCAGCCCGCCAAGATCGCCCGACGCCTGGGCTGGGGCGACTATCGCCTCGAGGTCGAAGGGGCCGATGGGGCCAAGACGGTCACCCGCTTCTCGGCGGGCTGGGGCGCGCCGGCCCGTGAGGGCGAGGCGCCGGACGTCGTCCGCGTCACCGCCGGAACCAAGACCTATGCGCAAGGCGACACGGTCGAGATCACCCTGAAGCCGCCCTATGCCGGCGAGGCCCAGATCGCGGTCGCCACCGATCGCCTGATCGACCTCAAGACCGTCAGCGTCGGCGAGAACGGGACGACCGTCCGCCTGAAGACCTCGGCCGCCTGGGGCGGCGGGGCCTATGTCATGGTCAGCGTCATCCAGCCGCGCGACCCGGTCGCCTCGCCCAAGCCGCGCCGGGCGCTGGGTCTCGTTTACGTGCCGATCGACCCCAAGGGCCGCAAGCTGACCGTCGACCTGGGCACGCCCAGCAAGATCGACAGCAAGGCGCCGGTCGAGATCCCGGTGAAGGTGTCGGGCATGGGCCTTGGCCAGAAGGCCCGCATCACCATCGCGGCGGTGGACGAGGGCATCCTGCGCCTGACCCACCAGGAAAGCCCCGACCCGGTGAAGTGGTACTTCGGCAAACGGGCCCTGACCCTCAACTACCGCGACGACTACGGTCGTCTTCTGGACCCGAACATGGGCGCGCCGGCCAACGTCAATTTCGGCGGCGACGAGATCGGCGGCGAAGGCCTGACCACCACCCCGATCAAGACCGTGGCCCTATGGTCGGGCGTGGTGGAGACCGGCTTCGACGGCAAGGCGGTGGTCAAGCTGCCGGCCGCCGACTTCAACGGCGAACTGCGCATCCAGGCCGTGGCCTGGACTGACACCGCCGTCGGCTCGGCCTCCAAGCCGCTGACCGTGCGCCAGCCGGTGGTGGCCGACCTGAACCTGCCGCGCTTCCTGGCGCCGGGCGATGAGGCCTACGCCACGCTGGAGCTGCACAATGTCGAGGGCAAGCCGGGCGCCTACACCGCCGAGGCCTTCTCGGTGGGCGGATTGAAGGTGGCCTTCAAGAAGGTGTTCCAGCTGGTGCTGGGCCAGCGCGTCGCCGAGAAGATTCCGTTCCTGGCGCCGGACGTCACGGGCGTGGGCAAGATCGGCTTCAAGGTCGCGGGCCCGGGCTTTGCGACCCAGAAGGACTATCCGATCCAGACGCGCCTGGGCTGGGGCGACATCGTGCGCACCACCACCGAGCCCCAGAAGCCAGGCGAGGTCTTCACGCCCTCGTACCCGCTGCTGGCGGGCCTGGCGGCGGGCGATGTGACCATGCAGGTCAGCTACTCGCCGATCCGGGGCTTTGACCCCTCGGCGATCGCCGTGGCGTTGCAGCGCTATCCGTACGGCTGCACCGAGCAGCTTGTCTCGACGGCCTATCCGCTGCTGTACGCCCAGACCTTCTCCAACGATCCCAAGCTCAAGCGTACGCCGGCCGCGCTCGCCGGCGCGGTGGGCAAGCTGCTGGATCGCCAGACGCTGGACGGGGCCTTTGGCCTGTGGCGCGTCGGCGACGGCGAGGCCGATCCGTGGCTGGGCGCCTATGTCGTCGACTTCCTTCTGGAGGCGAAGGCGCAGGGCGTGGCCGTGCCGGATGCGGCCATCGACAAGGCCGTGGGCGCCATGCGCCAGGTCAGCCGACCCGAAGGCTGGGCCTCGGTCGCCTATCGCATGGAGTATCCGGGCTGGTGGGCCAGCAACGAGGACGCCTCCAAGAAGGCCACCGAGCGGATGCGCCGCCGCGCCAGCGCGTACGCCCTTTATGTGATGGCCAAGGCCGGCAAGGGTGATCTGGCTCGCCTGCGCTGGTGGCACGACGTGCAGATGAAGGATGAGGACCAGCCGATCGCCAAGGCCTATGTCGCTGCGGGCCTGGCCCGCATGGGCGACAACGCCCGCGCCCGCTCGGCCATGCGCCAGGCGGTCGGATCGCTGGGTTATCGCGACGAGATGGACTGGTACCAGTCGGCCCTGCGCGACACCGCCGTGTTGACGGCCCTGGCGGCCGAGTCCGGCATGATGGACGTGGCCCGCCAGATGCAGGGACGCCTGGAGAACTCGGTCAAGGATCCCGACGCCCTGAACACTCAGGAGCAGGCGGCGCTGCTGCACGCGGCCAACGCCCTGATCAAGGCCTCAGGTCCGATCTCGATCCAGGCCACCGGCGCCAATCCGTTGCCGCCGGCCGGCGGCGCCCCGCGCTGGGCGGTGGGCAAGCTGGCTGACGCCCGCTTCGTCAACACCGGCAAGGGCGTTCTGTGGCGCACGGTCAGCGTGCGCGGCACGCCGGTATCCGCGCCGCCGGCCAGCGCCAGCGGCCTTTCGGTGGGCAAGCGACTGCTGTCGATGAACGGCGCGGCGATCGACCCGGCGAGTATCCGTCAGGGCGACCGGATCATCGTGCTGGTCTCCGGCCGCTCGATGCAGGCGCGCTCGATGGCTCTGGTGGTCGACGACGCTCTGCCGGCCGGGTTCGAGATCGAGACCACCCTCGGCGCGGACGACGCCCAGAATGGTCCGTTCAAGTTCCTGGGCGAGCTGACCGCCGCCGACGTGCAGGAAAGCCGTGACGACCGCTTCATCGCAGCCGTGGACCTGGAGGGGAACAAGGCCTTCGCGCTGGCCTATGTGGCGCGGGCGGTGACGCCGGGGTCGTTCTTCCTGCCGGGCGCGGTGGCCAAGGACATGTACCGTCCGGCCATCGAGGCGCGGTCCACAGCCTCGCGCACGACCATCGCGCCGGGGCCATGATACGTGACGGCCTATCGGCCTTCTTCCCCCTCTGGGGGAGGAGGGCTGCAGGCCCGGAGGGGGCCAGTCGGTGAGGGGGCTGGACGTTTCCGGCGGGGTTTCCCTGACTCGCCCCCTCCGGATGCTGCGCATCCTCCTCCTCCCCCGGAGGGGGAAGATGAGCGACGGCGTCCCCCGCCTGACCAAGGTCCTGATCGCCGTTCTCGCCGTCGAGCTGACTCTCTTCACCCTCGGCGCCGTCTTCCCGCCCGACATGACCCGGGCGCAGCAGTCCTCGCCGGTGGTTCTGGACCGGCGCGGCGCCTGGCTGCGGGCCCTGCCCGTCGAGGACGGTCGCTGGCGGATTCGCGCCGACCTGGAACGCACCGACAAGACGTTTCAGAAGCGCCTGATCAAGGTCGAGGACGCTCGCTTCTGGCGGCATCTGGGCGTGGACCCGCTGTCGCTGGTCCGGGCCATGGGCTCGGCGGTCGTTCATGGTCGGGTGACCTCCGGCGCCTCGACCCTGACCATGCAGACCGCCCGCCTGCTGGAGCCGCGCCCGCGCACCCTGGGCTCCAAGCTGATCGAGATGGTCCGGGCCGTGCAGCTGGAGGCGCGCCTCTCCAAGCGCGAGATCCTGGCCCTCTACCTGACGCTCGCGCCCTATGGCGGTAATCTGGAGGGCGCGCGGGCGGCCAGCCTCAGCTATTTCGGTCATGAGCCCTCCAGCCTGACCGATGGCGAGCAGGCTCTGCTGATCGCCCTGCCGCAGTCGCCCGAGGCCCGCCGCCCGGACCGCCGGCCCGAGGCGGCCAAGGCTGCGCGGCGCGCGGTGCTGGACAAGATGGTGCGGGGCGGAACGATCAGCGAGGCGGCGGCTTACGAGGCCGAGAACGAGCCACTGCCCAGGCGCGCGGCCTTCCCGACCCTGGCCTGGCATGCCGCCGGCGAACTGGCGCGGGCCGCGCCCAAGGGCCAGGCCAGCGTGGTCTCGACCCTGGACGCGGACCTTCAGTCGCGCCTGGAGCCAATGGCCGCCGCCGTTGGCGCCGCCCAGGGGCCGGACGCCACGGCCGCGATCCTGGTGGTCGAGATCCGCAATCGGGCGGTGCGCGCCTCGGTCGGCTCGGCAGGCCGGGACCGGGCCGGCGGCTGGGTCGACATGACTCGCGCCCTGCGCTCGCCGGGGTCGGCGCTGAAGCCGTTCATCTACGCGATGGCCATGGATGATGGCCTGGTGGCCGCCGACACCCAGCTGACCGACAGCGCCACCCGCTTCGCCGACTATCAGCCTGAGAACTTCGACCGGGTGTTCCACGACAAGGTGACCGTGCGTGAGGCGCTGGCCCATTCCCTGAACGTCCCGGCCGTCGCCACCCTGGAAAAGCTGGGTCCCGAGGCCTTCGCCGGCCGGATCGAGGCGGCCGGCGCGCATCTGGCGCGGCCCAAGGCGCAGTTGAAAGAGGCGGGCCTGGCCCTGGCGCTGGGCGGCGAGGGGATCACCTGGCGCGATCTCGTCATGCTGTACGCGGCGCTGGGCGACAACGGGATCGCCAAGCCACTGGCCTGGACGGAGGCGGACGCCAAGGCGCGCGAAAAGGCCGGCGGGACGCGCCTCGTCCGCCCCGAGGCGGCGCGGCAGGTGCTGGACATCCTGCGCGAGGCGCCCGCGCCGAAGGGGCGCGCGCCCTCGGCCCTGACGCGGGGCGGGCCGTCGATGGCCTTCAAGACCGGCACCTCTTACGGCTTCCGCGACGCAGTGGCGGCCGGAGTGGTCGGCGGCTATGCGATCCTGGTGTGGACTGGTCGCGCCGACGGCGGCGCGCGCGGCGGGCTGACGGGCCGCGACGCAGCCTTGCCGCTGTTGTTCGACGTGGCGGATGCGATCGGCGCGCAAGGCTCCGCGCCGCGCCCGATCGCGCCCAAGGCCGCGCCGCTGGCGCTGCAAAAACTTCGCGCCGCCGATGACGGCCCACGCCTGATCTTCCCGCCCGACGGTGCTTCGGTGCAGGTCGACGCTTTGGGAGCCAAAGCGCGGGGCCTGGTCCTTGCCGCCGAGGGCGAGGGCCTCACCTGGTATGTGGAGGGCGCGCCGCTGGACCCTGATCCGGTCAGCGGCCGAGCGATCTGGAAGCCGGCCGCGCCAGGGTTCTACAGGCTGACCGTGGTGGACACCGAAGGACGCAAGGCCACGGCCCGCGTGCGGATTCGCGGCGGATAGGCTTCAGCCCGCCTGCCCGACCGCGCGCTGATAGTCTTCCAACCCAGCAATGCCGACATTGAGGTCGTTCACCAGGCCGTCAGCCAGCGAATAGACCCAGCCGTGCACGGCCAGCGACTGGCCCCGCGCCCAGGCGTCCTGGACGAAGACGTCCGAGGCCACATTGCGCACCTGGCGGGTGACGTTCAGCTCGGTCAGACGGTCGAGCATGGCGCGCTCCTCGGGGATCGCCTCCAACTCGTGGCGATGCTCGGCGTGGACCTCTCGGATCGGGTGCAGCCAGTGGTCGACGAGGCCGCGACGCTTGCCGTCGATCGCCGCCGCGACGCCGCCGCAGCCATAGTGGCCCACGACCATGATGTGCTTGACCTTCAGCACGTCGACCGCGAACTGCAGCACGCTCAGATAGTTGGCGTCCTGCGGCGGAGCCAGGTTGGCGACGTTGCGGTGGACGAACAGTTCGCCGGGATCCAGGCCGACGATCTCGTTGGCCGGCACGCGGCTGTCGCTGCAGCCGATCCACAGGTATTCGGGGCTCTGCTGGTTGGCCAGGCGTTTGAAGAAGTCCGGATCGACCGCGGTCTTGCTTTTCGACCAGGCGGCGTTTTTGGCTTTCAGGTCCTCAAGCATCTAGCGCTCCGGGTGATGGTCAGGGTGAGCGGCGGCGATGGCCGGGTGGGCTCGGGCGTGCGCGACGGCGGCTTCGATGGCGGGGAACGGGGTCAAGTCGACATTGAAGCGGTTGGCGTTGAACACTTGCGGGACCAAGAGGCAGTCGACCAGCCCAGGCGCATCACCGAAGGCGTAACCCCGCCCGTGCTGAGCCACCATCGGCTCCAACGCGGAAAAGCCGTCTCGGATCCACCGGGCCACCCAGGCGTTGCGGGCTGGCTCGTCGATCTCCATCGCGGTCAACTGGCGCAGGATGCGCAGGTTGTTCAGCGGATGGATGTCGCAGGCGATGATCTCGGCCATGGCCCGGACGCTGGCCCGATCGAAGGCGTCGGGGGGCAGCAGCGGATGCTCCGGAAAGGTCTCGTCCAGCCATTCCAGGATCGCCAGGCTCTGGGTCAGGGGGCGTCCGTCGACCTCCAGGGTCGGGACCAGGGCCTGGGCGTTCAACGCCCGGTAGGCCTCGCCGTGATGAGCGTTGGCCACCAGGTCCACGGGGCGTAGTTCGAAGTCCAGACCCTTCAGGTTCAGGCCGATGCGGACCCGATAGGGCGCGCTGGCGCGCTTGGCGCTGTGCAGGACAAGCTTCATCGCAGTCTCTCGCGGGATGTCGGAGGGCGCGTTGGCGCTAGACGAGGGTGAATTCCAGGCGGCCGACGCCTTCGACCTCGCCCACGACCTTGTCGCCGCGCGCGATGGCGGCGACGCCTTCGGGTGTGCCGGTGAAGATCAGGTCGCCCGGGGCCAGGGTCCAGAGCTCACTGGCCTTTGCGATCACCTCGCCGACGTTCCAGATCATGTCGCCGACCTGACCGCGTTGGCGCTCCTGGCCGTTGACCGACAGAGTCACCGCCGCCTCGGCCGCAGGAGCTTCCATCACGCGCAGAGCGCTGATCGGGGCGCTCTGGTCGAAGGCCTTGCCCGCTTCCCAGGGCTGGCCCTTGGCCTTGGCCGCGCCCTGCAGGTCGCGACGCGTCAGGTCGACCCCGACGGCATAGCCGAACACGCAGGCCAGGGCCTGGTCGACCGACAGGTTGGCCCCGCCGGCCTTCAGGGCGACCACCAGCTCGATTTCGTGATGCAGGTCGCCGGTCGCCGGCGGATAGGCGATCTCTGCGGCCAGCGGCGCGATCGCGTCGGCGGGCTTGGCGAAGAAGAACGGCGGATCACGGTCATCGCCCCCCATTTCACGGCGGTGAGCCGCGTAGTTGCGGCCGACACACAGGATTCGGCGGACCGGAAACAAGGCGTCTGATCCCTCCACCGGGACCGTCGGGATGGCGTGCGGGGGAAAAGCGTAGATCGTCATGGCGCTTCCTGTAGACCCAAACGCCGCGCGTCAAAACCCCGGTCGCGAAACCGTGAAATCCGGACTCAAAGTGGTCGCTGTTCGGCAATGAGACAGTTGAACGGGCGCTCTAAACGTTCTTTCACTTGCCGCCGCGCTCGTCGTCGAGTCATCTCGCCGTCGGGGACTAGGGCTAAGGCGCCCGTAACGCGGGTGGCGACATCCGGTGCGACGGGCGCTGAATTGGAAACTTTGGAGTTCGGCTCCGCCGCGCCGTTCTGGCCGGCGGCGATCCGGCTTCGATCGGGGGCAGTAGGAAGACCATGCTGATCATCGAGAATCTGACCCACGTCTACGGCAACGGGACCCGGGCCCTGGACGAGGTCAGTCTGACGATCCCGCGCGGGATGTATGGCCTGCTGGGCCCCAATGGCGCGGGCAAGTCGACCCTGATGCGCACCATCGCCACCCTGCAGGCCCCGACCTCCGGCCATATCCGGTTCGGCGACATCGACGTGCTCAAGCACCCCGAGGACCTGCGTAAGACGCTGGGCTACCTGCCGCAGGACTTCGGCGTCTATCCGCGCGTTTCCGCCTACGACATGCTCGACCACATGGCCGTGCTGAAGGGGATTTCGGGCGGCAAGGAGCGCAAGGAAACCGTCGAGAACCTGCTCAACCAGGTGAACCTGTGGGACGTGCGCAAGAAGGCCATCGCCGGCTTCTCGGGCGGGATGCGCCAGCGCTTCGGCATCGCCCAGGCCCTGATCGGCGATCCGCGCCTGATCATCGTCGACGAGCCGACCGCCGGCCTCGACCCCGAGGAGCGCAACCGTTTCCTGAATCTGCTGGCCGAGATCGGCGAGAACGTGGTCGTGATCCTGTCGACCCACATCGTCGAGGACGTCTCCGACCTTTGCCCTTCCATGGCCATCATCTGCAACGGCGCCATCGTGCGCGAGGGCGCGCCGACCGATCTGGTGGCCCAGCTGAAGGGGCGGATCTGGAAGAAGATCATCGACAAGCCCGAGCTGGAGGCCGCCAAGGCGCAGTACAAGGTCATCTCCACCCGCCTGCTGGCCGGTCGCACCGTGATCCACATCGAGTCCGAGACCGATCCGGGCGCCGGCTTCACCCCCGTCGAGGGCGGGCTGGAGGACGTCTACTTCTCCACCCTGTCGTCCACCCGCTCGCGCCGAGCCGCGTAAGGAGGACGAGCCGATGTTTGGCAAGATCGCGGGCTTCGAGCTCCGCTACCAGCTGAAGTCGCCCGTGTTCTGGGTGGTGGCGGTCATCTTCTTCCTGATGACCTTCGGGGCCGCGACGATCGATCAGATCCGGATCGGCGGCGGCGGCAACATCCACAAGAACGCCCCGTACGCGATCGCGCAGACGCACCTGATCCTGTCGATCTTCTACATGTTCGTGACCACGGCCTTCGTGGCCAATGTGGTCGTCCGCGACGACGAGACGGGCTTTGGGCCTATCCTGCGGTCCACGCGGATCGGCAAGTTCGATTATCTGTACGGCCGCTTCACCGGCGCGTTTCTAGCGGCGGCGATCTCGTTCCTGGTCGTGCCCCTGGCCATCTTCATCGGCTCGTTCATGCCCTGGGTCGACCCCGAGCGGCTCGGACCCAACAGCCTGAACGCCTATCTGTTCTCGTATTTCGCCCTGGCCATGCCGTCGATCCTGCTGACCTCGGCGATCTTCTTCGCCCTGGCCACCGTCACCCGTTCGATGATGTGGACCTATGTCGGCGTGATCGCCTTCCTGGTTCTGTATGTCGTCGCCGGCATCGCGCTGGATCGGCCCGAATACGAGAAGGGCGCGGCGCTTTGGGAGCCGCTGGGCACCGCCGCCTTCGGCCTGGCGACCAAGTACTGGACCGCCAGCGAGCGCAATAGCCTGACCCCGCCGCTGGTCGGCGCGCTGCTCTTCAACCGGGTGTTCGTCCTGGCCCTTGCGGGCGGGTTCATGGCCCTGGCCTACAGCCTGTTCCGCTTCCAGTCCGCAGAGCTGTCGGGTCAGCGCAAGAGCGCCAAGAAGACCAAGGCTGTGTCTTCCGAGACCGCGCCTGTCGCGTCCGGCCCGCTGCCGACCCCGGTGTTCGACCGACGGACGGCCTGGGCCCAGCTGGTGGTCCGCACCCGCCTGGATATGGGGCAGGTGTTCAAGAGCCCGGCCTATTTCGTGCTGCTGTTCCTGGGCCTGGCCAACGCCATGGGCTCGCTGTGGTTCGCCACCGAGGCCGGCCGCTACGGCGGTGTCGTCTATCCGGTCACCCGGATTTTGCTCTTTCCGCTGCTCGGCTCGTTCGGCCTGATCCCGATGATCATCGCCATCTATTACTCGGGCGAGCTGGTCTGGCGCGAGCGTGAGCGCAAGACCCACGAGATCATCGACGCCACCCCGGTTCCGGACTGGGCGTTCGTCGCGCCCAAGACCCTGGCGATCAGCCTCGTGCTGATCTCCACCTTGCTGATCAGCGTGGTCGCCGCCGTGCTCAGCCAGGTGTTCCACGGCTATTTCAACTTCGAGCTCGAGAAGTATCTGCTCTGGTACGTGCTGCCGCAGGCGGTGGACTTCATCCTGGTGGCCGTGCTGGCGGTGTTCCTGCAGACGATCAGCCCGCACAAGTTCATCGGCTGGGCGCTGATGGTGATCTACATCGTCAGCACCATCACGTTCACGAACCTCGGCTTCGAGCACAAGCTCTACAACTACGGCGCCACGACTGACACGCCCTTCTCCGACATGAACGGCCTCGGCAAGTTCTGGATCGGGGCCTGGTGGCTGCGCGCCTATTGGACCGCCTTCGCGCTGATCCTGCTGGTGCTGGCCTATGGCTTGTGGCGGCGAGGAACAGAGAGCCGCCTGCTGCCGCGCTTGCGTCGCCTGCCACTTCGCCTTCGCGGTGGGGCCGGGATGCTGATGGGGGTATCGCTGGTCGCCTTCGTAGCCCTGGGCGGGTTCATCTACGTCAACACTAACGTCTGGAACGAGTACCGCACCCGCATCGACGATGAGAAGTGGCAGGCCGACTACGAAAAGACCCTGCTGCCGTTCGAGAACGTTCCTCAGCCGAAGATCATCGCCCAGACGCTGGAGATCGACATCCAACCCCACGCGCCCAGCCTGGAGACCAAGGGCTCGTACGTTCTGGAGAACAGGACCGGCGCGGCGCTGAAGGAAATCCACGTCCGCTTCGATCGCGATCTGACGGTCAAGGGTCTGTCGATCGAGGGCGCGCGGCCCAAGAAGACCTACGAGACGTTCAACTATCGCATCTTCGCCTTCGACACGCCGATGGCGCCCGGCGAGCAGCGCAAGATGAGCTTCATCACCCTGCGGGCCCAGCGCGGCTTCCCCAATAGCGGTCAGGACACGCGGGTCGTCGACAACGGGACCTTCGTGAACAATCTGGAGATCGCGCCGATCCTGGGTATGTCGCGCGACGGCCTGCTGACCGACAGGGCCAAGCGCCGTAAATACGGCCTGCCGCCCGAGCAGCGGATGGCCAAGCTGGGCGATGTCGCCTCGATGCAGTTCAACGGCCTGCGCAAGGACGCTGACTTCATCCAGTCCGACATCACGGTGACCACCGTGGCCGACCAGACGCCGATCGCGCCGGGCTACAAGGTGTCCGACACCGTCAAGAACGGCCGCCGCACCGCGCGTTTCGTCACCGAGGCGCCGATCATGCCGTTCGTCTCCATCCAGTCGGCGCGCTACAAGGTGGCCGAGGAGACCTACAAGGGTGTGCAATTGGCGGTCTATTACGACGCCCAGCACGCCTGGAACATCGACCGCATGAAGACGTCGATGAAGCGCTCACTGGACTATATGGGCGCCAATTTCAGCCCCTATCAGTTCCGCCAGCTGCGCTATCAGGAGTTCCCCGACTACGCTCAGTTCGCGCAGTCGTTCGCCAACACTATTCCGTGGTCGGAGGGGATGTTCTTCATCTCCGACTACCGCGACCCGACCAAGATCGACATGGTCACCTATGTCGGCGCGCACGAGATCGGCCACCAGTGGTGGGCGCACCAGGTGATCGGCGCCAACCAGCAGGGCGGCGCCATGCTGTCGGAGACCTTCGCCCAGTACTCGGCCTTGATGGTGATGAAGCACACCTATGGCGAAGACCAGATCCGCAAGTTCCTGAAGTTCGAGTTGGACAGCTATTTGCGGGCCCGGGGCGGCGACGTCATCGACGAGCAGCCGCTCTACAAGGTCGAGAACCAGCCCTACGTCTATTACCGCAAGGGCTCGCTGGTGATGTACCGGCTGCAGGATCAGATCGGCGAAGAGGCCGTCAACCGCGCTCTGCGCAAGCTGATCGCCGACCACGCCTTCAAGGGCGCGCCGTATCCGACCACGCTCGACTTTATGGCCGCGCTCCGGGCCGAAGCGCCTGCCGACAAGCAGGCCCTGATCACCGACCTCTTCGAGAAGATCACGCTCTACGACCTGAAGACCAAGAGCGCGGCGGTGAAGAAGCGCGCCGACGGCAAGTTCGACGTGACGGTCGTGGTCGACGCGCAGAAAAAGTACGCCGACGGCAAGGGCAAGGAAACCAACGCCGCGCTGAGCGAGACGATGGATATCGGCCTGTTCACCGCCAAGCCGGGCGACAAGGGCTTCGCCGCCAAGAACGTCGTACTGTATCAGCGCCGGCCGATCCGCTCGGGCGAGAACCGCTTCACCTTCACCGTCGACAAGGCGCCCAGCTTCGCCGGGATCGATCCGTACAACACGGTGATCGACCGCAACGGTGACGACAATACGGTGAAGGTCGGCGGGTGAGCGGCGAGGCCGAAATCCGGATGGATGCGGGGGCGCTGAACGCGTTCCTGCATCGCGCCTTTCCCGAAGTTGATCCGGAGCAGATGCCGCAGGTTCTGGAGGTCGAGGGTGACCGGGCGCTGCTGAAGCTGCCCTATGCGTCGCGGCAACTGCGGCCGGGAGGCGTCATCTCCGGCCCGACGATGATGAGTCTGGCCGACACGGCGGCCTACGCGATGATCCTGGCGCGGATCGGCGAGGTGGCCCTGTCCGTGACCACCTCGCTCAACATCCACTTTCTTCGGGGCTGCAAGCCGGGCGACCTCTATGCCGAGGCCACCCTGCTCAAACTCGGCCGTCGGATCGCGACGGTCGATGTCCTGATGTGGACCGAAGGGCGCGAGCGCGCCGCCGCCAAGGCGACGGTCGCCTACGCCATTCCGTAACTACTGACGGGCCTTGGCCACGTCTTCGCCGGTTTCGAAGCCCTTCTTCAGGCCTTCGGCCATGTTGAGATGCTCCTGGACCTTCGGCGCGGTTTCGGCGGCGAAAGTCTTGAGCGCCGGTGTGTCGCCGTCCTGGGCGTAGCGCTGCAGCAGGTTCAGCGCGGCCTGGTGCGCGTCGACCATGGCGTCGGCATACTCCTTGTCGAAGTCCTTGGCGTCGGCCTTCGACAGGTCGTCCAGCTCGTCCTGCATGTCCTTCGACAGCATGGTCGGCGCCGTAAAGGCCACGCCCGAGGCCGAGATGGCCGACTTCAGGCCGTCGCTGGTCTTCTTGTGGGCCGTCTCCATCATCATGGCGAACTTCTTCACCGACGGATTGGTCGAGCGCGAGGCGGCCAGCTTGGCGGCTTCGATCTCGAACATGTCGCTGTCGGCCATCTTGGTGGCGAACACATCGGCCTTGGTTTCGTCCGCCATGGTCGGAACCGTGGCGGCGGGGTTGGCGTCCGGCGTCGCGGCCTGTTCGGCCGGCGTGGCGGCGCCCTTGGTTTCATCGGACTTCTGGCCGCAGGCGGCGAGGCTCAGCGCGGCGACGGCGGCGCCGACGACGAGAAAATGACGGGTCATGGCTGTCTTTCCCTGGGGTTCTTTTTGTACTGAAGGTCTCTGCGATGAGAGATCGGGGGCGGCGCCGCGGTTCGCCGTCGTGCAAACAAGAACATCACGGGGCCGTGATCGGTTCCTCAAGCTTGGGGGAAATTCGCATGAGCCAGGGTCCATTGGCCGGCTTGCGGGTGATCGAGATGGGTTCGCTGATCGCCGGGCCCTTCTGTGGCCAGGTGTTGGGCGACTTCGGCGCCGAGGTGATCAAGCTGGAGGATCCCAAGGTCGGCGATCCTATGCGCCAGTGGGGGCGCTCCAAGCCCAAGGGTCTATCGCCCTGGTGGCCGGTGATCGGCCGCAACAAGAAGTCCGTCACGGTGGACCTGCGCGCCGAGGAAGGCCGAGACATCGCCCGCGCCCTGATCGCCAAGGCTGATGTGGTGGTCGAGAACTTCCGCCCCGGCACCCTGGAGAAGTGGGGCATGGGTTACGAGGCCCTGGCCAAGACCAATCCGGGCTTGGTGATGGCCCGGGTGTCGGGCTTCGGACAGACCGGTCCCTATTCCAGCCGCGCCGGCTATGCCTTGGTGGGCGAGGCGATGGGCGGCCTGCGCCATATCACCGGCGAACCTGACCGCCCCCCGGCGCGCGCGGGCATCTCTATCGGCGACAGCCTGTCGGGCCTGAACGCGGCGCTGGGCGTGATGATGGCCCTACACGCCCGCCAGCGCACCGGACGGGGGCAGGTGGTCGACACGGCGATCTATGAAAGCGTGCTGACGGTAATGGAGAACCTGGTCACCGAATACGACCTCACAGGCTATGTCCGCGAGCGGTCGGGCGCGGTGTTGCCTGGCATTGCGCCGTCCAACGTTTATCCGACCAAGAGCGGCGAGCTCGTGCTGATCGGGGCTAACCAGGACACCCTGTTTCGCCGGCTCTGCGACCTGATGGAGCGACCCGATCTGGCCGACGATCCACGCTATCGCGATCACGCCGCACGCGGCGCGCATCAGGCCGAGCTGGACGCCCGTATCGCCGCCTGGACCGCCGATCAGGAGATCGACGACCTGTTGCCGAAGCTGGAGGCCGCAGGCCTGGCCACCGGCCGCATCTACCGCGCGCCCGACATGCTGACGGACCCGCAGTTCGCGGCCCGCGAGTCGATCGTTACGGTTCCGCATCCCGTGTTCGGCGAGATCAAGATGCAGAACGCCTTTCCCCGGCTCACCGAAACCCCCGGCGGCGTGCGCTGGCCGGGGCCGACCCTGGGCGAGCATACGGACACGGTGCTGGCGGAGGTGGTCGGAATGAGCCCGCAGGCCCTCGAGGGCCTGCGGAAGAAGGGCGTTCTGGGCTGAATCCGGGACGGCTCAGAGCGCCTTGCGGAAATAGACGACGCGTTCGGTCTCCTCGAAGCCGACCGCCTTGTGGAAGGCGTGGCTGGCCACGTTGTCGAGCTCGGCGTCCGACGCCAGCTCCGTGCAACCCCGCCCGCGCCCCCAGTCGGCGACGGCCTCGCACAGTCGGCGGGCGATGTCGCCCCCACGATGCTCGGGGGCGACGTAGAGACCCTCGACGAAGGCCACCGGCGAGGTGTCGCAGCCGTTGACATAGTCATGGCGCAGGGCCGCCTCCACAAAGCCGACGATGGCGCCGTCGGGGGTTTCGGCGACATAGGCGGCGAGGCCGTCAGGCTCGCGCAAGGTCTCGGCGGCTTCCGCGTGGTGCTCTCCCAGCGCGCCGTCCGGCCACAAGGCCGCGCGCAGACCGGCCCAGGCGTCGAGATCGCGCTCTGTCGCCGGGCGGACGATCATGCCCGTCCAGTGACCCCCGCCACCGCGCGGGCGATCTGGTGAACGTTGTAAGGCTTGCGCACGATCGGGGCGTCGAAGCCCATCGGCGCGGCCTTGTCGGCATAGCCGGTGGCGAAGACGAACGGTCGGCCCATCGAGCGGAGAATCTCGGCGACCGGCGCCACCGACTGTCCGTTGAGGTCGGCGTCCAGCACCGCCACGTCGAAGTCCTGCTCGACCATGGACAGCGCTTCGCTAAGCTCCGCCGCGCAACCGATCACGTCGACGCCGGCGTCCTCCAGTCCCGCCTCAAGCTCCAGCGCCAGCAAGAGCGAGTCCTCGACGATCAGCACCTTCAGGCCGGCGATCGCGCCAGGGCGCACGGTCTCGTCGGCGGCGACCACCGTCTCGACGATCCGTTCGGGGGCGGCGCTGACCGGCTCGACCGGGGGCGCGTCGGCCAGGGCCTCGGCGGCGCCCTGGATCATCGCGGTGACGCCGCTAGGGCGATAACTGATCTTGGCCGCGCCGCCCAGCTCGCGACCGGCGACGTCCTCGATCAGGGTGGCGCCAAAGCCTTTGGTTGCGGGGGCGGTGGCCGGCGGACCGCCGGTCTCCAGCCATTCCAGGGCGAAGCCGCCGTCGGGCGTGCGCCGCCACACCACCTCGACCTTGCCGTTCTCGGTCGAGAGGGAGCCATAGCGCACCGCGTTGACCGCCAGCTCATGTAGCGCCAGCGACAGGGCGGAGGCGGCGCGAGGCGTCAAGAACAGCTCGGGCCCGTCCCAGCGGGTCTGGGTCGGCGCCAGCCCCCCCAGCTCGGCCGCCGCGATGCGGGCCAGGGTGGCGCCGCGCCAGCGGGCGGCGCTGAGTAGGTCGTGGGCCGAGCTCATGGACTTAAGCCGCGCGGCGAAGGTCTTCAGGAACACGTCCAGCGAGGCCGACTTGCGCGCCGACTGCGCCGCCACCGACTGAACGACCGCTAGCAGGTTCTTGATACGGTGCTCCAGTTCGGCGACCAGGCTCTCACGCTGCTCCTCCTGCAGTTTGCGCTCGGTGATGTCCTGGACGACGCCGATCAGGCGGGTCGGCTGGCCATCGGCGTCGCGCAGCATCACGCCCGCAGCGCTGTTCCAGACCTCGCCCGCCCCGTCCGGTGTCAGGCGGCGGTACTCGACGGTGAAGCGGCCGTCTTTCGCCAGTTGTTCGTCGACGCTGGCGCGCACCGCGTCGCGATCATCGGGGTGAATGTAGGGATAGAGGCTATCACCGTCGTGGCTGGCCATCTCGCCCACGGGAATGCCGGACAACTTGGCCAGGCGCGGACTGATCTTGAAGACGTTCTCGTGGATGTTCCATTCGAACTCGCCGAGGCTGGCGGCGGCGATGGCTAGATCAAGGCGCTCGCTTTCGAGGGTCGGGGCCTTGGCGCACGGCCCGCACAGCGCCTCGGCCGCGAGCTCGGCGAGGTCCGTCAGAGCCAGGAGGTCGTCGTCCGAGGCGGGGCCGCCCATGCCGGGGCCTTCGACCACCAGAGCGCCCAGCGGCCGGCCCTCGCCGTCGCGGATGGGGGCGGCAAGATCGATAGGGGCGTTGGCTGCGACCACGCGGTCAGCCAGATCGCCGCGCCGGGGGGCTTCGGGGCTGCTATAGCCGAGATAGGCCGCGCGCCAGATGCGGGTCTCGTCCACCAGCGCGATCGCCGCCTTGGGCGCGTCGAACAGCTTGGCCGCAAGCCTGACCAGACGCGCCAGGGCTGGCGGGTTCACGGCCCCGTCCAGAATGTCCAGCCCCCGCAGGGCGGCCAGACGCTCGGCTTCCCGGCGCTCGTCGCTGGCTTTGAGGGCGTCGTCCATGATTCGACCTTAGCCTCGCTTCGCGTGTAGCGCGAGCGCCTTTGGATTCCTCGGTGGTGAAGCTTGGGGCGTTGCGCTAACTTGGAACCCTAGCGCCAAGCTCGGCGTTGACGGGGCGCGTCAGCAGCGCCCGGTCGGTCGCGTCGCGAACAGGAGATAAGACCAATGCCCGCCAGCTCCCCCGCCGCCAAGGAAGCCGCCAAGGCCAAGACCGCGACTCTGGAAGCGGTCGAGCACGCCGAGCGCAGCTTCGCCCAGGCCGCCGACGCGGCCCGTGTCTCGCTGACCGAAGCCGCCAAGCGCGTCGAGAAGTCCGTGTCCGAAGGGTTCGAAACCCTCCGCGCCCAGAGCCGCGCCTATACCGACACCGCTGGTCAGACGCTGGAAGAGGCGCAAGCCTACGCCGCCGACCGCATCCGCGAACGTCCGATCACCGCCACCCTGGCCGGCCTGGGCGTGGGCGTGCTGATTGGCCTGTTGATCGCCGGCGGCAGCCGTCACAACCGCTGATGTTTGAAAAAACCCTGATGACGCTGGCGGCGGCGGCGGCGATCGCCGCCGCCGCCGCGGTCAGCGTCGTGTCTGCCGCGTTCGCGCTCTACGCGATGCTGGTTCCGCTGGTCACGCCCGCCGGCGCGGCCGCGATCGTGGCCGCCGTCGCCGCGTTGATCGTCGCCATCGCCGGCATGATCGCCGCGCGCAAGGTCGAAGGTCATCGCACCACCAGCCACCAGGCGCCGCCGCCCGCTGGCTTCGACATGACCGGAAAGATTATCGAGATCGTGCGTGAGCGTCCGATCATGTCGATCGGCCTCGGTTTGGCGGCCGGAATCTTCGCCCTGAAGAACCCGGGTCTGACGGCGAGCGTGGCCAAGGCGTTTCTCGACCCGAAGCCGCCGCAACGCTGACCTGGAGCTCAAACCCGGCGTCGCGCACCAGAGCTTTGTCCGGCGCGCGACGCGCGGAAACCCCAAGTTTCCAGGGGTATTTCTCAACGAAAGTTGAGCGTTCGGGATGGTCGAAGCCGCTTACGCTTCGCGCCCGCGCGCACTAGATGCCTTCCCGCGCGTTCCCGCTCCTCCCTTCATGGGAACGCCTTCCCATGGAGTGATCATGCCGTACACGCTTCCCGACCTGCCCTACGCCTATGACGCGCTGGAGCCGACCATCTCGGCCAACACGCTGCGCTTCCACCACGACAAGCATCACGCCGCCTATGTCACGGCCCTCAACGGCCTGCTGAACGGCGACGACAAGGGGTCGCTGGAAGCGGTGATCAAGGGCGCCGGTCCCGGCAAGGTGTTCAACAACGCCGCCCAGGCCTGGAACCACGCCTTCTTCTGGGACGGCCTGTCGCCGGCGAAGACCGCGCCGGGCGCCGAGCTCGCCGCCGCTATCGACGCCACCTTCGGCGGCATGGACGCGCTGAAGGAGAAGTTTGTCGCCGAAGGGATCGGCCACTTCGGTTCGGGCTGGGTGTGGCTGGTCTCGGACGCCTCGGGCGCGCTGAAGATCATCTCGACGCACGACGCCGAGAGCCCGGTCACGCAAGACCTGACGGCCCTGGCCGTCGCCGACGTCTGGGAGCACGCCTACTATCTGGACTACCAGAACCTGCGGAAGGGCTTCCTGGAAGCCGTGTTCGACAACCTGATCAACTGGACCCTGGCCGACAGCCAGTACGCGGCCGCCAAGTCGGGCGCGCAGGGCTGGGCCTATCCGGCTCCGACCTGACGGGGGACCAAGGGCGGCGCGACGCGGTTCGCGCCGCCGCGGTCTTCAGGCGCGGCGATCGACCGCCCAGCTCCGCCAGGCCTCAAAGTCGCCGCCCGCATAGGCCATGGCCTTGACGCGCACACAGCCTGGTTCGATCTCGATCACGTTGAAGCCCGGCGCAGCGCCCCGCTCGCGTTGCGACAGGGTGCCCGATCCGACCGCCTGGGTCCGACCGTCGCCGAACGGCAGCGCAGTCACAAAGGGCAGGTGGATGTGTCCCGAGAGCACGATGTCGGCGCCGGCCCGCACGAACCGGTTGGCCGCATCGACGCCGCCGCGCACGCGCGCCGTCATCGGTCCGCCCAGAACCTCCATCAACGGATGGTGACAGACGACGACCCGCAGGTCACCGACCGGCGCGGCCTCTAGCTCGCTCACCACACGTCGGATCTGGCCCCCGGCCACCGCGCCTTTCGACCAGTTCCAGCGCAGCTGGGCGGCGCGAGCGGTGTTCAGGCTGGTCACCGTCACGCCCTCACCGCGCCATCGGGCCCCGTCCTCGACGCCGAAGCGGTCGCAGAAACGTCGCCAGGGCTGTGTGAACCTTTCCCAGAGCTCGCCGGGGCCGACGAACGGCGTGTCGTGATTGCCGGGCGTGACGATCAGCGGCTGCGGCAAGGCGCTGAGCCAGGCCGCAGCAGCGTCAAATTCCGAGGTCTTTCCGTCCAGCGTAAGATCGCCCGCGACCACGACGAGGTCGGGCGCAGCCGCGCGAATCCACGCTCCCGCCGCCGTGACAGCCTCGACATTCTCGCCGCCGAAATGGATATCCGAAAGCTGGATCAGCTTCATCGGTTCGCCGGGACCAGCGCGCGAAACGCGTCGGGTCGGAAACGAATGGTCGCCTCGGACTCCAGCCTGGCCGGTTCCCCGTCCAGGATGGCGGGAATGCGCCCGTTGGCCCAGATCCGGCCCGTGCGGCAGCGGCCTACCGACACCGACGGGTCTTCGCGCCATTGGCCAAAGGCAGCGTTCATCCCCAGGCGAAAGACCTCGATCGCGCCGCTGGGGTCGAGGGCCGCGGCTTCCAGCGCTTGCTCATCCGAGTCGAGCGCGCTGGAGACCAACGGACACAGAAAGGTCAGGGCCTCGGTCTTGCCCTTGGGCCGGCCGTCCAGCACGTAGCGCAGGCGTCCCGAAAAGGCGCGCCGGAAGGCCCGGCGGGCGCGCGCCAGGGCCAGGTCCAGCCGGCCCTGCCGCGCCGCTTCTCGCGCCGTGGCCCATAAGGCGGGACTCCCCAGGATCGCGGCGACGAAGAACAGCCGCCCGTCCACCTCCCCGCCCGAGATCGAGCGCGCCTCGCCCGATTCCAGGCAATCGCGCATCACCGCCTGCCAGGGCCGTTCGCCGTAGAGGGCGTGAGGAAGCATGTTCATCGTGCCGCCGGGCAGCGGTGCGATCAGGGGGCCCTGCGGTCCGGCCATTTCCGCCGCCGCGCGCGCGGTGCCGTCCCCGGCGAGCACCAGAACCGCGTCAGGCGCGCCGTCGATGACCGCCCGAAGACAGCCGACCAGTTCTCCGGGCGCAGGAGCATGAACCACCCCCGCCACGCCATGCTCGGCCAGCAGGCGCTCGGCGAGTTCGGGAGCGTCCGGTCCTACCGAGCCGGAGGCGATGTTGGCGATCACGTCGATGCGCTTCATGCGCACACCCCCTCACGAAAGCTGCCGCCACGCAACGGTCCGCTTGCGCCATGGTTCCGCTTGCGCGCGGAACCCTCGGCCGCTGGAGCCGTTTGCTGGGCTGGGACAGCTCGGAACGGAGAGCCAAGATGAAAACGACCATGATCGCCCTGATGGGCGTCGGCGTGCTCGCCGCGGCGTGCACCTCGACCGGCAATGTCGAGCGCAACGCCGCCGGCGGCGCCGCGCTCGGCGCGATCGCAGGCGCGGTGATTGGCAACAATGTGGGCAGCGGCAGCGCCGGAACCGGCGCGGCGATCGGCGCGGCGATCGGCGGCACGGCCGGCGCGGTGAAGGGCTGTCGCGAGGACGGCGGCTGCGGCGCGACCAGCGTCAATCGCCGCCAGTACTATGACGAACGCGCCGGTCGATATTACTACTACGACTCGCGGAGCGGTCGTTACTACTGGGAAAACGGCGCGCCTCGCTACTGAGGGGCCACGCGTGCGAACAGCATGCGCCAGAGAGGCGACCGGCCCCGCCGGTCGCCTTTGTCATGTCCGCGATTTCTGACGGAGGGATTGGCATGAAGACCATACGCACCTTGATCCTGGGCGGCGCGCTCCTGGCCGCCGCCGGATGCGCCGCCACCGACGGGCCATTCCGGACCTTGCGAAAGCCCGTGGCGGCTGCGCCGGCGGTCTGCGCCGACTTCCAGGCCTCGCTCTATTTCGACCGCGACAGCGCCGCCCTGACGCGCGAGGCGCGGATGGTGCTCGACAACGCCAAAGTCCAGGCGCGCGATTGCACGGTGCGATCGGTGCGCGTCGTCGGGCTGGCCGACGCCGTGGGCGCGCCCGCGGACAACCTGGCGCTATCGCGTCGCCGCGCCGAAGCGGTGTCCCAGGCGCTGGCGCGGGTCGGCTTCGCTAAGGTGGATGTGGACATGGCCGCGGTGGGCGACGCGGGCGCGGTCTCCACGTCCGGCGCCGCTGCGCCTTTGCGTCGTCGCGCCGACGTGCTGTTCGACCTGGAGCCCCGCTGATCCGGCGTGAGCGCGACAAGGGGGCTGTGCTTACGCTCACGAAGCAAGTGTTCGCGCCAACGAAGAAAGGCGGTCCGGAAATCCGGTCCGCCTGAGTTCGCATCAACAAAGGGGGGTGCGAAGGCGGCAGACTGGCTTGCGCCAGTCTCAAGTCGGGGGGGCGTCGCCGCCTTCGCCAATACAGAACGGAGCCGTTGGCGCTTGGTTCCCCGTTGATGTGCGATTTTTTCCGCTGCGGCCTCGCGAACGGTGCGCCACCAAATCCGCGGAACGGGCGCACGGCCAGGACGTTGAGAATGCAGGGCGGACGCCGGGTCCGCCGGGCAGGGGAGCAGCGTCGTGATTCGCACCTATGTGGCCGAACATGGCGGTACGGTTTTCGTCTCGACGCTCAGCCAGCGTCAAAAAAGAACGCGTTCGCGGATCATGGCCCTGGTCGTGATCGCGGTGATGGGCGCCTCTGCCGGGACGGTGCAGGCCTTCCACGACCACCAGCGCGCAGACGCCGTTCGCATATGGACCCCATAAGGAGGTAAGCGTCATGCCCGCTGACATTCATCATCACGCCGCGCCCAACGATACGGCGCCGCGCGTCAACGCCACCCGAGCCCGCCAGGGCCGCTGGGGTAAGCACATCTTCTGGGTGCTGATTGTCTCCACCGTTCTGGCGGCGATCGCCTTGTTCGGAGCCTGGAGCTACCGCGCCAAGGACCTGGCGGCGGTCGAGGTCAATAACGGCGTGCAGACCCCTGCGGAGGCCCAGCGCTACGACACCCAGCCCTCCCCCGCGCGACAGACGCCGTAAACGGGGTAGGACGCAAAGTCAGGGCGGCCTCCGCGAGGAGGCCGCCCTTCTTCTTTGCCGGAACGCGGCCGGTTACTTCTTGATCCAGCCGCCGTCGAGCGGCTTCCAGTACTGGCCCGGGGCCAGGCGGGCGTAGAGCTGCTTGGCGGTAGCCTGGCCGGCGGCCTCGGCGGTCACGCCGGTCTTGGCGGCGATGTCCTTGTAGGCGGCTGCGCGGCCGGTGTTGATCTCGGCCACGGCCGCGCGCAGGGCTGCGTCGCCACCCGACACGATGCCGAGATAGCCGTCGGCCTGCTCGCCGACCGTACCGGCGGTCTTGGCGGCGTCGACAGTCGCCTTGGCGGCGGCCGATTGGGCCATGGCCAGGCCCGCGCCGGCGGCGGTCATCGCCAGACCCAGGGCCAGAACCGTCATCGTCTTGCGGATCATGTCGGTCCTCCTTGCTTAGAACAGGTTGGGGTTCTGCTGGATCAGCGACTGGACTTCCTTGTCCAGCCGCACGCGCACGTCGGCGTCCAGCTTGGCGTAGATATTGATCGGGTCGACCTTAACGCGGACGGTCGGCGTGCACGCGGCCGCGCCGAGCGCTCCCGTCGCGATAAGGGCCATCAAGAGGGCGCGCTTTCTCATGCGTCTGGTCTCCAGTTCGGATGCAGGGTGACGGGTCACGGTTGAACCGGACCTGAACGGGGCGAGTCGGGCGCTTCGCCGGAGAAGGAACGCCGCCAAGCGTCCAGAAGCTCGTCGAAGTTCAGCGATGTGTCGAGGGTCAGGTCCACAGGCGTCTTGGCCGGCAGGGCGATGCGCTTGTCAAACGCGCGGCCGCGCAAAAGGTCCAGGATCCCGATCCGGGCCTTTTCGGCCACCTTGGGATCGTGCTGGCCCTTCACGTGGAAGAGGATGCCCAGCCGTCCGTTGTCGGTGCTGTTGACGCCCGCTTCCAGCTGGTCGAACGCCAGGTTCTCCATGGCCTGATAGGCGAAGTCCTGGATCGCATTGACCTGGCCGGGCGGCTGGGTCGGCGGCGCGCCGGGCGCGTCGGCCGGGCTGGCGGCGACGTTCGACAGCGCCGTGCGGGCGATCTCCAGCCGTCCGGGCTGGATCGCGCGGACCTGGCCGTTCTGGAACCTCAGGCCCTCGGGTCCGAAAGTGAAGGGCAGGCGGCCGTCGACCACGGCGTCGATCTTGATGCGGTCCGCCAGGGACGAGGCGGCGATCAACTCGCCGAGGTCCAGATGCTCGATGACGACGGCGCCCTTGATGGTTTTGTCCGGCCCCAACGGCACGTCGATCGGTTCGATCGAGACCCGCCCCTTGGCGGCCTCGAATGTGGCCTTGGAGACGTGCAGCACCTCCGCGCCCAACTGGAACACCGACTCGACCCCGGTGAGCGGCACCAGCGAGTCGATTTTCACGACCCGCATCGTCTGGTTCGGCGCGCTGGCCAGCGGCGCCAGGCTGGTGAAGTTGATCGCACCGTCCAGGGTGGCGACGAAGCCGATCGGGCTGGTGAAGTCGATCTTGTCGGCGACCAGGCGTCCCCGGCTGGTGGCGCCGGCCTGATCCCAGGCGAAGACGCCGGTGAACCTGGCCCCGCCCTTGGCTTCGCGCGCGAAAGCGGCCATCGGCGACAGCTCCGCCGGTTGGAGGCCTCCAGGCGCGAACACCAGCTTCGAGGCGTCGATATCGGCCTGCCCCCGGCCCGTGGCCACGATGTGGCGCAGGCGGATCTCGCCCAGCGGCGCGCCGACCGGCGTCGTCGCCTGGAAGCCCCCGGTCCAGAGCCCGTCCGACAGCGCCAGCCGTCCTTTGGCCAGGACCGGATTGAACCGCCGCTCCCGCGCGCTGTCGGCGACGGCCGCGCTGTCGACGCGCACCTCCGCGCGCTGGAAGCCGCGCGCGCCGCCCAACACGGCCTCGCCCTGGATCGTCTGGAGGTGCGCTTGAGCGCTGGCCACGTCGCCTTCGCCGTCCTTGAAACGCAAGGCGGCGCTCCATCCGCCCGGCCCGGCGGCGACCAGCGGCGCGGCGGTCGGGCACAGGGTGGCCTTGATGTTCGTGATGGGGCTCTCGCCCAGGGCGTAGGCTTTCGCGGTGATCGGCGCGCACTGTCGCGTGACCAGGGTGAAGCGGCCGCCGGCAAGTCGGGCCTGGCCATCGATCTGGCCGCCGATCCCCCGCAGCGGCGGCAGGTCGAAGCCTTCGGTCGCGAGGGTGAGCGGTGAGGTCATCACGCCCCCCGTCGCGCGCCAGTCGGCCGCCGCCAGCCGCACTGTCGGCAGGCCGCCACCGGAGAGCGCCGCCCGCAGGCCGCCTTGCGCCCCGCCCGGGCCGGCGTCGACCAGGAGGCCGTTGGGCGCAGAGGCGGTCAGGAGGACGCCGTTCGGCGCGGCAAGGCGCGCCTCCCGCGACAGCGCCACCCGCGTTCGTCCCTTGGCGATCTCAAGGCCCAGGCCCGGCGCCTCCAGCTGGAACGTGCGTAGCGCCTGGCTCACCGGCGCGCCATAGGCGGGGTTGGGGATCAGGGCCGCCAGCCGCTCCGCGTCAGGTCCCGAAACGCCGCTCGCGCCTGACGCCTCGCCGTCGAGGTTGAGGGTCAGGCCTTGCGGACCCTGGCCGAACCGGCCGCTGGCCATGGCGCGCGCGGACGCCAAGGCCAGGGCCCCCATGGCCAGCCGATCGGCGTTCGCCTGGATCTTCAACGGACCGTCCAGGCGAACGCCTTCGGCGTCGGTCGCCAGCACCACGTTGTCCGACGATCCCGAGGCGCGCAGGTTCCGCATGGCCGCGCCGCCTGCGATCGCCTGGCCGGCCCGCAGGTCGAGAGCCGTCGCGCCGCGCATGCGCAAGCGGCCGTCTTGGCGGCCTCCGACGACGCGCGCGAGGTCCAGAGCCAGGAAGGCTTCGCGCGCCGTCAGCGACGGTGTCGACAGGCGCTCGCCGCGCAGAACCGCCCGCCCCTTGCCCATGAAGGCGACGTCTTGCGGACCGCCGTCCAGTCGGCCGTTCCAGGAGAGATTGGCGTCCATCCCCTCGACCTGGCCATCGCCGAGCCGCGCGGCGTCGGCGCGCAGCGAGAGTTGGGCCTTCACCGGGCCTCGCGCCGTCCTGCCGACGAGATCCGGATAGGGCAGGTCGGCGCTGAGCCGGGCGGTGGTCGCGGCGAGGTCGCCCGGCGCGCTCTCCAAGCTGTCCAGGGCCAGGGTGACATCCAGGGTCAGTCGGTCGCCGCGCTTGCGGGCGGTGACGGTCGCGCCCCGGGCGTTGATCGTCAGGTCCGGCGTGACATGGCGCAGCGGCGCGAGACGCGCGTCCAGGCGCAACAACTGACCGGCGTCCAGGCTGGCGTCACCAGTGATCCGCGCGCGGCCGCCGGGGGTGGTCAGGTCCAGCCGCGCGTCCTCGACCAGCACTGCCGGACTGGGAACGTCCGGACGTCGCGGCGCCTTCAGCGCCTCGTCGATCAGCGGCTGCAACGCGCCCAGCCGCAAGCCCTTGTCGTCGAGCGTGGCGGCGACGCGCGGTCGGACCAGGCGCACGGCCTTGGTCTGGATCCCGAAGCGCTGCCCGCTCCATGGCGTCGAAAGGTCGTAGGCGACCTCCAGGCGATCAGCGGCGAAGATCGGCGCATTGGCCGGACCCAGGCGCACCTTGCCGACGAAACCGGTGGCGTCGACATCCTCCAGCTGGACTGCAGCCTCGATGCCCCGCCCGCTCAGCCAAGCCTCGGCCAGTTCGCGGCTGATCTCGCGGCGGCCCGACCAGACCACGAGGCCCGTGGCGATGAAGGCCATCATCGACAGCGACACCGCCTCGAGGCCCAGATCCACCAGGCGCGCATGGCGGCGCGCGGCCATGACGGGCTGCGGCGGGGCGTCTGCTGTCGGTTCGGTCGAGGGTCGTGCCATCACGTCCTGGCGTCTGGTGTCCTAACAAAGCCCCCCGGCCAAGCTTTGGATCCCTAGGTCTTGAAGCCCAGCACGTCCTGCATGTCGTAGAGCCCAGGCGGCTTGCCCCTTACCCAGACGGCGGCGGCGATGGCGCCGCGCGCGAACAGGCTCCGGTCGATGGCCGAGTGCGACAGGGTCAGGCTCTCGCTCTCGCCGGCGAAGATCACGCTGTGCTCCCCGATGATCCCGCCGCCGCGCACCACCGAGAAGCCGATGTCGCCCTCCTTGCGTGGGCCGGTGACGCCGTCGCGGCCACGGTCGGCGACCTGCGAAAGGGCCACCCTGCGTCCCTGCGCGGCGGCCTCGCCCAGCATCAGGGCCGTGCCCGAGGGGGCGTCGATCTTGCGCTTGTGATGGGCCTCGAAGACCTCGACGTCCCAGTCTTCCGCCGGCAGGGCGGCGGCGGCCTGGCGCACCAGGCCCATCAGCATGTTGACGCCCAGCGAATAGTTGCCCGAGCGGACGATGGCGATGGTCTTTGCGGCTTCGTCGATGCGGGCCAGTTGCTCATCCGAAAACCCGGTCGAGCCGATCACCAGGGCCGGTCCGCCCCTGGCGGCGGCCTCCTCGGCCAGGGCGACCGAGGCCTCGGGCAGGGTGAAGTCGATCACCGCCTCGGCGGCGGCCAGGGCGGCCTCGCGCGCGACCAAGCCTTCGCCTTCGACGCCTGGACGCTCGAAGCGGGCGGCGACCACGGCGTCGGCCCGGCCGTCCAGCGCCTGGGCGACGGCGCGACCCATGCGTCCGTTGGCGCCGGCGATCGCGATCTTCACGGGCTGGGACAAGGCGAACTCCAGGAGAAACTTGCCCGGGCAAATCACCCGTTCCGCCCCTTCAGGTCAACCTCACCCCGCCTTCCGCAACGGCGCCGCGCTTGACGCAACGCCAAGCCCAACAAGCGTTTGCGGGGATTTTCGCGATCCGACCCGGTTGTGAGGTCCGTCCCCCCTCGTTACGGTACGGACATATAAGGGCGTGTCCGCATCGATCGGCGCGCCCCTTCATCGACTTGCGCAGCAGGAATGGGAAACGCCGGATGAGTGACGCGGAACGCAAGACCTTCACGGATGCGGAGGCCCTGGCCTTCCACCGTCACCCCACCCCCGGCAAGATCGCCATCGTACCGACCAAGCCGATGGCCACCCAGCGCGACCTGAGCCTGGCCTATTCGCCGGGCGTCGCCGTGCCCGTGCACGCCATCGCCGCCGATCCGGACATGGCCTACGAATATACCTCCAAGGGCAACCTGGTGGCGGTGATCTCGAACGGCACCGCGATTCTGGGCCTGGGCGACCTGGGGGCGCTGGCCTCCAAGCCGGTGATGGAAGGCAAGAGCGTCCTGTTCAAGCGCTTCGGCGACGTCGACTCGATCGACATCGAGGTCAGCACCAAGGACCCCGACGAGATCATCACGGTGGTCAAGAACATCGGCGTCACCTTCGGCGGCATCAACCTGGAAGACATCAAGAGCCCCGAGTGCTTCCGCATCGAGACCGAGCTGCAGGAACTGCTCGACATCCCGGTGTTCCATGACGACCAGCACGGCACGGCGATTATCTGCGCGGCCGGCCTGATCAACGCCTGCCACATCACCGGCAAGAAGATCGAGGACGTGAAGGTCGTGCTGAACGGCCCCGGCGCGGCCGGCATCGCCTCGCTGGAGCTGATCAAGGCCATGGGCGTGCGGGCCGAGAACTGCATCGCCGTCGACTCCAAGGGCGTGCTCTATCGCGGCCGCACCGAGGGCATGAACCAGTGGAAGAGCGCCCACGCGGTCGAGACCGACAAGCGCACGCTCGCCGAAGCCGTGGTCGGCGCCGACGTGCTGCTGGGCCTGTCGGCCAAGGGCGCCTTTACGCCCGAGATGATCGCCTCGATGGCGCCCAACCCGGTCATCTTCGCCATGGCCAATCCCGATCCGGAGATCACGCCCGAAGAGGTCAAGCGCGTGCGCAAGGACGCGATCATGGGCACGGGCCGCAGCGACTATCCCAACCAGGTCAACAACGTCCTGGGCTTCCCCTACATCTTCCGCGGCGCGCTGGATGTGCGGGCCCGCCGCGTGAACCACGAGATGAAGATCGCCTGCGCCCAGGCCCTGGCCATGCTGGCGCGCGAGGACGTGCCCGACGAGGTCGCCGCCGCCTATCACGGCCGCCAGCTGAAGTTCGGCCCCGACTACATCATCCCGTCGGCCTTCGACCCGCGCCTGATCTGGTACGTGCCGCCGTTCGTCGCCCAGGCGGCGATGGATACGGGCGTGGCCCGCAAGCCGATCGCCGACATGGACGCCTATCGCGCCGGCCTGGCTCAGCGCCTGGATCCGACCGCCGGCTTCCTGCAAAAGATCTCCGGCTCGGTGCTGGCCAATCCCAAGCGCATCGTCTTCGCCGAGGGCGAGGACCCCAGTGTCATCCGCGCGGCCTACGCCTATCAGAGCGGCGGGTTCGGCAAGGCCATCCTGTGCGGTCGCGAGAACCTGGTGCACGAGAACATGCGCCTGGTGGGCCTGGACCCCGAGACCGCGGGCCTGGAGATCATCAACGCCCGTCTGTCCGACCGGAATCCGGACTACGTGGACGCGCTCTACGCGCGCCTGCAGCGCCAGGGCTATCTGAAGCGCGACGTCCAGCGCCTGATCAACCAGGACCGCAACAGCTTCGCCGCCTCGATGGTCACCCTGGGCGAGGCCGACGGCATGGTCACCGGCGTCACCCGCAGCTTCGACCAGGCCCTGGAAGAGGTGCTGCGCGTCGTCGACCCCGCGCCGGGCGGCCGAATCATGGGCATGTCGGTAGTGCTGGCCAAGGGCCACACCCTGTTCGTGGCTGACACCAACGTCACCGAACTGCCCGAGGCCGAGGAATTGGTCGAGATCGCCTGCGAAGCCGCCCGCGCCGTCCGCCGCCTGGGCTTCAAGCCGCGCGTCGCCTTCATGAGCTATTCGACCTTCGGCAATCCGATGGGCCTGCGCTCGGAGAAGGTGCGCGAGGCCGTCGCCATGCTCGACGAGATGGATGTCGACTTCGAATATGAAGGCGAAATGCCGCCCGAACTGGCGCTGGATCCGGAAAAGCGCGCCAACTATCCGTTCATGCGCCTGACCGACAGCGCCAACGTCCTGATCATGCCGGCCATTCACGCGGCCTCGATCTCGACCAAGCTGGTCCAGTCGCTGGGCGGCGCCACGGTGATCGGCCCGGTGCTGCTGGGCCTGTCCAAATCTGTGCAGATCGCGCCGCTCTCGGCCTCGGTGTCCAAGATTCTGAACATGGCGATGATGGCCGCCTACGACCAGCCGGTCGACGACGGCGAGGGGTGAGGGTCCTTTCTCTGCCCTCAGCAGAGAAGGAACCGCGAGGCGACTCCCTCTCCCTCTGGGAGAGGGAACCGATTTACGGGGATTGGCGGGTGTGAACGCTCGGAATTGGCGACGCCGAAGCCAGCAAAATCAATCGCTTCTCACTTTTACGGCCAAACTTATCCCCGGCGCTAAAACCGCCCCCAATACTGAACTCATCCCTGTCGCGGGGGAGGGCGTATGGATCCGGCCCAATACGGCGGCGGGGCTAGGTTGAGCGGGGCCGCGTTCGGCGCCTGGGAGGCTTTGTCTGGTCGTGCGGCTTACTCTTTAGGAGCGCGCACGAGAGGCCGGGTCGCTCGGGATCACGTCGGAGGCGGAGCGACAGGGCGGTGATCGTACAAGCCGCCTATCGTGGATCGTCGGGCTGGACACGGAAGTCGCCGCTCCAGTTGGTCCGCGCCCGTCCGGGGGCTCTTGGGGTCCCGAGCTGAGAGACGCTCACGCCCCCCCATCCTCACGGGCAAGAACAACTTGGCGCAGCGGACTGTCGAGCCGAAACGCAAAACACAAACTCACGGTACTCCGGGTTCGCCCGGCCGTTCCGTCGCCTCCCCAACACACTCGCAGCCGCACGGCGCGAGGAAAACAAGTCATGCGCCCATCTTCCGGTGTTCAGGCCGGCGAAATCCGGCCATCAGTGGCCCGCCATCTCGGCCACGACCTTCAGCGCCGCCTCGCGCGGGTCGTTCGCCGCCGTGATCGGGCGGCCGCAGACCAGATGGCTGGCGCCGGCGATCAGCGCGTCGGCGGGTGTCGCGGCCCGGGCCTGGTCGTTCTTGGCCGACCACTCGGGGCGCACGCCAGGCGTGACGATCAGGAAGTCGGGCTTGCCGGCCGCGTTGGCGATCTGGCGCGCCAGTGCGGCCTCGTGCGGCGAGGAAACGATGCCGTCGACCCCGCACGCCAGGGCTTGCCGCACCCGCCGCTCGACCAGGTCGCGGGCGTTGAAGGCGTAGCCCATTTCGACAAGGTCCTCGTCGGTCAGGCTGGTCAGCACGGTGACGGCCAGGATCTTCAAGGACGAGTCGCCCCGCGCCTTCACCGCCGCCTTCATCACCTGCGGCTCGGCATGCACGGTAAGAAGGTCGCAGCCGCTGGTGGCCAGCACCCGGGCCGAGCGCTCGACCGTGGCGCCGATGTCATGCAGCTTCCAGTCCAGAAAGATCGACTTGCCGGAGGCCTTCAGGTCGCGGGCAAGGCCCATGCCGTCGCTGGCCAGGAGCTCCAGGCCGATCTTGTAGAAGCTGATCGCGTCGCCCAGGTGCTCGACCATGGCGCGGGCGTCGTCGACGGTGGGCAGGTCGAGCGGCACGATCAGGCGCGGATCAGCGGTCATCTTCGAGTCCCCGTTATTGGTCGCAAGGGTTGGCGCGCGAGGCCGTTACCCCTAGGAAAGGGCAAGCTTGGGCGCGATCTGAAAGGTAGGGACGTCGAATGACCGAGGCCAAACTCGCCGTCAACTTCTTCGTCGCGCTGTTCGCCCTGATCGATCCGATCGGCAACGTGCCGCTGTTCGCCGCCGCCACCCTGGGGGCGGCCGCCGCCGGTCGGCGCATGGTGGCCGCCTATATCGGCCTGTTCATGGCCGGGTTCCTGATCTTCTTCTACTTCACCGGCGTGGGCCTGCTGGCCTTCTTCGGCATCTCGATGCAGGCGTTCCGGATCGCCGGCGGCATCATCCTGTTCATTCTGGGCCTGGACATGGTGCGCGACGACTTCACCACCATGTTCGCCGACGCCGCTGAAGGGGTCGAGGGGCAGACCCCGCGCGCCTACGCCCGTCAGCGGTTCGAGCGCCTGATCGTGCCGTTCGCCATGCCGCTGCTGATCGGGCCGGGCGCGATCTCGACCGTCATCATCTACGCCGCCGAGGCCAAGCCGCTGGGCTGGGCCGGTGCGGGCATCGGCGTGGCGGTGATCCTGGCTGTCTCGTTGGTGGTGGTGGCCACCTTCTGGGCTGCGCCGCTGGTGAGCAGGGTGCTGGGCCGCATCGGCATGAGCATCGTGGTGCGCGTGCTGGGTCTGATCCTCTGCGCCCTGGCCGTACAGTTCGTTCTGGTCGGGGTAGGCGACGCCACGCGCGGCCTGATCAAGAACGACGCCAAGGCCCCCTACGCCGAGAGCCATAAGTAGGGACCCTGCTCTGGACAGCGGTGCGTGACGAGGCCCATATCGCCGCCATGCGCGCTCACGACGCTGATGTGATCATCGCCGGCGCCGGCATGGCCGGCTCCACCCTGGCTCTGGCCCTCGCCTCGGGCGGCCTGCGGCCGCTGCTGGTCGATCCCGCGCCTTTCGAGGCCCAACTGGCGCCGACCTTCGACGGCCGCAGCTCCGCCATCGCCTATTCCTCGTTCCGCCAGTGGCGGGCGATCGGCGCGGGCGAGGCGCTGGAGCCGCACGCCCAGCGCATCGAGCAAATCCTGGTCACCGACGGCCGCACCCCGGGCGCGGCGGCGCGCAAGCCGCTGCCGGCCTTCCTGCGCTTCGACTCCAGCGAAATCTCTGGCCGGATCGAGGGCGAGCCGCTGGGCTATCTGGTCGAGAATCGCCAGATCCGCGCGGCCCTATCCCAGGCCGTGATCGACAAGGAGATTCCGGTGATCGCGCCGATGGCGGCCAAGGCCCTGTCGGTCGAAGCCGGGGCGGCGAAGTTGACCCTGTCGGACGGCCGGGTGCTGTCGGCGCCCTTGGCTGTCAGCGCCGAAGGCCGCAACTCGGCGCTGCGCCAGTCGGCCGGCATAGGCCATATCGGCTGGAGCTACGGCCAGAGCGGCGTGGTCGCCACGGTCCGCCTGGAGCGCCCGCACCAGGGCGTGGCCCACGAGTACTTCCTGCCCAGCGGCCCCTTCGCCATCCTGCCGCTGACCGACAATCGCGCCAGCCTGGTCTGGACCGAGAGCACCGCGCGCGGCGAGGCGCTGCGCCACGCCAGTCCCGAGGCCTTCCACGCCCACCTGATGCGCCGCTTCGGCGACTTCCTCGGCGCGGTGACGATCGAGGGGCCGGTTTTCGTCTATCCGCTGTCGCTGCTGCTGGCCGAGCGCATGGTCGCCCCGCGCCTGGCCCTGATCGGCGACGCCGCCCACGGCGTGCACCCGATCGCGGGCCAGGGGCTGAACCTGGGTCTCAAGGACGCCGCCGCCCTGGCCGAAGTTCTGGTCGAGGCCGTCCGTAACGGCGAGGACATCGGGGCGGAAGCCGTGCTGGAGCGCTATGCCCGCTGGCGGCGGTTCGACACCGTGACAAACGCCCTGGCCTTCGACGCCTTCGTGCGGATTTTCTCCAACGACAACCCGCTGCTGCGCCTGGCGCGCGGCGCGGGCCTGGCGGTCGTCAACCAGATCGCCCCGGCGCGGCGCTTCTTCATGCACGAGGCGGGCGGCGGGGTGGGCGACCTGCCCAAGCTATTGCGGGGGGAGAGCCTTTAAACGCTCTCCAACGCCCGCGCCTCTTCCGGCAGCATGATCGGCACGCCGTCGCGGATCGGATAAGCCAGCTTGGCGGCGCGACTGATCAACTCGCCCTTGGTGCGGTCATACTCCAACGGACCCCGCGTCACGGGGCACACCAGCACTTCCAGGAGGCGCGGGTCGACGTCGATGGGGGGGGCGGAAACTTCGGTCATGGGCACTGTCTACTGGATCGAAGTGGGTTCGTCATCGTCGCCGCCCGCCGCGTCGATCTCAAGCAGGGCGGTCAGGGTCGCTTTGCGCTCGAAGATGGTCTCGGCTTCCAGCAGGGCCTGTTTCTCCATCGGGTCGAACGGCAGGGCCATGGCCAGGCTGTTGATCAGGGCGTCCGAGGGCGCGGCCTCGGCGTCCCCCCAGTCGATCGCCAGACCGCGGTGATCGAGATAGCGGCGCAACGCGATCATCAGGCGGTCGATCTCGGTGGCGGTGCGCGTGCCTGCCGCCTCTTCCCGCAGATCAGCCTCGTAGGGCGCGAAGTCCGCGCGGACCTGACGGTACGGCGTGCGGACCGGCAGCTCCTCTCCGGCGCGGAAGCGGCAGACGCCCGTCAGGGTGATCAGGTAGCGACCGTCGCTGGTCTCGGCGAAACTGGTCACCCGGCCCGCGCAACCCACCGGCGCTAGGGCCGGACGCTGATGGTCTCCGCCGGCGCGCGTCTGGATCATGCCGATGATCCGCTCGCCCGACATGGCGTCGTCCAGCATGTTCAGATACCGGGGCTCGAAGATGTTCAGCGGCAGCTGCCCGCCCGGCAGCAGGAGCACGCCGTCCAGGGGAAACACCGGGATCACCAGGGGCAGATCGTCGATCTTGCGGTAGGCCGCCGGCATGCACGCTCCGTGGGGCTTGGGGTCCTAGCTGAACAGGATCGAGGACAGCTTGCGCCGTCCTTGCTTGGCCACTTCCGAGGTCGGGCCGGCGGCCTCGAACACCGTCAGCAATTGCTTGCGGGCCGCATCGTCATTCCAGGTCCGGTCGCGGGCGATGATGGTCAGCAGCTGATCGGCGGCGTCCTGAAGGCGGCCCATGCCCGCCAGGGCCTTGGCCAGTTCCAGGCGCGCCTCATGGTCGTCGGCATCGGCGGCCAGGCGCTGTTCGAAGGCGGCGGTTTCGGACGGCGCCTCGGCGGCTAGCGCCAGAGCGGCGCGCGCCGCATCGAGGTCGGGGTCCTTGGCGTCGGCCGGGGCCATGGCCACCACTTCGGCCGCGCCTTCCGGATCGCCGTTGGCCAGATAGACGCGGGCCATGCCGCCCAGGGCCTTGGCGCTGGTCGGGTCGATCTGCAGCGCCTGGGCGAAGGCCTGGGCCGCGCCGCCCAGATCGCCGATCTCCAGCGACTCCTTGCCCATGGCGATCATCTCATCAAGGGCGCCGCCCTCGGCCGCCCCGGCCAGCTTCTCCACGAAGGCCCGGACCTGGCTTTCGGGCAGGGCGCCCTGGAAGGCGTCGACCGGGCGGCCGTCGACAAAGGCGTAGACGGTCGGGATCGACTGCACGCGCAGCTGGCCCGCAAAGCCCGGGTTCTTGTCGACGTCGATCTTGACCAGCTTGACCGCGCCCTTGGCGGCGTTGACGACTTTTTCGATCGTGGGCGTCAGCGTCCGGCAGGGCCCACACCAGGTGGCCCAGAAGTCGACGATGACAGGCTGGGTCTTCGAGGCCTCAATCACGTCGGCCATGAAGCTGGCGTCCGTGCCGTCCTTGATGTGTTCGCTTTTCGAAGAGGGCGCGGGCTTTTCGCCGATCAGGGACATCGGGTCTCTCGTACTCGGAAGTAGGGGAACGCTTCAGCCGTCAAGATGGTCCCTCATCGAGCTGCGCGCAATGACCCGTTCGCTTGACGGGCGAGCTTAAGCGACCACTTCCATCGCTGCGAAATCGACGATCATCGGCGTAACGCCCAGCGCGGTGAGGAACCGGCGAAAGCCCGCCTGGCTGACGGCGGTGGTGGCGTCGTTCTTCAGCGGGTGGAAATTGACCGGGTCGCTGTCGGCAAGGGCCTTGTCCAGCACGAAACGGACGCGCTTGTCGGTGTCGTTGATCAAACCAAAGGCGGTGACCGAGCCTGGCGTCACGCCCAGAGTCTCCAGCATCATCTCCTGCGGCCCGAAGGACAGCCTTCCCGAGCCGATCACGTGGTGCAGCTTTTTCAGATCGATGGTCGTCTCGCCCAGGGCCGAGATCAGCCACAGCTGGCCCTTGGCGTCCTTCAGGAACAGGTTCTTGGTGTGGCCGCCCGGCATGGCGGCCTTGATCTCCAGCCCTTCCTCGACGCGGAAGACGGGCGGGTGGTCCAAGGTCTTGTGGTCGACGCCGTGGGCGTCGAAGAAGGCGAACAGGTCGGCGCGGGTCTTCATGCGCCTCTACTAGACGGCGTAAGGCCGCGAGCGCTAGACCTGATCCCAGGGCAGGAAGATCAGATAAAGGACCGGCATGGAACTGGAGTGCTATCCCACCGAGAACCGTCCGCCGGAGATCGTGCCTGGACGGCCGCAGCGCGCCTGGATGGACCGGTTCGCCGAGCGCCACCCCTATCGCTGCCTGCCGCTGACCATGGCCAACACCACGGGCTGGGACATTCTCTGCCCGGTCGGCTTCACCATGACCTGGGACGGCGGGGCGCACCAGGAGTGCATCAAGTTCCAGCCCGACCACCCCTATCCGGGTTTCCATGACTTCGTGAAGTCGCACTTCACGCGCGGGGTGGTGACCTTCCACACGGGGTATCTCTTCCGCACGCCGCCGGGCTGGTCGATGATGGCCATGGGCCCGCCCAACCACGTCAAGGACGGCGTCCAGCCGCTGGCCGGGGTGATCGAAACCGACTGGCTGCCCTTCCCCTTCACGATGAACTGGATTTTCACCCGGCCGGGCACTGTGCGGTTCGAGAAGGGGGAGACCTTCTGCTTCATCATGTTGTTGCAGGACAAGGCCCTGGAGAGCTTTCAGCCGGTGATCCGCTCGATGAACTCCAACCCCGAACTGCGGCGCCAGTACGACGTCTGGGCCGAGAAGCGGACCGAGTTCAACAACCTGATTTTCAAGCGCGACCCCGAGGCCACTAAGGAGGCCTGGCAGCGCTTTTACTTCAAGGGCGAGTACCCCGAGGAGATCCAGGCCGAGGCCCCCAGCCACCACGTCAACAAGCGACGCCTGAAGTCGCCGAAGGTGGGCGTCTAACGGCTCGCAACGATGAGTCACAGAGAACTCTGATTGACAGAGTTCGTTAGGGGGTATTAACTCTGCATTACAGAGCGCTCTGGTGCGCCTGGGAATGGAGAGGCTCATGGCTATCACCCGCACCGAAGCGGCCGCCGCGCTGTCCGACATCGAGAGCACCCAGCGCCGGGGCATGACCCTGCGCGGCTACCGTGTCGGCGGACCGATCCTGATGATGTGGTCGCTGATCTGGGCGACCGGCTACCTGACCATGGGCTTGGCCCCGCCGGAGCTCTGGCTCCCGGTCTGGCTGGGCCTGGACGTCGTGGGCGTGGCCGGCGCCCTGCTGTTGGCGCGGGCCGGCAAGTCCGAGGCAGCCGGAGCGCCCCCCGGGCTAACGTGGCGTCTGCTGGGCGGCTCGCTGGCCCTGATGATCTTCGCGCTGAGCGTCTTCTGGGTGATGAAGCCCGCAGATCCCGCCGCCGCCATGGCCTTTCCGGGCCTGCTGATCGGGGTGATCTACGCCGTGGTCGGCTTCTGGGCCGCGCCGCGCTATGCGCTGATCGGCGGGCTGATGTTCGCCCTGACCCTGATCGGCTACTTCCTGTTTCAGCCCTGGCTACCCTTCTGGATGGCGGCGGCGAGCGGCGCACTGTTCCTCAGCGGCGTCTGGCTGTGGAGGCGCTGAGCGTGGCGGAATCCGACGACATCATCCATCAGCCGCTGCGGCTGAAGATCATGGCGGCCCTTAGCGCCGAGAAGGGCCAGCCGCTGGACTTCCCGCGCCTGAAGTCCATCACTCAAGCCACGGACGGCAACCTCGGCAGCCACCTCGCCACCCTGGAGAAGGCCGGCTACGTGGCGATCGAAAAGGACTTCGTAGGCAAGCGCCCCCGCACCCAGGCCCGGCTGACGGCGGAGGGGCGCAAGGCCTTCCGCGCCCATGTCGATTATCTGCGGGCGGTGGTCGAAGCGGCGGAAGAGGAGGGCGGCTAGCCGAGGAACCCCGGCCGTGACACCGCGCAGCTTCCCCCCTAGGGTCACGTCCAAATCGTGCCCATCAGGTGTTCGGGGGAAATTAAATGGATCGTCGGCTGACGGCGCTGGCCGCCTTGTTGTTGATGTCGGGCTCGGCCCTGGCCCATCAGGCGCAAGCGCAAACAGCGCCGACCGCAAGCGCGGCCAAGGCCGAGAAGCCCGAGAAGTGGAACGTCAACGCCCCGCCCGGCGTCGCCACCCGCGAGGTGCGGATCAGCGTCGACAACGGCACCTGGATGAATGTCGACGTCTCGCGCGACGGCAAGCTGATCGCCTTCGAAATCCTGGGCGACATCTACACCATGCCGATCGCGGGCGGGACGCCGACCCGCATCGCCGAGGGCCTGGCCTATGACCAGCAGCCCCGCTTCTCGCCGGACGGCAAGCGGATCGCCTTCACCTCCGACCGGGGCGGCGGCGACAACATCTGGGTGATGAACCTGGATGGGAGCGACAAACGCCAGGTGACCAAGGAGGACTTCCGTCTGCTCAACCAGCCCAGCTGGAGCCCGGACGGCCGTTTCATTGTGGCCAAGAAGCACTTCACCACCGGCCGCTCTTTGGGCACCGGCGAGGTCTGGGTCTATCACGTCTCAGGCGGCGGCGGCGTCCAGCTGGTCAAGCGCGCCAGCGAGCAGCTGCAAAAGGAGCTGGGCGAGCCGATCTATGCGGCCGATGGCAAGAGCGTCTTCTACACCCGCAACGTGACGCCCGGCCCGATCTTCGAATACGCGCAAGACTCCAACACCGCCCTGTTCGACATCGAGCGCTATGACCTGGAGACCGGCGAGGTCACGACCGCCGTCTCGGGCCTGGGCGGCTCGGTGCGACCGACGCCGTCGCCGGACGGCAAGAAGATCGCCTTTGTCCGCCGCGAGCGCACCAAGTCCAAGCTGTATGTGAAGGACCTAGTCTCGGGCGAGGAGCGCAAGATCTATGATGCGCTGGATCAGGACGTTCAGGAGACCTGGGCGGTGACCGGCGTCTATCCGAACATGGCCTGGACGCCCGACGGCGCATCCGTGGTGTTCTGGGCCGGCGGCAAGATTCGGCGGGTCAATGTGGCGGACGGCGCGTCCGGCGTGATCCCGTTCAAGATCGACGACACCCGCGTGGTGATCGACGCGGTCCATCCCGAGGTTGCGGTCGCGCCCGATCGCTTCACCACCAAGATGCCGCGCTGGGCCAGCGTATCCCCCCACGGCAAGTCGGTGGTGTTCGAGACCCTGGGCAAGCTATGGGTCAAGTCGACGGCCGGCGGCGAGCCGCGTCGCCTGATCAGCGGCGAGGAAGACGCCTTCGAGCTCTATCCCTCGTGGTCGCGCGACGGTCGCACGGTGGTGTTCGTCAGCTGGACCGACGCGGGGCTGGGACGCCTGCGCACAGTGCCCGCCGCCGGCGGCGCGGCTAAGGACGTGATCGCCCAGCCGGGTCACTACAGCGCGCCGCGCTTTTCTCCGGACGGCAAGACCATCGTGTTTGAGCGCCGTCGCGGCGGCGGGCTGACCTCCGGGCGCTGGTCGCAGGATCCGGGGATCTATCGTGTGGCCGCCTCGGGCGGGACGCCGGTGCGGGTCTCGCGCGGCGGTTCGGAGCCGCAGTTCGGCGCCGCCAATGATCGCGTGTTCATGCTGATGTCGAGCGGCGACAAGCGCCAGTTGGTCAGCACCGATTTGAACGGGCAGGCCAAGCGGGTCCATGCCAGCGGTGACATGGTCAATGACTTCCAGGTCTCGCCGGATGGTCGCAACGTCGCGTTCCGCCAGAACTACGAAGCCTTCGTCATGCCGCTGATGCCCGGAACCCAAGAGGTCTCGGTCGACCAGAAGGGCGGGCCGCTGCCGGTCACGCGGGTCAGCGCCGAGGGCGCGGACTTCATCAACTGGTCCAAGGACGGCAAGCAGGTCCACTGGAGCATGGGCCCCACCCTGTTCACCGCCGAGACCGATGCGCTGTACGTCAACGCTCCGGCCGCCGATGGGACCAGCAAGGATGATGGCAAGTTCAAGCCGGTGAAGACGGGGCTGTCGCTGTCGATGGAAGTCGCCGCCGACAAGCCGACGGGCGTCGTCGCCCTGACCGGCGCGCGCGTGGTGACCATGGCTGACAAGGCTGGCGGCATCATCGAGGACGGGGTGGTGGTGATCAAAGGCGATCGCATCGTCGCGGTCGGTCCCAAGGCCAGCACGCCGGTTCCCGCCGACGCCAAGGTGGTCGACGTGACGGGCAAGACCATCGTCCCCGGCCTCGTCGACGCCCACGCCCATGGGCCGCAGGGCACGGACAATCTGGTCCCGCAGCAGAACTGGTCGGCGATGGCCAATCTGGCCCTGGGCACGACGACGATCCACGACCCATCGTCGCGGGCGTCCGAGATTTTCGCCGCGGCCGAGCTGCAGCGGGCCGGCAAGATCCTGGCTCCGCGCACCTTCTCGACGGGCGAGATCATCTATGGGGCCAAGGCGGCGGAGGTCTATGCCGAGATCAACAGTCTTGACGATGCTCTTGCCCACGTCCGCCGTCTGAAGGCCCAGGGCGCACACAGCGTCAAGAACTACAACCAGCCCCGCCGGGACCAGCGCCAGATGGTCGTGGTAGCCGCCCAGAAGGAGAACATGGAGGTCGTGCCGGAGGGTGGGTCGCTCTACGCGATGGACGTGACCCTGGTCCAGGACGGCAACGCCACGGTCGAGCACAACCTGCCGGTCGACCGCTTTTACGACGACATCGTCAGCCTGTGGTCGCAAACCAAGACCAACTACACCCCGACCCTGGTCGTGGCCTATGGCGGTCTGGCGGGCGATCCTTACTGGCGCCAGCACATGGATGTCTGGACCCATCCGCTGCTTTCGAAACACGCGCCGCCGGCGCTGCTGGCGGCCCAGAATGTCCGCCGTCAGGCTGCGCCCGAGGAGGATTATGTGGACGGCGCGACCGCCCGCGAGGCCAAGAAGCTCGCCGACCGAGGCGTGCAGGTGTCGATCGGCGCCCACGGCCAGCAGGCGGGCCTCGGCGCGCACTGGGAGATGTGGTCGTTCGCGCGCGGCGGCTGGAGCCCGGTCGAGGCTCTGGCGGCCGGCACGATCAACGCCGCGCGCTCGTTGGGCTACGCCAAGGATGTGGGCTCGCTGGAGGTTGGCAAGCTGGCCGATCTTCTGGTGCTGGACGCCGACCCGACCGTCGACATCCGCAACAGCGACAAGCTGCATCGCGTTATGCTTGGCGGCCGACTCTACGACCCAGTGACCCTCAACGAGACCGTGACCGGCCAGCGCGTCCGTCAGCCCTACTGGTGGGAACGCTCGGGCGAAGCCTGGGGGGGCGGCCAGGGCAGCACGGGCCACACCGACGACTTGGGGTAGGGGAAATCTGTGTCATCCCGGCCGTAGCGCAGCGAAGAGCCGGGACCCAGGGGCCGCTTGCTCGGCGCTCCTTCACCCCCTGGCTCCCGGATAAGCCCTACGGGCTTTCCGGGATGACACGGTTGGGGGCAGGCCTCCTTAAGCCGCCTTCACCGCCGAGGCGATCGACTTGACGACCTTCTTCACCAGGGCCGGGTCGTCGCCCTCGGCCATGATGCGGATCAAGGGCTCGGTGCCCGAGGCGCGGACCACGATCCGACCCGCGCCATTGAGCTGGCTTTCGCCGTCGGCGATAGCATCCTTTACGGCCTTGGCCTCCAGCGGCTTGCCGCCGGCGAAGCGGACGTTTTCAAGCAGTTGCGGCACCGGTTCGAACTGACGCCCGAGCGCGCTCATCGGCTTGTCGCTCTCGACCATCACCGCCAGCACCTGTAACGCGGCGATCAGGCCGTCGCCCGTGGTCGAGAAGTCCGACAGGATCAAATGGCCCGACTGTTCGCCGCCGACGTTGAAGCCGCCTTCGCGCATGCGCTGCATCACGTAGCGGTCGCCGACGGCGGTGCGCTCCAGCGATAGGCCTAGAGTGTTCAGTTGACGCTCTAGGCCAAGGTTCGACATCACCGTGGCCACGACGCCGCCGCCCTTCAAGGCCCCGGCCTTGGCGAAGGCCCCGGCGATGATCGCCATGATCTGGTCGCCGTCGACGACCACGCCCTTCTCGTCGCAGATCACCAGGCGGTCGGCGTCGCCGTCCAAGGCGATGCCGATATCGGCGCGGTACTCGCGAACCATCTTGGCCATAGCCTCAGGGTGGGTCGAGCCGCACTCCTCGTTGATGTTGGTGCCATCGGGCGAGACGCCCAGGCTGATCACCTCCGCGCCCAGTTCGTACAGGGCGGTGGGGGCGACCTTGTAGGCCGCGCCGTTGGCGCAATCGATGACGATGCGCAGGCCGGAAAGATTGAGGTGGCGTGGGAAGGTCGCCTTGACGATCTCGACATATCGCGCCTGGGCGTCGTCGATCCGCTTGACGCGGCCCAGTTCGCGCGGCGCGGCCAGGCCCTCCTGCAGACCCTGATCCATCAAGGCCTCGATGCCGAGCTCCTGAGCGTCCGAAAGCTTGTAGCCGTCAGGGCCGAACAGCTTGATGCCGTTGTCGGCGAAGCTGTTGTGGCTGGCCGAGATCATGATGCCGAGGTCGGCGCGCATCGAGCGGGTCATCATCGCCACGGCCGGGGTCGGCAGGGGGCCAAACAGGCGCACGTCCAGGCCCACGCTGGTCAGGCCGGCGACCAGGGCCGGCTCGATCATGTAGCCCGACAGCCGGGTGTCCTTGCCGATCACCACGAGGTGGCGGCGGTCGTCCTGCGATCGGAAGAGCTTGCCAGCGGCGAGACCCACCCGCAGGGCGACCTCGGCTGTCATCGGATGCTTGTTGGCTTGGCCGCGGATTCCGTCGGTGCCGAAATAGGCGCGCTTGCTCATGGTCGTACTGTCGTCTCTTTACGGCCGCGCTTCGAACGCGAAACGATCCGAAATGCAGATTTATGCGAAGCGGTCTTTAGCCAGTGCTAAAGGCGCCTCACGCAAATTCGCGTCTCGGTAGGCATAATCCTGTCGGCGCGTTCTACAAGGGATCATGGCCCATGTGCGGCATTATCGGCATCGTCGGAAAAGAACCCGTCGCCGACCGTCTGATCGAGAGCCTCAAGCGGCTCGAGTATCGCGGCTATGACTCCGCTGGGGTCGCCGGCGTGGTCGGCGGTCAGGTCGAACGCCGCCGGGCCCAGGGCAAGATCAAGGCCTTGGAAGCCGTCCTGGTCGAACAACCTCTCACCGCCACGACCGGCATCGGCCACACCCGCTGGGCGACCCACGGCGCGCCCAACGTGCGCAACGCCCACCCGCACACCGCCGGCCGCGTCACCCTGGTCCACAACGGCATCATCGAGAACTTCGCCGAACTGAAGGCCGAGCTGGCCGCCGCCGGACGCACTTTCGAGAGCGACACCGACACCGAGGTCATCGCCCAGCTGATCGACGCTGAACTGGCGACGGGCCTGTCACCCCTAGAGGCCTTCAAGGCCACGCTGGACCGCTTGACCGGCGCCTACGCCCTGGCGGTGTTGATCCAGGGCGAGGCCGATCTGATCCTGGGCGCGCGTCGCGGCAGCCCGCTGGTGGTCGGCGAGGGCCAGGGCGAGATGTTCCTGGGCTCTGACGCATTGGCCGTCGGCCCGTTCACCAACCGGGTGATCTATCTGGAGGAGGGCGACTACGTGGCCCTCGATCACGTCAGCCACCGCATCTTCGACGCCTCAGGCGCCGCAGTCGAGCGTCCCGTGCGCGTGGTGCCGACCTCGTCGGTGATGCTGGAGAAGGGCAACTACCGGCACTTCATGGAAAAGGAGATCCATGATCAGCCGGAAGGCTGCCAGCGGACGATCGCGGCCTATGTCGACACCCTGAGCGCCAAGGCCTCGGTTCCGGGCGACATCGACTTCGCCGCCTTGGAGCGTATCCAGATCGTCGCCTGCGGCACCTCCTATATCGCTGGCGTCGTCGGCAAGTACTTGATCGAGCAGCTCGCCGACCTGCCGGTCGATGTCGAAATCGCTTCGGAGTTCCGCTACCGCACCCCGGCCCTGCGCCCCGGCTCGCTGGTCGTGGCCATGTCGCAGTCGGGCGAGACCGCCGACACCCTGGCCGCCCTGCGCTACTGCAAGGCCAGGGGCATGAAGAGCGCGGTAGTCGTGAACGCCCAGGAATCCACCATGGCCCGCGAGGTCGACGTGGTCTGGCCGATCCACTGCGGCCCCGAAATCGGCGTCGCTTCGACCAAGGCCTTCACCGCCCAGGTCAGCGTGATGATCGCTCTGGCCATCGCCGCCGCCAAGCAACGCGGGACCATCGACGCCGCCGAGGAGCAACGTCTCGTCAAGGTGCTGCTGGAGGCGCCGCGCCTGATCGCCGAGGCCATCGGCCTGGAAGACGCCATCAAGGAGATCGCCGCCGACGTCGCCAAGGCGCGGGACGTGCTCTACCTCGGCCGAGGCCCGATGTCGGCCCTGGCCCTGGAAGGCGCGCTGAAGCTGAAGGAAATCAGCTATATCCATGCCGAGGGCTACGCCGCCGGCGAGTTGAAGCACGGCCCGATCGCCCTCGTCGATGATCAGACCCCGATCGTCATCCTCGCCCCCTACGACAGCTATTTCGAGAAGTCGGCCTCGAACATGAGCGAGGTGATGGCGCGTGGCGGCCAGGTGATCTTCATCACCGACATCGAGGGCGTGAAGCACGCCCCGGCGGGCGCCAAGGTGGTGGTCACGGCTCCGGCTTCCGACCCGCTGGTCTCGACCCTGGTCATGTCGGCCCCGATCCAGCTCCTGGCCTACCACGTCGCCGTGGTGAAGGGCGCGGACGTCGATCAGCCGCGCAACCTGGCCAAGTCGGTGACGGTGGAGTGAGGGCGGGAGCGGTTTATCGCGCGCCCAGAAGATAGTCCCGCGTTAGCGGAACCGCGTCGCGCTTCTTGGCCAGCTGGATCTGGAAGACCATGTGGCCGCCGTGCCGGAAGCCCAATTCCGCGCCGGCCAGATAGAACTCCCACATCCGCCGGAATCGCTGGTCGAACATCTGCGGGATGTCCGGGTCGGCCATGAAGCGCTCGCGCCAAATGCGGCAGGTCTCGGCGTAATGCAGCCGCAGGATCTCGATGTCGGTGATCCAGAGGCCCGCGCGCTCGATCGCCGTAACGATCTCCGACAGGCCCGGGATATAGCCGCCGGGGAAGATGTACTTCTGGGTGAAGGCGTTGGTCGCGCCGGGCCCGTGCATCTTGCCGATCGAATGGATCAGGGCCACGCCGTCCTCGGTCAGCAGGCGGGCGATGGTGTCGAAATAGGTCTGAAAGTTCGGGGCGCCGACATGCTCGAGCATGCCGACCGAGACGATGCGGTCGAAGGGCTCGGCGAGGTCGCGATAGTCTGTCAGGCGAAAGTCGATCTGGTCCGAAAGGCCGGCCTTCTCAGCGCGTTCCTGGGCCAGCGCCAGCTGTTCGGTCGACAAGGTGACCCCGGTCATCCGCGCCCCGAAATCCTTGGCCAGTGTCATCGACAGACCGCCCCAGCCCGAGCCGATGTCCAGGGTCTTCATGCCGGGCTGGATCAACAGCTTGCGGCCGATTAGCGCCTTCTTGGCGGCCTGCGCCTCCTCCAGCGTCATGTCGGGACGCTCGAAATAGGCGCAGGAATACTGCATGTCGACGTCGAGGAAGCGCCGGTAGAGGTCGTTGGACAGGTCATAGTGGTGCGCCACGTTCCGGCGCGAGGCGACCCGATCATTGACCTGCTGAACCTGACGCTTGATCGCCTTGCGCAGGCGAGTCAGGGCCGACCCACGCTTGGGCTTCCGTCCGCCGCTTTCCCCCACGATGGTCAGGAGATCGGAGATCGTCCCCTGCTCGAAGACGATATCGCCTTCCATATAGCCTTCGCCGAGGCCAAGGCTGGGGTTGGCCAGCCGCCGCAAACCCCGGGCGCTGATCCGCATCACCACGGGCGGCCCCGTGCCGTCCCCAGCCTTGAGAACGCGACCTCCCGGCAGATGCGCCGTCAGGTCACCCGTCTTGATCATCTTGCTCAGCAACGCTTCGATCATGACAATAGCTTAAGGCGACTTTCGCCTACGACAACCGCTCCGTGTCGGGAGGGATCAGATGTCGATCGTCATGACGCCCATTGGTCGGGTCGAAGGTGGTAGGCCCGAGCCAGAGGATGATGACTGGGGCGCAAGTCTGGCGCGCATCGTGCTGGATCCGGCGCACTTCGACGACGAGGCGCTGCAGGGGCTCGAGGCTTTCAGCCATGCGGAGGTGGTGTTCGTGTTTGACAAGGTCGGCGACGACCAGATCATCACCGGCGCCCGTCACCCGCGCGGCAACACGGCTTGGCCGCGCGTCGGCATCTTCGCCCAGCGCGGCAAGAACCGGCCCAACCGCATCGGCGTCACCGTCTGCGAGATCGTCGCGGTCAAGGGACGCACGCTGGAGGTTCGCGGGCTGGACGCCATAGACGGCACCCCCGTTCTCGACATCAAGCCGGTGATGAGCGGCTTTGCTCCAAGAGGCGAGGTGCGCGAGCCCGACTGGGCCAAGGCGATCATGGAGGCCTACTGGTGAGCGCGGGCCTAATCGTCTCGCGAGCCAGCGCCGATGAGGCGGGGATCATCGCCAATCTCATGCAGTTCTATATCCACGACTTCTCGGAACTGTGGTTCGACCGCGAGGTCGAGGGGGAGCTGGGCCCGGACGGTCGCTACTCTGACTATCCCGGGCTTGAGGCCTACTGGCGCGATCCGAGCCACGAGGCCTGGTTGTTTCGGATCGGGGGCCTGCCGGTGGGGTTCGCCCTCGTCAACGACATCGCTCACTCACCAACGCCGATCGACCGGGCGGTGGCCGAGTTCTTCGTGGTCCGCAAGCATCGTCGCCGGGGCGTTGGCTTGGCGGCGGCCCATGCGCTGTTCGGCTCGGCCTGGGGTGTTTGGGAGGCGGCGACCGTTCGCCGCAACGCCGGCGCTCGGGCGTTCTGGCGTCGGGCGGCCGAATCCTATCCGGGCGTGCGGGATCTCGTTGAGGAAGAGCGCCAAGACGCCCACTGGGACGGGGCGGTGTTGACCTTCCGCGTGGGCTAACGCTTCCGGAGCTCCGGGCAGGCCTCGGGCTCGGCGGTCCAACTGACGCTGGCGACCTTCCAGGCGCCTTCGATCTTGGCCAGGGTGAAGACGTTGACGCCGCAATGGACCGTCTTGCCGTCCCGCGTAATCTCGAACGGTCCGGTCACTGTCGCCAAGGCCCCGCGCCGAGCGACGACCGGCGACCACATCCATTCCTTCAGTCCGGGCGCGACCTTTTTGCCGAAGCTATCCTCGAAGGCGAAGCGGCGAACATCGACGGTCCCGTCAGACTTCGTCGACAGAGCCATCATCGGGATGTTGGGCAGGGCGGCTGCGCGCATCGCCGCTGGGTCACCAGCTTCCAGACCGTCGAAAAAGGCCTGGGTCGTGGCCAACACGGCCTTCTCCTCAGCGTCGGCTGGGACGGCCGCGAGGCTGAGGCTGGCGGCGAGGCCGATCGCGATCAGAGACATCGTCTTCCTCAGCCGTCGTTGGACAGGCGCGCGAGGAACGCCTTGGCGGCGTCCTTGTGGCGGGGTTTCAGCGTCTTGCCCAGGATCGCCACCAGGGCCGCGATCACTGCGGCGTCGTCGGTGAATCCAATGGCCGGCAGCACGTCGGGAATCGCATCGGTGGGCAGGACGAAATAGGCCAGGGCCGCCAGCATCATGCCCTTGGCGGCGGCCGGGGTCTCGGGGTCGCGGGCGCACCACCAGACCGACAGGGCGTCGGCTGCGAAGGGGACCTTGGCGGCCACCCGGCGGATTTTGGGCAGGAAGCCCTCGCGGACCTTCTCCTCGTTTACGCGCACGGTGGCCGGGACCAGCGCCTTGGCAGGATCCAGCACCTCGTTGACGTTTACGTCGGGGGACGGTTTGGCGTCGCGGCTCATCGGTTTAAACCTCTTGTCCAATTTGATCCTAGCCGGGATCGCCGCAAACGCGAAGAACAAGGGAAACGTTCATGAAGCTCGACAACACCGTCGCCGCCGTCGTCACTGGGGGCGCCTCGGGCCTCGGCGAGGCCACCGCCCGCGCCTTGGCCGCCCAAGGGGTCAAGGTCGCCATCTTCGACATGAACGAAGCGCGTGGCGAAGAGGTCGCCAAGGACATCGGTGGCGTTTTCTGCAAGGTCAATGTGACCAGCGACGCCGATGTCGACGCCGGCTTCGAAAAGGCTCGCGCCGCCCACGGCCAGGAGCGCATTCTCGTCAACTGCGCCGGCACCGGCAATGCGGCCAAGACCGCCAGCCGCGACAAGGCCACCGGCGAGACCAAGCACTTCCCGCTCGACGCCTTCGACCGCATCATCCAGATCAACTTGGTGGGCACGTTCCGCTGCATCGCCAAGTCGGCCAAGGGCATGCTGGATCTCGAGCCGCTGGAAGACGGCGAGCGCGGCGCGATCGTCAACACCGCTTCGGTCGCGGCCGAGGATGGCCAGATGGGCCAGGCGGCCTATTCGGCCAGCAAGGGCGGCGTGGTGGGCATGACCTTGCCGATCGCCCGCGACCTGATGGGCGAGGGCATCCGCGTCAACACCATCCTGCCGGGCATCTTCAACACCCCGTTGATGAACGGCGCGCCGGAAGCGGTAAAGGCGGGTCTGGCCGCTTCGGTGCCGTTCCCCAAGCGCCTGGGCAATCCGGAAGAATACGCCCAGCTGGCGGTCACCATGATCACCTGCGGCTACTTCAACGGCGAGGACGTGCGCCTCGACGGCGGTATCCGCATGGCGCCGCGGTAAAGGAAGACGGGCGATCACTCGCCCCCACCTTACCGCTTCGCGGTCGTCCGCCCCCAAAGGGGGCGGAAGAGTTATCCTTCCTCCCCCTTTGGGGGGAGGGGGACCGCCGAACGGCGGTGGAGGGGGCCTTCTGGCCCCCTTCTTATTTCGCCTCCGGCCGCACGATCGAGCCGGCCAGGTTGGCCATGATCTCACGAGCGTCGTAGGCGCGCGGGTCGCCTTGCGGCTTCTGGCCCTTGTGCATGACGATCTCAGCGCCGGCTTCGAACTTCTCCACCGTGCGGATCTGGGCGCGGTCGGCGAAGAAGGGGTCACCCCAGAAGGGGTCCCAGGTGCGCCAGCCGAAAGCCGGGCCGTAATAGCGCCACGCCGGGCGCCAGTAGCCGTACGGATAGCCCCATCCGAAGCCCGGCCGCGCGAACGGGTCGGACTCCACATAGCTACGGGCGGTGCGATCGGTGCGGTGGTCGGCCGTCTCGAACCAGTCATAGCCCTGCTGCACGGTGAGCTCGGCCGCGCGGTACAGCAGATAACGCTCAACGGTCTCACGCGAGGTCAGGCTGTTGCCGGCGAACGACACGCGGAAGCGGTCGCCCTCCAGCTTCTGCTCGGAGAAGCCGCCGGTGACGGCGCCTGAGGTGATGCGGGGCTGATACGGCGTTGGGGTGGCGCAGGCGGCGAGACCTGCGGCCACCACCAGGGCTGCGGCGAGGGCGGCCTTCTTGATCGACATGACGTGCTCCTTCACGCGGAGTCCTTGGATGCTAGAGTCAACTCTGGCTGGGCTTTGTGGTTTCGCCAAGGCCGCATTGCCACATGGCGGAAACTTAGCCGCGCGAAACGATCAGTACGGCGGCGGTGATCAGCAGCACGCCGACCAGGATCGCAAAGCCGCGCCGGAAGCCCGGTTCGTTCATCCGGCTCGATAGCGCCGCGCCGCCGACGCCGTAGGCCGACATGCTGAACAGGTCCATGCCGATGGTGGCGCAGGCGAACATGATCAGCTGCGGAACGAGCGGGCGGTCGACATCCAGAAACGGCGGCAGCACGGCCGAAAAGAACAGCAGGATCTTTGGATTGGCGATCTGCACCATGAAGCCGTCGAAGAAGGCCGAGCGGCTTGCTCGAACGGTGGCCGAGGCGTGGCTTTCGAGGTTCCTGATTCCGGCCCACAGGGATTTCAAGCCCAGCCAGACCAGATAGGCCGCGCCGGCCAGCGCCAGGATGTGAAACGCCTTCGGGAAGGCGATGATCAGGGCACCGAGGCCCAGGGCCGAGCAGGCGAACCAGACCAGGGTGGCGGTGTTCATCCCGACCACGCCCAGCAGAGCCGCAGTCTTGCCGCGTTCCATCCCGGTGGCGATCGCGAACAGATTCGCCGGCCCCGGCGTGATGGCCATGACGAACATGGCGACCAGAAAGGCGCCGTAGCGGGCGGGATCGACGGGCAGGTGGTCCATGGCGCGGATATAGGCCGCTGCGCCACGGACCACCAAGCAAAGCTAGAGTCTTTTTCGAGCCAAGGGGCCCCGGTTCGCGTGAAGAAAAATGCGCCAGAACAGAAGACCAGAACTTACGGTCTGGCGCAGTCAGGTCGTGAGCTCTAGGCGCCGACGACGGCGTAGACATAGATCGCCCGCCCCAGGGCGCCGAACAGCAGCACCGCCGTGGCCAGCATCTGGATGATGAAGCCCAGCTCGCGCTTCTTGGCGTCGGCGGCGTAGCCGAGGGCGTAGAGGATGCGGCCGATGATCCAGACCACGCCGGCCGCGGCGGCGAACAGGTCGTTCCAGTAGATCGCGAACAGCCACAGCGAGGGCAGGTAGATCACCAGCCACTCGACGGTGTTGGCCTGCACCCGCAGATGGCGCTCCAGCTCCGGATCGCCGGTCATGGCCGGCGCGTCGATGCCGGTGCGACGGCGGGCGCCGCCGATCCTGAAGATCATCCAGACATAGACCAGCAAGGAGACCAGGGTGACGATGGCCACCAGCGCGTGCGATTGAGTCATGTTTCCGCTTCCTCCTGGCGGCCTCCCCGGACCGCGTCACAGCCAGACTATTCGTATTCGCCCTGAGTTTGCACGCGGCGTTCGGCGGTCTATGGAGCCGCGCACGCCGGGAACCCGGCCGGGTTTCGTTCGCTCCTAGACTGAACGATCCCCTTTGCGGAGGCTTCGTAAGCCATGCATGTGGACTCTGCCGCGATCCGAGCGATCGACTACACCCCTGAACACGGCAAGCTGTTCGTCACGTTCCAGGACGGCGATGAATACGTCTATGTCGGCGTTCCCGAGCGCGTCAGCCGGGCCTTCTTTCGCGCGCCTTCCAAGGGCCGGTTCTTCCAGCGGCTGATCCGGGACCGGTATCCGTACAACCGGGTGTGAGAGCCAAAAACGCTCTCTCCTGGGGCGAGAGAGCCGGCCATCTTGGACCAAATAAAAAAGGCGCCGCGAGTTTCCCCGCGACGCCCTTTGATCGTTTGGCTTTAACCCGCCTAGCCGCGCTTGTCCCGCTTGGCCAGGACCCGCAGGCGAAGGGCGTTCAGCTTGATGAAGCCGCCGGCGTCGCGGTGGTCGTAGGCGACCTTGCCTTCCTCGAAGGTGACCAAATCCTGGTCGTACAGCGAGTAGGGGCTGCTGCGGCCGATGACGGTGACATTGCCCTTGTAGAGCTTCACGCGCACTTGGCCGGTGACCTTCTGCTGGCTGTAGTCGATGGCCGCCTGCAGCATCTCGCGCTCGGGGGTGAACCAGAAGCCGTTGTACACCAGCGTGGCGTACTTCGGCATCAGTTCGTCCTTCAGGTGCATGGCGCCGCGGTCCAGCGTGATGCTTTCGATGCCGCGGTGAGCGGCCAGCAGGATGGTGCCGCCCGGGGTCTCGTAGACGCCGCGCGACTTCATGCCGACGAAGCGGTTCTCGACGAGGTCGAGGCGGCCGATTCCGTTGTCGCGGCCCAGCTCGTTCAGCTTGGTCAGCAGGGTGGCCGGGCTCATCGCAACACCGTCGATGGCGACCGGGTCGCCTTTCTCGAAGTCGATGGTGATGATGGTCGGCTTGTCCGGCGCGTCCTCGGGCGCGATCGTGCGCATGTGGACGAACTCGGGGGCCTCGACCGCCGGGTCTTCCAGGACCTTACCCTCGGACGAGGAGTGCAGCAGGTTGGCGTCGACGCTGAACGGCGCCTCGCCGCGCTTGTCCTTGGTGATCTGGATCTGGTGCTTCTCGGCAAAGTCCAGCAGGGCCTCGCGGGACTTGAAGTCCCACTCGCGCCAGGGGGCGATCACGGTGATGTCGGGCTCGAGGCCGTAATAGCCGAGCTCGAAACGGACCTGATCGTTGCCCTTGCCGGTCGCGCCGTGGCTGACGGCGTCGGCGCCGGTCTTGCGGGCGATCTCGATCTGCTTCTTGGCGATCAGCGGACGCGCGATCGAGGTGCCCAGCAGGTACTGGCCCTCATAGACGGTGTTGGCGCGGAACATCGGGAAGACGTAGTCGCGCACGAACTCTTCGCGGACGTCCTCGATGAAGATGTTCTCGGGCTTCACGCCGGCGGCCAGGGCCTTAGCGCGGGCCGGTTCGATCTCTTCGCCCTGACCAAGGTCGGCGGTGAAGGTCACGACCTCGGCGTTGTGCTCGGTCTGCAGCCACTTGAGGATGATCGAGGTGTCGAGACCGCCCGAATAGGCGAGCACGACCTTCTTCACGGGCTTGTCGGCCATGAGAGGGTCCTTTCGGAGAGAAACACAAAGTCGCGCGCCTTCAACGGCGAAAGACCGCGCGGGTCAAGCGTTAATAGGGGCTCTAGATCTGGCCCTCGTCCTGCAACGTCTTCATGACCGAGCGCAGGTGGAAAAGCTGAGCCATGGCCAGCACGGCGCCGAGGGTGGCGCGCACGCAGAACACCATCACTGCGTCCAGCCCTTCAGCCCGGAACGTTGTTCCCGATAGGGTGAAGGCGAAGATGATCGCCATGGACGCGATGGGAATCCAGAGCAGGCCCGCGGCCTTGTTGAACCGAAGCGCGGGCTTTCCCTCGCGGGTCCAGACGATCGGCACGCTGGCGCCGGCCGGAATGCGTTGCCAGGCGCCATGAGCGGTGGTGGCGATGATGGTCAGGGCGGCGATCGACAGACCATCGCCAAGGATACGCAGCGCCGTTTCCATCGCCTACACCGTCACTTGGGCGCCCAGCTCGACCACGCGGCCGGGCGGGATCTTGAAGAAGTCGGTCGGGTTGGCGGCGTTCTTCATCAGGTAGATGAATAGGCGATCCTGCCACATCGGCATGCCGGAATTGGCCGACGGCACGATCGAGCGTCGTCCTAGGAAGAAGCTGGTGGCCATGATGTCGAACTTCAGGCCCTGCTTGCGGCACACGGCTAGAGCCTTGGGAATGTTGGGACTTTCCATGAAGCCGTAGTTGACGATGACCTTCTTGAAGTCGTCGTTGACCTTCTCGATCTTCACACGGTCCTCTTCGGCGACGCGGGGCGTCTCGGCGGTGCGGACCGTCAGGATCACGTTGCGCTCGTGCAGCACCTTGTTGTGCTTGAGGTTGTGCATCAGCGCCACCGGCGTCATGTCGGGGTCGGAGGTCAGGAAGATCGCCGTGCCGGGCGCGCGATGCGGGGCGCGAGCGCGCAGGATGTCCATCAGGTCGGCGACGGGCAGACTGTCGCGGCGGGTCTTGTCGGTCAGGATCTGGCTGCCGCGCACCCAGGTGGCCATGACCGTGAACAGCGCCGCGCCGATCAGCACCGGCAGCCAGCCGCCCGAGAAGAAGCGCAGGGCGTTGGCGCTGAGGAAGGTGATGTCCAGCGTCAGGAACGGCACGAGGAAGAGCAGCGCCATCGGCATGCTCCACTTCCAGAGCTTGCGCATGACGATGAAGGCCATGCAGGTGGTCACGATCATCGTGCCGGTCACGGCCAGGCCGTACGCGTGGGCCAGGGCAGACGACGTCTGGAACGTGAACATGATGGCCAGCACGCCGACCAGCAGCATGGTGTTGAGCTGGGGCACGAAGATCTGGCCCGACTGGGTTTCGGACGTGCGGCGCACGTCCAGGCGCGGCAGCAGGCCCAGCTGGATGGCCTGCTGGGTCAGCGAGAACGCGCCGGTGATGACCGCCTGGCTGGCGATCACGGTCGCCGCGCCGGCCAGCAGCACCAGCGGCAGGCGTGCGGCTTCAGGCGCCATTTCGAAGAACCAGTTCAGCTCCGGCATCCCCCTGCCGGCGGCTTCCGCCGCCTGCAGCGTGCTGAGGGCGAAGGCGCCTTGGCCCAGATAGTTCATGGCCAGGCACGGCAGCACGAAGAACAGCCAGGCGGCCTGGATCGGCCAGCGCCCGAAGTGACCCATGTCGGCGGTCAGGGCCTCGACGCCCGTCACGGTGAGGAACACCGCGCCCAGGACGATGAAGCCCGTGAGGCCGTGCTCAGCCAGGAACTTGACCGCGTAGTACGGGTTGACCGCCATCAGGATGCCGGGGTTGCTCGCCAGGTTCATGAGCCCCAGCGCGAACATCACGCCAAACCAAAGCGCGCAGACCGGGCCAAACAGCTTGCCCACCGAGGCCGTGCCGCGGCTCTGGATGAAGAACAGGCCCAGCAGCATGACCGTGGCGATCAGCAGGACGACCTCGTTGGTCACGCTATGCTCGAGCGCGGGAATGGTGCGAAGGCCTTCCACCGCGGACAGAACCGACATGGCCGGCGTGATTACCGCGTCGCCATAGAACAGCGCCGCGCCGGCGACGCCCAGGGCGAACACCAGAGCGGTCCGCCGGCCCATGGCGTGTTGGGCCAGGGCCATCAGCGACAGCACGCCGCCTTCGCCCTTGTTGTCGGCGCGCATGATAAAGACGACGTATTTGATCGTCACGATCAGGAACATCGCCCACAGCGCCAGCGAGACCACGCCGAAGATCTCGGATCGGGTGACGCCGTCGTGGGCGGCTGCGGCCAAGGCTTCCTTGAACGCGTAGAGCGGGCTCGTGCCGATGTCGCCGAACACCACGCCGACCGAGCCCAGCGCCAGGGCGAAGAAGCCGTGTCCCTTCAGGTCATGCCCATTGCCGTTCGGCGGGGCCCCATCCTGTTGTGGAATGTCAGAAGACGCGGGCGCACAATCGGGTGCGGAAGCGTGGGGGGCTTCGGAAGCCATGCAATCCCTCCGGGGAGCCCTCGCAAAACGCTGCTGGCCGACCCATATCGCGATCAAGCGCGGCGCGATACACCCAAACCGCGCCGGGTTCAATCGTCACGCTGCGTCGCATTACGCGGTCCCCAAGCCGTTGAGGATTTCCGCAGCGGGCGAGTTTTCGGTTGAACGCGCGGGCGGCCACCTTACGTTCCCGGGTTGAGATGTCGGACAGTCAGAAATTTCCCGTCGCGGCCCATGCCCTGGCCTATCTGGCGCACAAGGCGGCGTTCTCGCCGGATCGCGCCGTGGCCAGCGCGGAACTCGCCGCCTCCGTGCCAACCAACCCTGTCGTGGTGCGCCGGGTGACCGCCATGCTGGGCAAGGCGGGACTGATCGGCGCGCGGGCGGGCGCCAATGGCGGCGCCTGGTTGCTGAAACCCGCCGAGACCATCACGCTCGATGTCGTCCTGCGGGCGGTGAACGGCTGCGCGCATCTGGGCGTGGCGCCCAAGGGCGTGAAGGGTTGTCCCGTGGGGGAGAAGATCCCCGACGCCGTCCGCGCGGCGATCCTTTCCGCCGACCAGGCCGCCGCTGAAAGGCTTTCCCGCATCACGGTCGCGGACCTCTTGGACGGGCTTGCCTAAACGCACGGGCCGCTTTCAGGCGGGCTGATCCCGGGTCCCAAAAAACTGCATCAAAGATTGTGGCTAATCCCCTGGCGCCGCTTTGGAGCGTCATTACGTAATCGCTACCGTTCCAGTTTCCAAACGTGAGGGATTGCCATGACCACCGTCGCCATCGCCTACCATTCCGGCTACGGCCATACCGAAGTTCTGGCTCAGAAGGTCGCCGAAGGCGTCCGTGACGCGGGCCAGACACCCGTTCTGCTGAAGATCGAGAGCGCCGCCCAGGACTTCGCGCCGCTGATCGAGCAGATTACGGCTGCGGACGCCGTCGTCTTCGGCGCGCCGACCTATATGGGCGACGTGTCGGGCGTGTTCAAAGTGTTCGCCGACGCCACCTCCAGCGCGTTCTTCACCAGCGCCTGGAAGGACAAGCTGGCCGCCGGCTTCACCAATTCACACAGCTTTGCCGGCGACAAGGCCCACGCGCTGGCCAGCCTGACCATCCTGGCGGCGCAGCACGGCATGAACTGGATCAATCTGGGCCTGGCGCCGCCCAACGTCACCGCCGCCGAGCGCGGCCCCGACACGATCAACCGCGTGGGCTCCTTCATCGGCCTGGCCGCGCAGTCCGACAACGCCTCGCCGGAAATCACGCCGCCGGCCGGCGACCGCGAGACCGCGCGACTGCTGGGCGAGCGCGTCGCCAAGGCGGCTGCGCGTTGGGTCGCCGGCGCCGCCCGCGGCGGACTCGATCAGGCCGCCTGAGGCGTCGTCCACGATCACGGCCGTCGCCCTCCCGGCCGTGATCCGAAAGGGGCGCGCCTCGCCATTCCGGCGCGCCCCTTTCGCTCCGCCGCCTGGAGGGTTGCTTGAACCAAATCGCGGGCCGTGCTCGACTCCGGCGGAGTTTCCACCGGATCATCGCATCATGGCCCGTCGTCTCGCCCTGATCACCGGCGCCTCCGCCGGCATCGGGGCCGCTTCCGCCCGCATCTACGCCAGCCACGGCTATGACGTGGCCCTCACCGCGCGCCGGGCCGATCGGCTCGAGAGCCTGGCCGCCGAGATCAAGCTGCGCTCGGGCGTCGAGGCCTACGCCCTTCCCGCCGATCTCGCCGAGCCCGGCGGCGTCGACGCGGTGCTGGCGGGTGTCGCCCAGCAGGGGCGGGAGATCGACGCCTTGGTCAACAACGCCGGCTACGGTTTGCCGGGGACCTATGACGCCACCCGCTGGGAGGATCAGGCCAAGTTTCTCCAGCTGATGCTGACCAGCGTCTGCGAGATGAGCCACAAGGTCCTGCCGGGCATGGTCGAGCGCAGGTTCGGACGCATCGTCAATGTCGCCTCGCTGGCGGGCCTGGTTCCCGGCGCGGCCGGCCACACGCTCTATGCCGCCACCAAGAGCTTCCTGGTGAAGTTTTCCCAGAGCCTGCACTTGGAAAACCTGCAGACGGGCGTCCATGTCAGCGCCTTGTGCCCGGGCTTCACCTATTCGGAGTTCCACGACGTGAACGGCACTCGCGCCCAGGTCAGCCAGGGTGTGCCAGAGTGGATGTGGCTGGGGGCCGACGAGGTGGCCGCCGCCGGCTACGAGGCCGCCGAGGCCAACCGCTCGATCTGCGTGCCCGGCGCGCCGAACAAGGCCATCGCCGCCATCGCCAAGCTCGTGCCCGACGACTGGGCCCTGGCCCTGATGGCCAGCCAGGGAAGCCGGTTCCGCAAGGTGTGAGATTGCAGCCCGGGCCGTCCTTTTTGATAAGCCGGTCCGGACCTGCTATATGTCCGCCTCGACCCCCGACCATCCGGACACCCCCTTGAGCGTCACCCTCGACCTGTCGCGCGTCTCGTCCGAGACGACGCCCGCCCAACCCGTCTCCAAGCCGCCGGTCAACCTATCTGGCCTGACGCGCCCGCAGTTGGTCGCGGCGCTGGTCGAAAGCGGCGTGGTCGAGCACGGCAAGGCCAAGATGCGGGCCACCCAGATCTTCCGCTGGATCCACCATCGCGGCGTCACTGACTTCGCCGAGATGAGCGATGTGGCCAAGGAGACCCGTGCGCGTCTCGCCGAAGCCTTCACCATCGCCCGTCCCGAGATCGTCGAGCGCCAGGTGTCCAAGGACGGCACCCGCAAGTGGCTGATCCGCATGGCCCCGGGCATCGAGGTCGAAAGCGTCTACATTCCCGGCGTCGGCCGGGCCGGCGCCCTCTGCGTGTCCAGCCAGGTCGGCTGCACGCTGAACTGCAGCTTCTGCCACACCGGCACCCAGCCGCTGGTCCGCAACCTGACCACGGCCGAGATCGTCGCCCAGGTGCAGGTGGCCAAGGACGATCTGGCCGAATGGCCGTCCGACAAGGAAGACCGCCAGCTCTCGAACATCGTGTTCATGGGCATGGGCGAGCCGCTCTACAATCTGGGCCAGGTGGCCGACGCCATCGAGATCATCAGCGACAACGAGGGCATCGCCATCTCCCGTCGCCGGATCACGGTCTCGACCTCGGGCGTGGTGCCGATGCTGGAAAAGCTGGGCTCGACCACCCAGGCCATGCTGGCCATCAGCCTGCACGCCACCAACGACCCGCTGCGCGACGTCCTGGTGCCGCTGAACAAGAAGTACCCGATCGCCGAGCTGATGGCCGGAATCCGCGCCTATCCGGGCCTTAGCAACGCCCGCCGCGTGACCTTCGAGTACGTGATGCTGAAGGGCGTCAACGACAGTCCCGAGGAAGCGCGCGCCCTGGTCAAGCTGATCAAGGGCATCCCGGCCAAGATCAACCTGATCCCGTTCAATCCCTGGCCGGGCAGCGACTACCAGTGCTCGGACTGGGCGACGATCGAGGCCTTCGCCGCGATCCTCAACAAGGCCGGCTACTCCTCGCCGATCCGCACCCCGCGCGGCCGCGACATTCTCGCCGCCTGCGGTCAGCTGAAGAGCGAAAGCGAAAAGGTTCGCGCCTCGGCGCTGCGCAAGCTGTCGCTGGCGGCGATGGCGGGCGTGCTGTCCGACGACGACGAGGACGAGGCGGCCTGATGCGGTTGGCGGCCGGGGCATGAAGGCTCAGCTCTCGCGAGACGGGCGCCCCCTACGCAAGCCTTGCCGACCCGTGTTAGTCAGGGGGCTGTCAGTCCATCGGGGTCATTTGCGTCCATGCCGTCCCAGCTTCAGTCGCCCGAGGTCCAGGCCTTCGCCACCGGCTTTCCGGTCACCCTGCTGCATGCGAGCGTGACCTTGGTGATGCTGATCCTTGGCACGACGCTCTACGCTCTTCTGACCCCACACAAGGAAGTCACCCTGATCCGTGAAGGCAATGCGGCCGCAGCGCTCTCGCTGGGCGGCGTGTTCGTGGGGCTGGCCATCCCGCTGGCGGTGTCGTTGCGCGCATCGACCTCGGTGACCGAGATCGTCATCTGGGGCGCGGCGACGATCGCGGTGCAGTTGCTAGTGTTCCGCATCACCGACATGCTGCTCAAGGGCTTGCCCGAGCGGATCCACGAGGGCGAGGTGGCCGCGGCCGCTCTGCTGGTCGGGGCCAAGCTGGGCGTGGCCCTGATCCTGGCCGCGGCCGTGGCCGGCTGATAAGATCGAGCCCGGAGGTCGTCCGGTGCATTTCCCCAAGCTTCCCGACTGGCTGGTCTATGCTGCGGCGGTCAGCGCCCTGGTGATCGTCGCTGTCGGTCGTCAGGAACGGTCCGACGCGCCACCGCCACCGCCGCCGGTGCCGGGCGAGGAGGGCTTGCCGCTGGGGCCGTCCTCGCCGTTCGATCCCTCGATCGTGGTGCAGGTGCCCGACAAGCCCTCTCCGGGTTCGGGAACCGCCTTTTCGGTCGGCGATGACGGCGTGTGGCTGACGGCTCGCCATGTGGTCGACGGCTGCAAGCAGGCGGCGATCGTGGTGGCGGACGGACGCGGGGTCGCCGCCAAGGTCCATGTCGACACCCGCGCCGACGCCGCCGTGCTGACGACCGAAGGCGGCGCGCCGGCCGTTCCGCTGGGTATCGACCAGCCGCTACGGCGTGGCGCGCGGGCCTATCATCCTGGTTTTCCCCAAGGCCATCCGGGCGAGGCCGCCTCGCGCCTGCTGGGTCGGGAGAATCTGGTCGTTCATGGCCGGGGCGCGCGCACCGAGCCCGTGCTGGTCTGGGCCGAGGTCGGCCGCACCGACACCCTGAAGGGTACATTGTCGGGCCTCTCCGGCGCGCCGGCTCTCGACAGCGCCGGCCGGGTGATCGGCGTCACGGTGGCCGAGGCCCCCCGTCGCGGCCGCATCTACACGACCGCGCCCGAAACCCTAAAGGCCGTCCTCGGTTCGCGCCGCCGTCCCGCAGCCGCTGAATTCGCGCCCAGCGAACCGATCACCACCGAGAACTACGGTCGTGTCGCCGACGGCCTGCGCCGCGACCTGCGGGTGGCGCAGGTGGTGTGTCTGGCGGTTTAGGGCATTCCCCCCCCCCCCAGAAGCCTTCTAAGACGCCGTTAGCGTCTTTCCCTGGCGGGCCGCCACCATGAACGACAGCACTATCGCGACCACACCGATCAGCGCCGTGTAGATGAAGAAGGCCGTATAGCCGGCCGCCATGGCCGGCGCGCTGACGCCCAGTTTGGCGCCGGCGGCGGTGAAGCTCTCGGGCGGCAGGCGGGTGAACAGGGCCTTGAGCGGCGCCGTGAATCCGCCGCTCTCGGCCGCCTTGGCCGACGCTTCTACGATCCGCCCCGACTGCGAGGCGATCAGCTTGCCGGGCAGGGCATAGAGCGAGGAGAACAACGCGTACTGCGTGGCCGTGAAGCCCGCACTGGTCAGGCTGGACATGTAGGCGATCAACGCCGTGCCCGCGATGCCGCCGGCGATGTTGTCCAGGCAGATCGAGGCGAACAGCATCCCGGTATTGTGCCCGCTCATCGCCAGCAGCGCGAACATCAGGTTGCTGATCGGCTGGGCGAAGGCCCCGATGACCAGAGCCTTTATCAGACCCAGTCTCGCGACGATCACCCCGCCCAGGAACACGCCGGCCATCGAGGCGATGATGCCAAACACCTTCCGGATCTCGGCGATCTCGGTGAGCGTGAAGCCCATGTCGCGGTAGAACGGATTCATGATGTTCAGCACGAAGTCCGAGACCCGATAGACGCAGATCGCCGCCAGGATCAGGCCAGCCACACCGTGAAAGCGGGTCAGAAACTCGCCCAGCGGTTCGCCGAACGCTTTGGACATGTAGACGCCGGGCTTGGTGCGGACCTTTGGAATCGGCCAGGCGGCGACTACGACGATGGCGAGGCCGACCGCGACGCCCACCAACTGTAGCCAGACGCCGTTCGGCTTGGCGGTCCAGGCCTCGGCCAGGGCTTCGCCGCCAACGAGCTTGGAGAGCAGGGTCGCGTCGCCGGACAAGCCTGAGCCAAGCGCCAGAGCGCCAAGCAGCAGGATGGCCAGCCGTGCAAGCCATTCGACGACTTCTAGAGCCTTCGACTGCTCGACATCGTCGGTCGGGATCGGGCGGATGATGTGCTCGGCCTCGCGCGGGGCGCACAGCGTGGCCAGTACGCCGAGGCCCACGATCAGGCCCATCGCCGCATAGGATAGATTCCAGCCAAACCGCTCGGCTAGCAGCAGCGGTCCCGCCCCGGCGACGATCATGGCGACGCGGTAGCCCCATTGGTAAGCGACGACCATGGGGCCTTGCTCTTCCGCGTTGGCGACCTCGATGCGCCAGGCGTCGATGACGATATCGTGCGAGGCGGTGGCGAAACCGACCGTCACGGCCGCCGCCGCCAAGAAGCCTAGCTGGTTGAGCGGGTTCATGGTCGAGATCGTCCAGAGGCCCAGCACCATCACGGTCTGGAACACCAGCATCCAGGCGCGGCGATGACCCAGAAGCCGGTGCAGAACGGGCACCGTGGTGCGGTCGATCAGGGGGGCCCACAGGAACTTGAAGGAGAACGACAGGGTCGCCAGGCTGAAAAAGCCGATCACGGCCAAAGACAGACCCGCGTCGCGCAGCCAAAGCGACAGGGTGTCGAAGATGAGCATGAACGGGAGACCCGAGGCGAAGCCCAGGCCCAGCATCACCAGACTGCGCCGCTCGCCGAAGAAGGCGAGGGTTTGCAGCAGGGTCTTCTTTTGCGGAGCCTCGGGTGTCTCGGCTTGATTGGTCACGGCGGCGATCCCCCAGCGGGGGACACCCCCCTTATCAGCCGGCGACCTTGGCTCGCGTCGCGGGTTTCGTCCAGACACCCGAGGGACCGCCCGTGGTCCAGCGCTTGAGCGTCTCGCGCAGCGCCTCTTGAGTCAGGGGCTTGACCAGGAAGTCGTCCATGCCGGCCGCAAGGCAGGTGCGGCGGTCCTCGTCGAAGGCGTCGGCGGTCAAGGCGGCGATCGGCGTAGCCACGCCCTTGGTCCGGAGGGTCCTGGCCGCCTCGATCCCCGTCAGACCGGGCATGCGCAGGTCCATGAGAATCAGGTCGTAGACCCCGCCCGAAGCGGCGGCGACGGCCTGTTCGCCGTCGGCGACGCGGTCGACCTTGCAGCCCTCGCGCTCCAGGAGGGTGCGGGCCAAGAGGGCGTTGATCGGATTGTCTTCGGCCAGGAGCACCCGCGCGCCGGTTGCGACTGCGCCGGCGATGCGGTCGTCGTGGGCGGGTTCGTCCTCGGCGACGCCGCCGGCGGTCGAGGCTTTCAGCACCTGGGCGACCAGCGAGGCCGCGCGCAACGGCTTGATCAGATAGCCCGAGAAGCCGGCGGCCTTCAGGCGGTCTATGCAGTCGCGCTGTTCGGGGGTCAAAAGCACGACCGACTGGCGCCCGGCGGGCGGTGTCAGGGCTCCGTCCGGCCCCGAAAGCGCCGCGTCGATGAGCAGCACGGCGTCGGCCGGAGCGCCGGCCAGCGCGGCGTCGACGTCGACGGCGGAATGGGCGCGACCGCCGGCCGCCTCGATCTGGCGCACCGTGGCGGCGCGCACGATCGCGTTGGGCGAGACGACGGCGACGTCCTGGCCCGCGAGCGGTGTCGCGCGAGCGGGCGGCGCGGCCGGCGCGAACGGCGCCTCGAACCAGAATTCTGCGCCCTGGCCCAGCTCGCCCCCGACGCCGACCTCGCCACCCATGGCCGCCGAGAGGCGGGAGACGATGGCCAGGCCCAGGCCCGCACCCCCCAACTGGGTGGCGTGGGTGATGTCGGTCTGGACGAAGGCCTCGAAGATGCGGGCCCGGGCCTCGGGCGCGACGCCTGGGCCGGTGTCGGCCACCGAGAAGCGGATGCGCCCCCCGTCCAAGGCGCTGGCGGTCAACAGCACGCCGCCTGTCTCGGTGAATTTCACGGCGTTGCCGGCGAAATTCAGCAGGATCTGTCGCAGCCGACCTTCGTCCGCGAGGATGGAGGGCAGGGGCGTCGAGACGGCCCAAGCGATCTCGACGCCCTTTTCATGGGCGCGCGGGCTCATCAGTTCGGCGACCTGACGCAGCAGGCTCTCGATATCGACCGGGGCCAGTGAGAGCTCGATCGCGGCCGCGCCTAGGCGGGCGAAATGCAGCACGTCGTTGACCAGCGACAGCAGGTGGTCGCCGCTCTCGCGCAGCGCCGTTACGTAGGAGCGCTGCTCCGCTGTCAGCTTGGTGTTTTCCAGCAGGCGCGCCATGCCCAGTACGCCGTTCAGCGGCGTGCGGAACTCATGGCTCAGCGTCGCCAGCTGCTCGGGCGTGACGCTGGGGTGGCGGTCGTCGGATCGGGTTTCGCTCATGAGGGCCAAGTCTAGCCGGCCCGGCTTAACGGGCGGTCAAGCTGGGCCGGCCGCCGCATAGCTTTCTTCGCCCGCTGGAGTTGTGCGGCGATAGGCGAGGGCCTCGGCGACATGGACCCGCTTGACGCCTTCCGCACCTTCTAGGTCGGCGATGGTCCGCGACAGACGCAGCACCCGGGTCCAGCCCCGCGCGCTGATGCGTCCGGCCTCGGCGGCGCGGGACAGTAGGTCGCGGCCGGCGGTGTCGAGGCCTGCGATCTTCTCAAGAAAGGCGCCCTCGGCGCGGCCGTTCAGGCCCTCGGCGGCGCCCAGCGCCTCGGCGCGTTCGAGCTGCAGATTTCGGGCCCGCGCCACGCGGGCGGCGGCTTCGGCCGATCCTTCGACGGGCGGCGGCAGGGCCAGGTCGGCGGCGGTGACGGCGGGCATGTCGACGGCGAGGTCGATGCGGTCCATCAAGGGACCCGAGACGCGTCCCTGATAGTCCTTCTGGCACCGGGGCGCCTTGCCGCAAGCGCCACGCCCGGGGCCGCCATGACCACAGCGGCAGGGATTCATCGCCGCCACCAACTGCACCTTGGCCGGATAGCGCACATGGGCGTTGGCGCGGGCGACCATCACCTCGCCGGTCTCCAACGGGCCCCGCAGGCTGTCCAACGCCTGCACCCCGAACTCGGGCAGCTCATCGAGAAACAGCACGCCATTGTGCGCCAACGAGACCTCGCCCGGCTTGGCGCGGTGGCCGCCGCCGGTCAGGGCGGCCATGCTGGCGCTGTGATGCGGCGCACGGAAAGGGCGCGCGCGGGTCAGGGTTCCGCGCGCGATCAGTCCCGCCACCGAGTGAACCATCGACGTCTCCAGCAACTCGGCGGAGGTCAGGGGCGGCAGGAGGCCCGGCAGGCGCTGGGCCAGCATCGACTTGCCCGAGCCCGGCGGGCCGCAGAACAGCAGGTTGTGACCGCCGGCCGCCGCGATCTCCAGGGCGCGCTTGGCGTGTTCCTGGCCCTTCACATCACGCAGGTCCTTGGGCCGCTCGCCCTCGATAATGGGCCCCGGCGTCGGCGCCGACAGGATCTGGCTTCCTCGGAAGTGATTGATCAGCGCCACCAGCGAGCGGGGCGCCAGAATGCGCGTGCCGCCCGCCCAGGCCGCTTCCGGCCCCGAGGCCTCGGGGCAGATGAGTCCAAGGTCCATGGCGCCCGCCGCCATAGCGGCCGGAAGCGCGCCAGCGGCCGGGACGATGCGGCCGTCCAGCGACAGCTCACCCATGGCCGCCCAGCCGTCCAGGGCGTCCAGGGGGATGACGCCGAGCGCGGCCATGACCGCGAGGGCGATCGGCAGGTCGAAGTGCGTGCCCTCCTTGGGCATGTCGGCGGGCGCCAGGTTGGCGACGATGCGCTTGCCGGGAAGCGACAGGCCGAGGCCTGCAAAGGCGCCGCGCACCCGTTCACGGCTTTCGGCGACAGCCTTGTCGGCCAGCCCGACCACCACGAACGCGTGCTGGCCGGTCGTCAGTTGGACCTCCACGTCGACCCGGCGGGCCTCGACGCCTTCGAACGCGACTGTGACGACCCTGGCGGCCATCGTAACTCCTTGAGGAACATCAACTTATCCACAAGGAGCAACACATCTTGCGAAATGGAGCAAGAACGAAAAACGAACGTTTCGGGAAATCTCGATGTTTACGTAGAGTTACCCACCGTTCGCGCGAATATCCTCAATCCTGTTCCAGAGTACTTCGGCGGCGTTGATTCCGGTAAATCGCAGCAGCTGTTGCGCACCCGTGGGCGAGGTGACGTTGATCTCGGTAAGGTATTCTCCGATCACGTCAATTCCGACGAACAGCAGCCCGCGACGCTTGAGTTCGGGGGCGATGATCTTGCAAAGCTCCAGGTCGCGGGCCGTCAAGGCCACGGCCTCAGCGCGACCGCCGACCCGCAGGTTCGACCGCACCTGGCCCGTAGCCGGCACGCGGTTGATGGCGCCCACCGGTTCGCCGTCGACCAGCAGGATGCGCTTGTCGCCCTTGCTGACAGCGGGGACGAACTTTTGGGCGATGACCTGCTCGCGGCCGATCATGGCGTGCAGCTCCAAGAGCGCGTCGAGATTAGGGTCGTCCGCCAGCAGACGCGCCACGCCCGACCCGCCGCCGCCATACAGGGGCTTCAAGACAATATCGCCGTGCCGGGCGCGGAAGTCGTAGATCGCCTCGTGGTCGCTGGTGATCAGGGTCGGCGGCTGCACGCCCGGGAAGTCGGTGACGAACAGCTTCTCGGGCGCGTTTCGCACCTCGGCCGGGTTGTTCACCACCAGGGTGTGCGGATGGACCTTTTCCAGGAAGTGCGTGGCCGTGATGTAGGCCATGTCGAACGGCGGATCCTGGCGCATCAGGACGACGTCGACATCGTCCTTCATGTCTAGCACCATCGTCTCGCCCAGTCGGGCGTGGGCCCCCTTTTCGGCGAAAACCTCGACGGGTTGGGCGCGGGCGAACACCCGGCCGTCTTCCTGGGAGAGCTTGTCGGGAGTGTAGAACCAGAGCTTGTGACCCCGGCTCTGGGCTTCCATCATCATCAGGAAGGACGTGTCGGTGTCGATATTGATCCCCAGGATGGGATCCATCTGAACGGCGACTCGCAGCGACATGGGGGCTCCTGGGGTTCGGCTCTGGAGCCTAGTTAAGCCGTTTTGGCTGGAACGCTAGTTCAAGCGCAGCCGAACCCGTTCGCGCGCCGCGCGCGCCGCGATCGCCGCGCCGCCGTCGAGGACTTGTGCGCGCGAGAGCGCCTGCAGCGCGCCCGCCAAGGCGCCTTGGCCTTCGCGCGCCGCCGCGACGTCCAGCCAGGGACGGTGATCAGCCGGGTTCAGCAGGGCGCGCCGCAGGGCGGAGCGCTCGGCGCGCGGCCAGTCCTTGGCCTGCTGGGCGCGGGCGAAGATGTTGTTCTGCAGGCGGATCAGAACGGCGCGGTCGCTGATCGGGGCCATCAGGAGCTCAAGCCGCGCGGCGACATCCGGCATCAGGCCCGTGCGCAGGGCGCGGCGTGACAGTTCGGACGGCAGCACGACCCGTCCTTCGCTGAACGGGTCCAGCGCCAGCGGACCTTCTTCGGTCTCGATGCGCAGCAGGAAGTGACCGGGAAAGTCGACGCCGTAGAGCTCCAGCCCGGCCGCGCGGGCCGCGTGCAGATAGAAGACGCCCAGCGCGACCGGCAGCCCCTTGCGGCGGTGGGCGATAGCGATGACGTCGGCGTTGTCCGGATGGTCGTAGGTGATCACGTCCCCCGTCAAGCGCAGGTCGCCGGCCAGGGTCTCAGCCACGGCCTCCTCGGGTGACTCGGTCTCGGCGCGGCGGCGCAGGCGTTCCACGGCGTCGTTGGCCAGATCAATCGCGGCCTTGGTGTCGCGGCTGGGATCGTCGTGCACGGCGCAGGCCAAGGCGGCCTCGAACAGCGGAAAGCCGTCGTCGGGCCCCTCGCCAGCCTTGGTCAGAATCTCTTCGGCTTCTTCCCGCGTCATGTCAGGCCCCGCGCCAGGCGTCGGGAAGGTGGCGAGGCGGCCGCCCGGGGGCGATCGCGATCAGGTCCAGTCGCACGAGGAGATCGCGCAGTCCCGTCCGATGCGCAGAAAGGTGGGCGGCGGCGCGACGCAGGCGCTCCCTCTGAGTGGGCTTTACGGCGTCCAGCGCTTCCTCGATCGTCCGGCGTTGCTTGACCTCGATAACGGCCAGCACCTTGCCGCGTTGCGCCAGCAGGTCGATTTCCCCAAGCGGCGTCGCCAGGCGAAAGCCGAGGATCCGATAGCCCTTCGCCATCAGCCACAGCGCGGCGATCACCTCGGCCCGCCGCCCGACCTTGCGCGCGGCGGTTCCGCGCGCCTGGCGGACGCCGGACGCCATCACGCCTGTTCCTTCATCGACAGGGCCTGACGGTAGAGGTCCTTGCGGGAAAGTCCCAGCGCTTTGGCCACCTCTGAGGCGGCCTCGCCCAACGGCAGGCGGCTCATGGCCTCGCGCAGAGCGGCTTCGGCGTCTCCGGCGCTGGCGACCTTCGCGGTTCCGGGGCCGACCAGGATCACGATCTCGCCCTTGGGCGCCTCGAACCTTGGATCGGTGGCGAGGTCGCTCAGCGGCCCTCTCACGCAGGTCTCGTAGAGCTTGGTGAGCTCGCGACAGACGGCGGCCGGGCGGTCGCCACCGAACACCACCGCCATGTCGGCCAGGCAGTCGGCGACCCGCGAAGCGCCTTCGTAGATGATCAGGGTGGCGCGGGTGTTGGCGAACTCTTCGAAGAAGGTCCGCCGGGCAGCGCTCTTCGGCGGCGGGAAGCCGGCGAACAGGAACCGTTCGGTCGGCAGGCCGGCCAGGGTCAGGGCGGCGAGCGCGGCCGAGGCGCCGGGGATCGGGATCACGTCATGGCCGGCGGCGATGGCCTCCCGCGCCAGGCGATAACCCGGGTCGGACACCATCGGCGTGCCGGCGTCCGAGACGAGGGCGACGCGCTCGCCGGCGGCCAGGCGCTCAAGAATCCCAGGTATCGCGCGTTCGGCCACGTGCTCGTCGTGGCGTTCCAGCCTGGTTCGGATGCCGTAGGCCGATAGCAGTTTGCCGGTTACACGGGTGTCCTCGGCCAGCAGCAGGTCGCAGCCGGCCAGCACGTCCAGCGCCCGGAGGGTGATGTCGCGCAGGTTGCCGATCGGCGTCGCCACCAGATAGAGGCCCGGCGCCAGGGGCGCGTCGGACAGGGCCGGTGGAGGAAGCTGACGGCTCAAGGGCGAGGGGTCCTTCGTTTGTGGTGAACCCATATCAGGTCGCAAGCGCGCCTGTCAGCCGATCAAGCACCAGCCGGCCCGCGCGCGTAGCGCGCAGCCGCTCGGGGTCTTCGACCAGCAATCCTGCTTCGACCAGATCCCGAACCTTGGCGAGATCCGGTGTGAGGCCCAGCGGCGCAAGCTCCTTGAAGCCGACGCCGTCATCGATCCGCAGGCCCAGGATCAGGCGCTCTTCGGCGATGTCCTCCGGGTCCAGAATCTCTCGCGCGAAGCCGACGCCGTGCTCCCGAACAGCGGCGACATAGTCCTTGATCGCGCGATGCGCGGTGGTGGCCGCCCGCCCGTCGGCAACCGTCAACCGACCATGCGCTCCGGGGCCGACGCCGACATAGTCGACGCCGCGCCAGTAGACGAGGTTGTGGCGCGAGCGCGCGGGCTCGCCTCTGGCGTGGTTCGACACCTCGTAGGCGTCGAAGCCGCTGGCCTCCAGCATGTCCTGGGTGGTTTCGAACAGCGTTGCGGCCAGGTCTTCATCGGGCACGACGAGGGTCCCGCGCCCGACCGCGCGATCGAAGGCGGTGCCTTGCTCGATGGTCAGCTGGTAGGGCGAAATGTGTTCCGGCCCCAAGGCGATGGCCTCGGCGAGCTCGGTGCGCCAGGCTGCGTCGGTCTGACCGGGACGGGCGTAGATCAGGTCGATCGACAGACGCGGAAAGGCCCTTGTCGCCGCCGCGATGGCGCGCCGTGCGGCGTCGGCGTCGTGGTTGCGGCCCAGGGTCTTCAAAGCGGCGTCTTCCAGGGCCTGGACGCCCAGCGACAGGCGTTGCACCCCGGCGTCGGCAAGGGCGGTGAAGCGGCCGGTCTCGGCGTCGGTGGGGTTGGCCTCCAGGCTGATCTCCAGATCATCCGCCGGCGACCAAAGACGCTTGGCCGTCTCGATCACGCGCGCCACCTGCGCCGGGTCCATCAGCGACGGAGTGCCGCCGCCGAAGAAGATCGACAGCAGCCGTCGTTCGCCGGTCAGGGCGCGCTGGGCCTCCAGGTCCGCGACGATGGCGTCGGCCAGTGCGTCCTGCTCGTCGAGCCGCCCTCGGTCGCGCACGACGTTGAAATCGCAATAGGGACAGATCCGGGCGCAGTAGGGCCAGTGGACATAGACCCCGACCGACCCGGCGCGCAGGTCAGTCAAACAGGGCCGCCTTCAGCTTGGCGAAGGCCCGGGCGCGGTGGCTCATGGCGTCCTTGGCGGTCGGCTCCATTTCCCCGAAGGTCATGGCGTGGCCCTCGGGGATGAAGATCGGGTCATAGCCGAACCCCCGTGTCCCGCGGCCGGGGAAGATCAGGCTCCCGTCCACGCGCCCCTCGACCACGACCGCCGGGCCGTTCGGCCAGGCCACCGCGAGCGCCGAGGTGAACCAGGCGGAGCGATCGTCTGACGCAGTCTCTTCGAGCCGCTCCTCGACCTTCTTCATCGCCATGGCGAAGTCCTTGGTGGGACCAGCCCAGCGGGCGGAGAAGATGCCGGGAGCGCCGTCCAGCGCCTGCACCGAAAGGCCGGAGTCGTCGGCCAAGGCGGGCAGGCCCGACAGGTCGGCGGCGTGACGCGCCTTCAGGAGCGCGTTGCCGACAAAGGTGCTCTCAGTCTCCTCGGGTTCGGGCAGGCCGAGTTGACCCGCCGTGACGATCTCGAACCGGCCGTCCAGCAGGGCGGCGATCTCAGGGACCTTGCCAGGATTGTGCGTGGCGGCCACAAGCTTTGTTCCTGCTTCAAGCTTCAGCGCCATTGTCGTCTCCCGGGAAATCCATCGATGCGGCTTCTTTACTCGCCCTTGTCGCCGTTTGCTCGCAAGGTTCGTGTCCTGGCGGCGGAAAAAGGCCTGTCCGAGCAACTGACGGTCGAGACGATCGCGCCGTTTCAGGACGAAAGCCTTCGCGCGCTGAACCCGTTGAACAAGGTTCCGACCCTGGTTCTGGAGGGCGGCGAGACGATTTTCGATTCGGCGGTGATCGCCGACTACATCGACGGCCTTGCCGAGCCCGCCCTTATCCCGCGCGCTCAGCCGGAGCGCCGACGGGCCTTGACCCTGGAAGCGGCCGCCGACGGCCTGGGCGACGCGGCTATCCTGATCGTGCGCGAGCGCATGCGGCCGGAGGCGCAGCATCGACAGGACTTGTTCGATCGCCAGCTGCGGGCGGTCAATGCCGCGCTGGACCTCTTCGAGGCCGCCGATCTGCCGAGCGATCGCTTCGGGATCGCCGAAATCGCCATCGCCGTGCAACTGGCTTACCTGGACGTGCGCCAGGTGGTGGCGTGGCGCCCCGGCCGTCCCGCGCTGTCCGCATGGTACGAGGCGGTCTCCAAGCGCACGTCCATGATCGCCACGGACGCTTCGGCTACCTGACCACCAGCGGCCTATGGGCCAGAAGTGGCCCGGCGTGAGACTTCGCTCAGGCTGCGGCGATCTGGACCGCTTCGCCCGCCGGTCTTTGGACCAGGCAGCCGTACCAGCCCAGGCCCTGATAGGTCTCGTATCCCGGCGTCCGCGCGTAGCCGACGGTGACGCCGCCGTCCGCGTAACTGCCCATCGCTCCGGCGGAGGTATCCAGCGGAAAGGTCTCGGTCAGAACGCCGCGACCGTCCGACGCCGCGAGGACCCGGCCTCTCTGGTCCAGCAGCATGACGCGCGAGCGTTCGCGCTCTTCCGGCGTCAGGCGCACGCCGTCGACGACGGCCTGGGCCTGGGGCCTCCAGTCGAAATGTACGCCCAGGACGCCGAGCGGCTGTCCGCTGGACACGCCTCCGGTGCGGATCGCCGTGGCGTAGGTTGCGACCGGGGCGTCGCCCAGCGGCGCGCAACGTTCGATATCGCACGCCACGAAGTCGTCGCCCGAGGCGGTGCGCAAGCCTTCCTGGAACCAGCGGGTGTCGGCCATCGAGCGGCCGACGACGCCGGGGTAGCGGGCCGGACGTCCATTGGCGACCACGCGGCCGCTGGCGTCGCAGATCCATAGGTCGAGATAGACGGTATAGGCGTCCAGGATCACGCCGAGGCGCTCGCTGGCGTAGCGCCGCGCCGCTGCGTCCTCGCCTTGCCCGAGGCAAGCGACCACGGCCGAATCCGTGGCCCACCAGCGCACGTCGCACGTGCGCTCATAAAGGTTGCGGTCGACGATCTCGATGGCGTTTAGCGCAAGATCCGCCAGCCTCTGGCCTCGCAAGTGGCCCAGGATCGCCCCGCCAATCGCGGAGAGTTCGTCGAGGTCGGCCCGGACCTGACTCTCCAGCGCGGCGGCTACGCCGTCGATCTCGGTGGAAATCTTCTTGAATTCCTCGGCGACGATGGCGAAGCCCTTGCCCGCCTCGCCGGCGCGGGCGGCAACGATCAGCGCATTGATCGCCAGCATCTTGGCCGCCCGGTTCACTCGGGCGATCTCGCCGATCTTCTCCCCCGCCACGCTGGATAGCCGTTGCGAGAGATCCAGAATTCGTTCCGGACGAAGACTGGCGTCTTGTTCCATACGCTACGCGCCCCAAAAGCAGACTTCCGGGCGAATCGGCCCGAAGCTCATAAGATGACGCCGCCGTCACCATGGAGCGATCCGGGCGGCGGCGGCGGCGAAGCCAAGACGGGCATTTCTGAAAAAGAAAACGCCGGGCCGCCCTTCGAATGGGCGCCCGGCGCTTAGCGAACAGACATGCGCGGCGGTGGTCCGCCGCGAAGGGCGTGTCTAGACGTCGACCTCTGCGTCGAGGGCGTTTTCCTGGATGAACTCGCGACGGGGCTCGACGAGATCGCCCATCAGGCGGCTGAACATGTCGTCGGCGTCGTCGGCGTGGTTGACGCGGACCTGCAGCAGCGTGCGCGCCTCGGCGTCCAGCGTGGTCTCCCAGAGCTGATCGGGGTTCATTTCGCCCAGGCCCTTGTAACGCTGGATGGTGAGGCCCTTTCGGCCCGCGTCGAGCACGGCGTTGACGAGGTCCAGCGGTCCGCGGATCGTGGTCGACTTGTCCTTGCGGCGGAACACGGCGCGGCCTGAGAACACTTCTGCCAGCTTGACGGCCCGCTCGGCGAGGCGACGCGCGTCGGCGGCGTGCAGCAGGACATCGTCCAGCACGACCCGCTCGGAGACGCCACGACGAACGCGGCTGAAGATGAAGCCCGTATCGCCCCGCTCGCCCGACCAAGGTCCATCACCTTCCTCGGCGTAGAGATCCAGGCGCTTGGCGGCGGCCAAAACATCCGGCGACTCGCCCAGCAGGCCCGACAGCGCCGCTTGTTCGATCGCGGTCGCGGGGGCGCGTGCGGAGAGACGATCGATATTGGCCTTGGCCGAGCGGCATGTCTGCACCAGGGCCAGCAGGTCCTGGCCCGTCATGCGCTCGCCGGACGCCAGATCGAGCTCGGCGCCGTCGACGCCCTCATCGACCAGGAACGCGTCCATCTCGGCGTCGTCCTTCAGGTAGCGCGAGGACTTGCCCTTGCTGGCTTTATAGAGCGGCGGCTGGGCGATGTAGATGTAGCCGCGCTCGATCAGCTCCGGCATCTGCCGGTAGAAGAAGGTCAAGAGCAGGGTGCGGATGTGGGCGCCGTCGACGTCGGCGTCGGTCATCAGCACGATCTTGTGGTAGCGCACCTTGTCCGGATTGAAGTCGTCGCGGCCGATGCCTGCGCCGAGGGCGGTGATCAGGGTGCCGATCTGGTCGGACGACAGCATCTTGTCGAAGCGCGCCCGCTCGACGTTCAGGATCTTGCCGCGCAGAGGCAGAACGGCCTGGTTGTCGCGGTTGCGGGCCTGTTTGGCCGAGCCGCCAGCGGAGTCGCCCTCGACGATGAAGATTTCGGACTTGGCCGGATCGCGTTCGGAGCAGTCGGCGAGCTTGCCGGGCAGGGACGTGATGTCGAGCGCGCTCTTGCGGCGGGTCAGTTCGCGCGCCTTGCGGGCGGCCTCGCGGGCGGCGGCGGCTTCGGCGATCTTGGTGACGATGGCCTTGGCCTCGTTTGGGTGCTCCTCGAACCAGGTCGAGAGCCCTTCGGACACCAGGCCTTCGACGGCCGGCCGCACCTCGGACGAAACCAGCTTGTCCTTGGTCTGCGAGCTGAACTTGGGGTCGGGCACCTTGACCGACAGCACGCAGGTCAGGCCCTCGCGGCTGTCTTCGCCGCCCAAGCTGACCTTCTCCTTCTTCAGGATGCCGGTGCTCTCGGCGTAGTTGGTGATGATGCGGGTCAGGGCCGCGCGGAAGGCCGAAAGGTGCGTGCCGCCATCCCGTTGCGGGATGTTGTTGGTGAAGCACAGCATCTGCTCGTGGTAGCTGTCGTTCCACCAAAGGGCCAGGTCGACCTCGACCTTGTCCTTGACGCCCTTGACGGTGATCGGCGCTTTCAGCAGCGGCGTCTTGGCCTTGTCGAGGTGGCGCACGAAGGCCTCGATGCCGCCCTCGTAGTACAGCCTCTCCTCCCACGGCTCGACGTCGCGGTGATCCTTGAACCAGATCGTCACGCCCGAGTTCAGGAAGGCTAGCTCGCGCAGGCGATGCTCAAGGGTCTTCCGGTCGAATTCGATGAAGGCGAAGGTGTCCTTCGAGGGGAAGAACGTCACCTCGGTGCCGGTCAGGGTCTCGCCGGCTTTGGGACCTTCCGTTCGGACGGGCGAATCGCCGGTCACCTTCAGCGAGGTGACCGCGTCGCCGCGCTCGAAGCGCATCTGGTGAACCTTGCCGTTGCGGTGGATCAGCAGCTCCAGCCAGTCCGAGAGCGCATTCACGACCGAGACGCCCACGCCGTGCAGACCGCCCGAGACCTTGTAGCTGTTCTGATCGAACTTACCGCCGGCGTGCAGCTGGGTCATGATGACCTCGGCCGCCGAGACGCCCTCGCCCTCGTGCATGTCGACCGGGATGCCGCGACCGTCGTCGGTGACCGTCACCGAGCCGTCGGCGTTGAGGATCACCTGAACCTTGGTGGCGTGACCGGCGAGCGCCTCGTCGATGGCGTTGTCGACCACCTCGTAGACCATGTGGTGCAGGCCCGAACCGTCATCGGTGTCGCCGATGTACATGCCAGGGCGCTTACGGACCGCGTCGAGGCCCTTCAGCACCTTGATCGAATCCGCGCCGTACTGGGCGGCGGCTTCCTCGGTCGTCATTTCCGGGGGCGCCGCTTCGGGGACTTGGTCTTCGGTGTTCTCGGTCATTCGTCTTCCAGCGTGGTCAGGCCGGCCTCGCTGACGCGAACACCAAGAGCCCGACCCTTGAGATGGTCGAACAGCGACTCGTCCGTGCCGGTGAGAAAGGCCTGGAGCTTGAGCGCCGTGAGTTCGTCGGCCAGCGCGGCTCGCCTGGTCAGGTCGAGATGCGCAGCGACTTCGTCGAGTAGTATTACAGGATTCGGCGCGGTTTCCGCACGCGAAAGTCGCGCCGCCTGAGCCAGGATCAGGTTCAAAATCAGCGCCTTTTGCTCGCCGGTCGAGCATTCGGCGGCCGATCGGTCCTTCTCCACATGGAAGATGGCCAGGTCGCCTCGGTGAGGTCCGGTCAGGGCGCGTCCCGCTGCGCCGTCCCGCCCCCGCGCGGCGGCCAAGGCCTGGGCGAGCTTTAACTCGATCTGGGCGAACGGCGCGCCCTCCAGCGCCATGCGCTCCCACTCTCCGGTGAGGGAAAGGCGCGCCAGCGGAAACGGTCGATCGCCCCGTCCGTCGATCTCGGCCTGCAAGGCCAGCAGCGTCCGCGCCCGGGCCTGAACCAGCAACGCCCCGAATTCCGCCAAGCGGGCTTCCAGCGCGGTCAGCCATGTGGTGTCCGCCGGCGCGCCGGTCTCGGCGGCGTCGATCAACAACCTCATCCGCTCCCGTTGCGCCTTGTCATAGGCGTTGGCGTTCGCGGCGTGAGCGGGGTCGCCGGCGAAGACCAACCGGTCGAAGAAGCGCCGTCGTTCGGAGGCCGCCTCCAGAAAGAGCCGATCCTGGGCCGGGGTCAGCCAGATCGGGCGCACGTGGTCCGCCAGCCGTCCCGGCGGGACGGTCTCACCGTCGAGCCGGACCATCCGACGGGCCGCCCCGGCCTGATCCACGCCTGTGCCGACCCTGACCGGAGCGTCCTCGCCTGATTGCACCTCGGCGGAGACCGCCCAGGCGCGACCCGTCGCCTCGCCCGGCAGCCGTCGCCCGACTTCGGCCAGGCTTACGCCCCTCAGACCCTTGCCTGGACTTAGCAGGCTGATCGCTTCGAGAAGGTTGGTCTTTCCCGCGCCGTTCGCGCCGAAGAGGAAAACGCTGCGGCCGCCCGTCTCCAGGCGCGCATGCGCATAGGACCGGAAATCCGTCAGGGTCAGGGAAAGCAGTGCGGCCGACGCCATGGCGGTGTCTTAAGGGGTGTCGCCGCCCGGGGCTAGGCGGACCAAGACGCCCGCCTCACCCGACGATGATGAAGCGGGGCCGCCTCGGAATGGCCCTCCTGAGACTTGCGCGACATATTGGCCTCGCCAAGGTCAAGCTCGCCGCGCGTTTGCGGCGGAATCATGGCGAGGCGCCGCTCAGCGGCATAGCTTTGCGGTCGCGCGCCTCATGCAGGTCAGCCCAGCTTGTAGCCGCACAGCTTGTTGCCATCCAAGTCGCGGAAATAGGCGAAATAGGCCTTGGGCATGCGCTCGCCGGGCGGCCCGTCGCAGACCGCGCCCAGTTCCAGGGCCTTGGCGTGGAAGGCGTCGACCTCGGCGGGTGTGTCGAAGGCGAAACCGGCCATCATGCCGTTGCCGACGCAAGCGGGATTGCCGTCGTGCGGGCCAAGCACCCCGAACATGCAGCCTTCGCCGCGATAGAGACGGCCACCGGACGGATGATCGAACAACGGCTTGAAGCCGGCCGAGGCCAGCAGCGCGTCATAGAAGGCCTTCGCCTTCGGCAGATCGTTCGATCCGACCGTCACATAGTTCAGTTTGGCCATGAGGCGCCTCCCGTTTTGATAGGAAACGGACCTTATAGCGACTTCCCGTGCGCGCAACCTGCCCGTACGTCAGCGCTCCGGCGGGATGGATGGGGTGGAGGCCCAGCCGCCGACGTCGGCGAACCGGTCCGCGCCGATCATCCCGGTTCGAACCCGTTCAGTTTCCGCGACGGTTATTTCGCCGCGCCCAAGCCGAACACCTTGGTCAGGAACTGCGTCTCGACCTCGCGTCGCCGGTCGTTGTTGACCTTCTTGCGGAAGCCGTGGCCCTCGTCCTTGAACTGGACGTACCAGGTCTCCACGCCTTGGCCCCGCAACTTGGCGACGATCTGGTCGGACTCCGACTTGGGGACGCGCGGATCGTTCCAGCCCTGCATGACCAGCATCGGCTTGGTGATCTTCTGGACGTTGTTCATCGGCGAGATCGTCTCGAAGACCTTCAGCATTTTCGGATCGCGCTCGTCGCCGTATTCAGCGCGGCGAAGATCGCGCCGGTAGGCCTCGGTGTTCTGCAGGAACGACACGAAGTTCGAGATGCCGAACAGCTCGATGCCGCCGGCCATGCGGTCGGAGTAGTGGGTCATGACCGCCAGCGACATGTAGCCGCCGTAGGAGCCGCCATAGACCACCACCCGGCTGGGATCGAGATCGGGCTGGGTCTTGATCCAGTCCAGAAGCGCGCCGATGTCCTTGACGGAGTCTTCGCGCTTCTCGGCGTTGTCGAGGGCATGGAAGGTCTTCCCGTAGCCGGTGGAGCCTCGGACGTTCGTCAGGATCACCGCCGCGCCCAACTCGGCGACCGCGTGCTGACTGAAGGTGTCGAAGGTCGGCCGCGACTGGCCCTCGGGGCCGCCGTGGATGTTGATGATCACCGGCGCCTTCTGGCCGGTGGCCAGCTTGGGCTTGTAGACGAAGGCCGGGATCGTGCGCTTGTCGAAAGACGGGTAGCGGACCAGCTGCGGCGTCGCCAGCGCCTTGGGATCAAGGCCGCCCAGCTCGGAGGCCGTCCAGCGCTCCAGCTTGCCGTCCACAACGCCCCAGCTCCAAGCGTCGCTGGCCGCCGTGGGCGAGGCCAGGCTGAAGCCCAGACGGGCGCCGTCGGGCGAGAAGGTCAGGCCCGAAATGACCCCGGCGGGCAGTTCGGGCTGGGGTAGCGCGCGGCGGGTGCGGAAGTCCTGCACGACCAGCTTGGAGTAACCGTCCTCGTTGAACGCAAAGGCCAGAATGCGGCCGTCGTCCGACAGGGTGAAGCTCTCGACGCCCCACGGGCGTTCGGGCGACACGATCGTCTTCTGGCCCGTGGCCAGGTCGTATTGGACGAGCCGGGTGAAGTCCGAACCCTCGTCCGACAGCATCAGCACGCTCTTGCCGTCGGGCGTGAAGACCCCGCCGGAATAGGCGATCTTGGTCTTTGACGGGTTCAGCTCGGTTAGCTTCCCGCTGGCCACATCGAGCAGCCAGCGCTTGGACTCGCTGATCGAGACGTAGCGGCCTAGCAGGACGGTCTTGCCATCGGGGGACACCGCTTCCGGCGAGACCTGACCCTGGCCCCTGAAGATCACCTTGGTCGCGCCCGAGGCGTCGCGCATCAGGATGTCGTAGTCGGCCGAGCCCTTGGCCGTCCTCGACCAGACGATCACCGCGCCGTCCTTCGACCATTCAGGAGACTGGTTGCGCGTGCCCGGCTCAGTCAGCTGGATTGTCTTGCCGTCCGGGCCCAGCAGGAACAGCTGGAACCACTCGTCCCCGCCGGTGTCCTTGGAGAACAGGATCTGGCCGGTGGGCAGGGCGCTGGCGCCGCCGATCGGCTCTTCATAGAAGGTGATCTGACTGCGGTCCGCGCCGGGAGCGGCCACGCGGTGCAGCTGGTTGGTGTTGCCGAAGCGGGTGCTGATCAGGATGCCGCCGTCAGGGGCCCAGTCCACGAACCCCGCCGAGCGGGCGTTCTGGTACTTGGCAAGGCCCTCGCGGACCGAGGCCGGCGCGACCGGAACGTTCTCCAGGATCTGGTTTCCGATCTCGCGGCGCTCGACCGCCTGCTCTCCGACCGCCTGACTGAAGGCGGGCGCGGCGGCGGTGAGGGCAAGAACGGCGACAGAAGCGGCAAGCAGCTTGTTCATACGGACCCCAAACAGCGGAACGGGCGCCTAAAGCGCCCGTTCGTCATCCCCCAGCAATCGCGGATCAGACCCGCAGCGGCATCAGCACGTACTTCACGCCGGGATCGACCGGATCGACCACCAGGGTCGGGCTGGCCGGGTCGGCGAAGCGGAACTCGGCCTGCGGGCCGGCGATCTGGCCGCAGACGTCCAGCAGATATCGGGCGTTGAAGCCAATCTCAAAGGGCTCGCCGTCATAGTCGACCTCGACCTCTTCGACAGCTTGGCCGGCTTCCATGTTGCGGACGGTCAGGGTGATGCGGCCCGGCTCAACGGCCAGCTTCACCGAGCGGCTCTTCTCGGCCGAGATCGTCGCGACGCGGTCGACGGCCTTGGCGAACAGGTCGTTGTCCAGCGTCAGGATCTTGGCGTTATCGCGCGGGATCACGCGCATGTAGTCGGGGAAGGCGCCGTCGATCACCTTGGAGGTCAGGGCCGCCGCGCCGAACTCGAAGCGGACCTTCTGCGGCGAGACCTGCAGGTCGACCGTCTCGCCGGCCGATTCCATCAGGCGGCGGGCCTCGGCGATGGTCTTTCGCGGCACGATCACACCCGGAATGCCCACCGCCCCTTCCGGAGCGGGCATCTCGGCAAGGGCCAGGCGGTGGCCGTCGGTGGCGACAGCGCGCAGCTTGGTCTCGCCGCCTTCGTTCACCGTGTGCAGGTAGAGACCGTTCAGATAGTAGCGCGTCTCTTCGGTCGAGATCGCAAAACGCGTCTTGTCGATCAGGCGGATCAACTCGTTGGTGTCCACCGCGATGCGGCTGGACAGCCCGTCCGAGCTCATGACCGGGAAGTCGCCGGCCGGCAGCACCGGCAGGTTGAAGCGCGAGCGGCCAGCCTGGATCACCAGGCGCGGATCATCGCCGCTGAAGCTCAGTGACACATCGGCGCCGTCGGGCAGCTTGCGGACGATCTCGTAAAGGGTGTGGGCCGGTGCGGTGATCTGACCAGGCACGTCGATCTGGGCGAAGCCCTCGTCGATGATCTCCATGTCCAGGTCGGTGGCCGAAAACGACAGACGATCGCCATCCGCTGACAGCAGGATGTTCGACAGGATCGGGATCGTGTTGCGGCGCTCGACGACGCTTTGCACATGCCCCAGCGCCTTCAGGAGCGCCGCCCGTTCGATCGTAAGCTTCATAGTCCAGTCCAGATGTCAGGCCCGCCGCCCCGAGAGAGAATCAGCCCCGCGCGAACCCGTGGAGAAGGGACCGCCGACATTAGCGAAAACACGCGCGCGGGGAAGAGGCCGAAACCCTTGCGGCGTGGGATTCCGCCGCCATTTATTGAGAACGATTCTCAAATTGGAGCGCCAGGATGCGCCTCGCCCTCAAGACCCTGACCTATGCGTCGATGCACCTGACGGTGGCTGTAGCGGTCGCCTACGCCCTCACCCGCGACTGGCGCGTGGCGCTGGCGGTCGGTCTGGTCGAACCGATGGTTCAGACCGTAGCCTTCAACATCCACGAGCGGCTTTGGTCGCGCGCCGACCAACGGGCGCGCGACCGTCGCGATCAGGCCTTGGCGTCGAACGTGCCGCCCGAGTTGTCGCCCTCGGCGGCCGCGTAGGGGTTTGCCGAAGCCGTCGGCGCGTCCGGCGAGGCTGGGCCGGTCGAACCCTTGGCCGCGACAGCGACCATGGCCGGACGGACCAGACGGCCCATCAGCTCATAGCCGGCCTGCATGACCATCAACACGCCGCCCGCAGCGACCTCGGTCGAGGGCTGCTCGGTGACGGCCTGGTGCAGGTGCGGGTCGAACTTCTCACCCTTGGCAGGATCGATCTTTTTCAGGCCGTTGCGTTCGAAGGCGCTCTGCAGCTCCTTCTCGGTCATCTCGACGCCGATGATGAAGTTCTTCACCGCCGGATCGGTCGAATCCTTGGGGCTGTGCGCCGTGGCGCGGCCCAGGTTGTCCGCGGCGCCTAGGAGGTCGCGCGCAAACTTCTGGATCGCATAGGCGCGCGCGTCATTCATCTCGCGCTCGGCGCGGCGCTTGGTGTTCTCGGCCTCGGCGGCGTAGCGGAGCGCCTGCTCCTTCAGTTGCGCCACTTCCAGCTTCAGCGCCTCAATTTCCTGCGCGGCGTCATCGGCTTCGAACGGCATCTCTTCCGCCGGCGTTTGCTCGTCGGTCATTGGGTAAGGTCCTTATCCATCCATCATCCGCCCGAGCACCCGGGCGGTATAGTCCACCAACGGAATGACCCGAGCGTAGTTCAAGCGGGCTGGGCCGATCACGCCGATCGCGCCCAGCACCTTCTGGCGTCCCGTCATATAGGGCGCCGCGATCACCGAGGAACCCGAAAGCGAAAAGAGACGCGTTTCAGCCCCGATATAGATACGAACGCCCTCGGCGTCGCGCACGTCGTCCAACAGGCCGATCAGCTGACCCTTCTGCTCCAGATCGTCGAACAGTTGGCGGACGCGATCGATGTCTTCGCGCGCGCGCGCATCGGCCAGCAGGTTGGCTTGGCCGCGCACGATCAGCGAGCGGGCGTCGCCCTCGCCGCCGCTCCAGGCCGCCAGACCGTCTTCCACCAGGCGGGCGGCGGTTTCGTCCAGCTGCCGACGCGCCGCGTCCAGTTCCCCGCGCATTTCGGTCCGCGCCTCGGTGAGGGTGCGGCCGCGCAGGCGGGCGTTGAGGAAGTTGGAGGCTTCCTGCAGAGCCGAAGGCGTGACCCCCGGAGCCTGGCGCATCAGCCGGTTCTCGACCTGGCCGTCCTCGAAGACCATCACAGCCAGCACCTGGCCGCCGCCCAGCGGCACGAACTCCACATGCTTGACACCGCCTTCGCGGACGGGCGTGACGACGATCCCGGCGCCGCCCGCCAGACCCGAGAGGATCGAGGACGCCTCGGCCAGGGCCTCTTCGAACGAGCGACCCTTCACCGCCAGTCGGGCCTCGATCGCGCGCTTTTCCTGTTCGGCGACGTCGCCGACCTCCAGGAAGCCGTCGACGAACATCCGCAGGCCCGCATGGGTGGGCATCCGCCCCGCGCTGGTGTGCGGCGCGTCCAGCAGACCCAGTTGGGCCAGATCCTGCATGGTGTTGCGGATCGAGGCCGGCGACAGGGCGACGCCGCCCTTGGAAATGGTGCGAGAGCCCACCGGCTCTCCGGTCTCCAGGTACGATTCGACGACCCGCCGGAAAATGTCGCGGGCGCGGGCGTCCAGTTCGGCTAGGCCTGGCGTGCGGACGATCGGCCCTGGAAAGAGCTGCGTCATGCCTCAGCGCTCCGATCAAGCGTGACTTCGAAGACCCGGTCGGCGAACAAAAGCGGTCGGCCCCTTTCAAGTGCGGCTGCCAATAGGATAAGCGGCCACCCACACACATTCAAATCTCCCAGCAGATCAGGAGTTTCCCATGCGTCCGTCCGAACGCGCCCCCGACCAGTTGCGCGCCGTCACGCTGGAAACCGGCGTCAATCGCTATGCGGAAGGCTCGTGCCTGATCTCGTTCGGCCACACCAAGGTGCTGGTCACCGCGACCGTCGAAGAGAACGTCCCTGGCTGGATGCGCAACAAGGGGGCGGGCTGGGTGACCGCCGAGTACGGCATGTTGCCGCGCGCCACGCACTCGCGTGGCCGCCGCGAAGCCGCCGCCGGCAAGCAGACGGGCCGCACCCAGGAGATCCAGCGTCTGATCGGCCGGTCCCTGCGCGCCGTCGTAGACCTGAAGGCGCTGGGCGAGCGCCAGATCACGCTCGACTGCGACGTCGTTCAGGCCGATGGCGGCACCCGCACCGCCGCGATCACTGGCGCCTGGGTCGCCCTGCGCCTGGCCACCAAGTACCTGCTGGACGAGGGCGTGCTGAAGACCGACCCGATCCTCGGACAGGTGGCGGCCGTCTCCTGCGGCGTGTTCAACGGCGTGCCGGTGCTTGACCTCGACTACGAGGAAGACAGCAACGCCGAGGCCGATAGCAATTTCGTCCTGACCGGCGAGGGTGACATCGTCGAGATCCAGGCCACGGGCGAGAAGCGCGGCTTCACCCGCGCCGAATTCGAAAGCCTCTATGGTCTGGCCGATAAGGGGATCAACGAACTGTTCGCCCTGCAACGCGCCGCGATCGGCAGTTAGGACCCAAAGGCTTGCCGAACGGGGGCGCCGGTCCCAGATTCCGACCTCAAGTCTAGGAGTCTCGCGTGCCCACCCCGTTCGATGGCCATGAAGTCGAAGCCCGCCTGCGTCCCTCGGCCGAGGCCTATCGGTTCGATCTGGATCAGGCGCTGGCCTCGATGGTCGCCCTGGAAGCCACGATCCCGGCCGACGCCTACACCGCGCCGCTGCTGGGGACCGAGCGGGTTGGCAACGGGGTGGTGATCAGCCCCAGCGGTCTTGTCGTGACCATGGCCTATCTGATCACCGAGGCCGAAGAGGTCGTGCTGACCCGCAACGACGGCCGACGGGTGTCCGCCCATGTGCTGGGGCTCGATGTCCGCTCGGGGCTTGGCCTGGTCCAGGCGCTAGAGCCTCTTGACCTTCCGGCGATCACCATCGGCAGCGCGCGAGACCTGGATGCAGGCTCGGCGATCATCGCCGCCGGGGCCGGTGGCCGCGCCCACGCGGTGGCGGGCCAGGTCCTGACCCGCATGCCGTTCGCCGGCTATTGGGAATACAAGCTGGACGACGCGATCATCACCGCGCCCGCCCACCCGCACTGGAGCGGCGCCGCCCTGATCGGCCCCAAGGGGGATCTCGTGGGGCTGGGTTCACTAGCCCTCGAAGGTCGTGACCAGAACAACGAAGCGCGCCCGCTGAACATGTTTGTGCCCGCCGAGTTGCTGCCGCCGATTTTGGATGATCTGGCGCGCGGGCGCAGTCCGCATCCGCCGCGTCCGTGGTTGGGCGTCTTTGCTCAGGAGATGGAGAACCACATCGTGATCGTCGGGGTCTCGCCCAAGGGACCCGCCGCGCGCGCCGAGTTGCGGGCCGGCGACCTGATCCTCGCGATCAACGGCCGGCCAGTGTCGGACCTGTCGGCGTTCTACGATGCGCTCTGGGGTCTTGGAGAGGCGGGCGTCACCGTGCCCTTGAAGATCCTGCGCGAAGGCGACGCCTTCGAGATGGAGGTGCGTTCCATGGATCGGGCCAGCCTGCTGAAAAGGCGGCGGCTGAACTAATCCTCGTGCGCGTCGGCCGGGCCGTACTCGAAGCTGAGGAGGTCACCTGGCTGGCATTCCAGTTCGCGACAGAGCGCGTCCAAGGTCGAGAAGCGCACGGCGCGGGCCTTGCCGGTCTTCAGGATTGACAGGTTGGCGATTGTCACGCCGACGCGGTCCGATAACTCGGTCAGCGACATCCGGCGCTCCAGAAGCACGCGGTCGAGGTTCACGCGGACGGGCATGCAGGATCGCTCCGGATCAGATCGTGAGTTCGGCTTCGCGCCGCAGGCGCGCGCCCTCGCGGAAGACCTCGGCCAGGACGAACACCACCAGCACCGAGAACCAAGCGGTCAGGGTGAAGCTGTCGTCGATGACCTTGGCTTTCGGGGCCAGCCAACGGGCCAGGCCCGAAAAGACGTAGCGACCCACTTCCAGACCCGCGAGCACCAGGCCGATCAGGCGCAGGCGCACGACGTTGTCGGGGTGAAAGGGGTCGCCGGCGGTGAGGGTGGCGAAGATTTTGCGCAGCCGCTCGACGATGACCATCCAGCCGCCCAGCAAGAGCGCCCAGGCGGCCAGGGCTCCGGCGAACAACGGCCCGTTACGGCTGACCGCCTCGACCGCGTCGCTGATCGGCAGCATCGACGCCAGCAGCTCAGGGTTGAAGCTGAACAGCAGCGCGATCAGCGTGAACAGCGATAGCAGGCTGACGAAGATCCACAGCCCGACATAGATCACGTCGAGGATGATCTTCAAAAAACTCGATACAGAGCCGGGCCCCAAGGCGCGCATGGCTGCTCCCCCGACAGCGACGCTAAGCAACATGCCCCGCGTCGCGGGGAGACGTCAAAACCAGATGTCTCGAACCTTCAGCCGCCTAGAGCGTCTGCACCACGAACGTCACGGCCGACACCGGCACAGCCACGATCAGCGCGGCGGTGATGGCGGTCATGACGAGCTTGTCGGCGATGCGGAACAGGCGGGCGGAGGACATCGGGTTTTCCAGTTTTCGATATGTGGCCAGGGCCGAGACGTTCGACCCCTCGCCACGGTCAACAAATAGGCCGGGCTTCCGGTTCCGCCAATGCTGTTTATCGAGAAACGATATTAAACTTTAGCAATGATCGCATCTGTGTCGGCGTCTCTCGCTAGCGGCGGGACGATCTTAGGATTTCCGAAGCCAGGGCCTGCAGGGGGGCGATGCGATCGACACATCCGAGGGCGATTGCTTCCTTGGGCATACCGAAGACGATCGAGGTGGCCTCATCCTGCGCGATCGTGGCGGCGCCGGCCTGTTTCATCTCGCTCATGCCGCGCGCGCCGTCGTCGCCCATGCCGGTCATGATCACGCCCACGGCGTTGGACCCGGCCGACCGCGCCGCCGAGCGGAACAGGACGTCGACCGAGGGCCTATGCCGGGTGACCAGCGGTCCGTCGCGAACCGAGACGAAGTAGCGCGCGCCGCTGCGCTCAAGCAGGGTGTGCTTGTTGCCGGGCGCGATCAACACCCGACCGCGCAGCACCGTATCGCCATCCTCGGCTTCCTTCACCGACACCGCGCAGAGGCTGTCGAGCCGCTTGGCGAACGAGGCGGTGAACTTTTCGGGCATGTGCTGGACGATGACGATCCCGGGGGAGTCGGCGGGCAGCGCTTCGAGCACTTCGCGCAAGGCCTCGGTGCCGCCGGTCGAGGCGCCGATGCAGACGACCGTCTCCGTGGTCCTGGCCATGGCGCGCGCATTCGGCGGCGGGAGCACCGCGTCGGCGGTCAGCTTCTTTTCGGGTTCGTGATAGACATGCTGCACCGGCACGGGCGCGCGGCGCGCCCCAGCCACGCGCGCGCTGGCGGCGGCCTTCACCGCGTCGCAGATGCGGATGCGCGACTCGACCAGATGTTCGGCCACGCCCATCCGGGGCTTGACGATCACGTCGACCGCGCCGGCCTCCAGCGCCTGCAGCAGCGTCTCCGAACCCGCCTCGACCAGCGACGAGCACATGACCACCGGCAAGGGGTGCTGGCTCATGATCTTGCGCAGGAAGGTGATGCCGTCCATGCGGGGCATCTCGACGTCCAGGGTGATGACGTCGGGGATTTCGTCGCGTATCCGGCGCGCGGCGACAAAGGGATCGGAGGCGACCCCGATCACCTCGATCTGCGGGTCGGACTCGAGCACGCTCGCCAGGGTCTGGCGGACCGTGGCGGAGTCATCAACGATCAGAACGCGGACTTTTCCCGACTGCGGCATGGGGCTAGCGCTTCTGGAAGACGGTGTTGGCGACCTGGCGAACCGGCAGGTCCAGCCCCACGATCGACTCCGAGTGCCCCAGGATCAGATAGCCGTTGGGACGCAGGTGATGGCAAAGGCGCGTCAGCACCTTTCCCTGTGTGGGCTTATCGAAATAGATCAGGATGTTGCGGCAGAAGACGACGTCGATGTCCTGCTGGACGGGGTAGGCGTCGTCCATCAGGTTCAGGCGCGCGAAGCCGATCTTGGATCGCAGGGCCGGCGCGATCCGCACTTCGTGGTGTGACGGATCTTTGGATTGGCGTACGTATCGCCGACGCATCGCCATCGGGACGGGGGCGATCATTCCGGCGGGGTATCGCCCGGCGATCGCCTGCCCCAGCACCTCGGTGCAGATATCCGTGGCCAGAATCGAATAGTCCAGCCCCCTGTTGGCTTCGCAGAACGCGTCCAGCACCATCGCCAGGGTGTAGGGCTCTGCGCCCGTCGAGCAGGCTGCGCTCCAGACCTTGATCTCCCGACGCCCCGCCGCGACGAGCTGCGGCAGGATGGTCTTCTCCAGAACCTCGAAGTGCACCGGTTCGCGGAAGAATTCGGTCTTGTTGGTGGTCACCGCGTCGATCAGGTGGATCGTTTCGGCCTCGAGGCCCCCCTCGTCGAAAATGAACCGGCAGTAGGCGTTGACGTCGTCGAGGCCATGGACCCGCATCCGCCGCCGCAGCCGGCCCTCAAGCATGGTGCGCTTGTTGGCCGGCATCTTGATGCCGCTATAGTCGTGCACGAACGCGGACAGGCGCGAGAAATTCTTGGCGCTGAGCGGTTCGCTGATCGACACCGAATTTAAGGCGGCGGCGGCTTGGGCCAAACTGATCCCCTGAAACTAAGAGCGCGTTCGGGCGGTTGAGCCGCGTACGCTTAGACCTAAGGCGCTCTAGGCGGCTTGAGCGACGAGAGCGACGTCCTGGCTGGTCAACAGTCGGGCCAGGTTGAACAGGACGACAAAGCCGCCATCGCGTCGAACGACGCCTTCGATGTAGTCCGAGCGCCACGGGACGCCGATGTCCGGGGCGGCCTCGATCTGGCCTTCCGAGACATCCGCGACCTCGATCACCCGGTCCGCGACGAGCCCCAGCGACAGGACCCGTCCGTCGACAGGCACGTCCACGACCAGAATTCGGGTCGTCAGCGAGGGCTCGATGCGCGGCAGGCCGAGCTTGAGACGCAGGTCCAGGGTGGGCACGCCGCGGCCGCGAACATCGGTCAGGCCGAGCATGTAGCCGGGACCTTCCGGGATGCCGAACGGCGGGGCGTAGTCGAGGATTTCCCGGACGTAGGCCACGGGGACGGCGAAGACCTCCGCCCCCAGGCCCAGCGTCACGTACTGGCGATCGCTGTTCTGGCTCAAGTGCCGTACTCCTTGAACACCGCGTCGTCCTCGTCCGGGCCGCCCTTGGTCAGGTCGAGGGCGAAGCCGGCCGCGCGGGCCTGCTGGGCCGCGACGCTACGGGTGGCGGGCTTGGCCGCCGCCGTCTTGCGCGCGGGCTGGG
>VYKS01000007.1_pt1 | contig 165801 bp, 148 predicted proteins | sample 5114511 | NCBI WGS metagenome assembly VYKS01 (sample SAMN12291795, study PRJNA351875) | freshwater metagenome | isolation source: freshwater lake | place: USA: Michigan, Gull Lake | collected 2011-07-05 | reverse complement strand
GCTGGCGAACGCGCTCGACGCGCTTGCCACCCGACTCACGCCGTACGTCGCGACGTTGGATAGCGCGGCGCGGGGCGACGATCGCCCCGGATGGGAGCGCGCGGCCGACAATGCGTTGGCCGCGCTGCGCCCTGCCGAGCTCCGGCTTGTGGAGACCATGCGCGACCGGATACAGGGCATCCAGGCCAGCACGGCTGGGCAGCGGCGGGGGGTACGGTGACCAGTCGGACAGCATTCGCCCTTTCCGCAGTGACGCTCCTCCTTGGGCTCTTCGCCTGCGGCGGCTCGGAGGCCAGTGATCCGCTCGTGCAGCGCGCGCCCGACGGGACCTTCGCCCGCATTCAGCGCGACATCCTCGAGCCGGGTTGCGCGTCGTGCCATGCGAGCGGCAGCGCCGCCGCCCGGCAGTCCGGGCTGGTGCTCTCGGCCGACTCGGCCTACGCTCAGCTGGCGGGCGTCGCGTCGGTGTGGCCGCAAGCTCGCACCGCCGGTCTGCCACGCGTGAAGCCGTTCCGGGCCGACAGTTCCCTGCTGTACCACAAGCTCGCGTGGACGCCGGGCCATCACAGCGCGAACTACGGCAACCTCATGCCGATGGGCACCGCGCAGGGCATCTCGCAGGGGCAGCTGGACTACGTGCGGCGCTGGATCGAGGCCGGCGCTCCGCGCAGCGGTCATGTGGTCGACACGGCGCTCCTGCTCGATCGGCGAACGCAGGTTGCCCAGTTCACGCCGTTGCCGCCGCCGGCCACGGGCCTCCAGCTGTCGGTGAATCAGTTCTCGGTCGCGCCGGACTTCGAACGAGAGTTCTTCAGCTATCGCCTGCTGCGGAACCCGGAGCCGCTCTACGTGACGCGCATCGAGTCACGCATGCGTCCCGGCAGCCACCACCTGCTCGTGCAGACTTTCGACGAGCAGGAGACGGCCCCGCCGTGTGACACCCGCCCGGTCCCTGACGCGCTGCGCGATATCCGGAATCCTGACGGCAGCATGAACCACGACGCCATGCGGCACATGGGGTGCCATCGCTTCTTTGCGCTGGCCCAAACGCCCGACGAGGCCTTCACGTTTCCGGCCGGCGTGGCCCTCCGCCTGCCGCCGCTGGCGGCGCTCGACGTGAACGTGCACTACGTGAACCGCACGCCAGTGGCCTTCCCGGGTGAGGCCATGGTGAACCTGCACACCACCGCGGCCGCCAACGTGCGTCACGTGGCCCGCACGCTCTCCCTCGGCAACAATACCATCGTGCTGCCGCCGGGGCAGCGGACCACGCTTACCCGGACGTTTCCGGTGACATCGCGCCTGACGGTGTTGGCGCTCACCTCGCACATGCACCAGCTGGGCGAGCGCTTCGAGATTCGTCTACGGCGTGCCAACGGTACCGTCAGCACCGTGTACACCAACACCGACTACGCACATCCCGTGCTCACCACGTACGAGAAGCCGCTGGTCCTCGAACCGGGCGACGCCCTGTTTTCGGTGATCACGTGGAACAACCCGACCGGTCGCACGGTGCGGAACGGCCTGACGAGCGCAGACGAGATGGGGATCATCTTCGGGTACGCGTACTGACCGGTCGACGGCGAGGCAATGAGCGACGCCGATCAGCATCCCGCCGTGCTTCCCGCGTCATGCTGCGGCCGTTCATGTGTTCCCATCGCCCCACTGCGTTGCCATTACCGCATGGTGCACTGGTGTCTCGTGACACCGCGTAATGGCATTTCCGACGCGAAACGATGACGACCGATGAAGATCGCGTAGTCAGTGACCCAACGGCGCCCACCCCATGGATCTTCTGGGGAAGGGGTCTTCGCCTTGATCGCGTTTGCTGTGCTGTCCGTCGGCGGGGTCGCGCTCGAAATGGCAGGCAACCGACAGGGGTCTGCCCGAGCTCGTCGGGATCGCATGAACGCGACCGTGCTCGAATCCGGTCTCAAGGAAGGCGAGCGCGGTCGTGCGACTGACGGCTCGCCGACACTCATGCGTGCCGGGATCTACGTCGAACGCATCCCCGAACTGAACATCAAGGACGCCGCGTGCACCGTCGACTTCTACGTCTGGTTCTCGTGGGAGGGCGACGATTGGCGCCTCCGGGAATCGTTCACCGTGGTCGACGGTGTCGTCCAACAACGGGAGAAGGTCGATGAGCTTCAAGAGGGGACCCGCCACTACGTGCGATACCGCGCCGTCGCCAGCATTTCCAAGTTCTTCGATGTGCGGCGTTTCCCGCTCGACGATCATCGGCTCACCCTCAACATCGAGTGCCCGTCGTTTCGCCGAACAGTGCTGCAGTGCGTGCCGGATACGACGAGTGCCGTGAGTTCGCGCGTTCATGTTGCGTCGTATCACATTGGCCCCACGGCGACCATCGGAAATCCCCATCGCTATGCGTCGGCGATGGGGGATTCCAGACGCGCGCAAGCAAGGCCGGCCGTGTACTCCCAGTTGCGGCTTGGCATTCCCCTCGAGCGGAACTGGTAGGCGTTCTTCATCAACCTCTTTCAGGGGACACCGGCGTCATGACCCTGGCCGACGCCCCCAATAGTATCGCGATGGCGCTGATATTCATGTCGCTGGTTCAGGCCACCATCTCACGCTATTCTTTCGAAACGCTTTGGCGTCCACCGCTCTCCCGGCGCTTTGACCGGGTGAGTGGTCTGGCCTTGGTGGGTGGTGCACTGATCCTGTACGTACCCATACCGTGGGCAGCGGTCGGGTGACCGTGGTGTCAGCCACGACATGCTGGGGACTGCACGCCGGCGACTATTCGATACACGCGCTCACCGCCGCCTCTCCCAGGTCGCAGATTGCGGCCATGACGCTCCCGCAGCAACCTTAGGAGCTAGCGGGGCAACCCATCCCGGTTCGAGTCCGGGCGTTCGCCTGTGAGAGGGGAAATGGTCAAAACACCGAGCGTCTGCGCGCCGCTTCAGATGATCGATTCGCGAACGCCGCCGCTTCCATCGAGGAGCCGTTGACCGAACCTTTTGACGACGCCGAGCGTGTAGCGAAGGCGGCGCGGGGCTTCCCGTGCGCCCAGTGTGGGGCGTCGCTCACCTTCGAGCCCGGCATCAGCCGGCTAGTCTGTTCCGCCTGTCGTGCGGTGAACGAACCGCCCGCCGTTACCGACGCCGAGCGCGCCGGCGCGTTGCAAGAGCTCGACTATCTTGCGCAGCTGCGACAGCAGGCGAGCGCTGACCCGGAGCTCGGCCGTCAGCTCGTGGAGTGTCCGCAGTGCGGCGCGCGCACGGAACTCGGTGACCATGTCGTCGCCGACCGCTGCGCATTTTGCGCAACCTCGCTCGTATCCGTGGCGGCGCACGAGGGGCGACAGATCCGGCCTCGTGGCGTGGTGCCGTTTGCCGTGGAGCAGTCGCGCGCCCAGGAGACGTTCCGGCAGTGGATTGCTGGGCGCTGGTTTGCCCCGAATGCCCTCAAACGCACGGTGACGAACCTCGAGCGCGTGCGTGGCGTATACTTGCCGTGCTGGACATTCGACGCCCGGACCACGAGTCACTACGTCGGGCAGCGCGGCGTTGACCGGCAGGTGCAAGACACCAGCACCGACTCGACGGGCAAAACCGTGGTCGTGACGCGGACGGTCACGGACTGGTACCCGGCCTCCGGTGTCGTCACCCTGACATTCGACGACACGCTGGTGCTGGCTTCGCACAGCCTGCCCGACAAACTCGAGAGCGTGCTCGCCGACTGGGATATCGCCGCGCTCGTACCGTTCGCCAGCGATTACCTGGCCGGCTTCACGACTGAAGCGTACCAGGTCGGCCTCGAGCCCGCATTCGAGGAGGCCAAGGCGCAGTTCGGCGCGGGCATTATCGCGGCGGTTCATCAGGACATCGGCGGCAATCACCAGCGGGTGCACGACGTGAGCACGCGCTACGATGACGTCACGTTCAAGCACATCCTTTTGCCGGCGTGGATCTGCTCCTACCGCTTCGGCGACAAGTCATGGTGCGTCGTCGTCAATGGACAGACCGGCGCCGTGCGCGGCGATCGCCCATGGTCGGTCGTCAAGCTCACGCTTGCCGCGCTGGTGGTATTGGCCATTGTCGCGGTACTGGTGGTGCTCAATCAGCGGCAATAGCCGGACGCGATGGTCGCGGTCACCGACGACCGTAACCGGAATGTACGATCGCCGTCACTGACCCGCACGACTCTCCCGTGTTGAGTGGCCATGGCGGCCGACGTGCGTATGGCGCGGCCACGCTTTCTCCACGGCCGCGCCAGCGAGACTGGCGACCGCGCGTACGCCCGTGCATACTCGCTGCTCAACGCGTCGTCAGCGTTCTCCTCTGCACGAGCATTCCGGACCATGCAGGTTCGCCCGTTCTTCCCTGCTTCCACACGGTTATCGCTGGGTCTGCTGCTCCTGCTTCCGTCAGTGGTACAGGGGCAACGCGCGACCATGGCAACCGAACCGCCGTACGACGTCCTCATAACACGCGGGCGCGTCATCGACGGCACCGGCACGCCGGCCAGGCGGGCAGACGTGGCATTCAAGAGTGGTCGGATTGTCCGCGTGGCCGCACGCATTGCCGGTGCGGCGCGCGATACCATCAATGCCACCGGGTTGATCATCGCCCCCGGCTTCATCGACCCGCACGCCCACATCAGCGCCATCGCGGAGCAGCCGGACGCACAGAACTTTCTCAGACAGGGGATCACCACGATCTTCAACTCGCTGCACAGTCTCGATCAGCCCTATCCGCTGGGCGCGTTTCTCGACACGCTGCGCATCGCCCCCAACACGCTCTGGACCGCGGGACACACGTGGGCGCGCAAGCGGGTCCTGGGGACGCAGAACCGCGCCGCCACTGCCGCAGAACTCGACAGCATGCGTACGCTGGTCTCGCGGGCCATGGACGACGGCGCCTTTGGCCTGGGCACGGGGCTCGAGTACATCCCTGCCGTGTACGCACCGCCTGAGGAAATTGTCTCGCTCGCACTGGCCGCCAAGCGCCTCGGCTCGTTGTACGTCACGCACCTGCGCGATGAAGGGGTCGCGCTCGAACTCGCGCTGGCCGAGGCCATCGATGTGGGGAGGCGCTCGCAGCAGCCCGTGCATGTGAGCCACCTCAAGAGCACCGGCAAGGCCAACTGGGGCAAAAGCACCGCCGTGCTGGCCGGATTCGATGCGCTCAATGCCCGCGGTGCGCGCATTTCGTTCGACGTGTACCCGTACAACGCCTACAGTACCTACTCCGATGTGCTCTTCCCCGGATGGGTCTTGGCAGACGGGCAGGATTCCGTGAGTGCCCGACTGCGCAACCCGGCGTTGCTCGCGCGTGTGCACCGGGAGATGCGCGACATCTTCGAAGCGCAAACCGGTGGCACCGCCAGCAGTGTGCGCTTTCGCACCATGCCTACGGCGCCGGAGTTTGCGGGCAAGACGTTGGCGGAATACCTCACCGCGCGCGGCCAACCGTCGTCGCTGGACGCAGCCATCGACGCCCTGATCGCCCTGCAACGGGACGGCGGCTTTACCGCCATTGTGGAGGCGATGAACGAGCGCGACATCGAAGCGTTTCTCACACACTCGGCTGCCATGGTCTCAACCGATGGTGACCTGGTGACGCCCGGGAAAGGGTTTCCGCATCCGCGCAGCTACGGCGCCTTTCCGCGCGTGGTGTCGTACTACGTGAGACAACGGAAACTCATGAGCCTCGAAGCCGCCATTGCCAAGATGACGTCGGTACCAGCACGCACGCTGGGGCTCCGCGACCGCGGGGTCGTCCAACAAGGAAAGTCCGCCGACCTCGTGCTCTTCGATCCCGCGACGTTCGCCGACAAAGCCACGTACACCGATCCGCATCATTACGCCGAGGGCGTGGTACATCTGTTCATCAACGGCCAAGCGGTCATTCGCGATGCCAAAATGACCGGTGCCCGTCCCGGCCAAGCGCTGAGACGGGCACCCTAGCCTGCCAGACCGCACGCGCCGTTCAAGGCATGCGCGTCATCAGCAAATTCGTCATGCGGCCGCCGGGCCCGATGCTCACGTTCACGCGCACGTCGCCAGTGGCGAAGCGCGCGCGATACACGAAGGTGCGATCGTCGCCTTCGACGCCGGTGGCGAGCACCTCAAGAGAAGTGAGTGCCCCAAATGGCTGGAGAAGCCGAGCGTAGGCGGCGCTCATGCGCGGCACCAGTGTCGTGCGCACGAACTCGAAATCGGCCAGCGCCAACTCGCCGCGCGCGATCTTTGCCAGCACGGTCTTGAGATACGTGGTCACCTCAGGAGCGCGATCCGGAAGCGGCACCGTGGGCAAGGGCGCAGTGATGAGCGCTGAATCGACGGCCCCGGCTATTCGCGCGGTAATGACCGGCGGCAGGTTGGCACTCGAATTGGTCAGCACGACCACCGCGACATCGCTGGGCTCGTAGCGCGAGAGCTGCGTACGGAAGCCTTGCCACGATCCGCCATGCTGCAGCACACGCTGACCGTTGAGCTGTTCGAGGAACCATCCATAGCCATAGCCCTGCGGGTTACCACTGGTGAGTCGCACGGGCGACAGTATCTGCTCCCAGCTGCGCTTGCTCAGCACGCGCCGGTCGCGCACCACGGCGTTCCACGCAACCATGTCGCGCAGACTCACCAGCAACGATCCATCGGCAGTCGTATTCAGTGTTGGCGACACCCACTCCTGATGCAGATACCCGCCGTCCTGTACACGATAGCCGGACGCCCGCTGGGCGACGATCTCCGCTTCGGTGATGATGCGAATGGTCGGCATCCCCGCCGGTGTGAAAATGCGCGTACGCAGGTACTCCCAGTACGGACGCCCAGTCACCTTGCTCATGATCACGCCGAGCAGCACGTAGGCCGTATTGGAGTAATTCCAGCGACTCCCCGGTGGAAACTCCGGCGTGAGCGCATACGCCATGTTCGCCAGCTGCGCTTCGGTGAAGTCGCGCCGGTAATCCATCGTGGCGCTGGTGTAATCGGGAATGCCGCTCGTGTGCGACAGCAGATGGCGGATCTTGATGCCTTGCCAGGCCCCGGGTGCCTCGGGCAGATACGTACGAATGGAGGAGTCGAGCGCGACGCGGTTTTCCTCAACGAGCGCCATGATGCCGGCGGCGGTGAACATCTTGCCCATGGAACCCGAGAGGAACATCGTCTCGTTGGTGACGGGCCGTTGCTGCTCCATGTTGGCCAGCCCGTAGCCCTTGCTCATGAGCACGCGGTCGCCACGTACGATTGCCACCGCCATTCCGGGAATACGCTGCCGCTCCATTTCGTCGCGCGCAATTTCATCGATTGCCGCTTCGTTGAACGCGAGACCACCATGCGGCACCTCGTCGCTGCGCCACCAGGGCGACGGAAGCGCGGCGACCGTGGGCGCGACCTGATCGAGTGTTTCGGCGTCGTAGAGCGCGCCACCCTTCATCACCCATCGCACCGCACTGCTGTTGCGAATATCACTCAGCGGATCACGGTCCAGCACCACCAGATCGGCGAGCTTGCCCGGCTCGAGACTCCCGATATCCGCATCGAGCCCAATCGCCTCGGCGCTGTTTAACGTGGCCGCGCGCAGCACCTCGAGCGGACGCATCCCGCCCTGCGCCAACAGGCGCATTTCCCAATGCACCTGCAGCCCCTGCATCTCGCCGTGCCCCCCGAGCGCCACCTTGCCGCCGGCGCGAAGAATCGCCGTCGCGCCCGCCGACGTCTCCTTGTCGTTGTAGTCTTCGTCGGGGAAGGCCAACAGGCGCGTAGCCGTGCGCGCATAGAGTTCGCTGCGCGGGAAGAAGCGCGACAGCTTGGGATCGTCGAAGGGCCGCTCCTGCGCCAGCAACCGATATACGGGGAGCGCACCGCCGAACGACACGAGCAGCGTTGGCGTGTAGTGAATGCCGCTACGCGCCATGAGCTGCACAACATCGTCGTGCAACGGCGCATTGGGGAAGGCATGCTCGTTGCCGAAGAACCCATCGAGCGCATGCGTGAGGTCCATCTTGGTGTCGGCGCCTCCCTCAGTGGTGGGCAACAGGCCAAGCTCGCGGCTCGCCTGCACTACCCACTGCCGCTGCTGACGATTCCCCACCATGTAGCTCTTGATCAGGTGCGTGCCGTACTCGTCACGATACCGCTTGAGCGTCAACCGCACGTCGTCGAGCGACTTGAAATCGGTCTCTGCAAACACGCCCGGGCCGGTACTGAACACACGCGGGCTGGCGAGCCCCGCCACTTCCACCAGATCAGCGTAGGCAAAGATCTCCGCGCTCGTTTGCGGATCGCGCACGGTGGTCACACCATACGCGAGATTGGCGTACATGGACGGCGTCTCGGGCTCCAACAGCTCGCGGCGGTATTGCCAGTGCGCGTGAATGTCCACGATGCCCGGCATGATCGTCTTGCCGCTCACATCTACGATGCGCGCCGTGGACGGGAACGTCACCGCGCCTCGTGCACCGACCGCGGCAATACGGCTATCCGTTACGACGACGTCGGCGTTCTCGATGACCTCGTCGCCCTTCATGGTGATGACCTTGGCGCCGCGCAGCACCGTGGTGCCACGCGATACCACTCGCGGTGCGGTCACTGCCAGCGATTGCGACACGGCGGCGCTGCCCGCTGCCACGTCACGCTGGTGCAGCGTGGCACCCGTCACCCACGCCACCGTCTGCCCGCGCGGCGCCCAGACCAGCGAGGTCACCGTCGGCCCGGAGATATCGGGGACGCCCCCCAGTGCGAGCAGCTGCGGTTCGACGGCTTTGCCCGGCACACTGTCGCGGGCCACCAAGGGCAAGGTCCACACGCGATCACCCGCGAGCACCGCCACATGGCGGCCATCGGGACTCACCCGAAGCTCCGTCCCTACGGGCGAGCCGGCCGGCCCCGACAATCCCGTTACTCGCGCATGCACTCGCCGATCAAGCCCGGCCGTAGTCGTCGACACCAGTCCGGCAGGTGCGCTGAACCAGAGGCGACTCGTGTCGCTGGTGAAGTGCGGGTGACGCATTCCTGAGGCACGCGCGATGGTGCGCGTGGCGCCGCCCTGCGCGCTCACCCGCATGATTATCGCATCGCTGGGCAGCGAAACAGGCTGCGCCCGGGCCGTGCTTGCCGGCGCTCGCACGGCGAACAGCGCGTTGCCATCGGGAGTCCAGACGGGATCGATCCAGTACGCGCTGTCGGTGGTGAGTCGCACCGGCACGCCGCCGGCGGCGCGCACCTTGTACAACGCACCGCCTGCCGGCCCCCACGTCGTGTAGGCGAGCCACTGCCCGTCTGGCGACCATGTGGGCATGAACGCCCGCACAGCACCGGTCGAAAGCGCACGTGGCACCCCACCACGCGCCGCCCGCACGAACAGCCGGCCGAACATGGAGAACGCCACGCGCCCATCGGCGGCGATGGCGGGCTGCTGCACAAAGCGGCCGCGCACCGAATCGTCGGTGATGCGCCGCCGAGCACGCAGCGCTTCAGGGAGCTCGGCCGTCACGTTGGCGCGAAACGGGATGATCACATCGACACCCGTCGCCACGTCGATGCGGTGCAGATGTCCGTCGTACGCAACCACGACCGCGCGATCGTCCGGCGTAAAGGCGTAGCCCGGCATGACATCGCGTGTGGCGCGCGACTCGAGCTCATTGCGCTCGAGCGGCCACGCCAACCAGCGCTCGGATTCGGTCGTCAGATCGCGTACGCGGAGCCCCGTACGCCCACGGCTCTGCGCCATGTAGGCAAGCGTACGGCCGTCATGCGAGAGCACCGGCGCCATCGCCAGTGGCTCCTGCAGCACCACGGGCTCGTCGGTGCCGGTCGCCAGATCACGACGCATGACCATGCTCGACGCGCCGAGTCGGCTGCCGTACGGACGCGGCGTGACCGCCGTGTAGTAGAGTGACGTGCCATCGCGGGTGGCATGGGCGGAGTATGGTCCCGGTCCCGGCGACGACACGAGGGGGGCTGCCGCTCCGCTCGCGTTGGCCACGACGGTGCTTCCCTGCCCCGACTGCACGTCGAAGCGCCAGAGATCGGCCGTGCGTCCTTGAAGCACGGTGGCATACAGGAACCGTCCGTCGGCCGACCACGTGGGCGACACCATGAGCGCCCGCCGCAACCCGCTCACGGCCCGTGCACGGCTTCCGTCGGCGGCAGCGACCCAGACATTGTCGCTACCACTCGCATCACTGATGAACGCAATCTGCGTTCCGTCGGGCGAGTAGCGCGGCTGCGACTGAAACGCGGGCCCCTGCTGAATGGCGCGCGCGTTACCGCCCGCGATGGGCAGGGCATACACGTCACCGAGCAATTCGAAGACGAGTTGCGTGCCGTCCGGCGCTACATCGAGCGACATCCACGTGCCTTCCGTGGTGGTAAAGGACACGGTGCGTTGGGCGCGCAGCGGCGACGACAGCAGCACGCTGCCCAGCATCGCCACCACACCCAGCATCTGCCGGCGAGGTGCCCGCCGAGTGCGATCCACAGTGGACATCATGATGAACGAGCACTCCCGGGAAAACGTGCGAGGCGAAACAGTGAGCTATCGTGAGACGTACGGTCCTGTTCGACCAAGTCTGCGCGGATCTCGTCATTCACCGTCGAGAACGTGACGCCATGGCCCGAGCAGGGAGAGACGAGCAAGACCTGCGGCGCCAACGGCGCATGATCTTTGCCGACCTGCTCGTCGGGGCTCTTGCTGAACAGACAGTGGTGGATCAAGGCGCTCGAGGGGCAGATCGCGCTCCACGCTGCGGCGCATCGCGCCCTCGAACACCGCGCTCCCCGCCCACCCGACCTCCAGGCCGCCGGTCGCATGCCACAGCGGTTCGTCGAGCCCCGCGTAAAGCGCGCATCAGCGGGCAACGGCCCGGCGCAGGAGGGGCACGCAGGACGGGTGCTCGACGCAGGCCACCCGGAGTCTCCAGGCGGCCATGTGGGACGAGGCAGCGCTCCCCATCCCTCCCCCGCCAACCGCGATGCCATTGTGCGCAAGGGACATGACCGGCAGGCTGGGCGTTTGGGAGGGCGCGATCGGGAGACTGCCATCCCGGCTCGGCAGAGTCGTCTACGAGGGTCCAGCCCGAAATTACGACCCAAGACCGAAAAAAACAGCGAGAAGAGGGGATTTCCCTTCTTGCCGAGGCGCGGTCCGGAATACAAGCTAGCGAGTGCCAGCCTATCCCTCCCCAGGAGCACCGTATCATGGCAGCGACCAATGTCTCCGACCCGAACTACTACCACCGGGTTGTTGATTGCCAGTGGGCCTGTCCGGCTCACACCAACGTGCCCGGCTACATTCGCCTGATCGCGCAGGGCAAGTACACCGAGAGCTACCTCCTCAACCGCGAGTCGAATGTCTTTCCGGGCATTCTCGGGCGCGTGTGCGACCGCCCGTGCGAGCCGGCCTGCCGGCGAGGCCGCGTCGAGGAAAAGCCCGTGGCCATCTGTCGCCTCAAGCGCGTGGCGGCCGACCACCGCGACGAGATCTCGTCGTTTCTCCCCAAGGCGCCCGCCGTCAAGAACGGCAAGCGCGTGGCGCTCATCGGTGCCGGTCCCGCCTCACTGACGGTCGCCAACGACCTGCTGCCGCACGGGTACGACGTCACGATCTACGAAAAGAATGCGCAGCCCGGTGGGCTGATGCGCATCAACATCCCGTCGTTTCGTCTCCCCGCACAGGTGCTCGACGAAGAGTGCGGCTACGTGATCGACATGGGTGCCCACATGCGCTACGGCACGTCCGTCACGTCGCTGAAGGCGTTGCTCGACGAAGGCTACGATGCGGTGTTCGTTGGCAGCGGCGCCCCCAAGGGCAAAGAACTCGATATCCCCGGCCGATGGGATGCACCAGACCAGGTGTTCATCGGTATCGACTTCCTCGCCAACGTGCACTTCAAGCACATCGAGCAGGTCGGGCCCCGCGTCATCATCATCGGAGTGGGCAACACCGCCATGGACTGCTGCCGCACGTCCAAGCGCTTGGGCGCCACCGACGTCAAGGTCATTGCGCGCCGCGGTCGGAAGTTCTTCAAGGCCTCGCCGTGGGAGCTCGAAGACGCCGAAGAAGAACAGGTGGAGATCATCGAGAACCATGCCCCCAAGCGCATGGTCGTCGAGAACGGGAAACTGGTGGGCATGGAATTCGAAGTCCTGCAATGGACCGAAGACGCCAACGGCAAGCAGTCGAGCACGGTGCTGAGCACCGTGATCATCCCGTGCGATCAGGTCATTCTCGCCATCGGGCAGGACAACGCGTTCGAATTCGTGGAGCGCGACATCGGTGTGGAGTTCGACGCCAAGGGCATGCCGGTGGTGAACAAGCAGACGCACCAGAGCACCCATCCCAAAGTGTTTTTTGGTGGTGACGCCGCGTGGGGTCCGGAGAACATCATCTGGGCGGTGGCACACGGACACGCCGCCGCCATCTCCATCGACCTCGCCTGTCATGAGCGCGATACTGTTTCCGACCGTCCGCCATATGGCATGACGCTCGTGAGCGCGAAGATGGGCATGCACTCGTGGGCGTACGACAACGACTACGAAAGCAGCAAGCGCGCCAAGATGCAGCACGAGGAGCTCACGAAGCGCTTCACGGACCTCGAGACCGAAGTGGAGCTCGGCTTCACGGCCGACCAGGTCGCTACGGAAGTGGGCCGTTGCCTCAACTGCGACATCCAGACGCACTTCACCGCGTCGACCTGCATCGAGTGCGATGCGTGCGTGGACATCTGCCCCACCAACTGTCTCACCATCACCACCAACGGCACCCCCATCGACGAACTGCGCACCCGCCTGTCGGCGCCGGCGCTCAACCTGTCGCAGGACGTGTATGTCTCAGAGGCGCTGCCGCAGACCAAGCGCATCATGGTGAAAGACGAAGACGTGTGCCTCCACTGCGGCCTTTGCGCCGAACGATGCCCCACGGCGGCGTGGGACATGCGACTTTTCGACCTCAAGAAGCCAATGGCGGGGATGTTCGCCGGGATGGCCAGCGTATGAGCGGCATCAACGATTTTGCGTTCAAGATCGGCACCGTCAACGGCACAGGCTCTGCCAGTGCCAACGGCCTGCTCATGCAGGCGATTTTCCGCATGGGGATCCCGGTCACCGGCAAGAATATCTTCCCGTCCAACATTCAGGGGCTGCCCACCTGGTACGAAATCCGGGTGAGCAAGGACGGCTATACCGCACGTCCGAGCGACGTCGATCTCGTGGTCGCGCTCAACCCTGCGACCTACGCCAAGGATGTCGCCACCGTACGCCCCGGCGGATTCTTGGTGTACGACTCGTCGTGGCCGCTCGAACCGGATCTCGTGCGCGCCGGCATCACGATTCTGGGCATTCCCTTCGGTAAGCTGTGCGTTGACAACTTCCAGGGGGACCGCGACCGGACGTTGTTGCGCAACATCGTCTACGCCGGCGCGCTCGCAGCGCTGCTCAGCATCGACATGGATGTCGTCGGTGCGATGCTGGCCGAGAAGTACGGCAAGAAGCCCAAGCTGCTCGACTCCAACCACAAGGCCATCAAGCTCGGCTACGACTACGCGCACGCGCACTTTGCCTGTCCGCTGCCGTTCCACCTCGAGAAGATGGACGCGACCAGCGACTCCATTCTCATTGACGGCAACACGGCCTGTGCATTGGGCGCCGTTTACGCGGGAGCAACGGTGGGCGCCTGGTATCCCATCACGCCGGCAACGGCGCTCATGGAGCAGTTCAAGGCGTTCTGCGAGAAGTTCCGCGTCGACAAGGAAACAGGCATCCACAACTACGCGATTCTGCAAGCCGAAGACGAACTGGCCGCGGCCGGTATCGTGATTGGCGCTGGCTGGGCCGGAGCGCGGGCCTTCACGAACACGTCGGGACCCGGCATCTCACTCATGCAGGAATTCATCGGGCTGGCGTACTATACCGACATCCCCGCGGTCTTCTTCGACGTGCAGCGCTGTGGTCCCGCTACCGGCATGCCCACACGCACGCAACAGGCGGACCTGCTCTCGCTCGCGTATGCCTCGCACGGCGACACCAAGCACATCGTGCTCTTCCCCGCCAACCCCGGTGAAGCGTTCGAAATGGCGGTGCAGAGTTTCGACTTGGCCGAGCGCTATCAGACGCCGGTGTTCGTGGCCACCGATCTCGACATCGGCATGAACGACTGGATGGTCAAGCGCTTCCAGTGGGACGACCGCTATCGCCCGGATCGCGGCAAGGTGCTCGATGCCGCCGCACTGGACAAGCTGCCCAAGTTCTCGCGGTACCTTGATGTGGACGGAGACGGTATTGCCGCCCGCACGCTCCCGGGCGTCGGCGGCAAGGGCGCGTATTTCGTGCGTGGCTCTGGGCACGACAAACACGCGGCGTACACCGAAGACTCCGATGCCTATCAGGAGCTCGTCGACCGGCTCAAGCGGAAGTTCGAGCATGCGGCGACGGCCGTGCCGCGTCCGGCGTACACGCTGCAGGCCGGCGCCGAAATCGGCCTCGTCACCATTGGCGGCTGCGATGCTGCCGTGCGGGAAGCGGCCGATACGCTGCGCGCCTGCGGTATCACGGTGGATATCATGCGTGTGCGCGGCTTCCCCTTCGCGGCCGACGTGAAGGAGTTCATTGATCGACACGACAAGAACTTCGTCATCGAACAGAACCGCGACGCGCAACTACGATCGCTCCTCGCGATCGAACTTGGTATCCCGCGTGATGCCATGATTGCGGTCCTCGACTATGGCGGCATGCCGCTGACCGCCAAGGTCGTGGTGGATGCCGTCGCCTCCCACGTTCCCAGCCACGCGAAGGTGCCCGCATGACGTCCATTGCCAAGCCGCCAGTCCGGCATCCGAGCTCGCGCACCAATGGTCTTGGCCTCACCATTCGCGACTACGAAGGCGCGATGTCCACGCTGTGCGCCGGTTGCGGGCACGACTCCGTGACCGCAGCCATCGTGCAAGCGGGGTGGGAACTCGATCTCGAACCGCACCGCGTGGGCAAGATGAGCGGCATCGGCTGCTCGTCCAAGACGACGGCGTATTTCATGAAACAGTCGCACGGATTCAATTCCGTGCACGGCCGCATGCCGTCGGTGACCTCCGGCGCCGCCGCCGCAAACCGTGCCCTCACCTACATTGGGGTCTCCGGCGACGGCGACTCCCTCTCCATCGGCCTCGGGCAGCTGTCACACGCCATCCGGCGCAATGTGAACATGCTTTACATGCTGGAAAACAACGGCGTGTATGGGCTCACCAAGGGTCAGTTCTCCGCCTCGGCCGACGTTGGCTCGATGTCCAAAAAGGGGGAGGCCAATGAGCAGTCCCCCATCGATCCGGTACTGCTCGCCCTTACGCTGGGCGCTACCTTCGTGGCGCGCTCCTTTTCCGGCGACAAGCAGCAGCTGGTGCCCATCATCAAGGCGGGGCTGTCACACAAGGGCTTTGCCATCATCGACGTCATCTCGCCGTGCGTGAGCTTCAATGATCACGAAGGCTCGACCAAGAGCTACGCCTTCACACGTGAGCACGAGGTGGAGGCGGTCCACGCCGACTTCGTCCCGCTGCAACGCGAAATCACCGTTGCCGACACACTGGAAGAAGTGCGCACGGTCGTCATGCACGACGGCGCATCGGTTCGGCTTCGCTCCACCGCTGGCGATTACGACCCCACCAACCGCGAGTCGGCATACGCGCACGTTCGCGCCTGTCAGGCCCGAGGCGAAATCGCCACCGGCTTGCTTTTCGTGGACGAGAACGGGAAGGAGATGCACGACTATCTGCGCACCCCCTCGACGCCACTCGTCGATGTGCCGTTTGACGCGCTGTGCCCCGGCTCAGCCGCGCTGGACTCCCTGATGAAGCGCTTCCGCTGACGGCGACGCGTCGAGCGCCGATCCCCGTCGTGTCAGTCTACGAACGACGGGTATGCGGGCTGGTACATGGCGGCAGCGACCGCCGCGTCGAGAGGGCCGGGATGCGGCGCTCGCGCGAGACCGCGGCGATACGCGATCTCCGCCACTTCCGTGGCGATGGCCCTCGAGACATCGCGAATACGGGAGAGGCTGGGAAAGATGCGCCCCATGGCCAGATCATCTTCGCTCACCATGTTCGCGAGCGTACGCGCCGCGGCAGCGAACATCTCGTCCGTCACGCGTGACGCATCGGCGACGATGACGCCCAAGCCGACGCCCGGAAAAATGTAGGCGTTGTTCCCCTGCCCCGGCACGTGAGTGCGCCCCTTGTGCGTCACCGGCGCGAACGGGCTACCGCTGGCAAAGATCGCCCGACCATCGGTGCTCGCGTACGCCTCGCGTGCAGTACACTCGGCCTTCGACGTCGGGTTGGACAGCGCCATCACGATGGGCCGCGCATGCTGCCGTGCCATCGCCGCGAGCACCGGCGCCGTAAAGGTGCCCGGCATGCCCGACACACCAATGATGGCGTGCGGCTTGAGCGCCTCCACGGCAGCGAGCAACGACGTCGTGGCCGGATGGTCGTGCGCATAGGGCTGCTTGTGCGTGGCCAGATCGGTGCGCGTCTTCACCACCAGCCCCTTGGAGTCGACGAACCAGCACCGCTGACGCGCCTCCTCGAGACTGACGCCTTCCTCCAGGAGTGCCGAGACGACCAGGTCGCCGATGCCGATACCAGCCTCGCCGGCGCCGAGGAACAGCAGACGCATGTCCTTGAAGGCCGTTCCGGACATGCGAGAAGCCGAATACAGCCCGGCCAGCGTGACGGACGCCGTGCCCTGAATGTCGTCGTTGAAGGTGCTGATCCGGTTACGCCACTTGTCGAGCAACGTGAACGCGTTGTGGTTCCCGAAGTCCTCGAACTGGAGACAGACGTGGGGGAACCGTTCTTGGACGGCCTCGACGAACTCATCGAGCAACGCGTCGTACGCGGCACCACGGAGTCGCGGTTGACGCAATCCCATGTACGCCGGACTTTCACGCAGATGCGCATTGTCGGTGCCGACATCGATGGTAATGGGGAGACACTGCATGGGATGGAGACCGGCGCACGCCGTGTACAGCGTGAGCTTGCCAATGGGAATCCCCATGCCGTTGGCCCCGAGATCACCGAGCCCCAGAATGCGCTCACCATCGGTCACGACAATCATGCGTACATCGTTGTGAGGCCAGTTGGCCAGCACGTCACGCACCCGTCCCGCATCATCGGAGGTGACATACAGGCCACGACTGCGGCGAAAGATTCGCCCGAACTCCTGGCACGCCTGTCCCACGGTCGGCGTGTACAGAATGGGCATCATCTCCTCGAGATGATCCGTTACCAGCCGGTAGAACAACGTCACATTGCGATCGTGCAAGCCGACGAGATAGGCGTACTGATCGATGGGCGTGGGGCGCGACCGTACCCCCGGCAGGATGCGCTCGAGCTGCTCCTCCTGCGTCATGACGCGCGGCGGCAACAAGCCGCGCAGCCCCAACGCGGTGCGCTCGGCTTCAGTAAACGCCGTGCCCTTGTTCAACTCGGGATCGTTGAGCAGCGCTGCGCCGCGTTTCGCCGTCGAAAAATCAGTCACGAAAGACCCTGAACGAAGTGATGGGAACCGCCCCCTCCAGCGAGCGAGGGGCGCAGGTCACATGCGTGAAAGAATCCAGCCTGGCACGATGGTAAATGCTGCGGTGGCGGCAAGGCAAAGGAATCCGCCCACGCGCGCCAATGCGGCGCCGCGTGACGGGCTCGCCACGGCCACTGAGCGGTTGGTCATGAACATCCGCTGGATAACGCGGAGGTAGAAATACAAACCGAGGAAACTCCCCACGAGCCCGAGCACCGCGTAGGTGCTGAACCCCGCGGCAACGACGGTCTTGAAAATGAGGAACTTGGCGGTGAAGCCGGGAAATGGCGGAAGTCCCGCCAAGCTCAGCATCGCCACGGCGATCAGCGTCGCCGCCAGCGGATCGCGATGAAAGAGGCCGTCCAGCGTGTCCATGCGGTCGCGTACCGTATCGTCGTCGAGCGACGGCAGCGCGGCAAAGGCCAGCAGGTTGGCGGCCGAGTACACCACGATGTAGAACGTGACCGCTTCCATTCGCCCGTCGGCATTACCGAGGAACGCGTAGAACAGGTACCCGGCATGCGCGATGGACGAGTACGCAATCATGCGACGCAAACTGGCCTGCCGGATGGCCGCGATGTTGCCCCACACGATGGAAACCAGCGGCAGCACCGCGAGCAGATCGACCATCGTGCCACTCACATTGACCCCTGCAAAGAGCCGGAGCGCGACCATGAGCACCGCCGCCTTGGAGAGCGTCGCCATGTACGCCGTGACCGGGACGCTGGCGCCTTCGTAGGTGTCCGGTGCCCACGCATGAAACGGCACGACGGCGGCCTTGAGGAAGAGCGCCAGCAGCACCAGCACGACCGCCGTGCGCGACAACAGGTCCGACGCGGCCACTGCCGGCGCGAATGCCTCGACCCCCATGGACCCCGTCGTTCCGTAGACCAGTGAGATCCCCATCAGGAACGTGGCCGATGCGGCGCCGCTGAGCACCAAATACTTGAGTGCCGACTCGGCCGCTTGCGGACGACGGAACGCGAGCACGATGAGCGCATACACCGGGATGGACATCATCTCCAACCCGAGAAAGAGCACCAGCGCACTATCGGCCGACGGCAACAGGCTCATGCCGTAGAGTGACGATACGAGCAACAGCGGGAACTCGAGATCGCCGGCCCGGTCGTCACCGAAGTCGGTGCGCGACATGAGCAGCACCGGAATCGCGAGCGCCAACAGCGCCCCCTTGGCGGTGAAAACCGCGGGCGACACCGAGTACTGCCCCGGGAACGGCTGCGCGGTCATCCCCGTGCCCGCCAACCAGAACGCCGCGGCGGCCGCACCAGCGACCGATAACAATCCAACCGGCAGCGCCAACGGGCGAAGTCGATCCGAGAGCGCGACCACAATGAGCAACACCATTCCCCCGAGCAGCAGGTGCTCGGGGAGCATGGCCAGAAGCGCCTCACTACCGGGCATTGGCAGGTACGCGGGAGGTGGATACGAGCTGCTGATAGGTCTTGGACGCCAGCTCGGTTTTGCGGAGCGCACTGTCCGGGAAGAGACCCAGTGCGAAAATGGAGATCGTGAGAATGCCCAGCACCGTCCGCTCACGCAGCGACAAGTCCGCAAGGGGCTGATGCGGCGCCTTGGACGGCCCGAAGATGAACGTGAGGGCAAAGCGCAGCATGTAGAGCGCGCCAAGCACCACGCCGGTCACCGCCGTAACCGACAGGATGAGCGGCAGGTTGTTGCCATCGAGATGCTGTGGCCATGCTGCGGTAAACGCGCCGAGCAACACCAGAAATTCGCCCGTGAAGCCGCTGGTGGTCGGCAACCCCACCGACGCCAGCGTGAAGACGATGAAGAACACGCTGAACACCGGGATCTGGCGCGCCAGCCCACCATATGCTGACAGCTCCCGCGTGTGGCAGCGCTCGTACATCATGCCCACCAGCAGGAACAGGCCGGCCGCCACGAGACCGTGGCTCACCATCTGCACCACCGCGCCTTGAATCCCGGCCAGGTCGAGGCTCAGCAACCCGAGCATCACGTAGCCAAGGTGACTGATCGACGAGTACGCGATGATCTTCTTGATGTCCGGCTGCACCAGCGCGAGACAGGCGCCATACACGATGCTCACCACCGCGAGAGTCATGAGTACGGGCGTAAAGACGCGCGTGGCATCGGGGAAGAGCGGCAGGCCGAGCTTCATGAAGCCGTAGGTGCCCATCTTGAGCAGCACACCCGCCAGAATTACGGAACCGGGCGTCGGCGCCTCGACGTGGGCATCGGGCAGCCACGTATGCAGCGGTACCATGGGCACCTTGATCGCGAACGACAGCGCGAACGCGGCCAGCAACGTCGTCTGCACGTTGAGCGGCAACTCCGCCTGCAGCAGATCGCTGAACGCGAAGCTCGGCACCCCTCCCGCCTGCTGGAGCGACCACACGAGATATATCACCGCCGCCAGCATGAGAATGCTGCCGAACGCGGTGTACAATACGAACTTGATCGTCGCATAACTGCGACGCGCGCCGCCCCAGATGCCGATGATGAGGAACATCGGGATGAGCATCGCTTCCCAGAACACATAGAACAGGAAGAGATCCTGCGCGAGAAACGCCCCCATCATTGCGAACTGCAGCAGCAGCACGTTCACGTGAAAGAACGTGACGTCCTGATCGATGGACGTCCACGCGCCAAGCACGACGAGCGGTCCGAGGAACGCGGTGAGCAGCACGAGCAGCAGGTTCACGCCATCGAGACCGATGGCGTACGACACCCCCCAGTCGGCAATCCATGGCACCGACGTGTCGAACTGCAACCCGGGCACCGTGGCATCGAAGTGCACATACAGCAGCAACGCCAGCACGAATTGCACCGTCATCACCGCGACGGTGGCCCCACGGACGGCCGAGGCATTGCCACGCAGCAGGCCAAGCACCACGGCACCGGCGACAGGCAAAAAGAGCACGAGGTTGAGCAGCAGCGCCTCAGACATGACGCCAGCTCCACAGCAGCGCACCGACGATGCCGACCATCACGAACAGCGCGTACAGCTGCAGACTCCCCGATTGCGCCCGTCCGAGCAGCGCCGAGGTCCACTGCGTCAGCCCCGCGAGACGGTTCACACTCCCGTCGATGACGAGACGATCGCCCGCCTTGAAGAGCACCACGTCGGAGAACCATGCCAGCGGCTTGACGAGAACCGCCGCATAGAGTTCGTCGACGAAGTACTTGCCCTGCAGCAAACCGTACACGGGTCCTGCGGCACGGGCAACGCCTGCCGCGCGGGTGGTCGGACCGTTGTACATGACTATCGCGAGTCCGACACCCGAGAAGGCAATGGCGACCGACACGTACAGCAACGTATGCTCGTAGTGTTCGAGTGCCTCCACCACCGGTGGCAATGGAATGAGCGGCTCCAGGAAATGCGGGATGCCAATGTAGCCACCCACCGCCGAGAGCACCGCGAGCACGCCAAGCACGGCCGTCATCGACCGTGGCGACTCGTGCACGTGATGCTCGACGTCTGGCGCCATACGCGATGCACCGAAGAACGTGAGCCACAGGAGCCGCGTCATGTAAAACGCCGTCATGAACGCCGTGAGTGCCCCCATGGTCCAGAGCCACGTGGCCCCGCCACGCGCACTCGCAAAGGCATACCACAGGATCTCGTCTTTCGAGAAGAACCCCGCGAGCCCGGGAATACCCGCGATGGCCGCCGTCGCGATGGCAAAGGTCCAGAAGGTGACCGGAATGTGCTTGCGAAGCCCACCCATCTTCCGGATATCCTGTTCTCCGCCCAGCGCATGAATGACGCTACCTGCCCCAAGGAAAAGGCAGGCCTTGAAGAACGCGTGCGTGACCACGTGGAAGATCGCCACGCCGTATGCACCCACGCCGAGCGCGACGAACATGAACCCCAGCTGCGACACCGTCGAATACGCCAGCACTTTCTTGATGTCCGTCTGCACCAACGCAATCGTCGCGGCAATGAAGGCCGTGAGGACCCCGACGACGGCCATTAGCTGCGACGCCTCCGGCGCCTGCAGATAGAGTCCGGACATGCGGGCCACGAGATACACGCCGGCCGTCACCATGGTGGCGGCGTGAATGAGCGCTGACACCGGCGTCGGGCCCGCCATGGCATCGGGGAGCCACACATAGAGCGGGATCTGCGCCGACTTGCCGGTGGCCCCGATGAACAGGAACAGCCCGACGAGACTCGCCGACACCATCGTCGCCGACCCGGCAGCGAACGCGCTGTTGATGGTGTCCATGTCCAGCGTGCCAAACGCGCGGTACAGCAGGAACATGCCGAGCAGGAATCCGGCATCACCAATGCGGTTGGTGATGAACGCCTTCCGGCCGGCAATCGCATTGGTGAGGTCGTCGAACCAGAAGCCGATGAGCAGGTACGACGCCAGTCCCACGCCTTCCCAGCCCACGAACAGCACCAACATGGAGCGACCGAGCACCAGCAACAGCATGAAGAACAGGAAGAGATTCAGGTACGCAAAAAAGCGCCCGAAGCTCTTGTCATCGTGCATGTAGCCGGTGGAATAGATGTGAATCACCGACCCTACACCTGTCACGATGAGCGCCATGACGGCGGTGAGCCGGTCGAAGTAGAAGGTGATGTCGAAGGTGTGGTCACCAATGGCGGCCCAGCGATACACCGGCTCGACAATGGGGGCGTAGTCGCCGCCGCCACGGAGCGTCAGGAATGCCTGAATGGTGAGCGCAAATGCCGCGAGCGGCATGAGGCATCCCACGAACGCGGCCGTTTTGTTGCTGAAGCGGTGTCCACCGAGCGCGGTGGCGAAGAAGCCGTTGAGCAGAAACCCGAACAGGGGGAGGAGCGCAATGAGCGCCAGCATGTGCGTCACGTGCGCCTACCCCTTGAGCTCAGAGTAGCGGTCGATATCCAACGACCGCGCGTGCCGGACGAGCAGCAGCACGATGGGAATGGCGAGCGCCACTTCGGCAGTCGCCACGACGAAGGTGAGGAACACCATCACCACACCGGCCGCATCGCCGCGCTGCTGTGAGAAGGTCACGAGGCTGAGATTCACGCCGTTGAGCATGAGCTCCATGCACATGAGCATGATCAGCGCATTTCGGCGGATGATGACGCCCAGCAGCCCGAACGAGAACAGCGCACCCGCGAGCCAGAGCATGGCCTGAGACTGCTCCATAGGCATCATCCCTGGCGACGCCGGCTCACGTTCACGACCGCGAGCGCCGCCACAATGGCGCCCACGAGAAAGACGGTCGTCAGCTCGAACTCCAGCCAGTACTGCGTGAGAAACGCCGACGAGAACGGCACCAGCCCGAACACCTCACCGGTGGCCACCGGCGCGCGCCCCGTCCCGCTGCGCAGCACGCTCACACCAAGGACCGCCGTGAGCAACGCGCCGGCAACGAAACCCGGCACGACGAAACGGGAAAAGCGTTTGCTGCCCGGTGCTTCCTTGACCTCGAGCAGCATGATGACGTACACCATGAAGACCATCACCGCGCCTACGTAAATGAGCACCTGAAAGGCGGCGATGAAGTGCACCCCCATGAGGCCATACACCGCGCCCAGCGAGGACATGCTCGTCACGAGCGCCAGCGCCACACGCATCGGCTCGCGAAGCACCAGCATCGACGCCGCGCTCACCAGCGCCATGGCGCCGAACAGACCCAGCATCAGTGTTTCGATGACTCACGCCCCCGCTTCACGCTGTCCCCGAGCTGCAACGGCACCGGTTTCGGCGGATAGGGTTTCGCGACATCCTGTTCGGGACGCCACGTCAACATCTCGTCCATCGTGATCCACATGGTGTAGCGATTGTCCGAGACGAGGTTCGGCACGTCTTCCTGCATGCGAATGGCGTCTTCCGGGCACGCCTCCACACACAAGCCGCAGAACACGCATCGCGAGTAGTCGATCTCGAAGCGCACCGGGAACTTGGGGTGTGCCGGATCGTTCGGATCGAAGCCCGACTCGATTTCGATGACTTTGGCCGGGCACACGGTCGCGCACATGTTGCACGCGATGCACTGCGGGGAACCGTCGGGACGCTGGGTGAGGATATGCTTCCCGCGGTTTCGCGGGGCGAAGTCCGACCGCTTCTCTTCCGGATAGTACGTGGTGACGGCGCCGCGACGGCCCGTGATCCACTTGCCCATGTTGCGCAGGAAAATGCCGGTTGTAATGGCCAACCCGCGAAAGATCTCCGGCAGGTAGGCACGCTCCCACAACGTCATCGTGGGTTCGTTCCAGTACCGCTTGCGCTCGTAGCGCACCACTTTCCGCGGCGCGCCCGCCGCCACGGCCTTGTCTCCGTTCACTTGGTTGCCAAAGGTCGGACCGGTAACGCCCGCAGCCGGCACCTTCGGTCCGTGGTCCGATGTGTTGCCCGACGACATCACTGCCCACCTCCCACTAGCCACATCCACAACACGGTCACCACCAGGTTCGCGAGAGACAACGGCAGAAGCATCTTCCACGAGAGGCCGAGCATCTGGTCATACCGGAATCGCGGCAGCGTCCAGCGAATCTGGATCTGAATGACGCAGAGCAACGCCGTCTTCCCGAGGAACGTGAGCAGCTGCAGCGGCACCCGCACCGTCTGGCTCAACGCGATCTCGGTTCCCCCGGGCAGCGAAAAGCCGGCGTCGGTCATGAACGGCAGGTTGTAGCCACCGAGGAACAACGTGGCGAACAACGCCCCCACCACCGCGATCTGAATGAACTCGGAGAACATGAACAAGCCGAGCTTCATGGCGCTGTATTCGGTGAAGTACCCGGCGATCAGCTCCGATTCGGCCTCGGGCAAGTCGAACGGAATGCGTTTGTTTTCGGCAATGGCGGCCGTGAGAAACAGAAATGCCGCCAGCGGCTGATAGAAAATGCCCCAGGCCGGCAACACACCACCGATCATGCCGGACTGCTGCCGTACGATGGCGCCCAGATCGACCGTCCCGTACACCAGGATGAGCCCGAGCACCGTGAGCGCCAGCACCAGCTCGTAGCTGATCATCTGGGAGCCGGCGCGGAGTCCACCCAGCAGCGAGAACTTGTTGTCAGACGCCCAGCCCGCGAGCATCGCGCCGATGATTCCCACCCCACTGAACGCAAAGACGACCAGCAGCCCCGCATCGAGAGACGCGATCTGCATGGGATACGCCCGCGTGCCGAACCAGTCGGCGAGCGCCGGAATGAGCTCACCGGGCACCACCGTCCCGCCGAACGGGACGACCGCAAACACCAGCAGCACCGGCGTGAAGACGATGAACGGCGCCAGAAAGTAGCCAACGCTGTCGTGCGTCCTGGGCTTGAAGTTCTCCTTGAGGAGCATCTTGAGCCCGTCGGCCATCCCGTGAAACAACCCCAGCCACACCAGCCGGATATTGGTGAACGGAATGCGGATGTACGCGCGGTTGGCACCAATGCGGTCGGACATGACGGCGGACTGTTTCCGCTCGACCCACGTCAGCAGCCCGCCAAAGCTGAGCAGCATGACGATCGCATACACAATGAACACGGTCGTCATCGCCAGATCGGGGAGCACACTCGCACCGTTCATGTCGCCCCTCCTGCCAACTGTGCAAACAGCGCCTCGGCATGCGCGATCGGTGCCCTGCTTTCGAAGCACGCGGCAAACGGCGTCACCGTCCCCGCGAAGTTGGTGTAATGCCCCGCGCGCTCGGTCTGGATGCTGATGGGAATGAACACCTCGGCCGTGGCCAGATCCGGTTGCGCATACGACTCCAGTCGAATGACCGCAGCCCCCGCTGGCAGCACCGCCGCGTCCACCCCTTCTCCCCACACCAGCACAACGTCGGCCGACGCCAGTGCGGCGGTCGTTTCCCGCACATCAGTGAGCGACAGCAGCGGGTACCGCGCCGCTGCGGCCGTGAGGTTGGGGTTCTTGTCGCTCGTGATGAGCAGGTGATCCTCGAGCACTTCACCGGGGAGCGGCAGATGATCGGCCTTGCTGAACGCCGTCAATTGGCCGGCGCCACGCGAGCCGAACGCCGCATGAAACGCCGCATCAAATGCCGCGAGCTCCTCGTTCGAGCCCCACGACGACACCAGCGCTACGACCGACGTGGCGCCGGCCAGCAACGCCGCCGCGCGCTGCGTCGCCGCCTCGAGGGTGACCGCCTGCCCTTTCACCATGGCCTGCGTCGCACGCGGCCGCTCGAAGAGACGCGCAAGATCGCGTCCCTTGTTGCAGATCCAGGGGCCGTTCACGTCGGCGTTTTCGAGCGGCGTAACCCGTTCGATGCGCACATTGAGCTGCGGGTCCAGCGCCTTGAGCGCCCACTCCGGCTTGCGATGCCAAATGTTCACGCTGCACCCGCGCGAGCACCCCGGACACACACTGGGCGTGGCCTTGGTATACCATACACGCGCATGATCGAGGTTCTCCCGCGAGAGCAGCGCCCCCACCGGACAGATGTCGATCACATTGTCGGAATACGCGTCGTCGTTGAAGTTGGCGTCTTCGGCCGGACGAATGAGCGCGTGGTCGCCGCGATACACCGCGGCCAGCGCATGCGACTCCGACACCTCATGCGTGAATCGCACGCAGCGCGTGCACATGATGCACCGCTCGTTGTCCAACATGATGCGATCGGACAACGGGTAGAACTTGGTCGCCTGATTCTTCCGGTCACTCGAGAGCGACGCCTTGCCGTTGTGCTCGTAGTGATAGTCCTGCAGGATGCACTCGCCCGCCTTGTTGCAAATGCCACAATCGACGGGGTGGTTGAGCGTGATGAACTGCATCGTTTCCCGACGCAGCTTCTTCACCGTATCGGTCTCGGTGAGCACGCGCATGCCCGCCGTGACCGGCATGTTGCAGCCGATATCGAACCAGGGGTCACCGGCATCCTGCTCCACTTCCACCATGCAGATGCGGCAGTTGCCGGGCACCGACAGTTCGGGATGCCAGCAGAAATGCGGCACGTCCACGCCCGCGCGCCTCGCCGCCTGCAACACGGACTCTCCCTGAAACGCCGTACAGGGCACGCCGTTGATGAAGAAGTCGAGCGTCTTGGCCGTGTTGACCGGCTCGTTGCTGCCCTTCAGTCGCGTCCCGGTACTCATACCGCGGCTCCGGCGTACAGCGGCGCCGGCACCGCCCCTTCGAACGGGTCGGCCACCGCCAGGCGGCCGTCGAACAGGGAGCGTCCGTTTAGGATGTAGTACTCGAACTCGTCGCGGTAATGATCGATGATCGCCGTGCAGGCGTAACCGGCGGAGTCACCGAGACTGCAGATGGTGGTCCCGTCGTTGGCGTTCGAGATGAGATACAACCGATCGATGTCTTCCGGTCGCCCTTCACCGCGCACGATGCGATCGAGAATGCGTTCCATCCACCCCATGCCTTCGCGGCACGGCGTGCACTGGCCGCACGACTCATGGTGATAGAAGCGCTGAATGACGCGGGCAAGACGCACCATGCAGGTGCCCTCGGCGACGGCGATCATCCCGCCGGAGCCCAGCTGCGAGCCGGCGGCGACGGCGCTGTTGTGGTCGAGTGTCACGCCCTTGATCTCGTTGGCATCGAGGATCTTGGTGGAGACGCCACCCGGGATGATGCACTTGAGCGCCTTGCCGTCCTGCATGCCGCCGCAATCCTCGTAGACGAACTTCTCCCACGAGTACCCATATTCGACTTCGTAGACGCCGGGGCGCGCGATGTGCCCCGAGATCGAAATCATCTGCGTGCCGGGGCTCTTTGGCGTTCCCGTCGTTTTGAAGTCGACGGCACCGAGATTGATGATGACAGGCACGTTGGCCAGCGTTTCGACGTTGTTCACCACCGTCGGCTTCTGATACAGCCCCTTCACGGTGAGGCGCGGCGGCCGGTTGCGCGGCCATCCCTTGCGCCCTTCGAGCGAGGCGAGCATCGCCGACGCTTCACCGCACACATACGAGCCGGCACCGCGATAGACGACCACATCGAGCGAGTAGCCGGTGCCGAGAATGTTCTTCCCCAGCAGCCCGGCCTCGTAGGCTTCGTCGACCGCGCCCTGAATGCGGCGGAACGGCAAGTCGAATTCACCGCGAATGTAGATGAACGCGTGCCGGCCGCCGATCGCGTACGACGCGAGAATGAGCCCCTCGAGGCACAGATGCGGCGTGTGTTCGAGAATCCACCGGTCCTTGAAGGTTCCGGGCTCGCCCTCGTCGGCGTTCATGCACACGAAGTGATCTTCGCCGTCGTTGGGCTTGATCACGCCCCACTTGCGCCCCGCGGGAAACGCCGCGCCGCCATGCCCCAGCAAGCCTGCCGCCGACACCTCTTTGGTGACGTCGGCCGGCTGCATTTCCTTGAGCGCCTTCTCCAACGCCTGATAGCCGCCGCGCGCGCGATACGACGCCAGCGTATGCGAGCTGTCCGTGACCGGGAAGTTCATGAAGAACTTCCGCCCCGACAGTGCCGGTGCGCCTGTCTGCTCTGACGTCACTTGGCGAGATCCTCGAGCAAGGCGTCGACGGCGGCGGGCGTCAGGTTCTCGTGATACGCCTCATTCACCATCATCATCGGGGCCGTGCCGCACGACGCGAGGCACTCGGCGGTGCTGATGGTGAACTTGCCGTCGGGCGTCGTTTCGCCTGGCTGAATCCCCAACCGGCCGCACAGATACTTCAGCAGCCCTTCGGCACCGCGCAGCGAGCAGGAGACGTTGTGACACACCTGCACGTGGTACTGCCCCAGCGGCGTGCGCGTGAACATGGTGTAGAAGCCAAGCACTTCGTCGACCTGGGTGCGCGGCACACCGAGATACGCGACCAGTTCGTCGATATCGCTGTCGGCGATGTAGCCCCGCTCCTTCTGAATGCGCTGCAGACAGGGGATGGTGAGCGAGCCTTCGAATCCCGCGGGGTAGCGCTCTTTCCAGCGCTCGAACTCCGGGATGAGATGCTGGATACTCTGCATGGGTGCCGTCATCGATCGCACTCGCCACCTATCATGTTGACGGACCCGAAGGTCGTCACGATGTCCGCGAGCTGGTAGCCGTTGAGCATGGTGTGCACACCACCCATGTGGACGAAACTGGGGGAGCGCACATGAACCTTGTGAGGCTGACCGTCGCCGGTGCTCACGAGGTAAAAACCGAGTTCGCCATTGGCGCCTTCGTGTGCGAGGTAGATGTCACCGGCCGGCACGACGGGGCCTTCCATCACCAGCTTGAAATGATTGATGAGCGATTCGATCTCGGTGTAGACGAGCGCCTTGTCGGGAAACACGCAGCGTCGATCGTCCACCATGATCGGTCCATCGGGCATCATCTCGAGCAGCTGGCGCACCATGTACACCGACTCGTCCATCTCGCGCATGCGGACATAGTAGCGATCGTAGTTGTCGCCCTTGATCCCCACCGGCACATCGAAGTCGAGCTCGCCGTACGCGAGATACGGCGTATCCTTGCGCAGATCGCGCGGCACGCCGGTGGACCGCAGAATGGGCCCGGTGAAGCCCCAGTGCAGCGCGTTACGCGTGTCGATCACGCCGACATCGCGCATGCGGTCGATGAAGATGCGGTTGCGGTCGACGAGGCCGTGCACCCGTTCGATGTACTGCTCGTAGTCTTTCAGAATCGCTTCGAGGCGGGCGAACCATCCGGCCGGCACATCGAAGGCCAGTCCACCAATGCGCCCATACGAATACGTCACGCGCGCGCCCGTCAGGGCGGCGAGATGTTCGTAAATGGAGTCGCGTACGGTGACCAGGTACAAGAAGCCCGTCATCGCCCCGAGCTCCATGAGCTGCGCGGCAACACAGGTGAGATGGTCGGCCAGCCGGTTGTATTCGGCGAGCAGCGTGCGCAGGTACTTGGTGCGCGGCGTGATCTCGATCCCCATGAGCTGCTCGACCGCATCGCAGTACGCGAAGTTGTTGATCAGCGCCGAGCAGTAATTGAGGCGATCGACGTACGGCATGAGGTTGTGCCAGGTATGATCCTCGCACTCTTTCTCGAAGCCGCGGTGGAGATAGCCGCAGTGGACATCCGTCCGTACGACTTTTTCCGCATCCATCTCGGCGATGATCTGCACGGTGCCATGCGTGGCCGGATGCGACGGGCCGATGTTGACGATGGTGGTGTCGTCACGGGATGCCGTGAAGACCGGCCGCACCGGGTTGGCGATCGGCGGCTGGAGAATCGGCTCAGCGGACAAGGGCACCCTGCGGCGGAAGGTACGGCACCAGCGGCTGCTCTTTCTGCTTCGGGTAATCCTTGCGCAGCGGGTGCCCCACAAAGCCTTCGTACAACAGAATCGGGCGCAGGTCGGGGTTGCCGCGGAAAACGATGCCGTACATGTCGTGGCACTCGCGTTCCATGTAACCGGCGGACCCGTACAGCGGCGTCAGCGAATCGACCGTCGGGTCGGCTTCGGGCACGCGACACTTGAGCCGTACGCGCACCTTGTGCGTGGTGGAATAGAAGTGGTGCACCACTTCGAAACGCAGCACCTCAGCGGGCCAATCCACGGCCGTGACGTCGAGAAAGAGATCGAAGGCGAAGTCGTTGCGCAGCCGTGTGGCCAGCAACGTGAGCGCGTCGGGGCGAATGGTGAGAACGAGGACGCCGTGCTGCACACCGAGCGAGCGAATGGGCGGCTCGTGGTCTTCGGCAGCCGCGCCTTCGGGCTCCGGGTCCCCGGAAGCAGGAACCAACTGCGCCTGCAGGAGTTCGAAGATCGGGGCCGTCACGATCAGAAGGTGTCGTTGATGATGGGATGCCGCCCGTTGGCGATCTTTTCCTGCAACCGCATGATGCCGTCGATAACCATTTCGGGGCGCGGCGGACATCCGGGGACGTAGATGTCGACGGGAATGATGCGATCGATACCGGGGAGGGACGCGTAGTTCTGATAAAACCCGCCCGTGCTCGCGCAGACGCCGAAGGCCATGACCCACTTGGGCTCGCACATTTGCTCATACACCTTGAGCAGAATGGGGGCCTGCTTCTGTGTGACCGTCCCGACCACCATGAGCAGGTCGGCCTGTCGTGGCGAGAAGCGCGGCAGCGCGGCGCCGAAGCGGTCGGTGTCGTAGTTGGACGCGCTGACCGCCATGAACTCCATGGCGCAGCAGGCGGTGACGAATGGGTACGGAAAGAGCGAGAATTTGCGGGCCCATCCCACGAGTTCGTCTTTGCGCGTCGTGAGGTACTCGAAGGTGGCCGCTTTCGTGCGGCTCTCGGAGGCGGTGCCGGCGACCGGGAACCCGCCGGCGCCGCCGAGAATGGGGAGGCTCTTGCCGTACATCGATCTACTCCGTCACGGCTTCGAGGATGCGGGCCTTGTACACATAGAGCAGGCACAGCACCAGCAACGTGGTGAACAGGAAGAACGTGAACACCATGAACCCCGAGAGCGGCCGTGCGCCCAGCGTCCAGATGAACAAGAACATGGTTTCGAGATCGAACAACAGGAACGCGATCGCCACGGCGTAGTACTTGATGGGGACCGCCTTCACATTGAGGACGTCGACGACCGTCGCCCCGCATTCAAACGGTTCGAGTTTCGTGGATGTGGCGGTGGGCTTGGGGCCCAGCACCGCATTGAGCGTCAGCGCCAGGGCGACAAAGCCGACGATGGCGGTGAGGTACAGCAGGAACGTGATATACGGCGTCATCGAACAGGCACTGGGAAGTCGGGCCTGATTAAGGGCGGGTAGCGCGAATCGCTGCGCCCGGCATCCCGAATGGTAATGGGGTGCACCGGTCGGCAACCTATTCGGCCAGAACCGGCAACGTGAACCCGCGTCTCGTCCCCGTCAAGCGGCGTCGCCGGACTTTGGAGGTGGCGCGTGTGCTACCTGAAGACACGCCAAGGCGGGGGAGGCAACGGGGGCTGGCGTCCCGGTGTGCTGGAAAGGGGGCCGGCGCACGCGAGCCATCCGCTACAATCGCCACTGCCGGGGCTGTAACATTTCCTTGACACACGGGCTGTCAGATCGTGTTGACAGTTGGACCGAGTGGTCGCAACTTCGTTATCATGCTCAAAGCCGATCCGCTTTCCGCGCAAAGGGGCAGGAACCTGAAGCTCCTGTCGACGTTAACTTCGGGTCAGCGCGCCTGTTGGTCTTTCCCCCAGTGTATGCCATCCTCATCCCTGGCTGACATCGCTCCGATGACATCTCGGCGTCTCCCGAGTACGGTGGCATGATCGCGCCCGCTTCGCTCAGCGATGCCGCGGAGTGCGCGCGTATCACCATGACCCACGCGCGAACGTTTTCGCTGGCCAGCAAACTGCTGCCACCGGGTAAACGACGGGCCGCGTACGCGCTGTACGCCTTCTGCCGAGTTGCCGATGATCTGGTGGACCAAGCCGAGCACGGCAATCTTGGTGAACTTCGCATCCAGCTGGACGGCTATCGCACCCAGCTGCAGTCCGCGCTCGATGGACGGCCGGCAGGACCGATTTTCCGGGAGATGGCGTGGGTGACCCGGGCATACGAGGTCGCTCCCGATCCGCTCTTCGAATTGCTCGATGGCGTAGGGCGCGACTTGGAGTCGCATACGTACGACCGCTGGGCGGAGCTGGAGCAGTACTGCGAAGGCGTCGCCAGCTCGGTGGGCGAGATGTGTACGTATGTCTTTGGCGTGCCAGCCGGGCCGTCGATGCGCCTCAAGGCCATCCAGTACGCGCGCACGCTTGGCACGGCCATGCAGCTCACCAACATCCTGCGTGACGTGGGGGAAGATGCACATCGCGGCCGGTGCTACCTCCCGGCGGAAGACATGGCCCGCTTCGGCCTGACCGCTCAGGATGTCTTGTCCGGTGATCCGGCGCTGGCTAGGAATCCGTCGTGGGCCAAGCTCATGGCGTTCGAGGTCAGTCGTGCGCGGGCCCTCTACGAGGCCGCCATGCCCGGCATTGCGCTCCTCGATGCCGATGCCCAACGGTGTGCGGCCGCCTGCGGAAACGGCTACGCCGGCATTCTGTCGGCCATCGAGGCCCAGGGCTACGATACCATCACGTCGCGGGCTCGCATTGGCCGGCTGGCGCGGGTGGGGATCCTGTGGAACGCGTGGCGCTATCGTGCCCCGACCCCAGATCTCTCGGCGCTGGGCCATGGCCCGCGCATTGTGTGGGAACCCAACGCTGCGTCGTCCAACGCCGACGCACTCGTCCGTCTCGCCTGAGGTGCAGTTCGCATGACCCCTTTCACGGATCTTCAGGACACCTCGAAGTCGACGCTGTTGCGCATTGCCACGATCACGCTGCTCGGCCATTTGGCCTTCAGTGCGTTCTCGGCGTTCGCCTTTGCGACGTTCCTGCTCCCCCCGTATCCTGATTGGTTGCAGACCGACCAGAATCAAAAGGTCATGGCGGTGGGCTACGCGTATGGCGGCGCAACCACGGTAACCCTGGGCGCCATCTCGGGTCTCGCGTTTCTGGCGTACGCGGTGGGCACCCGCAAGGCCCTCATCACATTCGGCGTCTCGTTCCTGCTCGCCTTCATGTCGGAGTACCTCGGCACCGTCACCGACTATCCCTTCGGTGCCTACGAGTACACGAGTCAGCTGGGCTACAAGCTCTTCAGCCGGGTGCCGTTCAACATCCCGACCTCGTGGTTTTACATGTTGGTGGCGTCGCTGGCGATCTGTGGGCGTTTTCTGCCGGCCAAGGACGACACCGTGTCGAAGTGGTGGTGGGCATTCGTCGGCGGGGTGGTGCTGACGCTGTGGGATGTGTCGATGGATCCGGCGATGGTGAAAACCAATCACTGGTTCTGGCAGATGGGGGATTTGGCCGACCGCAGCACGTTCGAGCAGTGGATTGGCAGGCCCATCTTTTTCGGCATGCCACTCACCAACTGGATGGGGTGGCTGCTCACGGGCATCCTGGTGGCGCGCGTGATGCTCGCCATCGTTCCCCCGTCCCAGTGGGTGGCGAAGGTGGCCCCGCACCGCCTGCCGATCGCCCTCTACGCCATCAATGGGTTGCTGCCGATTGTGATCTGCTTCCGGTGGGACATGGTGCCGGCCGGGATACTGGGAACGATCGCGATGGTGGTGCCCCTCTGGGCGGCACTCCGCCATGATCCGGCGCCGTTGGCGAGCCTTGGCACGTCGCCGTCCACCGAGGTTCGTGATGGGGCCCTAGGCGCGGGCTGACCTGCCCGTGCGGATTTCATGCAAGGCACGACGTTGTACGCGGTACCTGAACGGCCGGGCCCACGCCCGGCCGTTCGCCCTTCGCCCCCCCCCGCGGGGTTCCCGGGCACACGGCGCAAGCCTTGTGCGTTAGCCTTTTCGATAGTGGCATGGAACGCTTCATCCCGATCTTCGATTCTGATGCCTTGCCGATCGGCATTCTGGTCCTCATCGCCGTCGAGGCGCTGGGCCTGCTCATCTGGCAGCGGCGCAAGCCCGAGTCCGCGTTGGGGCGCCCCAACACGGCGCGCATCGTGTCGTTCTTGGGAGCCGGCGGTTCTCTCGTCGCTGCCATGATTTTTCACCGCCGTCCCGACCCGTTTCCCGAGGGCTTTGCCCTCGCGATGCTGTGCGCGATGGTGATTCACCTGTGGCACATCGCCGTCCTGCTCCGCCGCTGACCGCGCGGCACCAGGCCAACGATCCTTCAGCTCTCCGGTTATGCGTATCGTCGTCATCGGCAGCGGCTTCGGCGGACTCGCCGCAGCCATTCGCTTGCAGGCTCAGGGGCACCAGGTCACGGTGGTCGAGAAACTCGACAAGCCGGGAGGGCGCGCGTACGTCTTCGAACAGGATGGCTTCACATTCGATGGCGGCCCCACGATCATCACCGCCCCGTGGGTGCTCGATGAACTGTTTGCGCTGACCGGCCGCAAAACCGAAGACTACATCAAACTCGTCCTCCTCGATCCGTTCTACAACATCCGGTTCGAGGACGGTACGGTCTTCCACTACAACGGCGACAAGGAGGATCTCATCCGACAGGTGGGTGAGTTCTCCCCGCGCGACGTGCAGGGCTACCAGCGCTTCCGCGAGAAGTCGTGGAACATCTTCAACATCGGTATGCCGCTCATCGACAAGCCCTTCCTGTCGATCGGCTCCATGATGCGCGTCATCCCCGACCTCATTCGCACACGTGCCGATGTGTCGGTGGCAGGACTCGCCGAGAAGTACATCAAGGACGATCGCCTGCGCCAGGTGTTCTCGTTCCACCCGCTGCTCGTCGGCGGCAATCCGTTCCGCTCGTCCAGCGTGTATGCGCTCATTCACAAGCTGGAACAGCAGTGGGGGGTACTCTTTGCCATGGGCGGCACCGGGGCGCTGGTACGCGCGCTCGTGCAGGCGTTCGAGGACCTCGGCGGCGAAATCCGTCTCGAGAGTGAAGTGCAGGAAATCCTCGTCGACGAGAAGCGGCGCGCGAGTGGCGTGATACTCAAGACGGGGCAGCTGCTCAAGGCCGACGCGGTGGTGTGCAACGGTGATCTCGTGCAGGCCTATCGCACGCTGCTGCCGGCCGCGGTCCGCCCCAGTGTGCCGAACAAGAAGGTCGAAAACCTGCGCCACAGCATGTCGCTGTTCGTCGTGTACTTCGGCACCAACCGCAAGTACGACAACATCGCGCACCACGAAATCATCATGGGCCCGCGCTACAAGTCGCTGCTCGAGGATATCTTCGAAAAGAAGATCCTCTCTGACGATTTCTCGCTCTACCTGCACCGCCCCACCGCCACCGATCCGTCGCTCGCCCCGCCGGGCCACGATTGCTGGTACGTGCTCTCCCCCGTGCCGCACCTGGGGAGCAACACCGATTGGGAAGCGGTCGGCCAGCGCTACCGCGATCGCATCATGCAGTACCTCGAGGATCGGTACGTCCCCGACCTGCAGAAGCACATCGTCACGGAGCGGCGTATCGATCCGCGCTACTTCCAGAATACGCTCAACAGCTACATGGGCAGCGCGTTCGGCCCGGAGCCCGTGCTCACGCAGTCGGCATACATGCGTCCGCACAACCAGAGCAAGGACATCCCCAACCTGTATTTCTGCGGCGCCGGGACCCACCCGGGCGCCGGCTTGCCCGGCGTCATCGCCTCGGGCAAGATCGTGGCCGAACTGATCGGAGACGCCCCGGCCAAGAAGGGGGCACCAGCACCGGCGCCGACGTTGGCGCCGGTCTGATCTGCGATCACGTCGGACACGGGAGGGAACGGGCCGGGCCAGTGGTACCCGCCCCCCTCCCCTCGCTAGATTGTTCCCGATGAACATCACCATTACTCCGACCGAGGCCGCTGGTGTCTCGCGGCGCCTGCAGATCACGGTGCCGGCCGACACCGTGGCCTCGTACGAAGACCAGGCGGCACGCAAGTACGCGACGCAGATCCGCCTGCCTGGCTTCCGCCCGGGCAAAGCGCCGCCGTCCATGGTGCGCAAGAAATTCCCCGAGGCCGTCCGTCAGGAAGCCATCGAGCTCGTGATCAACGAGGCGTTCCGTGAGGCCATCGAGCGCGAAGGGCTCAAGCTCGCCGCACAGCCGCACGTCCACGACCTCAAGTCGGAGCCCGGCCAGCCGCTGGAGTTCGAGCTCCACTGCGAGGTGCGCCCCGAACTCTCGCTCCATACGCTCGACGGCTTCGCGCTCACGCGTACCGAAACGCCGGTGACGGACGAGTTGGTCGAAGAGCAGCTCGAGCGCATCCGCGAGCAAAAGGCCGAGTGGACGCCGATGGACGAAAAGGCCGCCGAAGGCGATATGGTCACCGTACTGCTGTCCACCGCAGACGCCGATGGCACCCTCCCGGAAGGCAAGGAATACCGCCTCGTGCTCGGCGGGGGGCAGGCCATTCCCGGCATCGAAGAACTCATCACCGAGACGGCGCTTGGCGCGACGAACGAGCGCGCCGTCCGTTGGCCCGACGACTTCCCCGACGAATCGCAGCGCGGCGTCTCCAAACTCGTGCGCGTCGTCGTGAAGGACGTCAAGCGCAAGGCGCTGCCGGCGCTCGACGACGCGTTTGCCCGGGAAGTCGGCGATTTCGATACGATCGACGCCCTGCGCGCCGCCATCCGCGTGGACATGGGCGATCACAGCAAGCGTGAGTCCGACGCCGACGTACGCGGTCAGCTCATCAAGCAGATCGTCGAAGCCAATCCGTTCGACGTGCCCAAGGCGTGGGTCATGCAGCTCGTCGACGGCTACATGAAGATGTACGGCGTCCCCGATGCGCAGAAGTCGACGTTCGCGAACGAGTTCATGCCGATGGCCGAGAACCAGGTCCGGCGCGACCTGATCATCGATACCATCGCCGAACGGGAGTCGCTGGTTGCCAGTGCCGCCGCAGTCGACGCACGCGTCGAAGCGCTGGCCAAGGCCCGGAACGTCGATCCCGGCCAGGTGTACGCGCAGCTCCAGAAACAGGGCCGTCTTCAGGAAATCGAGCGCGAAGTCACCGAAGAGCGCGTGTTCGGCTGGTTGCTCGAGAAGAACCCCGTGACGGCGGCGTAAGCCTCCGCCTTCGCAGTTACCCGTAACCGAGTACAACGCAATGGCATCGATTTACATGCCGTACATCATCGAGCGCTCGAGCCGTGGCGAGCGCACGTATGACATCTTCTCGCGCTTGCTGATGGACCGCATCGTGTTCCTCGGCTCGCCGATCAACGACGACGTCGCGAACATCATCATTGCGCAGATGCTCTTCCTCGAGGCTGACAACCCCGAGAAGCCGATCCACCTGTACATCAACTCGCCGGGCGGTTCGGTGTCGGCCGGCCTCGCGATGTACGACACGATGCAGTTCATCAAGGCACCGGTGCACACCACGTGCATGGGTATGGCCGCCTCGATGGGCGCCTTCCTGCTCTGCGCCGGCGCTGCCGGCCATCGCAGCGCGCTGCCCCATAGCCGTATCATGATCCACCAGCCGTCGCAGAACGGTGGCGGCGGTTCGGCGTCGGATATCGAAATCCAGGCACGGGAAATCCTGTATCTCCGCTCGAAGATGAACGAGCTCATGGCCAAGCACAGTGGCCGTCCGGTGGAACAGGTTGAACGTGACACCGATCGTGACCGCTTCATGAGTGCCGACGATGCCAAGGTATACGGCCTTATCGACAACGTCATTCAGCATCAGGCCGAGCTGGTCCCGGCGACCAAATAAGCGAACATCGTCCCAGTGGTAAACAAAATGGCCCCGCACTGATTGTGCGGGGCCGTTCGTGTGTTGGTGGTGCGCAATCTTTTCACAAAGAGGGACTGGTTTGCCCTAGCCTCTCTGCGCCGCAGAACCCACCACGTCCCTTCTTGCCGTTTGTCCAGTTGGCATTCGACGGTCAGGGTGTGAGCTCGCTCTCCGACAGGCGACTCAAGAAAAAATGATAGCCATCCGACATGGTGGATTCGCCCGCCCGCGCCATACCCTCGTCCACGAGGCCGGCAGCCGTCGCGATGAGAACCACGTCAGGTAGTGCGGGATCAGACATTAGCCCGCAAGCCGCCGCACACTCTTCAGACATCCCTCTCAGCGAGCGAAATTCTTCACTGGTCATCGCTGCGCAGAGTGCGCTCAACTCCCCCAAGACGCTCTCCACTACGCGCCGGTACCCTTCGTGGCTGACCATGGGCCTTTTCTCTTTGGACCACTGTGAGTGACACGACCGCCTTCATCGAAACCGCGCTGCCGAGTTCCGGTTACCCTGCCGCTTGCGTCAGGGACGTACGTGTAAATCGCGGACGATCTTTGATCGCCTCCACGCACCAATCGGTTCACCATTTGAGTGGAGTCAGTCATGTCCAATCGGAGTGGGGCGTCCTCAACGAGGTCGGCCAAGTCGCTGAAGGCCGTTTAGGGTAGGACCCCGGCAAAGGCGCGCGGCGCCCGCCCATCGCCGCTCGAGCGCCTGTGGGGGCTCGAGCCAATGGACCGCATTGGGATCGTGCGCTCGGGTGTCGACGCCGGCGTCATCGACAGCCTGGTCGTCAGGCTGGGCCTGACCAAGGAGCGCCTTCTTGGGGGTCTCGGCGTCGCGGCTCCGACCGTGAATCGGAGGCTGCGTGACCAAGCGCCCCTCAGCGCGACCGACAGCGAGCGTGTCGTGGGGTTGGCGCAGATTCTCGCGCGCGTCGTCGGGTGGGGAGCGAGCGACGACGCGGTGCGGGAGCACTTCGATGCCGGGACATGGCTTGGCACCTGGTTGTCGACACCCAACCCGGCGCTCGGTGGCCAGCTCCCGCTGATGCTGCTCGACACCAGTGATGGACGCCAGCTCGTGGACGAGCTCCTCGGGAGTATGGAGTCTGGAGCGTACTTGTGAGTGCCGGGATGCGCCCGGCTGGCGCACTGGTGAGCACGACGGTCTATCGTATTGGGAGCGACACACCGAGCTACACCGCCGAGGATCGGTCCGGGGCAGGCGCTGAGAAGAACCCGGGGCGATGGAACACGAAGGGGGCGCCGGTCATCTACGCGGCGAGCTCACGGGCACTTGCCTGCCTGGAGACGCTTGTCCAGAGCGCCCCCGGCGGTGCATATCCGTTCAACCGCGACCTCGTCGAGTACACGATTCCTGCTCCCGCGTGGGAAGCCCGGATCACGTTCGATCGCGAGGACGCGGGGCTGATCGGATGGGATGCCGTTCCTGCCGGAATGGTGTCAAAGAGGTGGGGAACGACATGGCTGGCGTCCGGCGACTCACTGATCGCGGAGATCCCCTCGGTGCTCGTGGTCGAGGAAACGAATGTGCTGATCAATCCGAAACACCCCGACTCGCCCAGTATTACCGCGCGCACAAGCAGGAAGTGGATCTACGATCCTCACTTCTGGGCGACCGGCTCGTCAGGGTCTGGTCTGCCCTAGCCTCTCGGCACCACCGTCATTTTGATTTCCACCGCCGGCCGCGTCGTCAGCCGCGCGTACGGCCGCACGGTCTCTGGTTGCAGTGTGGTGAAGTCGAAACGGCGAACCAGCCGCGCAATGATCAGCGCCGTTTCGATCGTTGCGAACGCCGCCCCCACACAAATACGCGGGCCCGCACCGAACGGCAGGTAACTTCCCGGCACCTGCTTCGACTCCCGCTCCGGCAAGAACCGGTCGGGGTCAAACCGGTCGGGCATGTCCCACAGCTTCTCGTGCCGGTGCATGCTCCACGGCGCAATCATGAGCATGGTGCCACGCTTGACGCGGCGCCCCGCAACCTCGGTGTCTTTGCCCGCGACCCGCGGCAGAAATGTGATCGGCGGATAGAGACGCAGCACTTCGCGGAAGAAGTTGCGAACAAAGGGTAGCCGCTTGGTGTGCTCCAGCAGCACCGGCCCGTCGCCGACCACCGCTTGCACTTCCGCCCGAATGCGCGCAACCAGCGCCGGTTGTTGCGACAGGATGAAGAACGCCCAGGTGAGCGAGCTCGCCGTCGTCTCGTGCCCCGCGAGGAAGAACACCCCCAGTTGATCGATCAGCCCTTCACGATCGAAAGGGTGTCCCGTCTCGGCATCCCGCGCTTCGAGAATGGCCCCCGCAATATCATCGAACTCCGGGTGCTTGAGACGCTCATCGAGCATGCTGCCCAGATGCATGCGGATGCGCGCGCAGGCCTCGCGGACGGGCTCCGGCTGCGCATGGGGCGACCAGGGCCTGTCCCAGAGCATGCGCTTGATGTCGATGCTCCCCACCTGACGTTCGAAACGCATGAAGTCCTCGAACACCTCCTGCGACGCGGCGCCACCCAACGGCACCGAGAAGATGGTGCGCGTAATCACGTCGGCCGTGAGGTGGCTCATGGCCGCATCGAGCGAGAAAACCGTCTCCGTCGCGGCGTCGGCCTCGAGGTGCCGCTCGTAGTCGTCGACCGCGGCCGCCATGAACTCGAAGGCGCGGTTGATGCGCATATGCGAAAACGCGGGGTCGACCATCGTGCGCTGGCGACGCCAGGTGTCGCCGCTGGTGACGAACATCGAATTGCCCACCAGATCTTCGAGCGCTTCCACGAACAGATCGTTCTTGGGGAAGGTGTCGTGATCGGTGAGAATACGATTGACCCACACGGGGTCGTTCACGAGCAGAATGCCGCGGCGCGTATAGCCGAGCGGGGTCACCATCTCGCGATACGCGAGATCGGGGAGGAGACTCAGCAGGTCTTTCTCGCGCCGCCACATGAGCCGCAGGAGCGACGGGACTGGCGGCCGAGGTACGGGGGCAGGCGGGCGCCAGAGCGCGCCGGACACGGGCAAGGCAGGCGGGGTAGCAGACGGGGGAAACTCGCGCACGGACCTCAGGCCTTGCTCGGGACGCGGGAGGCCGCCGCCCGCGTGCGCCAAAAGGCGAGCCGGATGCGCATCTGCTGGTAGATGATGATGACGAGCCCGACCGCCAGCGGGATGGACCACATTTTGGGATTCAGGGCGTGCCCTGGATTGAGGCGCACGAACCCGAAGGCCATGAAGGCGGTGTACACGGAAATACCCGACCCGACGATGCTTTTGACATGCTCGAGCTGGTACATGATGCGACTGGGCTCGTCGGTGTAGATGAACCAGAGGTTGGTCAGCCCCGACGCGATGCCGACGAGCGAGAAGCCCATCATGAGCGGTTCGTCGATCAACCACCCGCGATAGGCGCACACGAGCGCCGCGACGATCGTGAAGAGGTTGAGTCCGACGTTCGCCCAGTGCCGGTTGGCCAGATGGTGCTTTTTGTAGCGGATGGTCGCCACGCCGTGCCAGACCAGGTGAATGGTCATGATGGCGAGGTACAGCATCATCCAGCCGAAAATCCCCTCGATGCGCGACTGCGGCCAATCGAGGGCCACCTGCTTGGGATGGGTCGCGATGGGGGCCAACAGGGTCGTGCTGGCCATGCCGATCGCCATACTGGCCGTCACGAGCATGAGTCTGGCGTACCACATGCCGACCTTGCGGTGGGTCGCACTCCCCTTCTTCCCCAGCACGGGAATCCAGAACAGGAGGAGCCCCACCGCGCCGGTGGTGATGTGGACGAAGAGAAACCCTTCAAAAGGCCACATACGGAGCTGTTGGTACCCGGGAACGGGGAGCGGGGTATGGTGGGGGACTGGACGAACTGGGAGAGGCCACTGCGGAAACGCCATCACTGCGTCGCCGTTACCAACTTGGCCTCGGTGCGGGTTTTCCGGCAGGGTGCCGACACTCCCATCCGTGCTGATTCGCTTGACCCTGCGTATCTTGCGGGGTTAACTCTACCATCCGTGCAGCGGTGTTGCGCTGCCCGCTCCAATGCTGTGCGGGGACCAGTGGTCCCCGGGCTGCCCACCGTACCGGATCGCCATGTCCCACGACAAGCATCTGCGCTGCTCTTTCTGCGGAAAGTCCAAGGACGCCGTCCGGAAGTTCATTTCGGGGCCCTCGGTCTACATCTGCAACGAGTGCATTGCCCTCTGCAATGAAATTCTGGCGGAGGACGAAGAACGCGAGGTCGCCGAATCCATCACGCAGGTGCCAACGCCGCGTGAAATCAAGAACATCCTCGACTCGTACGTCATCGGGCAGGAACACGCCAAGAAGGCGCTGTCCGTAGCAGTGTACAACCACTACAAGCGCATCAACGCAGCCGGGACGGCGCGCGAAGACGATGTGGAGCTCGACAAGTCCAACATTCTGCTGATCGGCCCCACGGGCACCGGCAAGACGCTGCTCGCGCAGACGCTGGCCCGCATTCTCGATGTGCCGTTCACGATTGCGGACGCCACCACGCTGACCGAAGCGGGCTACGTCGGCGAAGACGTGGAGAATATCCTGGTGCGGCTGCTGCAGGCCGGTGACTTCAACGTCGCCGAATGCGAGCGCGGCATCGTGTACATCGACGAAATCGACAAAGTCGCGCGCAAGTCGGAAAACCCGAGCATCACGCGCGATGTCTCCGGCGAAGGGGTTCAGCAGGCGCTCCTCAAGATTCTCGAGGGCACGGTGGCCAGCGTCCCGCCGCAGGGCGGACGCAAGCACCCGCAACAGGAATACATCCAAATCAACACCAAGGACATTCTGTTCATCTGCGGTGGTGCGTTCGACGGGCTCGAGAAGATCATCGAAGCGCGCACCGGCAAGCGTCAGCTCGGCTTCGATGCCAAGAAGGGAGACAACAAAGTCATCTCCATCAAGCAGACCACACCCAAGACCCCGTTCGTGGAGGTGGAGCCGGATGACCTGCTCCGCTTCGGCATCATCCCCGAACTCGTGGGTCGCCTGCCGGTATGTGTTCCGCTCGAAGCCCTCGACGAGGATACGCTCGTGAGCATCCTCAAGGAACCGAAGAACGCACTCACCAAGCAGTACCAGCGCCTCTTCGGTCTCGAGGACGTCAAAATCACGTTCGAGGAGTCGGCGCTCCGTGCGGTTGCGGCGAAGGCCCTCAAGCGTGGCACAGGGGCGCGCGGCCTGCGCGCCATACTTGAGGAAACGCTCCTCGATACCATGTTCGAACTGCCGACCCGCGACGATGTCGTGGAGATTCGGGTGACCGAGGCTGCGGTGCAGCACGGCGGCCCCCCACTCCTCGAAATCGCGCCCAAGCGGCAGAAGAAGGAAGCCTGAGCACGCAACGCACTTCGAGGACCGGCGGCCTAAAGCTGCCGGTCCTTCCGCTTCGGGACGTGGTGCTGTTCCCCCACGTCGCCATGCCCCTCCTGATTGGACGGGACGCCTCGCTAGCCGCAGTGGCTGCGGCCCTCGACGGGAACCGCGAGATTCTCCTCGTCTCGCAGCGCAACGCCGATGTCAATGTCCCGACGGGGACCGATCTCTACCGCATCGGGGTGCGCGCCCGCGTGCAGCAAGCGTCGCGCGTATCGAACGGCACCACCAAGATCCTCGTTGATGGCGTGGAGCGCGTGCAGGTCGCGCGCTTCACCACCGCGAAGTCAAAGCCGGCCACCAAAGGTGCGGCGGCCGGCCCCTTCATCGAAGCGCGCGTCACCCCCCTGCCCTTCAAGCGCCCCCGCGTCCAGGGCCCGCAGGGGAGCGAGACGACCCACGCGCGCATCCGCCACGCACTCTCGCTGTTCGAGGACTACGGCGGCCTGCAACGCCGCTTGCCTCCAGAGGTCATCGGACTGCTGCAGGGACTCGACGACGAAGAACGCATTGCCTTCGGCATCGCCGCGCATCTGCATATTCCCATCGAGCAGCGGCAGGCGCTCCTGGGGGCCGCATCGCTCGCCGAGCTCTCCACGAAGCTGGTCAACATTCTGGGCTCCGAGCTCGAACTGCTCAAGCTCGAGCGCAAGATCGATGATCAGGTGCGCGGATCGCTCTTTCAGAACCAGCGCGAGTTCTTCTTGCAGGAACAGCTGCGTGCCATTCACCGCGAGCTCGGCCAGGAAGACGGTGACGAATTCGAGGAGATGGCCAGGCAGATCGCCGAGCGCGGCCTACCGGAAGCGGTCGAAGTACGCGCGCATCGCGAGCTGCGCCGTCTCAAGCGCAGCGCCCCCACCAGCCCCGATGCCGCCGTCTCACGCGGGTGGCTCGACTGGGTGCTCGCGCTGCCCTGGACGGCGCGCACGACCGATACGACCGATCTCGACGTCGCCCGCACCTCGCTCGAGGGCGATCACTACGGCTTGGCCGAGGTCAAGGAGCGCATCCTCGATCATATTGCCGTCCTCGCGCGCGTAGGGAAGCTTCCCGGGCCCATTCTCTGCCTCGTGGGGCCACCGGGCGTCGGCAAGACGTCACTTGGCCGCTCCATTGCCCATGCCTTGGGCCGCAGGTTCGTGCGCATGGCGCTCGGCGGCGTGCGCGACGAAGCGGAAATCCGTGGGCATCGTCGCACCTACATCGGCGCGATGCCGGGACGCATTCTGCAGGCGATGCGCCGTGCGGAACGTGTGAACCCTGTGATCCTGCTCGACGAAATCGACAAACTGGGCGCCGATTACCGTGGCGATCCAGCTGCAGCCTTGCTCGAAGTGCTCGACCCTGAGCAGAACAGCGCGTTCAACGACCACTACCTCGAAGTCGACTATGACTTGTCGCAGGTGTTGTTCGTGACCACGGCCAACGCGGTGGGCAGCATTCCGGAAGCGCTGCGTGACCGCATGGAAATCATTCGCCTGCCGGGCTATCTCGAGCAGGAGAAACTTGCCATCGCGCGCCGCTTTCTCGTCCCCAAGCAGTTGGAAGCGAACGGCGTTCCCGCCGACCGGGTGACCATTGCCGACGAGGTCCTCCCGGCAGTCATTCGCAACTACACCCGTGAAGCGGGGGTGCGTGATCTCGAACGACGCATTGCGCGTCTGGCGCGGAAGCTCGCCCGGCGCACGTGGAACGAGCGGAACACGCACACCGTCACCGGCGACGACCTGCAGGCCATGCTCGGTACCGCGCCGCATTCCGAGGATGAACTCCACCTCGAGGACCAGGTGGGCGTGGCCTACGGTCTCGCGTACACGAGCACCGGTGGTGAACTGCTGGACATCGAAGTGAGCGTGGTGCCGGGACGCGGACGCCTGCAGCTCACTGGTACCTTGGGCGATGTCATCAAGGAGTCGGCCGCTGCGGCGTTGAGCTTCGTGCGCGCGCGTGCGTCTGCGTTGGGACTCGCCCCGGATTTTCACCGCACGCGGGACATTCACGTGCACTTGCCGGCTGGTGCCACTCCCAAGGACGGACCATCGGCAGGTATCGCGCTCGCCACGGCACTCGTCAGCGCACTCACCGGCATTCCCGTGCGCGGTGACGTGGCCATGACGGGCGAAGTGACGCTGCGTGGTCGGGTGTTGCCCATTGGTGGCCTGCGGGAAAAAGGCGTGGCCGCCCACCGGCATCGCATTTCCCACGTGATCGTACCCGCCTCGAATCTGAAAGACCTGAACGAGCTGCCGGACGATGTGCGCGCCGGTGTCACGTGGCATGTCGCGCGGACGATGGACGACGTGCTGACGCTGGCCTTACGCGCGGAACTACCGGCGCTGCGCGAGGCACGCATCGTGTTGGCCGAAGCACCGGGCATGGTGACGTGAGGCGCTCATGAGCAAGACGGTTCGCACGGACCACCCCAAGTCCGAGACGTCGGCGCCCGACCCGCTGATCATTCGATACCTCGAGTATCTGGGGCCGATGTCGCAACGTGGCGGCTGGCGCCCCGACCGCACGCATCCGGAAATCGCGTTCGTGGGGCGATCGAACGTTGGCAAGTCGTCGTTGCTCAACAAGCTCATGAAGCGCAAAGCGTTTGCGCGAGTCAGTAACACGCCGGGACGCACGCGCGAGATTCATTTCTTCGATGTGAACCGGCAGTTCGTGCTCGCCGACTTGCCGGGCTACGGCTACGCGCGAATCAGCAAGGAGCGGCGCGCCGAGTGGCGTCCACTCATCGAGGGGTACTTGAGTGACAGCCCCAAGCTGTGGGGGGTCGTGCAACTCCTCGATGTGCGGCACGATCCGACGGCCGACGACATGGTCATGCTCGACTTCCTGGCGACGTTGGGGGTCCCGACGATTTTTGCTGTCACGAAGATCGACAAGCTCAAGAAGGGGGAGGTTGCACCGCGCGTTGACGCGTTGGCCGCGCAGCTGCGACTCGACCCGGAACAACTCGTGCCGTTCAGTTCCACCACGGGCGCCGGTCGAGACGAACTGGCGTCGGCGCTCATGGACCTGCTCGCCCTGCCCGACTGGAGGACACCCGCACCATGAATCTCCGCGTAAAGCCGTTGCTCGTGCTTGCCGCCGTCTCGCTCGCCGCGGCCTGTGGCACCGCCCGTCAGTTGGTGGCCCAGGTGCCACCGCCGGCCGGCCAGACCAGCGTCAGCGGCGACACGCTCGACCCCAACTGGGTGCCAGCCGGCTTCGGGACGCTCCGTCAGGACGACATTGCGCTCAAGACCTCGCCCGCCAACGGGCTCCAGGTGCGCGCGGTACCACTGGACGAGCGCCTCATTCGCCTGCTGTCCCCTGACTCGTATCGGGCGCTGCGCGATCTGCAGGCGAGCAAGGAGCAGCAGTTGCTGGCCATCAAGGAGCGCAATCGTCTGCCGTCGTACTCGGTGTGGTACGTGAGCTTCTTCGCGCTCGAGCAGGGCGAAACGCGGTTCTCCCCGCAGGAGTTCATCATCAGCAATACCGGACGGGATTTCCGTCCGCTCGACATGGTGCCGCTGACGCCCGGCTTTGGCGAGTACCGCCTCAAGCAGCGCGAAGTCCAGTCGGCGCTGCTGGTGTTCGACGGGCAGATCGATCTCAACCAACCGGTCACGGCGCAGCTGGAGACGACGTCGAGCGTGACCGACTGGAACAGTGTGCTGCAGCGCATCGAACGGGAGCGGGCGCTGGTGCGCTCGCGCGCGGCCGGTAAGCGCTGACCGTTACGGCACCAGCAGCACATCCTCCACCGGCCCGGCATCACCCGTTCGCAGCAGGTGAAGCGTGTACTGGAGCGCCTGATGCTCGCGTGGCCATGCGAGGTGGTCCATGGCTTCTGCGGGTGAGAGCCACGCATACGCGTCGTGTTCGACGCCCGTGACCACGGGCCGCGGGCCATCGACGACGGCCGCAAAGACCACCGCGAGTTGGACGCTATCGAAGCGGTGCAGGTAGAACGGATTCACCGTAATGCTGTACAGCCGCTCGATCGGCACTCCCGTCTCTTCCTGCACCTCGCGGCGCGCCGCCTGCCCTGGGCGCTCCCCTTGCTCGATGCGGCCGTGCACGATTTCCCAGGCGCCCGTACAGCGGGTCCCCGCCGCACGTCGGAGGACCAGCACCTGCCACCGGTGGGCGCTCCCGGCTGGAGCCGGCGCCAGGACCACTACGTCGACCACGCGTACATCCACCCGGGTCGCGGCCGGTACGATATCGTCGAAACGCATGGGCGAATGCTAGAGCATCGCTTGCCTCACGGCGAGCGGGGCGGCGAACTTTCGCGCGATGACCACCTTCGCTGATTTCCGCGCGCGCGCTGAGTCGTGCCGTGCGGGCGGTGGCCTCGTGCCCGTCTGGCGCGATTGCCTGCTCGACCTCTGCACGCCCGTGTCCGCCTTCGCCAAGCTGCGGAGCGGGCCGTTTGCCTTCCTGCTGGAATCTGCGGTCACCCGCGGGCAGGCGTGGTCACGCTATACCTACCTCGGCAGCGCGCCGCGCGGGGCCTGGCGCCTGAAGGACGGCGTCGTGGAAGACTGGACGCCCGAGGCGGGCTGGCATGGCGCGCGTACCCCCGCCGACCCCATTGGGGATCTGCGCGACCTGGTGCGCGCCATGCGGCCCGTGGACGCGCCGGAGCTGGGGACGCTGTGGAGCGGAGCGTTCGGCTTCTTCTCGTACGAGACCGTACGTCACATCGAACGCCTCCCCAAGGCGCCGCCACGGGTGCTCAGTTACCCCGACGCGTGTTTTGTCTTTACCGACGCGCTCGTGGTGATCGACAACTGGCGCGGGCAAGCGCGTGTCATCGTGTCGGTGCCGGTGCCGCCCAGTGCGAGCGACGACGCCCTGATGGCGCTGCACACGCGAGCGACCGCGACGCTCGACGACACGATTGCCCGGCTCCAGGGCCCCGACGTCCTGCCGCCGCTCTCGATGCACGAAGACGCCGCGCCGGCCGAGGCGCGCTCCGCGTTCGCGCGGGAGGACTTCCTGCGGGGGGTCGACCGGATCAAGGAGTACATTCTGTCGGGCGATGTGTTTCAGGCGCTGCTCGCGCGGCGCATGGACGTGCCCTTCGACTTTGACAGCACGACGCTCTACCGCATGCTGCGCGCGCTCAACCCGAGCCCGTACATGTTTCATCTGCAGCTCGACGGCCTCGAACTCGTGGGGAGTTCGCCGGAAATGATGCTGCGCGTGGAGCACGGCACGGTGACGGTGCGTCCCATTGCCGGCACCCGTCCGCGTGGACGGACCGATGCCGAAGACCGCGCGCTCGCCGATGAGCTCCTCAACGATGAGAAGGAGCGCGCGGAACACGTCATGCTGGTGGACCTCGGCCGCAACGACGTGGGACGGCTGGCACAGTACGGAACGGTCGACGTCACCGATCTCATGGTCGTCGAGCAGTACTCGCACGTGTTTCACCTCGTGAGTCAGGTCGAGGGGCAACTTCCTGACGGCGCCAGTGCGCTCGATGCCTTCCGCGCCGTGTTCCCGGCCGGTACCATGACGGGGGCGCCCAAGGTGCGCGCCATGGAAATCATCGACGAACTTGAACCCGAGCGTCGCGGCGCATACGCTGGCGCGCTCGGCGTCATTGGCGCTGGCGATACCCGAATGGATCTCGCGATTACCATCCGCACGTGTGTCATTGCCGATGGCGTGGCGTCGGTGCAGGCCGGCGCTGGCATCGTCCACGACTCAGTGCCCGACAGGGAGTGGGAAGAGACGAACAACAAGGCGCGTGCGCTGTTGACGGCCATCGGTCGCGCGCGCGCGGCTGCGGGGCACTGAGCATTGCCCTTCGCGCTGGAGTCGACGGCCGGCGATCGTCGGTTTTCGCTGGTGGGACGGGAATCCTTGATCGTGAGTCGGGAGACCGTCAGCGATCTCCCCATCCTTCGTCCAGCGGTCTCGCGGCGCCGCGCGGAGCTTCGCGTCGACGACCGTGACCCTGCCGTGCTCGTGACTGCCCTCGGCTCCCGCAACGACACATGGATCAACGAGGTGCACGTGCCCCACGGCACGGCACGCGCCGGTGCCAGCATTGCCTTTGGGACCGCGGCGTTCACGTGGCGAGCGGCGCCTGCCACCCCGGTGCGCCCCACGTCGGCAGCCGCCTTGAGCGACCCGGCGGCGACGGTGCGGCGCGAGCGGGAGGTTCTGTCGGCCGATCAGGCGTTGGCCGATGTCCCCAACGCCGCATCAGGCACTGCGCAGGCAACGCAGCGCCTCAGGCCACTGGTACGCATCGCGCGGTGTCGCGGCGGCATTCCCTGTCCGGAGCCGCGCGCCATTGCCAGCGGCGTGGCCGAACGGCAGGTGGCGTTGCTCACCAACGCTGCCGGCAGCGACGAGCGCACGGTAGCGGCCGCGGCGGTCGACCGCGAGACGGCGGCGGCGCTGTTGCTGCGGGCCGCCCGCGTGCGCGAGGACTTCGAGCGGTATTTCACGCCACGGCGGGCTGAGCGTATTGCGCGAACCACGACCCGCGTGGAGCCCGGCGTGATGCGACAGGACATCGTCGTGCTCTTCAGCGACATCCGCGGGTTTACGGCCCATGCGGAACGGCTGCCGGCCACCGACATGGCCAACCAATTGAACGAGTCGTGCACCGCCCTGATGGCGTGCGTATGCCGGCCCGGCGGAGCGCTCGACAAGTGCCTTCGCCATGCGATCAAGGCGGCCTGGCGCGACGTCGGGCGACCCGAGTTGCACGCCGGTATCGGCATGCATCAGGGCGAGGCCTTCGCCGGCAATGTCGGCTCCCCACGTCGCCTCGAGTTCACGCGCCTCGGCAACACCGTCAACGTGGCGAGCCGCTGGTGCAGCCTGGCGCAGGCCCATGAAGTCGTGGTGAGCGAACGGATTGTCAAAGCCGTTCCCGTGTCTCGTGCGGTGCCGGTCTCGTGCCGTTCGCGTGAGGAGCTGCGGGTGCTGCGCCGCAACCGGGACGAGCGTTTCGTCCGGCAAGTGGAGCGTGGCGCGTGACCGGACCGCAGCCATCACGGGCGACCACGCCGGCCTCGCGATCATGTGGAGCGGCAACGGTATACGGCGATGCACCGTACCTCGAGGCGTTGACAGCCATTGTCCGGGAGCACGGGACGCTGTACGCATGGGCGTCGTCGCAGCCTCAGCCCCGCGCCCTGCGCGGACGGGCGCCGGTGTTTGTCGCGCAACTCCCTGCGGTGCGCACCGCCGTCGTCGTACGCCACTCGTGGCATGGTGGCCTGCTGGCGCCGTTGACGCGCGACATGTTCCGGCGACCAACGCGCGCTCCGCTGGAGTTCAACCAGTCGCGACAGTTGCGGGCGCTTGCCATTCCCACCACCGAGGTGTTGGGGTACGCGCTCTACCAGGCCCCCTTCGGACTGGCGCGGGTCGACGTCGTGTCGCGGTATGTCGAACACACCGCCGATCTCGGCATGGTACTGGCCAACCTCGTGCCTGCGATTGCGGGTGACGCGGCGCTCGAGGCCACGCTTACCCTGCTCGGCCAACTGGCGCGGCACGGCGTCGTCCATCCCGATCTGAACGTGAAGAACATTCTGCTGCACACACCGTCCGATGCTCCACCGCTGGCGATGGTGATCGATGTGGACGTCGCGACCATTGGCGGCGTATCGCCGGCGCGCGCCATGGCGCGTAACGTCGCGCGCCTCGAGCGCTCGTTGCACAAGTGGAACCGCCAGTTCGGCAGCGACGTGTCGGACGCCCGCATCGCCGCCTTCGCGCAATCCGCCCTCGCCCGCGTACCGGCGGCATCTGCCGCAGGAGACGCGTCGTGAGTATCGCGCACGCCGCGATGCCCACGACGCCACCGCTGCCGCCGGTGCGTCTCGATCGCGTGGGGATCGTCATGATGAGCGCGGTGGGCGACGCCGTGCACGTACTGCCGATCATTCACGCACTCAAGGCGCACGCGCCACGCTGTCGCGTGAGCTGGGTGTTGCAACCAGGGCCGGCAACGCTCGTGCAAGGCCATCCGCTGGTCGACGACATCGTGCTCTTCGATCGCTCGAAGGGATGGCGCGGATTTCTCGACACCCGCGCGGCGCTCGCGTCCCGGCCGTTCGATGTGGTGCTCGGCCTGCAGGTGTACTTCAAGGCGGGGCTCATCACGGGCTTTACGCGTGCGCCGGTCAAGCTTGGCTTTGATACGGCGCGGGCGCGTGACGCCAACTGGCTCTTCACGACACACCGCATTGCGCCGCATCGCGGTCAGCACGTCCAGGATCAGTACTTCGAGTTCCTCGACGCGCTGGCCGTGCCGCATGGTGCGCCGCACTGGACCCTCGGCCCGTGGAACGACGAAGAGCGCGAATGGCAGCGGCGCTTCCTCGCGCAGTTCGACCGCCCCATCGCCTCGATCGTGGTGGCCACGAGCAAGGCCGCCAAGGATTGGATGCCGGAGCGATGGGCTCAGGTGTGCCGGACGCTCTGGACCGACCACGGCTTGCAGCCGGTACTGGTGGGGGGACACTCCGAGCGCGAACGTGCTGCGGAAGCGATCATCATGCGCGATGCCCCCATGGCGCACTCGGCGTTGGGGAGTGGCCTGCGTAAGCTGTCGGCCATCCTCGACGGTGCGGCGGTCGCCCTGTCACCGGACACCGGCCCCCTCCACCTCGCGATCGCCTTGCGAACGCCCGTGGTGTCGCTGCTGGGCTATACCAACCCCAAGCGGGTGGGGCCATACGACTTTGCCCACGATCTCATGATCGATGCGTACGGCGATCCGGGCGAAGACTACCCGCTGGACATGGGGTATCGGGAAGGGCGACTGCCACGCATTACCGCGCAGCATGTGGCCGACAAGCTGGCGCATTGGCAGCGCGTGTATGCACCCGCCCGACTACAGGCCCTGCGCGACCGTGGACTTACGCGGTAAGCGGCTCGAACGCGTACCGATAGCCCATACCGCTCAGCAACTCGACCAGGCGACCCAACGGAAGCCCCATCACGGCGAAGTAGTCACCGTCGATACGTGCGACCATGGTGGCCCCGAATCCCTGAATCCCGTAGGCGCCGGCTTTGTCCATCGGTTCGCCCGTGCGCACGTATGCCTCGATCTGCTCGCGCGTGAGCGCACGGAACTGCACGCGCACCGCCTCGACGGCGGAGAGCGCCCGTTCCCCGCGAGCCACCGCGACGGCGGTGTACACCGTGTGTTCACGCCCCGAGAGCCGTTCGAGCATGGCCATTGCATCGGCCGCATCGCTCGGCTTGCCGAGAATGGCCCCGTCGATCACGACGATGGTATCGGAACCGATGACGAGGGCATCGGGATACTGCAACGCCAGCGTATGCGCTTTGTCTCGCGCCAGCCGCTCGCAGTGCGGCACTGGCTCCTCCCCCGGGTGCACCGACTCATCGATGTCGGCCGGCCGGACTTCGTGGACGAGCCCGATCTGTGCGAGCAATTCGCGACGGCGCGGTGACTGCGAAGCAAGGATGACGCGAACGGGCGTTCGGATCGTAGCGTTCATTCGGTAAGTTTACCGGGCCATCGCTGCCTACGGCAGCGCCGGCCCTTTCCCGACCCTGCTCCTGCTCCTGCGATCATGTCCACCGACTCCTTCGATCCGACGGACGCCCACTTCGAAACGCTTGCCATTCGGGCACAGGCGCCGGTCTCGCCGGAACGCGAACACTCCGTGCCGTTGTATCTCACGTCGAGCTTCCAGTTCGACGACGCCGAGCATGCACGCGCGCTGTTCTCCGAGGAGGTAGCCGGCCACGTCTACAGCCGCTACGCGAATCCGAACACCGACGAATTCGTGCGCAAGCTGTGCCTGCTCGAGGGAGGGGAAGACGGGATCGCGACCTCGTCGGGGATGTCGGCCGTGTTCTGTGCCATTGCGGCGCGCGTCTCGAGCGGCGATCACGTGCTGGCATCACGCGCGCTGTTCGGCAGCACGCACCAACTGTTCACGCGCATTCTCCCCAAGTGGGGGGTGCAGAGCGACTATGCCGACGTGGGCGACGCGGCCAGCTGGGAGCGCCTGCTTCGTCCGGAGACGAAGCTCATCTTCATCGAGACACCGTCCAATCCGGGACTCGAACTGATCGATCTCGCATGGCTCGGGGCCCTCGCGCAGTCGCGCGGCATACCGCTGGTCGTCGACAACTGTTTCGCGACGCCATATCTGCAGCGCCCGCTGGCCCGTGGTGCGTCGGTGGTCATTCACTCCGCCACCAAGTACATGGATGGACAGGGGCGTGCCTTGGGGGGCGCCATCATTGGCACTCGGGAGTACATTGCCGACTGCCGCTTTTTTGCGCGGCACACCGGTCCGGCCATGAGTGCGTTCAACGCGTGGCTGCTTTCCAAGTCGCTCGAGACGCTCGCCGTGCGTATGGACCGTCATTGCCGCAATGCGTTGGCGATTGCGACGCACTTCGAGGGGCATCCGGCTCTGGAATCGGTGCGTTACCCGTTTCTGGCATCCCACCCGCAGCACGAACTCGCCACACGGCAGATGTCGCAGGGGGGCGGGATCGTCGTGCTGGTGCTCAAGGGGGGGATCGACGCCGGCCGGCGGTTCCTGGATCGCCTGCGCATGGTATCGCACTCCGCCAATCTCGGGGACACGCGAACCATCGTCACCCATCCAGCGTCAACGACGCACAGCAAGCTGACACCCGCCGAGCGGGAGGCGGTCGCCATTTCGGACGGGCTGGTCCGGGTGAGCGTCGGGCTCGAGCATGTAGCAGATATCATTGCCGACCTCGAACAGGCGCTCGGCGCCTCCTGAGGGGCGGCCGACCCGCCCTTGCCGGGGACGACGGATCGGAACAGGTGCGGACTCTTTGCCGAGGCCCCCTGCGGATACCCGTTTACCACTGAGTGTCAGCGAACGGTCGGGGTGGTGCGTTAAGTCGGGATGGGTGAGGCCCGTTCCAGCCAAATTGTTACGGGACCGTCATTTACGAGTTCGACCTCCATGTCCGCGCCGAACTCGCCGGTCTCGACCTTCAGTCCCCGCTGTCGTAAGTCCCTCACGAACTGGTTATATAGCGGTATCGCGATGTCCGGCTTCGCAGCGTCAATGAAGCTGGGACGTCGGCCTTTTCTGGCGTCGGCGTACAACGTGAACTGTGACACCACCAGCAGTGCCCCGCCCTTTTCGATCACATCGCAGTTAAGTTTCTGGGCTGCATCTGGAAACAGCCGTAATCCAACCACCTTGTCGGCCATCCACTCCACTTCCCGCGCCGTGTCGGAATGAGTGAAGCCCACGAGGAGCACGTATCCGCCATGGATTCGTCCGGAGACCCGCGCCGTAGGTCCTTCGTCCGATTCCTCTCGAATGCGGACTTCAGCACGTTTCACGCGTTGGAGTAGTATTCGCATAGTCTCAAAGATTGGCTCTGTCATCGCCTGACGTAAGCGTAGCCTGCGCTTGTGGACAGGGATCGGGGGGGCTAGTGCAATCACATCCGAACCGTGCAACCACGTCTTGCGCTACACTTTGATCTGACGCCGCGCACCGCAGCGACAGAAGCCGACTCTGCCTTCCTCGCTGCCTGTGTGGCGTGGCTTGGGCTAGATCAGGGCCAGCAGTTGAGCTGGGATGCGCCCTCCAATCACACGCTCGACGGCGGGCGCATTCTCCGCTGGGCGCCCTACCGTCACGAACGATCGGCGCTTGCCGATATCGTCGTGCATGCGCCCGACCCACTCGATCGTTCGCTGCAATGGTCCACGCACGTGACCTACGTGGTGACGACCAGCGCCGCCGGTGCCCAGCACCGGCAAGTGAACATCCGGGTGAGCACCGATGGCGGCGCCGCCAACGGGGCGCCGCCGCCCGTGCGCCCGCCCCGCCTCCTCTCCGAGCTCGACGCCACCTTTACGCTGACCTCGAACGACGGGCCGCTTCAGCGGACGCCCACGCAGCTCGAAGCCGGTACGCTCGACGCCTTCGTGCGCTTCGTGCTCTGCGATCCCGCGCGCACCATGCCCGTGCTGCTGCTCACCGAATTGCCCGACGGCGGCTATGTGCTGCCCCCGGAGCAGTTCGCGGCCGAAATGTTCGGATTGGGGCTCTGCTTCCAGCTGCGTCACTCCGACACCTTCGCGCTCTCCGACGCGGTCGGCGGCCACGCGCGCTCGGTGTTCCTCGGGTCGGCCCGCGCCTACCTCCCGGGCTTCACGCTCGAAGCCGACCCGTTCCAGCATCCGCTGGTGCTGGCACGAGCGCTGGCCTTGCCCGGTGAGCGTCGCCGTCTCGTGCAGCGGCTCGCCGAAGTCTCGGTGCAGCGTCCGTTCTCCGATCCCGCGGTCGTCGACACGATGCGCGATCTGCGCTCCGCCGCGTACAGCCAGCGCCCCGACGCCAGCGAAGCCCTCGCGGCCGCCGAATCGGGGGTGGAGATGGACAAGGGACAGATGATCGCCCTCGTTCGTCAGCTCGAAGAGGCCGTGCGCGCCGCCGAAGGCGAGCTTTCGCGGACGCGCGAGCGCCTCGTCGAGTCCCGGCAGGCGCTCGAGGCCGAGAAGGCGTCGGCGCGCGCCCTGCGCACCACGCTCGCCGCGCACAAGGAACGCCAGCCCATTGCCAAGCCCGCCAGCGACGCCCCGCAGTCCGTGCTCGAAGCGGTGGAACGCGCGCAGGCGCTGTACAGCGACGCGCTGCGCATTCTCCCGACGGCGTATGCGTCGGCGAAGGAATCGGAGTTCCCCGATCCGGACACCGCATGGTCGTATCTCAAGGCGCTCGGCGAAGTTGGCCGTCGTCGCCAAGATCGGGCGCTCGGACGCCCGCTCGGCGAAGTCTTCGCGGACCTCGGCGTCGATTACTCGCCCGGCCCCACCGACGCCACGCGCAAGACGCCCTATGTCTTCCGCGAAAACGATCGCGAAGTGGAGTGTGGCGATCAGCTGCGGAAGGGGAGCAATCCCAACACGTGCCTGCGCATCTACTTCGCGAGTACCGAAGACGGCGGTTTCGTCATCGGACACGTCGGCCGCCAGATCGACGTCCTGGGTAAGTAACGGCGGACGTAGCGCCAAAAACCTTTGGACCCAAAACCTGAACCCACGACTCGGAACTGATCAGTTTCGGGTCGTGGGTTCACGTGTTGAGTAGTGGGTTGAACCGCCTTACGGCGCCGTCTCGTGGAATTGCACGCCCGTCTCATGCTGAAGCGCACGGCGCAGCGCCCACTGGTCCTGAAACAGCACCACCACGGCGCCCTTGTGGTCGTACACCTTCAGGCGTCCCAGTCCGGTCGCCATTCGCTCGACTTCGGCCTTGGGCCCCGTCACCCAGCGCGGCCAGCGATAGCTCATCTTTTCGAACGTGCAAGGCGCCGAGTACTCGTACTCGAGTCGGAAGGCCATGACGTCGAACTGCAGCTGTCCGACCGCCCCCACGATTGGCTGTGAGCCGGCGCTGGTTTCCGCATAGAACACCTGGGCCGCGCCTTCCTCGGTGAGCTGGCGGAGCCCCTGATCGAACTGCTTCCGTTTCATCGGATCGGCAGGCATGGCGCGCGCGAAGTGCTCCGGGGCAAACCGCGGAATGCCTTGGAACTCCATCCTGCCGTCGCCGCCGAGCGTGTCGCCAATACGCAGCGTGCCGCGGTCCATCACGCCGATCACATCGCCGGGCCATGCTTCCTCGATGGCCACGCGATCACGCGCCATGAACTGTTGCGGGGCCGCCAGGCGCATGGGCTTCCCCGTGCGTTGATGCACCACCTGCATGTTCGCCTCGAAGTGGCCCGAGACGACCCGCAGGAACGCCACCCGGTCGCGGTGTTTGGGGTCCATGTTCGCTTGAATCTTGAACACGAAACCGGTGAAGTCTTCGCGGGCAGGATCGACTGGCCCCGTGCTCGACTCGCGCGGTCCGGGCGACGGGGCCAATTCGAGGAACTCCCGCAGGAACGGCTCTATCCCGAAGTTCGTCAGCGCCGATCCGAAGAACACCGGGGTCAACGCGCCGTCGATGACCCGCTGATGATCGTACTCGTGCCCGGCGGCATCGAGCAGTTCGATATCGGCCATGAGCCGATCGAAGGCCCGCTCGCCCATCGTGTCGATGAGCGTGGGATCGTCGATACCGACGATCGTGTCGTCGGCCCGCGTGGCCCCGCGGTCCCCGCTGCGTTCAAAGAGGTGCACTTCACGCGTGAGGCGGTCGTAGACGCCCACGAAACTGTCGTCCTCGAACACCGGCCAGGTGGCCGCGTAGCAATCGATACCGAGATCCGCCTCGACGTCCTGGATGAGTTTGAGCGGATCTTCGCCGTGACGGTCGCACTTGTTGACGAGGGTGAAGATCGGCGTGCGCTTCATCTTGCAGACATCGAACAGCTGCCGTGTGCGCTCCTCGACGCCGCGGCGGTTGTCGAGCAGCATGATGGCGCTGTCGGCCGCCACGAGCGTGCGATAGGTGTCTTCGGAGAAGTCTTCGTGCCCCGGCGTGTCCAGCAGGTTGAGCTGGTAGCCGAGGAACTCGAACTGCAGCACCGAGCTGGTGACGGAGATGCCGCGCTCCTGCTCCAGCTTCATCCAGTCGGACGTGGCGTGGCGGGTGGCGCGACGCGCCTTGACGGAGCCGGCGAGGTGAATGGCGCCCCCATACAGCAGGAGCTTTTCAGTCAGCGTCGTCTTCCCGGCGTCCGGGTGCGAGATAATGGCAAACGTGCGACGCCGCTTGATCTCCTGTTCGAGGCGGGAGAGGCCAAGCGGCGCCGGGGCCGTATCGAGTGCTGGCGTGCGGTCAGACATCCCCAAAGGTAGTGGGATTGCTTCGGGGACAGCAGGCCGGGACGGCGGTTACTCCACCGTCACCGACTTCGCCAGGTTCCGCGGCTGGTCCACGTTGCAGGCCCGCTTGACCGCGATGTAGTACGCGAGCAGCTGCAGCGGCACGCTGGCCAGAATGGGGGTCAGCAGGTCCAGTGTCTCCGGAATACGGACCTCGTAATCGAGCTTCCCGGCGAGGCTGGGCTCGTCGCGCGTGGTGATGGCGATGACCTTGCCCTTGCGCGCCTTCACCTCCTGAATGTTCGACGTGATCTTGTCGAACACCGAATCGTGTGGCGCGATGCACACCACCGGCATCATCTCATCGATGAGCGCGATCGGGCCATGCTTCATCTCGGCGGCGGGGTATCCCTCGGCGTGGATGTACGAAATTTCCTTGAGCTTGAGCGCCCCTTCGAGCGCGGCCGGGAAGTTGTAGCCACGGCCAAGATACAGGAAATTCGACGCGCGCTTGAATTCTTCGGCCAGCGCTTCGATTTCCTCGGCGCGATCGAGAATGCTCTGGATCTGCCCCGGCAAGTTCGCCAACGCCTGCGCGATCTCGCGACCGCGCGCCACACTGAGGTCACGCAAACGGGCCAACTTGAGTGTGAACAGCGCCAACGCCACCACCTGACTGGTGAACGCCTTGGTCGATGCCACCCCGATTTCGGGGCCGGCGTGCAGATAGATGCCGCCGTCGTCTTCGCGAGCGATGGTCGATCCGACCACGTTGACGAGGCCAAGCGTGCGCGCACCGCGGCGCTTGGCTTCGCGCATGGCCGCCAGGGTGTCGGCCGTTTCACCCGACTGCGAAATGACAATGCACAACGTGCGCGGCGTGACGATCGGATTGCGGTAGCGGAACTCCGACGCGTATTCCACTTCGACCGGAATGCGACACAGCTCTTCGATCATCATTTCGCCGATGAGCGCGGAGTGCCAGCTGGTGCCGCACGCCGTGATGATGATGTTGTCGACGTTGAGCAGATCCTCCTTGGAGATGTTCAGACCGCCCAGCTTCGAAAAGCCTTCCTCGAGGATGAGGCGCCCACGCATGGTGTTCTCCACGGTGGTGGGCTGCTCGAAAATCTCCTTGAGCATGAAATGCGGATACCCGCCACGTTCGATCTGCGCGAGATCCCACTCGATGCGCGTGACCGGCTTTTCGCGGATGGTCGCGTCGAGATCGAGCACCTTGTATCCGTCGCGCGTGACCACCGCGACATCGCCGTCATCGAGATAGACCACGTGCCGGGTCTGCGAGAGAATGGCCGACGCATCCGACGCGATGAAGAACTCGCCTTCACCGATCCCGATGAGCAACGGGCTGCCCTTGCGGGCCGCGACAATCGTGTCCTTCTCGTCACTCGAAAGGACGGCCATGCCGTACGTCCCGTCCACCTGGCTGAGCGCTTCGATGACCGCCGCTTCCAGACTGCCGGCATAGGCGGCTTCGATGAGGTGTGCGAGCACTTCGGTGTCGGTATCCGACTTGAACACGTAGCCGCGCGCTTCGAGTCCCGCCTTGAGCGCGGTCGCGTTCTCGATGATGCCGTTGTGCACCACGGCGATCTTGCCGTTCTGGCTGACGTGGGGATGCGCGTTCGCCTCTGTCGGCGGCCCGTGCGTTGCCCAACGCGTGTGGGCAATACCCATGGTCCCCTGCGGCGGATTGGCGGCAATGGCGGACTCGAGCCGCGAGATCTTGCCCGCCGCGCGACGCGTTTCGACACCCGTGCCGTTCATGATCGCGACACCCGCGGAGTCGTACCCGCGATACTCGAGGCGCTTGAGCCCCTCGATCAGCATCGGCGTGGCCATTCGATTACCGACGTACCCTACGATTCCACACATGAGAGGTCAGGTCAGAGGAAAACGCGCAGACTCAGACGAGGGCCGCGAGCGGCTCGCGAGCCTGGGCGATCAGGCGACGCGCGTCCGCCTCGGACGGCGCCTCGGCAATCACGCGCACGATGGGTTCCGTGCCGGACGGGCGCAGATGCACCCACCGGTCGGACCAATCGAGGCGCAAGCCGTCCTGCATATCGGCAACGGCATCCGGGAACGCCGTGCGCAACGTCTCGTATACCGCATCGAGCGGTGCGTCGGGGCGATCGAGCTTGTCCTTGACGATGACATACCGCGGCTTGGCAGCGACCAGCTGCGACAACGGACGCCCCTCGTCGACCATCAACTGCAGCATCAGGGCGGCACCCACGGGGGCGTCGCGACCCAAATGCATTTCGGGCAGAATCACGCCGCCGTTGCCTTCGCCGCCGATGGTCGCACCGGCGTCGCGCATGGCAATGGCCACGTGGACTTCGCCGACTTTGGCAAACTGAAACGGCACGCCGAATTCGGCCGCCACGTCGGACACCACTTTGCTGGTGGACAGGTTGGTGACCACCGGCCCGGGACGATGCGTGAGCACGGTGCGTGCCGCGAACGCCAAGGTGTAGTCTTCGCCGGGCGCGACCCCATCGTCGAGGACCAGGGCCAGACGGTCCACGTCGGGATCGGTGGCAAAGCCCATGTGCGCCTGCGTGGCCTTCACGAGCGCCGCGAGCTCGCCAAGGTTCTCGGCCACCGGCTCGGGTGGACGGTGGAATTTGCCATCGGGTTCCATGTTGATGGCGTACACCTCGCAGCCGAGTGCGGTGAGCAGCTGCGGCATGATTACACTGCCCGCGCCATGGCAACAATCGAGCGCCACGCGGAAGCGGGCGGCGCGAATGGCCTCGACGTCGAGCCACGGGAGCGCCAACAGCTGCTCGAGGTGCCGCGCTACCGCGTCGCCGTCTGGTTCGATGTGCCCGAGCGTGTCCCACGTCGCACGCGGTATACCGCTGTCGAGCAGGGCACGCATGTCAGCGCCTTCGGCGGCCGACAGGAACAACCCCGACGCGCCGATGAACTTGAGGGCGTTCCATTCGATGGGGTTATGGCTCGCGGTAATGCCGAGACCTCCCGCAGCGTGATGATGCTCGACCGCCAGCTGAATGGTGGGGGTTGGCGCCATCCCGATATCGATGACGGTGCAGCCGACCGACTCGAGCGCCCCGTGCACGATGCGGGTGAACATGGGGCCGGACACACGACTGTCACGGCCGACGACGACACGTCGGTTGCCGTTCCGCGACGCCCATGCGCCAAAGGCAGCCGCGTACGTCGCGATGACCTCCGGGGTCAGCGCGTCACCGACACGTCCGCGAACGCCGGACACGCTCACCATCAACCCGTCAAAACCCATAGGACTCCTCGAGAGATCCGGGCAGGGATCTTCCCTGCCGCGGCGACTATGCTGCGCTGCCGGTAAGCTAGACGAGTTACGCCACGGGAACCAACGCCGAGCGACGCGCTCGACGCTCGCGGGCTGATTGTTCCTGCGCCGGCAACCTCGTCGGCAGGACGATTCGGGGGCGGGGGCGTTACGGCGGTGGCCCCCGTGCGCACGAACGCCGCGAGACCGTTATGCTCCACGCATGGACCCGCTCGCTCTGCTCCCCTTCGCCCTCGCCGCTAGCGGCGGCTGCATTGGCCCGCTCACCGCTTCGCAGCTGGTCTCGGCGGGGACGACCCTCCTGCAACGGTCTGCGCCGCTGGTGCGGGCGCTGGCAGGGCGAAGGTCGGGCATTCTGCTTCCCAACGGCCCCTCATGGTTGTTGGCCCTCGCAGCCAGCGACGGGCGGGCGGCAGTGGTCCTCGACCCGGCCGAGTCCGACGCCCACCTCGCGGCACAGTGTCACACACTGGCGGTGGGGGCCGTCTTCACCACGAGTGACCTGGCATCACGCCTTGCCGGCGCCATCCCACTCGTCCTCCTCGACGATGCGCCGGCCGCAGCACGTCTGGTCCTGGCAGATCGGGAGCAGATCATCGACCTCGGCAATCATTACGGCCTCGACTTGGTAGGCGATACCGCCGCGGAGGGCGCCGACGAACCGTGTCTGCGATTCGCACACCACGAGACAGCTTTCACCCACCGCGTCCTGCTGGCGGCGGCACGCACGGCGATGGCAACCCATGCCTACACGCCCGTGGACCGTACCCTGGTGATGTCGCCGTTGGCCACACCGTCTGCGCTGGTGTACGGGGTGGCAGCTCCACTGCTCGCGGGTGGCTGGCTGCACCTGCCGGAGCACGTGACCACCGCGTCCTGCCGAGCGCGGATCGAAGGCGATGACGTCACCCTGCTCGTGGGCACCGCACCAGCCCTCGACGACCTTGCTCGCGACATCAATGCGAGACCGCTCGTCCAGTCGGCGCTCAAGCGCGTGATCAGCGTTGCCGACGACAGCCGTGGGGTATCCGCCACGGTGCACCACCTGTCGGGCTGCCGGTAGCGCGATCAGCGCTGCGGTGTGACGTGCACCACGTACACGGCCGCGCCGCACGCCGTCACGCCACGATCTGCAGCGACACTTGCCGCTGAACGCGCGAATCCGGCCGTTGAATGGCACCGTCGGCCAAGGCCTGTTCGAAGGCATGCACGCACTGTGGGTCGAACTGGGTACCCGCGCACCGGCGCAATTCAGCCACGGCTTGCTCGACGGCCATGCCGTCGCGATACGGGCGACCGCTCGTCATGGCGTCGAACGAGTCCGCCACCGCCGTAATGCGCGCCGCCAAGGGAATATCCGCCCCCGCCAATCCATCGGGCGTGCCGCGTCCGTCGAATCGTTCGTGATGTGATCGCACGACGGCCAAGGCGATGGGCATATCGCGCAGGAGCGGGGCCAAGAGTCGCCACCCAATGACCGGATGCTCCATCACGTGCGCATACTCCGCCTCGGTGAGCGGACCGTTCTTGTTCAGCACCGACTCCCGAACACCGATCTTGCCGATGTCGTGCAGGCGGCTCCCGAACTCCAGCTGATCGAGCAGTTCCCGATCGAACCGCAGCTCACGCGCAATGGCCATGGCGTAGCGTGAGACGCGCGTGGAATGCCCCCACGTGTAGCTGTCCTTGACTTCGAGGGCATCAGCGAGCGACTGCAGCGCGGCCATGAACAGCTCTTCGTACTTGCACGCCTGCTGGGCGACTCGTTCCTCGAGGGTGCAGCGATACGCCTCGTTGTCCAGCAACAGCCGTCGTTTCTCGAGCGCCTGCAACACGCGCGCGCGCACCTCGTCCGAGGAGAACGGCTTGGTCAGGTAGTCGAGGGCCCCCCCTTCGAGGCACCGGACCGCCAGGTTGACATCGGACACGGCAGTAATGATCAGTACCGCCGTCCGGGGCCAACGCGAGCAAATACTCGCCAACAGTTCGGCCCCGTTCATCTCCGGCATGTGGAAATCGGAGAGCACGAGCGGAAACGTCTCGCGCTCGAGTATCGCCACCGCTTCGGCGCCGGAGCTTGCTTCGGCACACGCAAAGCCTTCGGCCGCCATGAGGCGCCGCAGGACAGCCCGCAGCGCCGGCTCATCATCGACGATGAGACAGCGACGGGCATCGCCGCCAAGCGCGTTCAGCAACCGCATATCAGGCGGCCGGCTTGGGATCGCGTGGCAACAGCGGCCAGTGCACGACCGGCGGCTGCAACGCGACGGCACGCTGGCCGCGAAGGGCAACGCCGGTTCGGCGAACGACTCGCCCGCGTGCGGATGCGACGCTAGTTTCCCGCTGCATCTCCCCACGGATGATCCGGAGCCCATGACTCGCATTTACGACGAAGATCTCACCGGCGGCTTTGCCACCCGGGCCATTCACGCCGGCCAGCGCCCCGACCCCGTGTCGGGCGCCATCATGACGCCGCTCTACCTCACGTCCACCTACGTGCAGGAAAGCATCGGCGTCAACAAAGGGTACGAATACGCCCGGGGCAAGAACCCCACGCGACAGGCGCTCGAGCGCAACGTCGCCGTCCTCGAAGGCGGCACGCACGGCTTCGCGTTCGGCAGCGGCATGGGATGCCTCGACTCGATCATGAAGCTGTTCCGCGCCGGCGACCACATCGTGTGCGCCGAAAATGTGTACGGCGGCACCTTCCGGCTGTTCGATCGGATTCTGAAACATATGGGGCTGTCCTTCACGTATGTGGATACCAGCGACCCGCAGCGTGTCGACGAAGCGATGACGCCGACCACGCGCGCCCTGCTGGTGGAGACGCCGACCAACCCGCTCATGCGGCTCACCGACTTGCGAGCCATGAGCGGAATTGCCAAGCGCCATCAGGCGCTGCTGATCGTCGACAACACCTTCGCCACGCCGATCTACCAGCGCCCGCTCGAACTGGGAGCGGACGTCGTCTGGCATTCGACCACCAAGTACATCAACGGTCACTCTGATATGATCGGCGGGCTCGCGGTTGTTCTTGAGGATGACCTCGCCGATCGGCTGCAGTTCATTCTCAATGCCGCCGGGGCCGTCCCCGGGCCATTCGACGCCTGGCTCGCCCTCCGTGGGACGAAGACGCTGCCGCTGCGCATGAAACAGCACGACCTCAACGGCCGGCAGGTCGCCGACTTCCTCGCCGGCCGCCTCGGCCACGAGCGGGTCATTTACCCGGGGCTCCCCAGCCATCCGCACCACGAACTGGCCAAACGGCAGATGTCGGCCTTTGGCGGCATGATGACCCTCGAGCTCGGCTCGAAGGACAACGCGCGCCAGTTCCTCGAGCGGGTCAAGGTCTTCAGCCTCGCCGAGTCGCTGGGCGGGGTGGAAAGCCTCACGAACCACCCCTACACCATGACGCACGGCTCCGTCCCCGCCGAGGTGAAGGACGCGATGGGCCTCACCGAGGGAATGGTCCGTCTGAGCTGCGGCATCGAAGACGCCGAGGATCTGGTGGCGGACCTGGAGCAGGCGTTGGTGGGCGTTTGACACGCGGTTGACCGACAACCCGTAACTCGTACCCAGAACCCGAAACTGATCAGTTTCGGGTTCTGGGTTTGGGCTCCGGGTTTTCGGTTACTGCAACCTTTCCAGCCGTCCCCCCGTACGATCCCCCATGGCCATCCAACTCACGCAAATCAGCTCCGTGTCGTGGGAGCACCCTGCCGACCGGGCTGCCCTCCGAGCGCTTCGCGCGCTCCCCGGTTTCGACGAGGTCGTCCGCAAGATCGCCGGTGCCTTCGGCGAGCGAGGGGTCCGGAACCTCTTCCTCGGCGACGCCGTACTGGTGGGGCCCACGCAGCGCCCCGCCTTGCATGCGCGCTATCAGGACGTGTTGCATGCGCTCGATTGGGCAGCCGCCGGCCAGCCGGCGCCGCAGCTGTACGTGGCGCAAACACCTATCGCCAACGCAGGCGCCGTCGGTTTCGACCAACCGTTCATCGTGATCAGCTCGGGCACACTCGAACTGCTCTCCCCCGACGAACAGCGCTTCGTGCTCGCGCAGCAGCTTGGCCACATCATGACCGGGCGTACGACGTATCGCACCATTGCGCTCATCGTGCTCTTCTTCGGTATGAGCGCACTGCCGCTGTTGGCGAGCATTGCCTTGCTCCCCTTCCAGCTCGCCTTGCTCGAGTGGTACCGCACGTCCGAGCTCAGCGCCGACCGTGCCGGAATGCTCGGCACCCAGGACCCGCGCGCCAGCCTCATGACCTTCCTCAAGCTGGCGGGGGGCAAGGCCGACGGCGATGCGATCGACCTCGACGCCTATCTCGCGCAAGCCGAAGATTACGAGATGGGTGGCAGCGCGTGGGACAGCGTGCTCAAGGCGCTGAACACCGCACTGCGCGAGCATCCGTTTCACACGGTGCGCGCCGGCGAGCTCAATCGCTGGCAACAGTCCGGGGCCTACGGCGTCATCCTTGGCGGCGATTACATCCGTCGCGGCAGTGAAGCAGAACGGCCCTTCCGCGACGACCTGCACGATGCGTCGGCGTATTACAAGGAGCGCGCGAAGGAAGCGGCTGACGCGGTGGGTGGTGTGATCAATCGCGCTGCCGACGCGTTCCGCGATGCGTTCAAGGCGGCGGCCAGCATGGGCGATCCCGGACCGGCGGCTCCTCCGCCGCCGCCGAGTGAGCCGCCACCGAGCGGGCACACGGAGAACTAGGAACTCCAACTCCACACGACGAACTCCCTCGGAACTCGCGTGATTTCCGAGGGAGTTCGTCGTTCGTAGTGCCAGCTCCGAGTGCTCAGTTCTACGGCTCCGGCGTTCCGGGCTAGATTTCCGCCAATGAAGATTCTCCTCCTCGGCTCGGGCGGCCGTGAACACGCCCTTGCAGACGCGCTCTCGCGTGAGAATGCCCCGGTCGAACTGATCGCGGCGCCGGGCAACCCTGGCATCGCGGAACTGGCACGTACCGTGGCCATCAACGCGAACGATCCGCACGAAGTGGCGGCGCTGGCCGAGCAGGAGCAGGTGGAACTCGTGGTGGTTGGTCCGGAAGCACCGCTCGCAGCGGGTGTCGTGGACTACCTACAGCAGCGAGGCATCCCCGCGTTCGGCCCCACCATGGGTGCGGCGACCGTCGAGACGAGCAAGGCCGACACCAAGGCGCTCATGATGGCATCGGGCATTCCCACCGCGCATGCGGAAACGCATCGCATAGCGCGCGACGCCAAGGACGCCGTGCGCGCGCGCTTCGGGGCGCCCGTGGTGATCAAGGCGAGCGGACTCGCGGCGGGCAAGGGCGTCATCGTGTGTCACACCGAGAAGGAGGCGTTCGACGCGATCGATCGCATTCTCGACGATCGCGTGTTTGGCGAAGCGGGCGCCGAGTGTCTGGTGGAGTCGTTCATGACCGGCGAAGAGCTGTCGTTGTTCGCGATCGCCGACGGCTACGATGTGCTTCCCATGATCGGCGCGCAGGACCACAAGCGGCTGCTCGATGGCGACGAGGGGCCGAACACCGGGGGCATGGGCGCCTATACGCCGGTGTCGTTCAGCACGCCGGCGCTCGTCGACGACGTGACGGAGCGTGTGTTTCTTCCCACGCTGCATGCGTTGCGCAAGCGTGGCACGCCGTTCAGTGGACTGCTGTACGCGGGGCTGATGCTCACGCCCGATGGCCCCAAGGTGGTGGAGTTCAACTGCCGCTTTGGCGATCCGGAAACGCAAGCGATTCTGCCGATGCTCACGAGCAGTCTGCTCGACCCCATGCTGGCGGTCGCCCGTGGTGCGCGCATTGGCAGCCTGTCGCCGTTCACGTGGCGCCGCGGGGCGAGTGTGACCACGGTGGTGGCAAGCGGCGGATATCCCGATGCGCCTGTCACGGGCTTTCCCCTTCACGTTCCGTCGTTCCCGGACACCGTGCGCGTATTCCACGCCGGCACGAAGCGTGACGCGCACGGCCATCTTCTCACGGGCGGCGGCCGTGTGGTGGCCGTCACGGCTCTTGCCTCCGCGTTCGGTGCGGCGCAGCAGGCATCACGTGATGCCGCGGCGCGTATCGCGTTCGACGGCGCGCAATTCCGCAACGATATCGGCTGGCGTGAGGCCTCGAGGGTGAGCAATGGCGCAGCGACGTTTTGACGAATCCGAAGTGGCGGCCATTTTCGAGCAGGCCACCAAGTCCCTGCCAGCCGGCGCCACCGATGCGTCGGGCAGCGAAGGCATGACGCTGGCCGAGTTGCAGGAAATCGGCCGTGAAATCGGCATCCCTGCCGGTAGGATCGCGCTGGCGGCGCAGTCCATCGGACGCCCCTCCGCAGCCTCACACACGTTGTTGGGACTCCCCGTTGGCGTCGAGCGCACCATCGAGCTGTCCCGCCCGCTCTCGGATGCGGAATGGGAGCGATTGGTGGTGGACCTACGCGAAACGTTTGGCGCTCGTGGTGCCATGACCGGTCAGGGATCGCTGCGACAGTGGACCAACGGCAATCTGCAAGCGCTGCTGGAACCCACCGCCACGGGCCAGCGTATCCGGTTGCGAACCGTGAAGGGAAATGCGACCTCGTCGCTGACAGTGGGTGCCAGCATGATGGGGCTGTCGTCGCTCCTGCTGGTCGTGGCCACCATGCAGGGTGCGCTCGCCGATCTCGGCATGGTCACCGCCGTCAGCCTGCTGGGCGTCGCCGGCGCGGTCATGGTGGGATCGACGGCGCTGCGGCTGCGGCAATGGGCGCGTACCCGTCGACGGCAGATGGAAGAAATCGCGGCCCGCATGACATTCTCCGACGGTGAGTGAGCACGATCGACCCGACGTGCCGGTGCCGCTGAGCGCCACGGTCTATCCATCGCATGCCTGAACTCCCCGAAACGGAAACGATCGCCCGCGACCTGCACGAGATGGTCGTGGGCGCTGTCGTGCGTGGCGTGCGCGTGCGGCGCCCCGATGTGCTCCGCGAGAACGACGCGGCCGGATTCGTGAAGGCACTGACCGGGCTGCCCATTCGCCGCGTCTGGCGACGCGCCAAGCTGGTCGTGCTCGATCTCGACGCCCGCCCCGAGCTCGCCTCCATCGAACCGCTATGGCGCGTCGTGGTGCAGCCGCGCTTCACCGGCGGCCTCGTGATCGACGACGGGAGCCTCGACGCCGCGGAGCGAGCGTACGTGTGTGTGACGCTCAGCCTGCATGACGGGCGTGCTTTGCACTATCGCGATGTTCGCCGCCTGGGCACCGTGGCGCTCATGAACCCGCAGCGATTTGGGGAATATTCCGGCGCCCTTGGCATCGAGCCTCTTGACCCGACCCTCGATGATGCTGCATTTTCGGGGTGTATTCGGGATTCGCGGCAGGCCATCAAGATTGTGCTGATGGATCAGAAGCGGATCGTCGGCGTTGGCAACATCTACGCGAACGAGGCTTTATGGCACGCGGGAATCGATCCATCACGCGAATCGTGGACGCTGGACGTGCGGGAGCTGTCGACACTGCGTCGCGAGCTGCAGGCGGTCCTGACAGCCAGCATCGCGGCGCGCGGTACCAGCTTCCGCGATTATCGGGACGCACGCGGTGAGCGCGGCGCCTTCGTCGAACAGCTGGCCGCGTACGGTCGCGCCGGTGCGCCCTGCCTCCGATGCGGCCGGCGTCTGGTCGGCACCCATGCCGTGGACGGACGCAGCACGGTCTTCTGCGCGGGGTGTCAGCACTGAGCGCTATGGAGGGCTCAAATCGGCAATCCCGGCAGCGCGCGGCAAGCGCAAGCCGGCCCTCGCCACGCAGCTCGATCTCGCCGTTATCTCACCCGACGCCGACGTGGCGCGGCTCAAGGCGCAGGTGCGTGAAAGCGCCCGCAACGAACCGGGCGTGTACCTCATGCGCGGCGCGCACGGCGACGTGCTGTACGTAGGCAAGAGCACGCAGGTGCGCACGCGCCTCCTGTCGTATTTCCGGTTGCCGTGGCCCGAACACCGTCACGCGCGCCTGCTGCGCGAAACCACGCGCATCGAGTGGGAAGCCCAGCCCAGCGAGTTTGCCGCGCTGCTGCGCGAAGTCCGCCTCATTCGCGCGCATCTGCCTCGCTACAACGTGCGATCGGCGCGTCCGCTCGACAAATGGTGGGTCATCACCATCGCCAAAGGGCCCGCGCCGCGTTTGCGCATTCAGCGCGCCAGCGCCGCCGCGCGCTCACGCGACATCGCGCACATGGTGGGCCCGTTCGCATCGCGCCGGCCGTTGCAGGACGCGCTGCGCGTGCTCAACGATGCCCTCGGCCTCCGCGATTGCACCGACCGCGTGCCCATGCACATGCGCGACGCGGCCGGACTTTTCGACGACCTGCACCCGGCCATGCGGCGGACCCCCGGGTGTCATCGCTTCGAAACGCGCCGCTGCCTGGGGCCGTGCGTCGGCGCGCCCAGCGAATACGAGTACCGCGCGCACCTTGCGCGCGCCAAAGCGGTGCTCGAAGGGCGCGACAATACGCCGCAGCAGCAGCTGGTACGCGAAATGGCGGTGGCGAGCGCGGCACTTTCGTACGAGCGCGCCGGGTGGCTGCGCGACCGCCTGACGGCGTTGCAGGAGCTCGAGGGGCAATTGGGGCGAGTCCGTCAGGCACTTACGCGCCCCAGCTTCGTGTATGCCGTGCCCGGCCGCGATGCCGACGACCGGCTCTATCTCGTACGGCACGGTCGCGTGATGGCCGAAGCGCGCTGCAGTGACCCCGATGCGGTGAACGCCATGCAGGCCATCGAGGCGCGTGCCGTACAACCACCTACGGGCGCGATGGTCGATCAACTCGACGAGTTGCTGCTCGTGGAATCGTGGTTCCGTGGGCGGAATGGCGACGGCGCGCTCGTGGCCGACAGCGTAGTGGGGGCGCTGGAGCAGCTCGCGGCCCACGTGCGCACGTTGCAGCAACCGTAGCGCGCGCTACTCCGCTTCGATCCCCAACGGGACGAGTTCGACATCGGCCTTCCCCTGCCAGAGGTACAGTCGCGCGACACAGGGCTGGAGCTTGAACCGTCGCGGTCCGGCCGCACCCGGATTGATCACGATGCGACGCGCCGCCTTCGTAATGAGCTGCTGATGGGTATGCCCATACACGATGACATCAGCCTTGGGATAGGCGCCCACGAGCTTCGGCGGCGTCGGGCTCCCCAGTTCGTGGCCGTGCGTGACCACAATGCGAACCCCATCGATCACGTCTTCGATGCGCTCGTGGAGATCCGCACGCCCGGGGGCGTCGGTGTTGCCGTAGACCGCGCGGACCGGAGCAATGGCACTGAGCTCGGCCAGCACGTCCGCCGGCCCCACATCGCCGGCATGGAGAATCTGCGACACGCCCTGCAGCGCTTCGAACACTTCGGGGCGCACGAGACCGTGCGTATCGGAAATGAGTCCGATCATTGTCGCCGGTGAAGTCATTGGGGTTCGGATTCGTCGTGCATGGAGGCGCGGTGGCGTGCGAGCGCCGCGAGAGCGCCTCGCGCGTCCGGCGTGCCGGGAAACCGTTCAGCCAAGCGCCGTAGCTCCGCCATGGCCCGCGCGTCGTCGTGCAAAGGACCAAGATACAGATCGACGAGCCGATGCGTGGCATAGAGCTCGTCCGCACGACTCGCGTCGCTCGATCGTCGCAGGCGCATGAGCAATTCACGGGCCCGTGCCGGGTCGCCGTCGGCGTGCAGATGCACATCGGCCTCTGCCCGCAGCAACGACGCCCGCTCGCCGTGTTCGACCCGCGCTTGCTCGAATGCCTTGCCGGCCGCCTCGAGGTTACCGGTTACCGCGAGGGCTTCGGCGTGCGAGTACACCACCGGCTCCCGCCCACGGCCGCCGGGTTCGAGCACCGCCAACGCCCCGCGTTCCGACATCCACAGTACCACGCGCACGGCGACCATGATCACGGTGCTGCCAATGAGTCCACCGCTCACGGCGACCACGAATCGCTGGGGGAATGGCACTCGGTACAGCGATGCGAAAACGAAACCGACCAGCGTGGTCGCAACCCAGTATTGCCCGAACGGGAGTCCGATGCGAACGCGCGCGCGTCGCTGCTCACGCTGGACCTGCTTTGCGAAGAGGGTCGGATCGAGGCTCACCGTTTACTCAGCCTCGCCCCAGCGCTTCCCGACGCGATGCTCGATGTCCAGATGGTCGAGCACACGCGCCACCATGAAATCCACCAGATCGGCAATGGTCTGCGGCTGGTGATAAAAGCCCGGCGCCGCCGGGACGACCGTAGCGCCCGCCCGCGTCACGGCGGTGAGGTTCTCGAGATGCACGAGCGAGAATGGCGTTTCGCGTGGTACGAGAATGAGCTTGCGCCGCTCCTTGAGCGCCACGTCGGCCGCGCGCTCCACCAGCGAGCGTGACGTGCCGTGCGCAATGGCGCTCACCGTCCCCATGCTGCACGGGCACACGACCATGCCGCTCGTGCGCGCCGAGCCACTGGCGGGAGCTGCGCCGCGGTCGTTGTCATCGAAGACGTTGACGCAGGCGTCGAACGCGGCCGCACCGACATGCGCGCGCAACGCCGGCAAGTCGGCGATATCGCTCTCGGTGCTCAGCAGGCGCCACCCGTGCCCCGACACAATGAGCCACGTCGGCACCTGCAGTTCCACCAGCAGCTGCAGCAGGCGTACTGCATACGGCGCCCCCGAGGCGCCGGTAATGGCGAGCACCACGGGGTGTCGCGTGACGTGAGACGGGGCGACGGTAATCATGCGTCCCGCAGCATGAAGACGCGGGCCACCAGCACCGACGCGAAGAAGCCCAAGGAGATCAGTCCGTTCATGGTGAAGAATGCTGCATCAATGCGCGAGAGGTCGTCGGCCCTGACGAGTCGATGCTCCCAAAGCAGCATTCCGGCGATGCCGGCAACGGCGACCCACAGTATGCCATCCACCAGCGGCGACACGCTGCCAAGCGGCTGCGACGCGACGACGATGGAAAAACAGACGACCGCGAGCACATGAAGTGCCCGCGCAATGCCAATGGCTTTGCGCACACCGAACTTGCTGGGCACGCTGTGCAATCCGTGTCGCGCGTCGAACTCCGCATCCTGCAGCGCGTAGATCATGTCGAAGCCCCCGCTCCAGCACACCACCGCCAGCGCGAAGACGATGAGCAGCCACCACGGTGTGCTCCACGCACCCGCAATGGCGAGATAGCCACCAACCGGGGCAATGGCGAGCCCGAGCCCCAACCACAAATGCGACCAGCGGGTAAAGCGCTTCGTGTAGCTGTATCCGAGCACCCACAGGAGCGCGATGGGGGAGAGTGCCAGACAGAGCGTGTTGAGCATGCCGCTGGCAAACACGAAGAGCACGCTGGTCACCGCAATGCTGAGTTTGGCCTGACCGACCGTGAGCGTGCCCGCCGGCAGTTCGCGCATCGCCGTCCTGGGGTTGATCGCATCGACATCACGGTCGACGAGGCGGTTGAACGCCATCGCCGCAAAACGCGCGCTCGTGAACGCGAGCAGCACCCACCCCACCATGGCTGGCGTGACCGGCGCGACTGTACTCGCGAAGATCACACCCACCAGCGAGAAGGGCAACGCGAACACGGTGTGCGGCAACTTGACGAAGTTGGCGAGGCGCACCGGCAACGATTGCCCGCGGATCATCTGCCCGTCACGAGCCCCTTTGGGAGGCACAATGCCGCTGGCGTTGGTCACGGATGGCCCACGGGGGGCAGCCCCAGGCTGGCCCACCGCGCGTCGACCGCCTTTTTCGTGGCGTCGTCCATCTCGATCACCTTGGGCCACGCACGCGTGAAGCCTTCTTCCGGCCATTTACGCGTCGCGTCAATCCCCATCTTGCTGCCGTAGGTGAACGCTCGGCTGGCATGATCGAGCACATCCACCGGCCCCATGGTGAAGCGTACGTCGCGCTGCGGGTCCATGTTGTTGAGCGCCACCCACCACGCCTCGACCGGGTTGCGCACGTTGATCTCCTTGTCGACGACCACGAGTACCTTGGCGAGTGACATGAGCCCCTGTCCCCACAAGGCGTGCATCACCTTGTCGGCGTGCCCCGGATACTTCTTGTCGATGCTCACGAAGACGAGGTTGTGAAAGCCACCCTCGGCCGGCATGTGATAGTCCACGATTTCCGGAGTCGTGAGCTTGAGCAACGGCAGGAAGATGCGTTCGGTAGCGTGACCCAGATAGAAATCTTCCATGGGCGGCCGCCCCACGATCGTCGTGGAATACACGGCGTTCTTGCGCATGGTCACGGCCCTGACGTGCACCTTGGGATACAGATCGGCCTCGGAGTAGAAGCCGGTATGGTCGCCAAAAGGCCCTTCCACGATCAGCGCTTCCGCCGGATCGATGTAGCCTTCAATCACGAACTCCGCATCGGCCGGCACTTCAAGATCGTTGGTGACGGCCTTGGCGAGACGCACGGGATCCTTGCGCAGGAACCCGGCGAAGAGAAACTCGTCGATGTTGGGCGGCAGTGGTGCGCTCGCGCTGAACATGCTCGCGGGATCGCTCCCTACAACGATGCACACGGGCATCTGTTCGCCGCGCTCGGCCATCTGCCGCATATGTTCGGCCCCCGTCTTGTGCCGCTGCCAGTGCATGGCCACGTGCTTCTTGCCCAGCTGCTGCACCCGGTACATGCCCACGTTGCGTATGCCGCGCACGGGGTCCTTGCTGATCACGGCCGTCATTGTGATGTACGGTCCGCCGTCTTCGGGCCAGCAATGCAGCACGGGAATCTTGTCCAGATCGATCTCGTCGCCCTGCCACACGATTTCCTGACAGGAAGGCGTGCCCCCCTTTACGCGCGGCGGGAACTTGGAGATCTCCAGCAGTCGCGGCAACAACGACAACTTGCCCAAGAATCCGTCGGGGACCTTGAGATCCATGAGCTGCGTGATGCGATCGCCGATGTCATCGAGCGACTTCACCCCCAGCGCGAGCGCCATGCGACGCATGGACCCGAACAGATTGATCGCCACCGGATACTGCGAAACGGTCCCGTCGCGCAGCACGGGCTGTTCGAAGAGCAGCGCCTTGCCGCCGCCGGGCATTTTCGACACGCGATCGGCGATCTCGGTGAGTTCGAGATGCACCTTCACGGGCTGCGCAATGCGATGCAGCTCGCCGATCCGATCGATCGCGTCGATGAATTGAGAGAGGGTATCGAGTGTCATGCGATGTCGAGGGCGCCGATCAGACGGCCCCCGTATGGATGGCGGCGATGCCGAGCGTGAGCCGTTCCCACACGACGGAGGAGAAGCCGGCGCGGCGCATGTGCTCGGCCAGCGCGTCTTCGGTGGGGAACTGCGCCACGGAAAGCGGCAGGTACGTGTATGCCGACGTGTGTCCGCTCACGAGGCGGCCGATGAACGGCAGTACGTGATGGAAATAGGCGAGATACGCCGCACGCACGAGTGCGACACGCGGCGTGGAGAATTCGAGAATGACAAAGCGCGCACCGGGCTTGAGCACACGACGCACTTCGCGCAGGCCGGCGTCGAGGTCGGCCACGTTGCGAATGCCGAAGGCGACTATCGCGCCATCCAGACAGGCGTTGCCGAAGGGGAGGTGCAGTGCGTCGGCGCCGACGGGCGCCAGTACGTCACGCGAGGCTTTGCCCTTGCCGTACTGCAGCATGGGCACGGCGAAATCGGCCCCCGCGACGAACCCCGTGAAGCCCGCCTGCTTGACCAGCAACGCCCCCACGTCGAGGGTGCCGGCGCAGAGGTCGAGATAGGTGCCGGCGGGGCGAGTGGTCCACCCGAGCCGCTGCAACGCCCGCTGACGCCACCGTTGGTCGATGTTCAGCGAGAGGACGTGGTTGAGCAAATCGTAGCGCGGCGCGATGTCGGAGAACATCTGCTGCACGTATTCGCGCTTCCCGTCCCCCCGAGCAGCGTTCGCGGCGACAGGCAGGTCGTTGGCCGGCGAACCGGGCGTATTGCGAGGGGCGTCCATCGTACGTGGCATCCCGAAACATCGAGGGACAGGGCGAGCCGAGCAAGCGGCGTTTCGCGGCTTTTCACGGAGGCGGCATTTGCAGGCCAGTCCGGAATCATGGCCGCATGGCTGGTCCCCTTGCGGCCGCTGGACTAGCTTTGCCCGCTGCGCATGCCTATCCAAGACGAGCTGGGAGCCCTCCCTGATGCCGATGTCGTCCGCCTCGCCCAACAGGGGCGCGAGCTCGCGTTTCGCGAACTCGTGCGCCGCTACGAGCGGCCGGTATTCTCGCTCGTCTTCCGCATGGTGCGCGACCGCGAAACCGCCGAAGATCTGGCGCAGGACGCGTTCATCAAGGTCCTGAATCACATCGACAAGTACAGCCCCGAGTTCAAGTTTTCGAGCTGGCTGTTCAAGATCGCCAACAACGTCGCCATCGATCATTTGCGCCGTCGACGGATCGATACGATCAGCATGGACGGCAGCCCGAACGCCACGACGGCGGCGGAGGTCGAAGCGTCCACGCTGGAGCTTGGAGACGGGCAGGAGAGCGCGCTCGACGAGCTCGAGGCCAAGGAGTTGGGGTCGGCCATTGAGCGGGCCATCGCGGCGCTGCGGCCGGAGTATCGGGCGTGCATCATGCTTCGTCACGTGGAAGGGCGCTCGTACGAGGAAATCGCCGCCACACTGGACCTGCCGCTGGGGACGGTCAAGACGTACATCCATCGAGCCCGGCACGCGCTTCGCAAGACGCTGGAGCCGATTCGGGAATGACGCGTTACGCTCACGGCCTCTTCCGTCTGCATGAATGGAACTTCATCGGACAAACCCGCACATTCGCGACACCTTCCTTGAAACCCAGCCAGACTCCTCCGCGTAGTCTCGTCATGGAGGCATCAGAATGAGCACCGACCGACACCTCAGACCAGACGAAATCGAGCTGCTTCTCGACGGAGAAGAAGGCTTTGGCGTGGCCCCACTGCGGGCACACGCCCATTCGTGCGTGGAGTGCCAGGCGGAACTGGAGAGTGCCCGGGAGCTCATGTTTGCGCTCGACACGCTCCCTGACTTTGCGCCGTCTGCGGCGTTCGCCGACCGCGTGATGAGCCAGGTGCAGGTGTTCGAGCCGTGGCATGTGGCAGCGACCCGCGCGGTTGAACAGTTCGTGCCGGCCACCCGGCCGGCCCGGCTTGCGGCCGGCCTCGGCGCGGCGGTCACCGCTGGCTTGGTAACAGCCGGTGCCACGTGGGCCGTGGCCCGCGCCGACATGGGCTTCGTGCTCGCGCAACTCGGCCTCGAGTCGTTCCGCGAGCAGGTGGTCGCTGCTTGGAGTGACCTGCTCACGACGGTGGTGGGGCAGCCGGGCCTCGAGGCACTGCGTGACAGCAGCCCGGACGTCATGGCGCTGGCGCTTGGCGGGTTCGTCGCGGTAGCGGGCATGGGCGTGGTGGGTATCCGCGCGCTGGCCACGTCATCGCAATCCACCCGCTGAGGTAATCACCCATGCTTGCCACCACGCTCATGGCTGTGGCCGGAACCTTCGGCATCGGCATGATCATCGGGATCGTGGTGCTCATGACCGCGGAAGAAGCGCTGCTCGCCGTGGCCAAGAGCGCCGCCCGCGACGTGAGCGGCAGCTTCTGGGCCGGCGTGCTGACGCAACTGCTTGCCGTCCCCGCGCTGGTCATTCTGCTGGTCGCCTGCGCCCTCACGATCATTGGGCTGCTGGCCATCCCCATCGCGGCGCTGGCATGGGCGCTTGCCCTCGCGGGCGCCGTCACGCTCGGGGTACTGGCCGTCTCCATGGTCATTGGCCGTGCCATCGCCGGACGCGGCACCGGAAGCACGGAACGCAGCGCCGCGCTGCGTGGGCTCGCCGTTGGCCTCATGGTGCTGAGCCTCGTGTGGTTCGGCGCCGCGCTCGCCGCTGGCACGCCGCTCGTGGGAGCCATTTCCCGGTTGGCGGCGGTGGCCTTCACGTGGGCCGTGGCCACCGTCGGGTTGGGTGCGGTGGTCAAGAGCCGTATTGGCGTGTCGCGGATCAGCATGCAGTTCGGCCGCTTCGGCGGCGCGAAAATGGGCGGCTTCACCGGCAAATGGGCGGCATCGAGCAGCACCGGCGTCAATGAAACGCAAGTTCCCGTCAGCTGGCAAACGCCGACTCCCATTCAGGGCGTCGTGGCGGCCCCGCGCCCCGCGGATGCGACATCGTCGACGCACCGTCCCGACGCATCGCGCTGATTTACGGAGCGCCAGAGAGCACGACGGCGACGCCGCGTTCGACCCCGAGGAGCTGCGCCGCGCTTCCGTCGCGCACCGCGATCTCCACAAACCCGCTCGACCCCACCAGCGCCACGAGCTCGCCTCGCGACGCTTCGCCGTAGGTACGCACCAACCGCGCGGCCCGTCCGCAGATCTTCACCATGCCCGACACGTCCCGGGTCATGAGATTGGTGACGATGTTGCCGAAGCGATCGAGCGTCAGGACTTCGCCATGCAGCAATCCGTGCGCATCGCGCCGTGGCGGCGGTGTGCGTAACCGGACGGCGCCGCTGTAGGGCTCGCCGATCTGCTCGAGCGGCACCCCACACGCGAGTCGCGCGGCCACCGGTGCGAACACATCACGACCGTGAAAGGTGGCCGACGCCATGGGGTCGATGGGGAGCTGCACCACGCGCGCGTCGATCGAGAACAACGCGGGCGACAACACCCCGTTGTCGGGACCCACCAGCAAGCGCCCTTCGCTCGCAATCGCAATCGCCGCCCGCGTGGTGCCTACTCCCGGATCGACCACTACCACATGTACGGTGCCGATCGGAAATCGCCGCCAGTAGCGCGCGACGGTCAAGCGCGCCATGGCAATGTCCTGCGGCGGAATGTCGTGTGAGAGATCGACGATGGGTGCACCCGGTGCCAACGACACGAGCACGCCCTTGAGTTCGGCGACATAACCGTCGGCGGTGCCGAAATCGGTGAGCAGCGTAATGGCAGCAGGAGACATGGGCCAAACGTGTCCTACACGCGCGCCGTGCGCCACCGGCCCCACGCCCACAGCAGCATCATGAGCACACCGCGCGCGGCGGCGGTGACGGCGAGCGTCCACCAGAGCCCCGTGGTGCCCCATGTTGCTGCGGCCCACGCGCCCATGGGCAATCGCAGGGCGGTGATCCCGGTACTGAGCAGCATGGGCACGAACGTCCATCCGGCGCCCGCCATGGCACTTTCCAACACGACCTCGGCACCAAGAAACAGCTGTGAGAACGCGGAGATGCGCAGGTACGTGGCGGCCTCGGCGATCACCGCGGGATCGTTCGAGAAGATGCCAGCGAACTCTTCGGCAAAGAGCAGACTGGCCACGGCAATCACGACGCCCAGCACGCTGACGACTGCCGTCGACAGCCACCCCGCCCGCGTGGCACGTGCACGATCGCCGGCCCCCAGACTCTGCCCCACGATGGCCGCCACCGCCGCGCCCATGCCCACACTGGCCACGTAGATCACGCTTTCCATGCGGAAGCCGAGGCCAAGCGCGGCGAGCGCGGGCGTACCGAACTGCGTGGTGATGCGCGTGAGCAGCACGTAGATGAAGCTGAAGACGATACCAGTGGCTGCGGCCGGCGCTCCGACGCGCAGTATCGTGGCCAGCACATTCCAGCGCGGGAGCGTCCAGTCGATCATGCCACGCCGCTTGAGAATCCATATACCGGCCAGACAGCCAAGCCCTCGTGGTACGAGCGTGGCCACGGCAGCGCCGCGCACCCCCATGGCCGGGAACGGCCCCCATCCGCGGATGAGCAGTGGGTCGAGGACGAGCGCGAGCATCGTGGTGACAGCGAGAATCCACAGCGGCGTACGCGTGTCCCCCTTGGCGCGGAAGGCGGCATCGACGGCGAAGAAGCCGAAGATGAGCGGCATGCCAAGAAAATACGTCCCCAGATAATCGCGACCGATCGTGCTGACGGAGGCGTTCGTGCCGAGCATCGTGAAGAGCCATGACAACAGAAACGGCGTCGCGATGGCAATGGTCGATCCGAGCAACAGCGCGAGCATGAAGCCATCGCTGACGGTGCGCGCGGCATCGTGCGGGCGTCGTTCCCCATGACGGCGCGCGGCAACGGCATCGAGCCCGATGCTCACCATCTCGCCAATGGAGATCACCAGCCACACCCAGAAGATCGCGCCCGTGACCGCCGCCAGCGCGTCGGCGCCAAGGGAGCGACCAATCCAGAACGTGTCGACATTGTGAAACGCCGTCATCAGCAAGTTCGCGATGACGGCGGGAAGCGCCACACGCCGAATCGTCAGCGACAGGGGGTCGCCAACGAGTTCGCCGCGTGGTGCCTCAGGCGCGGCGTGATCAGCCGTAACGTTCGACAACGCGCTGCATCACCCGTTCGGCAATGGCGCCGATTGCCTTTGCCGCCTTCGAGTCGGGCGCCGCGTCCACGATGGGGCGACCAGTGTCACCGCCTTCCTGAATACGCGGATCGATGGGTACCTGCCCGAGCAACGGGAGATCGCATGCCTTCGCGAGGCGTTCACCACCGCCGCTCCCGAAGAGCGCGATGGGCTTGCCCGTTTCCGGGTTTTCGAAGTACGACATGTTCTCGACGATGCCGAGCACGGGCACGGCGGTGCGTTCGAACATCTTCACCCCGCGGAGCGCGTCACCCACGGCGACCTGCTGCGGCGTGGTCACGATGACGGCACCGTGCACTTGCGTGGCCTGCACGAGCGAGAGTTGCGCGTCGCCGGTGCCCGGGGGCATGTCCACGAGGAAGTAGTCGAGCTGTCCCCACGCCACGTCACGCAGGAACTGCGTGATGATTTTCATGACGATGGGACCGCGCCAGATGGCCGGCTGTTCCTTTTCGATGAGGAAGCCAAGGGAGATGACCTTGATGCCGTAGGCTTCGAGCGGGATGATTTGTTCATCGCGCACCGCCGGCGCGGCATCGACGCCGAGCATGAGCGGGAGGTTGGGCCCATAGATGTCGGCGTCCATGATGCCCACGCGCTTGCCCGCCTTGGCGAGGGCAATGGCGAGGTTCACCGCCACCGTGCTCTTGCCCACACCGCCCTTGCCGGACGAGATGGCCACGATACGCCCGAGGTTGGGATAGAGGACCGGATCCGGGACCTTGGGCGGCGCTTTCTGGGGCGCGGCGTCCATGACAGGGAGGGCTCGGCCCGTGCCCCCGGCAGCGGGAGCCTTTGGCTGATTCATGGCGGGGGCTGGCGCGCGGCGCGCCGGTGTGGGTTCGGACTGTGCGGGATCGCGGACGTCGACCCGCACATCGTTCACGCCGTCGAGCGCTTCAATGGCCTGCCGGACATCACGGACGAGGGTGGCGTCGTCGTCGGGAGCAAGGAGCAGCGTGAGCCGCACTTTGCCGTCGACGGTGGTGGCGATATCGCGCACTTGTTCGGCCGCCATGACATCGGCGCCGGTGCGGGGGTTTCGGACACCGGTGAGGACACCGGTGATCCGTTCCATGAGAGGCAGCATAGGGACGTACGGACGTGGATTCGAGACCTTGGGAAGTTAGGCCCGCGTGGGACGCGTTGGAATGGGCCGATGCGCGGGATTCTGGTGACAGCGGAATGATGGGGTGGTGGTATGATGGTTCCGTCGCGGGCGGGGCGCCCAAAGGCGACTCCCCGGACAGCCGGCGGCATGGGGCCGCCGGTCTTTCACCGATAGATGGATGTGGAGGTTTCGAATGTCACACAACACCGTTTTCAAGGTCGTGGCAACGGTCATCGCGTTGAGCGCCGGGCTGGCGTTCACCCCGGTGGGGGCGCAGGCGGCAAAGACGGAACTGGTTACCACCGACTGCGGAGCCGGGCATGCGACTGTGTGTGGTCATAAGCCCGCGCAGATCACCTGCAATTTCGGTTTCTCGGTCACGCCCACCCCGGGACTGTGGGGATTCAGCATTTCGTTCGGGTCGTGCACCGAGCACGGCAAAGTGAACATCTACAAGGACTTCGAGCGCAAGAACGGCAGCGGCGTGTGCGTGCAGACGCAGAAGTTCCCGGCCGACAACACGCGATCGAAGGACGATGAGGAATACTTTCCGGAAGTGCCCGGTGAGGAGTCGTGCTGACTGCTGCACGCCGGGAAGCCCGCCAGGCTTCCCGGCACCGTCGCCGTCGGTCGCTCATATGGATGACGGCCGTCTTGTTCCTGGCGGTTCTCGCCTCCATGAGCCTCGACGTGCGACGGGCGCTGGCCGACATGCCACGTCGGATGACGGTGACGCGACGGAGTCCGATCGTGCCAACCGTCGGCGGTCGCATGGCTGCAAACGACTCGCAATTCCGCGCCATCTTTGTCGCGCAGCGCGCCGATTGCAACGGCAATCTGTCGCTCGCCAACATGGTCGCAACGGGACCCGTGCGGCACCACACCGCTCCAGTCGAGCTGATCATTCAGGGCGGCGCGCGCGACACCGTGGGCCTTCGACTCGAGCTGCCATTCGGGCTCCGCAACAGCCCGCTGCGGCTGCTGCGTGCCGAGGAGCGAACCTGGCTGCATGACATCGGGCACCACGCCACTCCGGTGCTGCTGCTGTTCGATCACGAGGCCCGCTTGCGCATGGCGAGTCACGTAGACGCCGACCCGGTGGCCCGGGTCGCACTTCGGCGGGCAATCACACACCTCGTAACTGACGACCCCTCTCACTGATGCGGACTTTCCCCTTGTCGATCATGCATTCCCGGCGTCTTGTCACGGTTGCCGTCATGGCGGCAACGCTGCTGTGCACTTCCGCGCTGCAAGCGCAAACGCCAACAGGGGGGCGTCGTATGCTGCCCAAGAAGTGGGTGCCTATCTGGAAAGTGGGCGGCACGGCAGACGACACCCTTTTCGGATGGGTTCGCGAGCATGTGGCGAACGAGAAACACGTGTACATCCTCGACGCCGGCACGCTGCAGGTACATGCGTTCGATGCCCAGACCTCCCGCTACGCGTGGAGTGCCGGTTCCAAGGGGAGCGGCCCCGGGCAACTCGCGCGGCCGGTGGACATTGCGCTCACGCCACAGCGCGAGGTCGGCGTGCTCGATCCCGGAAACGGACGGGTGTCCGTCTTCGACGCCGGCGGTCGCTACGTGAGAAGCATCGTGACGCCGCAGGCATCGGTTGCCAACAGTGTCTGCTTTCTGACGGACGGGACAGCGCTGCTGTCGACGTACACCGCCGAGGCGAAAATCGTGCGCGTCAATACGCAGGGGAAAGAGCTGGCAAAGTGGAAGTTCCCGTGGCCGCTGAAGCAGAGCGCGAACGATTTCCTGCACCACCTCAGTGTCATCCGCGGCGGCAGTCCGGATCGTTGCGTCTATGGCACGACGTTCGGCTTTGGCCTCTTTTCCATCGACGCGAAGGGCGCGCTGCTCAGCTTCCCATTCGTCGAACAGGTACCAATGCCGACCTTTCGTCAGGAACGCCTGAGTAGCGGGGGAGTCGCGACGTACCTCGACAAGGGCGACAACGCGGCCAGAGGCGGCTCGCGCAGCGGCGACACCCTGGTGGTGAGCTTCGACGGCGCGCAAATGAACGGCAGCGTGCTCGACCTGTATTTGCAGAACGGCACCTACATCGGCTCGTGGCCCGGACCGCCCGAAGACCGAATCTTCTACATCAACGGCCGTGTGTATGGCCTGTCGACGGCAGCCACCCAAAAACTCCGCGTCTGGGCCGACACCGCCGATACCACTCGGGTGCTGACGGAGATGGGGTTCCGTCAGCCCCGAGGCATCAAGCGGCCGGCAACTCCCCGCGCAAGTACAACCGCGCCTCGGCCAACACCTGCTCCTGCACGGCCGCCAGCGAACCGGTGAGCATGGCGCCGGACGCCTTGCGGTGACCACCGCCGCCGTAGCGCCGAGCGAACTGCTGCACGTCGACGTCGCCGGTGCTGCGAAGGCTCACCTTCACCTTGCCGTACCCGAGATCGCGGAAGAACAGCGCCATGCGGGTACCGGTAATGCTGCGCGGATGCTCCACGATGCCGTCGAGCTCTTCGCTCGTGATATCGAAGCGGCCGAGCACATCGGCATTGAGCGAGATGTACGACAGTCCGATTTCCGGCTCGTTGTTCAGCGTCGCCAGGGCTTCGCGAAGCAGTTGCAGACGACCGAGGCTGACCTGCGCATAAATGCGCCGGTACATCTCCTCGGGATTCACCCCGACGGCGAGCAACGCGGCCGCAATACCGTGCGCGCGCGGCGAGGTGTTGCTGAAGCGGAAGCTGCCGGTATCCGTGAGAATGGCGGTGTACAGCGACTGCGCGATGGTCGGGGTGATGTCGAGCCCCAGCGTCACGCCGATGTCATACACCAACTCCGCGGTCGCACAGGCTGCGGTATCGGCCACGGCCAGTGTACCAACCGGTTCGTCGCCGGCCACATGGTGGTCGATCACGGAAATGGGCACCGTGAGCGAGCGCACACGATCGGCCAAGTGGCCCAGCCGACGCACATCATTGATGTCCAGCACAATCAACGCATCGACATCGTCGAGTGCGGCCGCACCCTGCGCACTCGCCTCGTCGAGGTCATCACCCAGCAGAAACCCGAACATCGCAGGCCACGGCGTGGGATTGACGATGCGGCAGCGAATGCCGCGCTGCGCGAGTAATCGCGCCAGCGCCGTTTCGCTGCCGCATCCGTCACCATCGGCATTGATGTGCGTGGAGAGAGCCACCGTCATGCCCGGGCGCAGGGCGGCAAACCATTCGTGGATGGCCGCTTGCCGCGCTTCGGATGCATGGAGCGGCCCACCCGCCACAGCACGACTCATCGTTTGCCAGCGTCCTGCTTGCCGATGGTCGAGTTGCGGATGCCATACACGAAGTACGTCGTCATGCCGATTGCCGTCCAGAGGCCAAGCAGCTGCCAGGTGAGCTTCGGGAGTTGGTACATCATGTACAGCGTCGCGCCGGCGCCAAGCAGCGGCACTAACGGCACGAGCGGGGTTTTGAACGGGCGCTCGAGCTCGGGCGACCGCACCCGCAACACCCACACCCCGATGCACACCGTCGCGAACGCAGCGAGCGTTCCACCCGACACGAGCTCACCGAGGAGGCCCAGCGGGAAGAAGCCGGCGATAATGATGGCGATGATACCGACAATCCAAGTGGAGGCCGCCGGCGTCTGATACACCGGGTGCACCTTGGCGAAGATCCTCGGGAGGAGACCGTCGCGCGACATCGTGTAGAAGATGCGCGGCTGCCCCATGAGCATCACCAGCACGACCGAGGAGAGACCGGCCACCGCACCAATGTTGACGAGGTACTCGAGCCACTTGAGCTGCGGGACCGCTTCGAGCGCTGCCGACACCGGGTGCGGTACACCAAGCGCCGTGTAGGGCGCGAGACCGGTCATGACCAGCGACATCAGGATGTACAGCACCGTGCAGATCAGCAGCGACGCGATCATACCGATGGGCAAGTCTCGCTGCGGGTTCTTGGCCTCCTGCGCGGCCGTGGAGACCGCGTCGAAGCCGATATACGAGAAGAACACCACCGGCGCCGCGCGCAGCACGCCGGCCATCCCGTACTTGGTGCTGCCGTCGGGGTTGGTGACCATCTCGGGGATGAACGGCGACCAGTTATCCGCATTCACATACATGAAGCCGAAACCGATCACCAGCAACACGATGACCATCTTGATGGCCACGACGATGTTGTTGAACGTGGCCGACTCCTGCACACCACGCACGAGCAGAACGGTGAGGGCGAGAATGAGCAACACCGCCGGCAGATTGATCAGCCCTTCAACCGGCGTCCCCCCGGCGGCGGTGCAGGCGTCACGCAGGACGAACGCGGCCTTGGTGACCTGATCGATGACGGTCGTTCCCGTTGCATCGACACAGGTAAAGGCGCGGACGACTTCGTGGCCGTTGACGACCGTCAGCGGCGCGGACGCAAACGCGGCGGGAATATGCACGCCGGCTTCATTGAGCATGGCGCTGAAGTAGCCCGACCACCCCACGGCGACCGTGGATGCGGCAAACAGGTACTCGAGCACCAGGTTCCAGCCGATGAACCACGCCACGCCCTCGCCCATGGTGGCGTAGCTGTAGGTGTACGCAGACCCGGCGATCGGAATCATCGACGCGAATTCAGCGTAGCAGAGGCCCGCGAACAGACAGGCAAGGCCGGCCAGTACGAAGGAGAGCGAGACACCGGGGCCCGCGAAGTTGGCGGCGGCCGTGCCGGTGAGGACGAAGATACCGGCGCCAATGATGGCACCGATGCCGAGCATCGTCAGGTTGAGGGCGCCAAGCGTACGCTTGAGGCCACCTTCGGAGCTGTCGGCCTCAGCGCGCAGCGCTGTGATCGATTTCTTGGACCAGATTCCCATCAGCCGTGTGGTCTGAGTGAAGCGCGTGGCAGGAGGCGACCACGCGCAAATACGCCGGAGTCCGAGCGAGGTGACCCCCTGGCACGCGGGGGCTTCTGTGGCCGCCCGCTCGGCGTTCCAACAGTAGACCCACCAAACTCGGTGCCGGTCGCCATTCACGCAACGGCGGGGTCCGCGAAACGGCCCCCTGCGGCGCGATTGGGACCGGTTACAGCGAATAATTGGGGGCTTCGCGGGTGATCGTCACGTCGTGCGGGTGCGACTCGCGGAGGCCGGCGGTGGTGATTCGCACGAACTCGGCCTCGGTGCGCAGCGCGTCGATGGTGCCGCAGCCGACGTACCCCATGCCGCTGCGGAGGCCGCCGATCATCTGGAAAAGCACGTCTCCAACCGGGCCCTTGTAGGGGACGCGTCCCTCGATCCCTTCGGGAACGAGCTTCTTCGGGGACATCTCGCCGTCCTGGAAATAGCGGTCGGCCGAGCCATCCTGCATGGCCGAGAGCGATCCCATGCCGCGGATCATCTTGAAACGACGGCCTTCGAGGAGGAACGACTCGCCCGGGCTTTCTTCCGTACCCGCAAGCATCGAGCCCATCATGACGCTGGACGCACCGGCGGCGAGCGCCTTTACGATATCCCCCGAATACTTGATGCCACCGTCGGCGATCACCGGGATGTCCCCTGCCCCTTCGACCGCGTCCATGATGGCGGCGATCTGCGGCACACCGACCCCGGTGACCACGCGGGTCGTGCAGATGGAGCCGGGGCCGACCCCGACCTTTACGGCATCGACACCACGCGCGACGAGGGCCGCAGCGCCCGCCTTGGTGGCCACGTTGCCGGCAATGAGCTGCACGTCGGGGAAGGCGTCGCGAACCTTGGCGGTCGCGGCCAGTACCCCCTCACTGTGACCGTGGGCGGTGTCGATGATGATGACGTCGACGCCCGCTTGAATGAGCGCACGCGCACGGTCGAGATAGTCTCCGCCGGCACCGATGGCCGCCGCGACGCGCAGGCGACCGTACTGATCCTTATTGGCGTCCGGATACTGGCGACGCTTGTGAATGTCCTTGACGGTGATGAGCCCCTTCAGGATGCCATCGTCGTCCGTCACCGGGAGCTTCTCGATCCGATGCTTGGCGAGGATCTTTTCCGCCTCGTCGAGGGTCGTGCCCATCGGCGCCGTTACGAGGTCTTGGCTCGTCATGGCCTCGGACACCGGGCGATCGAGATTGCGCTCGAACTGAAGGTCGCGGTTGGTGAGAATGCCCACCAGCTTGCCGTTGGCGTCGACGATCGGGACGCCGGAAATCTTGAACCGCATCATGAGCGCGACGGCTTCGCGAAGCGAACCGGTGGGCGAGAGCGTGATCGGGTTGAGGATCATGCCGCTCTCACTGCGCTTCACGCGATCGACTTCGGCCGCCTGCCGGTCGATGGACATGTTCTTGTGCAGCACACCAATGGCGCCGTAGCGGGCCATGGCGACGGCCATCTCGCTTTCGGTGACCGTATCCATGGCGGCCGACGCGAGCGGCACGTTGAGCGTGATCCCGCGGGTAAAGCGGGACGCCAGAATGACCTCACGCGGGTGTGTGAGGGAGTGCCGCGGGGCCAGCAGGACGTCGTCGAACGTGAGCGCGACGTCGTCACGAATGCGCGGGGCGCGAGAAGCGGGTTCCATCTCGAAAACTACCGTGTTGCCGGAGGGGATTCCAGCGGGGGACGCTCAGCCATCTCGACCCGGTATCGCCGCCGGTGCCCGCCGCTCCGCCTGCCGCTCCGCCCGCCGCTCCGCCCGCCGCTACGCCCGCCGGTCGGTCGCGGAACGTCTGCCAGCCATGCGGCGCAACCGGTGGCGCACGCGTGTCGGGAGAAAGAATCCGGCGGCCGACACGACGCGCGCCACATGGAGCACGTCAATGTCGTCCGGATCGCCGCGCCAGTGATCGCGCAACACTGCCATCCCCGCGTTCTCGATCAGGCGCTGAATGGCCATCATGAGCAGGAACACGTCGTCGACCTGCCCCAGGAACGGCATGAAATCGGGGACGAAGTCGAGCGGCGAGGCGATATAGGCCAACGCGCCGAGGACGAGGAGCCGATCAAGACGCGAGACGCGCCCGTCGCCGATAAGGCCGACCAGCAGGCGGAGATACGACGGGATCTGCCGGATGACGTGCAGTACCGACCGCTTCATCCCCGTGCGCGGCCCCCGTCCGGGGCCGGCATCGAGCGGTACGTCTTTGGAACGGCGGGCAAACCGGCGCATCATGCGAGCACTCTCAGGCGGGGGCGCTTGGCGGTGGTGTCGGCGGCGATTGCCCCGGCGGCGGTTCAGCAGGGGGTACTGGCGCCGTTCCTGGCGGCGCCGGTGGCGCGGCCGGCGGCGGCGCCCCGATTTGGTCAGCAACGGTGCGCGCCGTGCTCACGACGTCGGTGGCCACCGTTTTGGTCGTCTGGGCGACGTTGTTCAAGACGCCCATCGCCTTGTTCAGGAAGCCCACGGCCTCGACCACCGTTCCGGCCGCGAGGCCACCGGCGCGAAGCGTGTCTTCCACGCCGTCGGTGAACTTCTGGAAGACGTTGGGCACCGGCGCCGGCCTCTCGCCGTACTTCGATTCCAGAAACTCGACGTAATCGAGAACCTGATACAGACGCTCATCGGAAAGCGTCTCGAGCTTGCGGTTGATCCGCTCGCGGACGTATGGGTTCATGGCAGCCTCCTCGTGGCACGCCCTACGGGGTCACCCACGCCAACGTTTCCGTTCACCGCGCGCGTCGATGTGGCAATACGGGGTCGCAAAGCGGCGGCTACTGTAGACCCCCAGCCCGCCGGCGAGCTCGGGATGCCACCGCTCCACCCAATCGACGGCCTGCTCTACCCGGTAGGCATCGAACAACGTGAGCTGCCCGTCGCCGTCGGCGTCGATCGCCACATCGGCCGCATCGCCATACAAGTGACGGGAGTCGCGCGCCGCACCTTCGACCCCGGCATTGTGCAACGGGGTACGGAAACCGCTGTGGACCTCGAGGCGAAACGAGGCCTGCTCTTCGCCGCGGCGACGCGCGAGCTCACGCAGCACCAGTTCGATTTTGTCGAGCACCCGCGGGTCCACGGCCATGTACTTGGGCCAGATGGTCTGGCGATCGTGCGTGATGAAGTCGCGCACCTTGAGGTGCTTGGTGAGCGGCAGATCGAGATGTTCTTCGCGCACCTCAGCAAATCCCGACGGACGTTCGGCCTGCTCATCGCGCGACCATTCACCGGGATAGCGCCCGATCTGATAGCCATGCAGCGTGCTCCCCAACTTGAGTTCGAAGGGAAGGATGACGGCCAGCCGTGGCTCGTCGATGCGCTGCGTGACTCCGTGCCCGATAATCGAAAGCTCGTAAAAGCCGGGCGTCAGCGGGGCGAGCAAGGTGTCAGCGTCGAGCGGTCGCATCACATCGACCGCTTCACCGCTGCCGACCTGCACCCACTGATAGCGCAGGCCCATTGTGCCCGATCTCCCGCGAACATCGAGCGGGAACCCGACGCGCTCGCCCGCGCGCACGAAGTGCATGTGGACTTCGCCGCTGCGCCCCTTGAGGGTCGATGCCGCGGCGACGCGCGGCACAGCGCGACGATAACTGTCGGCCGACGACCCGGCGAGCAGTTCGCTGGGCGGCTGATAGATGAGCGCCGCCGTGATGGCGATCAGCGCGCTGAGCAAGAGCGCGGTACGACGCTGCATCATGGACGCACGCTCATAGCGGTCCCCACCGGGCACGGGTCCCGCGCACGTCGATATGGACAAATGGGCCATGCGCCCCGGTCGCGGGATACACACCGATCCCACCCACCAGCTCCGGGTGCCGCTGCTCAACCCGGGCGGCAGCGGAGGCGAGCACTTGCGCATCGCCCGTATCCACACGACCGTCGCGATTGAGATCGGTCATCCAATCGCGCGTGCCGCTCACGACATAGACGTCTGCGGCATCGCCGTACTGGTGTCGACTGTCCTGGACCCGCCCGCCAGCACCAACTCCTTGCGCGTTGTACTGCGGCGTGCGGAAACCGGACATGACGCGGAGCCGCGCCGGCGCGACGCCCATGTGCTGCAGCTCGGAGATCACCAGCTCCAACTTGTCGATGAGCGGTTCACGCAGGACGAGATACTTGGGCCACACGGCCACCTGGTCCTTCGTCAGGAAATCGCGCAACCGGAAGTGGTCGGAGATCGGGGTGTCGGCGTTGCTCGCTGTTACCTCGAGAAACCCTTCCGGATTGCCGTACGAGGCGCGGCGCACGCCACGCTGCTCGGCCGGGAAGAACCCGATGCGATAGCTGCCAATGCGCCCTTTCACCTTGTCGGCGAACGGGCGCATGGTGATGAAATGGAATGCACCGGCAGCGTCGTCGGTGGCGTAGACACCGGCGCGCCTCGGCGCCGAGTCGCCGAAGAATTCGCGCAGCACGGGGACCGCCGCAGCCCGCTGCGGTGCGAGAAAGCGTGCACGGAGCTTGCGACTGAACCCACGCAGGGAATCGAGTCCCGGGAACGACGCTGGTGCCGTCGTGGCAGCCACCACTGCTGCGGGCGATGCCGCGACGCGACGAGCCGGGCGCACGAACGCCACAAGAACGGCGCAGGCAAGCACGCCCGCAGCGACGCGGGCGCGGCGGGCACGACGAGCGCGATCGGCGCGCACACGATGCTGGGAAGACGCCGAAGCGTCTGACGATGTCTGAGTCACGATGTCGGGTGAGGCACTCGGTCTCGCGCTAGCGCGCCGCAGCACCGGGTACGGCAGGTGTCCCGCGCCCCGATACCAGACGACCGAACGCCCGATCTGGAAATATAGCCAATCCGGACTCCTGCACTCACCCGACGGTGATGAGCGGCCCAGGCGAATCTCATCGAAAACCGCCTGGCAGGTCAGTAGATGAAGACGGGAGTTCCGACGGCCACGCGGTGGTACAGCTCGGCGATGTCTTCGTTCCGCAAACGCACACATCCGTGGCTCACGGCCTGTCCCACCGACTTGGGATTGTTGGTGCCGTGGAGCGCGTATCCGTCGCCCAGGTACAGACGGAAGCTGCCGAGCACCTCCCCGTACCTTCGCTGATTTGTTCCGTAAGGCGGAATGACCACCTTGCCGTCGGCGATGATCTCGCGCCCGTCGGTTGCGGTCAGGGCCCGCACGGTTCCGTCCCGTCCGATTCGTACCACATCGTTCCCCTTTACGGTGAGCTGGCCGCCGTCACGGAGCGGAATGGGGACACCGCGGACGAGCTGAGTCAGCCCCATTCGCCGCTTGTTGGCCTGTTCCTGGTAGTGCCAATCGGGGGGGATCCAGGCCGGCGCCGAGTCGCGGCGCTGCACCACGAGTCGCCCGCGTGGTGTCTCGAAACGGAGCACCTTGGCCCCACCGCTGACGACCAGCTGCTTGCCGGACCCCGTTGCGACTGGTGCCGTGAAGAGGATGCTGTCGCCCCGCTTGTACCAGACCCGGCGGTCGGTGATCGAGACGACGAGGTACGACGAATCTGCCGGCGGGGGGGGCGACGCCGAGAGTTCGGCACGGAGACTGTCGTTCCCCTGCGCGGCCTGGAGGAGGGCGGTTTCGATGGCTTCGGCGTTGTCATTGAAGACCAGCCGGGCCACGTCGCGCTCGAAGCGGGTACGCACGGTGCGGTAGCCGACCCACGCGGTGTGCAGCGTTGCGAGGGCGGTGAGCGCGAGCAGCCACAACGGCGCCCCGCGCCAGCCGCGCCGTCGGGGGCGTTGAGCGCGGGCCGGCGACCCGGTTGCGGTCGGTGCAGAGCCTGAGGTCGACATTAGTAAAAATAGATCCGGGTGCCGGCGGTCAGATTTTCCCGAACCGCGCGCAGATCGGCGGCGGCGAGGCGGATGGCGCCGGGCATGACGTAGCTGCTGTCAGCCAGCGGACCGGCCGAGGGGAGTGAATAGAGCAACGTGCCGCCGGTGGTCACGAGCGCCTCGCTTCCAGTCCAGCCGGCCTCGGCGAGCCCGGGCGGTACTGGCAGACTGCGGTCGATCCAGAGCCACCGGGGCAGCGGGTAGGCATCTGCCGCGGTCAGCAGGCGCTCGATGGCCCGGACGCCGCGCGGCACCACCGCGCGAACGGTGTCCGGGGGCGTTCCGACACGGCGTTCGGGACCGATACGAGCGGGCATCGTACGGAGCCGCGCGGTGCCCCGCTCGAGCGCCACGTACCCCAAATCGGTGTTCACCGCGAGATGGATGGCGTCGTCGCCTTGGGCCTGCCGCCGCATGAGCTCGACCATGAGCACCGCCCGGTCGGCGTCGGCCGCCAGGATGGCGTCATTCCGGGTGCGTTCGAGATCGGTCATCCCGGCACGCAGTCGCACCGTTTCGGCGCGATACCGGTCCTGACGCACCAGCAGTACACCATCGAGAACTCCCAGAGCCACCAAGAGCAGTGTCAACAGCAGGGTCCGACGCCGAACACGCATGAGGAAGGGGGGTGTAGATTCCAGACGACTGCGTACCCAGAGGCACGCTCGCACCAGAAGCATACCCCGGAGACCGATGTCAGTACGAGTAGACCGCGCCGTTGCCCTGATCATTCTCGATGGTTGGGGCTATCGCGAGGATTGCGAGGCCAACGCGATCTGTCTGGCCAATACGCCAAACTGGGACCGTATCTGGTCTCATCCATCACGCACACTCCTCGCGGCGTCGGGCAAGGCTGTCGGGTTGCCCGACGGGCAGATGGGCAACAGTGAGGTGGGACACCTCAATTTGGGCGCTGGACGCGTGGTCATGCAGGATTTGGTGCGCATCGGGAGCGCCATCGACGACGGGAGCTTCGCAACGAACCCCACGTGGGTCGCCGCCTGCGAGCATGTGCGCTTCAACAACGGGACCTTGCACCTGCTGGGATTGCTCGGCGACGGTGGGGTCCACGCATTCGACGAACATCTGTTTGCGCTCGTGGAGCTGGCGGTGCAGCACCAAGTTCCGCGCGTGGTGTTGCACGCCCTGCTCGACGGCCGTGACACACCGCCCACCAGTGGCATGGCGTTCTTGCGTGAGACCTTGTCGCGAATGGCCGGCAAGGCGCAGCTGGCCAGTGTGAGTGGTCGCTACTACGGCATGGACCGAGACAACCGGTGGGAACGTACGGCGTTGTGGTACGAGGCGGCGGTCCACGGCAACGCGCCGGTGGAGACCGACGCGCTGGCCGCGCTGCAGCGGTCCTACGAGGCGGGGGTGCAGGACGAATTCGTGAAGCCGTGGGTCATGGCCGATGCGAACGGCAGCGCCCTTGCCCCCATGCGCGATGGCGACGCGTTGCTCTGTTTCAACTACCGGAGCGATCGCATGCGTCAATCGCTGCGCGCGCTCGCGCTGCCGGATTTCAACGGCTTTGCGACGGGACCGCGCCCGCTGGTGCATATCAGTACGATGACGCAATACGACGACACGTTTCCGTTCCCGATCGCGTTCGCGCCGCAATCGATGGAGCATCTGGTCGGCGAAGTGATCGCCAAGGCCGGACTGACGCAGCTGCGCACAGCGGAGACGGAGAAGTATCCGCATGTGACCTTCTTTTTCAATGGCGGGCATGAGCATCCGTTTCCGGGAGAAGACCGGCAGATGGTGCCGAGCCCCAAGGTGGCCACCTACGATTTGCAGCCCGAGATGAGCGCCGGAGGCATTTGCGACATTCTGTGCAATGCGCTCGTCGGCCGGACGCACGACTTCATCCTGTGCAATTTTGCCAACACCGACATGGTGGGGCATACCGGTTCATTGCCTGCGGCCATCACGGCGGCCGAAACCGTGGATGCCTGTCTCGGTCGCATTCTCGAGGCGGCCGCCCAGAGCGGCGCAAAGCTGATCATCACTGCTGATCATGGCAATGCCGATGTAATGGTCGACCCCGTGACGCAACAGCCCCATACGGCGCACACCACCAACCCCGTCCCGCTCGTTGTCCTCGACCCCGAGGAGGCGGTGCCACTGCGGTCGGGGGGCGCCCTGTGTGACGTGGGGCCGACGGCATTGGCCCTGCTCGGGCTCTCCATTCCTCCAGCAATCACCGGTCGCGATCTGCGCGACCGCACTTCCGCCTCCCAGTCCTGATGCGCGCTCTCTTCGCCCAGTCGGCTGCGGTCGTATTCGCGACCGCAGTGATTACCTTGCGTCCCGTCGTGACGCATGCACAGGTCGGTCACCTGCCCGATCGCAGTCCGTACGAAGATTTCAAGATTGGCCAGTCACTCTCGGTGCTTGGCGGGTGGCTGGCGGTGCGGCGCGATCTCGCCGATGTCGCGCCCACGGCCGCCTGGAATACCGGACTGCGTTACGAAATCGGCGTTGGGGGCCCCGCGTCGTTGTTCGCGCGCTATGTGGCGTCGCCGAGTGAGCGCCGAGTCCTGGCGCCGAACAATCCGAAGGCCACCCGTCAGCTCGGCACGCCAGGCGTCACCACGCACCTCATGGACGCCGGGCTCGATATCTCGCTCACGGGGCGCAAAACATGGCGTCACCTGATGCCATCGGTGAGCAGTGGCGTGGGGCTGGTCAGCGATTTTGCCGAGGCCGACACGGGCGGCTATCGCTTCGGCACCAAGTTCGCGCTCAATTACGGGTTCAGCGTGCGCTACCTGCCGAAGCGTGGCCCGCAGTTCCGGATCGATGCGACCAACTTCCTGTGGCAGTATCAGTATCCCGATCGGTACTTCGTGCGCGCTGCCGATACCACGTCCATTCTCACCGACACGCGGAACCGCGACGCGTGGCGTGCCAACTGGTCGCTGTCGGCCGGCGTGATCGTCCCGCTGTTCCGGTAATCGCCGCGTGCCACGTACGTCACTCACCCGCCGCGTGATGTTCGCCGCCGCGCATCGCTACCATCGTCCCGATTGGAGCGACCAGGAGAACGCCGAGATTTTCGGGGCGTGCGCGCACCCCAACTACCACGGCCACACGTATGTGTGTGATGTGACGGTGGCGGGGCCGGTGGACGAGGAGACAGGGTTCCTCGTGGACCTGGCGTTCCTCGACACGGTGTTGCAGCGCGAGATCCGCGACCGGTTCGATCACCGCAACATCAACTTGGATGTACCGGAGTTTGCCGATGGCAAGATGATTCCGACCGGCGAGCACCTCGCGCGCTTCATTTGCGACCGGGTGCAGTCGGCGCTTGCGCACACCACCGCGCGCGTGATCAAGGTGCACCTGGCCGAAGACGCCACGTTGAGCAGCAGCTACGAGGTCGATGCATGATGGGGCGTTCGACGACAGCGACAGTCGCCGCGGCCGTTGGGTTTTGCGCTGCAGCGTGCGCCACGCCCGGTTCGCAGGCGCCCGTGGGTCCGCGCCGCCCGGAGCCGGTCGCGCCGATAATGCTGCCGGTGGCGGAGGTGCCGGCCCCGACGCTGCAGCAGTTGCTGCAACACACCGTCGACTCGGTGGTGGCCTCCCCGATGTGGCGCAACGCGCGACTCGGCATTCTTGTGGTCGACCCGCTGTCCGGCGACACGCTGGTCCAGCACGATGCCGACCGCCTGTTCATGCCGGCATCCAATCAAAAGCTGCTGACGGGGGCCATTGCCACCCAGCTGCTCGGCCCGTCGTTTCGGTGGCGCACCCCGGTGTTGCTACACGGGACGCAGCGCGGCAGCACCTTCGTGGGCAACGTCTACGTCCAAGGCAGCGGTGATCCGAGCGTCAGCGACAACTTGCGCGGCGGACGGGCGGCCAGCGCCTTCGACGGGGCACTGGCGGCGCTCGAGGCGCGAGGCATTCGTCGCATCACGGGACAGGTGTTGCCATTGGGCGACGCCCTGCCGGGACTGACGACCGGCTACGGATGGGCGTACGACGATTTCGATGCGGCGTACAGTGCGGCGATCGACGAGTTGCTGTTCAACGAAGGCGAGTTGTACGTGCATGTGAAGGCCGGTGGCGCCGTGGGCAGTCGCGTACAGGTCACAACCTCGCCCACGGTGCGTTACCCCGCCGTGCGTGTCGAGGCGGTCTCGCGCGCGCGTACGCCGGTGCCGGGGACACCGCGTGCCTCGCGGCTCGAGGCGGCGTACGACAGCATCGGACACCGCTTGGTGGTAACGGGCACCTTGCCGGAGGGTGACAGCACGACCCTCACGGTCGCGTACCGTCATCCGGCCGATGCGTTTCTGGCGTCCCTTCGCGAGTCGTTGCAGTCCCGACGTATCGTCGTGGGCGGCAAGGTTCTCGCCAAGCGCGATACCGCCGGCTGCCTACTCGATACGCTGGAGGTGATCGAGTCGCCGGCGTTTGCCGATGTGCTGCGGCGCATGGAGAAACCGTCGCAGAACCAGATGGCCGAGCTGTTTTTTCGCACCGTCGGTCTCGTACAGACCGGCAGCGGCAGCGCCGACAGTGCGCAAGCCGTGGGAACGCGGACCTTGGCCGCCTGGGGCATCTCCACCGCCGACGCGTCGTATCGTGACGGCAGCGGGTTGTCGCGACACAATTATGTGACGCCGCGTGCGCTCGTGAAGGTGCTCGACGCCATGCGCCAGTCGCCGCATTTCGCGCTCTTCCGTGACGCCCTGCCGATTGCCGGAGTCGACGGCACGATTCGTTATCGCATGCGCGATACGCCGGCACAGGGCAACGTCCGCGCCAAGACCGGCACACTCGACAAGGCGCGATCGTTGAGCGGATACGCGACGACGGCCAATGGTCGCCTCGTGCTGTTTTCCGTGCTGGCCAACAACTTCACCGTGCCCGTGCGCGAAGTCGAACGCGTGCAGGACGTGCTGGCCGCGATGATTGCGGGTGGCACGCTTTCCGTGAGCAGCAGCAGGTGATGCCTGCAGGAATGGGCCCGGCAACCGGGCTCTCGTTTCACGAGGCGTTGACCACCATGCTGCGGCAGGCGCAGTCCTACGCTCAGCACCACGCGGCGAAAGGCACGCAGCTCGAGCGCGTGCCGCTTGTGGCGGCACTTGGCCGGGCGCTCGCGCAGGATGTGTACAGTCGCGTTGCGCTGCCCCCGTGGGACAACGCGGGCATGGATGGCTATGCGGTGCAGCGCGCCGACGTGCTTGGCGCGTCGGCCGCCGTCCCCTGCGTCCTGCCGGTGATCGGGACCAGCGTGGCCGGCGCCGATGCCGCGGCATTGCCGTGGGTGCAACGCGGCACGGCGGTTCGTATCATGACGGGGGCGCCGCTCCCTCCAGGGGCCGATGCGGTGGTGCGCGTCGAAGACACCGACGGCGGGGCGACCCAGGTGTCGGTGCGCAACGCCCGCGATACGGTGGGGCGCGGCAACGTGCGTCCGCGCGGCGAGGATATTGCCGCTGGTTCCATGCTCTTTGGCAAGGGCACCACGATACGGGCGTCGCACCTTGGCGCGCTCGCATCGATTGGCGTGGCAGACGTGCCGGTGTACCGCGCACCGCGCGTGACGATCGTCTCGAGCGGCGACGAGCTGGTCATGCTGGATCGCTTCGATGATGTCCTCGCCGGTCATCGCATGGTGTCGTCGAGCAGCTATGCGCTTCCCGCACTCTTGCAGGGGGCCGGCGCCACGGTGACGCTGGCGCCGCTGGCGCCGGATACGCTGGACGGCCTCACCTCGGCGTTGCGCTCGGCGCTCGATGCCGGATGCGACCTGCTCGTCACCACGGGTGGTGTCTCGGTCGGCGCGCACGACTACACACGCGATGCCTTGGCGGCGCTTGGTGGCACCCAGCGTTTCTGGCGCGCGCGCATTCGTCCGGGGGGCCCCCTTGGCACTGGGGACGTGTGCGGCGTCCCGTGGCTTGGCCTGCCCGGTAATCCGGTGTCGACGATGGTCACCGGCGCGCTGTTTGCGTGGCCGTTCATCAGGACACTTGGCGGGCATGCCGCCGTACACCATCTCCGCGTTCCCGTCCGAATGATGGAGCGTGCCGAGACGCCGGCACCACTCACGTATTTCCTTCGCGTATCGTTGCAGGTTGGCGCGGACGGGGTGCTGGAGGCGCGTCCGACTGGCGCGCAGGGGTCCAACTTGTTGCGTACGATGGCCATGGCCGATGCGCTGCTCGAGGTCCCCGCCACACAGGAGTGTGTGGAGGTGGGAAGCCTCATGCCGGCGCTGCTCCTCCCTGATGCGCCGCCGCTTTGTACGGGAACGCCAGAGGTATCCCCGTGATCGACAGCACGCCGTCGTCGTCACCGGCCGAGTCGCTCGATGGGCTGCATGGCGACGCACTCGACGCGGCATTCTCGCGGAAGTACAGCACGGCGTTCGAAGAGGTCACCGTAGGCTCGGGTGACGCGCGACGCACCTTCACGCTGTTCAAGCCCGCCAACGCGGATCATCTGATCAGCGAAGCGGATTACGTCATGGACGAACGCCTGCCCTACTGGGCCGACCTGTGGCCTTCGGCGCGGGTGCTCGCTGGGGCGCTACTCGCGCGGCCGGGCCATGGTCGGCGTTTGCTGGAACTGGGGTGCGGACTGGGGCTCGATACAACGGCGGCGATGGCGGCAGGCTTCGAGGTCACCACCACCGATTACTACAACGACGCCATTCACATGGCGCGCGGCAATGCGGCGCGCAACCTGGGGCGCGAACCGCAGGCACGATTGCTGAATTGGCGCGCGTGGCCTGAGGACATCGGCACATTCGATGTCGTCATCGCCGCTGACGTCCTCTACGAGAAGGAGTACGCGACCTTGGTAGGGACCTGTCTCAAGCGGGCATTGGCACCTGACGGTCAGGCCATCATCGCCGATCCGGGGCGCTTGGCATTGCCAGCCTTTCGCGATCATCTCCCCGAGATCGGGCTCGACTTGGTACACACCGATGTCGTACCCTACGAAGACGGGGTCGTCACGCAGCGCGTCCAACTCCTGCACCTCCGGCACGCACGCTAAGGGGCCCGCGCCGCGCGATTGTACGCGAAGATCAGCCTATTGGGGCGGAGCCCCCCATGGCGCTCCCCGCCGTGTCGACGATTACCGGCACCAGCGCCGTGTCCGTGGTTTCTGCCACATGGCTTACGACGCTTCGCAATTACGACCTCGGGCATCGAGCGAGCAGCCACGTCACGGCTCCCCCAGGCACCAACCGTCGGAATGCCGAGTCGTTCCCGGAGGTCCATGGGATGCCGGACGGTGTGCCGATTGGGTATTCGCTCGCGTGCCGCACGAAACCGACACCCACTGTGGCGTACAGTCCACAAGCACCGCGTCTGCGCCGGGGCAGCAGGGGGATATGGGACGGGAACGCGTTGGCATCATCCTTCCAGTGAACGCTGGCATGAAGCCCCTTCGCCCTTCCCCATTCCGCGCCCCGCTCCTGGCGGTCGTGATTTTCGTGCTGGCGCTGCTGGCGCTCTACCCGGGCGCGTCGCTTCGCGCACAAGCCGCGCCGGAACGTCCCGCGACGCCGGGAGTTGACGGCGAAGTGGTGGACCTCGTGCGCAAGGGTAAGCAGCTCGAGATCACGTACAAGAATATCGGCAGCGTCGCCACGGACATCGTTGGCGAGTAGCAGGTCCGCGATGAGGCGGGAAACGTGGTCGATGCCGTCGCCTTCGTCGAAGGGCGTCGTATCGATGCCGGAAAGACCGCAAAGTACCGCGTGAACATGCCGGCACTCCCGGCAGGCACGTATGTGCTGTTTGCGCTGGTGCATTTTGGAGGGCCTGCGCTCGCCGCCGCACAGGCGGATCTGGAGATTCAGCGGGACCTGCGCCGGTAGTGTCCGAGGCGTTGGTTTGGGGGATGTGCTGTTCCCCCCTGCTCCGCGGGTTCGTCATCTCCGATGCGGCGGCCACGGGCGGGTCCATCGTGCGGCATCACACGGAAGTGCGTACCGCCGCCACCAAACCCGCGTGGGAGTCGGCGCTCGAAGTGATCGTCCAATCGGATTACGCGCAGTACCGGGCGTGGCGCGATCTCGACGTCGTTCCTGCGACGGCTTTTCGCACGACAGCGGCGGCCGATCCGTTGCGGGGCTGCGTGGGCAGCACTGGAACAATGCGACGCTGGAACAATGCGACGCGCACCGATGCGCCTACGCCCGTGCGTCGCAACGATGGCCGAAGGCCTCAATGGGTCTGCAGCGCATCACCCTTCGCGCCGCGCCCGGCGCTGCTGCCCGTATCCGTCTCGAGTACGACGCAGCCACGGGCAACGCACGCCGCCGCCTGTTGTGGGATGCCGGCATGCGCGACACGCCCCCCGCGCAGATTGCGTCGATCTGACCGGGCACCCGCTTGTTGCTGGCACCGGGCGAGACAGAGCGCGTGACCCTCGATGTGAAGCGCTGCCAGCTACAGTTCCTCGACGAGTCGCTGGCCCTCGTTCAGGAACTGGGCATGTGGCGTGTCATGGTTGGTACATCGCGCCGCGACATCAGGTTGTGGCGCGACGAGATGATCCCGGCCGGCGCGCCGTGACGACGCCGCTCAGCTGAGGCGCGCCGCGACGACCTCGGAGATGTCGAGCACCGGGACCTCTCGACCGGCGCCGGTCACGCCGTCGGTAATCATGGTCATGCAGAACGGGCACGCGACGGCAATCTGATCGGCGCCGGTCGCGAGCAGCTCTTCGCTGCGCTCGACGTTGACGCGCTTGCCCACGTTCTCTTCCATCCACATGCGCCCGCCGCCGGCACCACAGCACAGACCACGGCTCTTGGTGCGCGCCGGTTCGACCAGCTCGACGATGGGCAGCGCCTTCTTGAGCGTATTGCGCGGCGCATCGTAGATCTCGTTGTAGCGTCCCAGATAACACGAGTCGTGATACGCGACCTTGAGACGCTGGCCATGCTCGGTGTCGAGCGGGACGCGCCCTTCGTTGAGCAGTCGCTCGATATACTCGGTGTGGTGAATGACTTCGTAGTGCCCGCCCAGATCGGGGAACTCTTTGCCCATCTGGTGGAAGCAGTGCGGGCAGAAGGTCACGATGGTCTTGAGCTCGTAGCCATTGAGCGTTTCGATGATGCCCTTGGCCAGCATCTGATACAGGTACTCGTTGCCCATGCGACGCGCCGGGTCGCCATGACAGGTCTCTTCCTGACCGAGAATGGCGAACCTCACATTGGCCGCCTGCAGAATGCGCGCGAACGCTACCGTGATCTTCTTGGCGCGATCATCGAAGGAGCCCATGCACCCCACCCAGAACAGGATGTCGGGCTTTTCGTTCGCCGCCGCCATCTCCGCCATGGTGGGGATGTTCATCCCTTCGGCCCATTGCTCGCGGTCCGACGCGCTGAACGCCCACGGGCTGCCGTTGCGCTCGAGGCTCGTGAGCGCCGGCTGCAGCTCGTCGGGGAAGCGTGACTCCATGAGCATGAGATCCCGACGCAGCTCATTGATGATGTCGAGCTGGTCGATGCTCACCGGGCACTCGGTCACACAGGCGCGGCAGCTGGTGCACGCCCACAGCTCGTCTTCCGTGATCCAGTCATCGAGGAGGTTCTTGTCGAGCACGGCCTGCTGTTCAACGGTGGCCGTGCCACCGCCAGCGGTAATCGCATCGAGTGCGGTGGCCTTTTCCGTGAGTCGCGCACGGGTCTTCACCACGATCATGCGCGGCGACAACGCCTTGCCGGTGATATTGGCCGGGCACGCGGCTGTGCACCGACCGCACTCCGTGCAGCTGTAGCCATCGAGGAGATTCTTCCACGTCAGATGCTCGACGTCGCTGGCACCGAACTGCTCGGCGTCTTCGGCTTCGAGATTCATGGGACGCATGGCCCCCACGCGCCCGGGCCCACTCGTGTTGGAGAACCACACGTTGATGAGCGACGACAGCACGTGCAGATGCTTCGACTTGGGCAGGTGGTTGAGGAACCACAGAATGCCGAGCGCGTGGATCCAGAAGGAGACGCGCGCCATGACGTGTGCCGTCTCGGCCGACATGCCGCTGAATATCGGCAACAACAGGGAGGTGATCACACGACCACTCATGTCGGCACCCGGCTGTTTCGCGTCGCCCGCGAAGAGCAGCAGCAGCGTGACCATGAGGCCGGCAATGACGCTCAGAATGAGCACCGCTTCGCCGCTGTGTACGGCGTCCACCGTGAATCGCTTGGGGCGGATGACGAGGCGGCGATACAGCAGATAGCCCACAGGCAGCAGCACGAAGACCGCGAAGATCTCCTGCGAGAAGACATACGGCACATATAGCAGCCGCGGCAGCAGCACATCCCACGTGAAGGGCGTGTACAGCCCCTGAATCATGATCTCGATGGTGCCGAGCCCGAGCACGCAGAAGCCCCAGAAGACCAGGGCGTGCATCATGCCGCCGAGCGGGTCGCGCAGGATTTTCGTTTGCGCGAGGCCGATGAGCAGGAAGTTCTTGGTGCGGATATCGGGGTGGTCGGTGCGGACGTCGTCCTTGGCCAACTTGAGCCACCGCACGAGCCGTTGCGCCTGCTGCGAAAACAGCCAGAGGGCGCCGGCGAGGATCACCGCAAAAACGATGTTCGACAGAGTCATGGCGCGAAGCTAGACCGTGGACGGGAGGGCGACAAGTTGAGAGGGGGAAAAAATGAAGGGCCCCATCGCCACGCTGGTGATGGGGCCCTTCGGGACGAACGGACCACTCAGCCCTGCGCGCGCGCTGCCTTCACGGCTGCGGTCAACGCCGGCATGATTTCGAAGACGTCACCGACAATGCCGTAGTCGGCCACCTTGAAGATGGGCGCGTCCTTGTCCTTGTTGATCGCGACGATCGTCTTGGAGGTGCGCATACCCGCGAGGTGCTGAATGGCACCGGAGATGCCGACCGCGATGTACAGGTTGGGGCTGACGTTCCGTCCCGTTTGTCCGATCTGATCGGCGTGGGGACGCCATCCTTCGTCGGTCACAGCACGCGTGGCACCGACCGCGGCATTGCCGAACGCATCGGCCAGCTCTTCGCACAGCGTGAAGTTCTCGGCGGCCTTGAGGCCACGACCACCTGCTACGATGACGGGTGCGTCGTTGAGATCGAGCTTCCCGGTGTTGCCCTGCTTGAGCTCAAGCACCTTTACGCGCGACGCCGACGGGTCGGCTGCCGAGGTGATGGATTCGGTGGCAAGCGGCTTGGCATTGGCGACCGGCTGGAACGCCGCCGGACGCACGGACACCACCGCCGGCGTGCCGGAGAGCGCGAGCGTGGCGATGGTCTTGCCGTTCATGTTGAAGTGCTGACCGTGGACGGCATCGCCCTGAACGGTAAAGCCAGTCAGGTCGGGCGCGAGCCCGCTCCCCAACTTGGCGGCCACGCGGGGCGAGAGATCGCGCCCCTGCGCCGTGGCGCTGAACACGCCGTAGCCATAGCTGCCACTCCCCAAACGCTGCGCCAGCGTGGCCGCGAGCGCCTCGGGGTTGTACTGCGTGAAGCCCGCGTGTTCGAGCACGAGCACCGAGTCGGCGCCGTATTCGGCCAGCGCATCAGCCTTGCTGCCAATGCCCGCGGCACCAGCCAGCACCGCATGCACGCTGCCACCACCGGAAAGGTCGGCCAGCTGACGCGCCGCAGTCACCGCTTCGAAGGCAACTTTGCGCAGCTCACCGCCACGCACTTCGGCAAAAACGAGAACGTTGGCCATGGGTCAGAGCACCTTCGCTTCGGTCTGGAGGAGGCGGACCAACTCGGGGACCGCGTCGGCATTCTCGCCGAGAATGCGTCCGGCGGCACGCTCTGGCGGCAACGCCATCTTCGCGACGGTCACCTTGATGTCGCCAAGCTGCGCCGGCTTCACATCGAGCGGCTTCTTCTTGGCGGCCATGATGCCCTTGAGGCTGGGGAGCCGTTCCTTGTTGAGACCGTCATCGATGGTGAGCACCGCCGGGAGCGGAAACTCGACCACTTCGCTGGCCCCTTCGAGCGCACGTTCGGCGCGACCCGCACCGCCGGCGATCTCCAACTTGAAGACGTTCGTCACGCACGGCAGGTCGAGCAGCTCGGCCACCATGGGTCCCGTCATCTGGTTCATGGAGTCGATGGCGATCCGGCCGAAGAGAATGAGGTCGTAGCCGCCATCCTTGAGCTCGGCTGCAAGCGCCCGCGCGATGGCGAGACCGTCGGCCGGAACCGCCGCCGCCTGCAAGAGCACGCCACGGTCGGCCCCCATGGCGAGCGCTTTGCGGATCTGCTCCTGGGCCGCGTCGGGACCATGGCACACCGCAACGACTTCGCCAACGTTGCCGTTCTTTTCTTTCAGCTGAAGACCCGCCTCGATGGCCCAGAGATCGAAGTCATTGACGTCGTACTTGAGCCCCGCCTCGTCCACACGCGTGCCATCGGCCGCGATCGCGAACTTGGTTTCCATGACGGGGACACGCTTGATGCACACGGCGATCTTCACCGCTGCTGCTCCGTTCGAGTGTCAGGGAGAATTGAGAGGATATCTGGATGAAGCTAGGGACCGGCCATGCGCGGGGCAACACGGGCGGTACTCCCCACCGCAAAAAACGCGACGGCAGCGTCGCGTTTTTCGTCCCTGCCGGACCGGAGGCGCGGGCCGGGGGGCAGGCGGGATACCGCCCCTGCCCCCGGCGGTGATGGTCAGCCCCGGAAATTCGGGTTGGCCAACCTTTCCACGTCCGGCAACGGCCAGCACCGCTGGTTGCCGTAGGCGCCCCCCTTGGGATAGAGCGCACCGGCGGCCGGCACCTGCACCACATTGAACCGCTTCACATCGAACCAGCGGTTCCCCTGCAGAAAAAGCTCACGGCGACGCTCTTCGGCCACGGCGGCGTCGAAGCTGGCCGTCTCCTGCGCGGTGAGGGCCGGGAGCGCCACCCCCGTACGCGCCCGCAGCACATTGAGGATGGTCACCCCGTCTGCACCGCCGCGCGCCTCAGCCAGAATGAGCTGCGCTTCGATGCCCGTGGCAATCGGGTACGTCGCCGTGAGGCTCGCGTACTTGTTCTGGTTCCACAGGCGATTCACCTGGTCGGCCGCCGTCCGGTTGATGTCGGTGACCGACACCCGCGGATCGTTGAGCGTGCGATACGCCGGCGCTACCGAGGTGTTGTTCGACTGATTCACCTGCTGAAAAATGCGGTTGTTGCGGCGACCGATCGTCGCATCGGCGGTGGCGTTGTACACGAAACCCACCGGCACCCGCGCGGCGTCTTCGGCCGCCCCGGCTTTCGCCCCCTTGTTAATGCGCGCACGGGCGCGTCCGACGTACGCGAGGTTCAACACTGCTGCATCGTTGGCGGCCGTGGCGGCTGCGATCGCGCGCGTAAAGCGCACTTCCGCCGTATCGAAGAGTTGGGCCGGCGTAAGTGCGGGACCAAGATTGACGACCCCTTCGCAGAAGCCCTCCCCGAGCAACAGCAGGCTGAAGCCGGCCATCGCCGAGTTGAGCGCGATGAGCCGCTGCCGGTTGGGAACTTCGGTATCGCTCCAGCCCTCGAGTTTGCCGACCGCCTGATCGTTGGTGTAGCGAGCGGTATTGATTGGCGTGTACACGCCAATGCCTTCACACCCCGAGGTGGAGTACAACGCATCCACGGCCTCCACGTTACGGCGGTCGTAGTTCCAGCGCGCCGCCGTCTGGGTGGCGTCAACCAGCTCGCCGGCGCCGAGCGCGCTGGCAACGATGTAGCCGCCAAGCGCACACTCGTAGTCGGACACGGCGCTCGCAGAAATGAGCGAGGCATTGCCGGGCACGAGATACGAGGACTCCGCCAGACGACTCGGCGTCTGCACGGTGAGGAGGCGGTCGAAATTGCTGCAGGCCGCGGTCCATCCGAGCACGAGCACCGCGGTCAAGCCCTTCATCGACTTGTGCATGATGATCAGAAGTTGAAGTTGACGGTGGTGACGAACTGGCGAAGCTGCGGCAGCACACTCTGTTCCCACTGACCGAACGCACCGCCGCGGGCGCCACCATTGAACGAGGCTTCCGGTTCGATGCCCGGGAAGTTCGTCCACAGGCCCAGGTTCCGCCCCGCAACCGTTACCGAGGCACGACTGGCGCCGAGGCGCTTGGCGACGTTCTGCGGCAGCGTGTAGGTCGCGGCCAGTTCGCGAAAGCGCGCGAAGCTCGCATCGGAAATGAGATGGTGCGTAAAGGCCGTACCGGCCTGCACCGCCCCCAGCAGCGCCTTGTCTTGGACCTCGTCCGGGTAGTAGAGCTCTCGGCACAGCACGAACGCACCGCACCGCACGCGATAGTTGCCGTCGAGCTTCTTGTAGCCACCGCGCCAGTCCACAAAGGCGTTCACGCGAAGATTGCGGAACAGCGTCAGGCCGGCGGAGAACGACCCTTCCTGCGTCGGGACCGAGTTTCCGAGAAACACGCGCGGAGCGGTGGCACACGCTACCGTGCCGCCGTTACCGTTGTCGCACAGCAGATTCGTGGCGCGCTTGGTGGTCGCGTCATAGTCCGCGCTCACAATGCGGCGGTCCCACCACGCGCCGGGAGCGTAGCCGACCTTATGTGCCACGTTGCTGCTGAGCGACACAAAATCGGTCGTGCCCCCGAGCGACGCGATGTTGTAGCTGTTGACCGAGCCGCTGAGCGTCAGCTCGAGCGACACATTGTCACGCCGAATGGGCGTCCCGCGCAGCAACCACTCGAGTCCTGACCGATCGACCTGTCCGGCGTTGAACAGCTGCAGCCCCGGGAAGCCATTGGACGGTGGCGCCTGACGGGACAGGATCGCGTCATTGGTGGAGCCGGCAAAGTAGGTGAGCTCGAGACCGAGCCGGTCGTTCCACATCCCCGCGTCGAGGCCGAGTTCCAACTCGGTGCTCCGCTCCGGGCCGAGATCCGGATTACCGGCCGACGAGGGGGTCAGGAATCCCCCCGATGCCGAATACGTGCGAATGGCGTCGAACGCACCGGGCTGCAGGCCGCTGGCGCCGTACGCGGAACGAACGCGCAGCTGATTGAAGAAGGCGGGGATCGGCAGCGACGGCTCTTCACTCAAGACCCACGACGCGCTCAGCTTGGGATACGTGACGGCGTCGAAGTTCGTCCCGAATGCCGAGTTGTCGTCGGTGCGAATGGCACCGGTGAGGAACAGGCGATCGTTCCACACGAACTGCTGCTGGATGAAGGCGCCCACGGTGTTGTTCTGCACCAGTTCGTCGCTGCCCACGTTGCGGATGCTCGCGGACGCGATGGACGTGAGCCCCACGGCCGGGAAGGTCGAGCCACTGAGGGAGCGAAAGCGCGACTGGCGCAGGTAGATCTGCCCGCCGGCCGACGTCACGCTCTTGAGCGCCCCCGACAGCTGGAAGTCGGCGTTCGCGACGTAATCGTATGAGGTCAGCGTGACATCACGCGTGGAGGTCGAGATCGTGCCCGCCGTTGGCAGCCCGCTCCCGGCGAAGGACGCATACGTTGCGCCAATGATGTCGTTCCGCGGCGTGCGATCCTCGTTGTTTTCCGCGAGGCGATCGAGACCGACAATCAGGCGATGATTGAGCCAGCTCGTGGGGCGATTCGTGAACTGAAAACTGCCCGTGAAGCGGTCGGCATCCTGAAAGACATCGTACGCTTCGTAGTACGCGTTGGGCGGTCCCGATCGGAATCCGAGCTGCGGATTATTCGGATTGCGGGACGGGACGTTTACGCCGCCGTACAGAAAACTCGGCGACGAAAACACCGTCCCCCACACCGCACCGCCACCGCCGGACTCGAAGGGCAAGTACGTACGCCCGGTCGTATAGCCGAGGCTCGTCTGGAGATCGATCTTGGGCGAGGGATTCGCCTGCAGGTTGACGCGCAGATTGGTGCGGCGCAGACGATTGACCCGCTCCGCCCCCTGGTTCTCCTCGTACCCGCCGCCGACATAGTAGCGCACGGCGCTGGACCCGCCGGACACCGACATCTGAATGTCCTGGAGCGCGCCGTTCGTGAAGATGTCGTTGCCGAACCTCCGCTGCAGCGAATCGTTGAGCTGCCGCGTGGAGATGCTCACGGTATCGAGCGCCGTCGCACTGCCCGCGCGCGGCACCGTGCCGTAGTTGTCTTCGAAGCGCGTAAGCACATCGGGCACCCAACTCGAGCCACCGCGCGCGGTAACGCTCCACACCGGGCGCCCTGCGGCGCCCTTCTTCGTGATGATCTGGATGACGCCGTTGGATGCTTCCGTGCCGTAGAGTGTCGCCGCCGCAGGCCCCTTGATGACTTCCAGACTTTCGATGTCGTCGGGATTGAAGTCGTTCCAGCGGGAAATGGAGGCCGATCCGAAGCCCTGATTGGCGGGGCCCGACGCCTGCGTGTTGTCGACGCGCACGCCGTCTACATAAATGAGCGGATCACTGGACAGTGACAGCGAGCTGGCGCCGCGCACGCGAATGCGCGACCCGGTCCCCACCTGGCCCGAGCTCGCCACCACGCTCACCCCGGAGGCGCGTCCGTTCAGCAGTTCCTGCAGCGAACTGACCGGCTGTGTGGCAACGACTTCGGCGGCGTTCACCGTCGACACGGCATTGCCGATGGCGCGTTTTTCTGCCACGCCTGCCGTGCCCGTCACGACCATCGACGTGAGCTCCATGGCTCGTTCAGACAATGTGATGCGCACGTTGGCGTCGCCAAGGGTGGCACCGACGGTCTTGGGCAGGAAGCCAATGCGGCGCACCGTGAGCTGCACGGACCCACTGCCCGTCAGCCCCGCCAAGCGAAAGCGACCGGCTGCATCGGTGGTCGTGCCGACTGGGCGGCCTTCCACCGAAATCTGCGCATCGCCGATGGGCGATCCGTTCTTCTCATTGACCACGGTGCCAGCGAGCGTGCCGGTGGCTTGCGCCACGGCCGCGGCGCTCGGCGCCAGACTCATGACAGCGAGCCCGAGCGCGGCTATGAGCGCGCGCGCCCTGGTCGCGACATCGCGGACGGCGGAGTGCAGCATGTGCATCTTTCTCCCAGAGGTGAGGTAACGAAATCACTGGACGTCGTTGTGTGGCAGAAACTACCTGCCCGAACGTCACAGTCCAGTAACTCGTCACGTCATCGCGGTTCGCGGTTCACCATGCCGCAAACGGCAAGGCCCGGTTCTTCGGACGAACCGGGCCTCTCGTGCAGAAGCCGCTGTGAGGCCGCAGGACGCCGCTTACTTGAACGCGTTCAACCCCGTCAGGGCCTGTCCGAGGATGAGCGAATGCACGTCGTGCGTGCCTTCGTACGTGTAGACACTTTCGAGATTCGCCATATGGCGCATGGCGCCATACTCGGCAAGAATGCCGTTGCCCCCCAGCAGCCGTCGCGTTTCGCGCGCAATGTTCGTGGCAATATCCACGTTGTTGCGCTTGGCCAGCGACACTTGCGTGGGCGTGAAGTTGCCGGCGTCCTTGAGACGTCCCAGGTGCAAGGAGACGAGCTGCCCCTTCACAATCTCCGTGAGCATGTCGGCAAGGCGCACCTGCTGAATCTGGAAGCCGCCAATAGGACGATCAAACATCACACGGCTCTTGGCGTAGCTCACCGCTTCTTCCATGCACGCCATGGCCGCGCCCAACACGCCCCAGGAAATGCCGTAACGGGCCTGCGTGAGGCACATGAGCGGGCTCTTGAGCCCCTTGGACAACGGGAGAATCGCATCGGCCGGCACATGCACGTCGACCAACACCAATTCGGAGGTATCGCTGGCGCGCAGTGAGAGCTTGCCCTTCTGATCCTTCGCCTGGAAGCCGGGCGTGTTCGTCGGGACCACGAAGCCGCGGATGCTGGTGTCGTCGGTGCTATCGCCGGTCTTGGCCCAGATGATCGCCACGTCGGCCTTGGAGCCGTTGGTGATCCACATCTTGGCCCCGTTGATGATCCAGCTGCCGTCGGCCTGTTCGCGGGCACGGGTAATCATTCCCGACGGATTCGAGCCGAAGTCGGGTTCCGTGAGACCGAAGCATCCAATCAGTTCGGCTTTGGCGAGCTTGGGGAGCAGTTCCCGCTTCTGCGCTTCGCTGCCGAAGGCGAAGATGGGATACATGACCAACGCGCCTTGCACCGACGCGAACGAGCGGAGGCCGGAGTCGCCGCGCTCGAGTTCCTGCATGATGAGGCCATACGCGACGCTCGAGAGCCCCGCGCACCCGTACTCCTCGGGGAGATTGGCGCCGAGGACGCCCAACTCTGCGAGTTCCGGGATGAGTTCATCCGGGAAGCGCCCCTGCACGTAGCAGTCACCGATGATGGGCAGAATGCGCTCATCGACGAAGCGACGGATGGTGTCGCGAATGGCGCGCTCCTCTTCGGTGAGCGCCGCATCGATGTTGAACAGGTCGCCCGGGTGGGCGGTGAGCTCTACGGATGGGAGCGCGGGAATCGCGCTCACCGCCAAGGAATCGAGGGCCATTGCGACAGTGGCGAGAGGGGAAGTCCGAACAACCTACCGGAATGTAGCGAGCGGCGGCGCCAGTGGCAGCGCCAGCGAAAGCGCCAGTGAAAGTGCCAGTGACGGTGCCGGTCCTGGGGGAAACGGGGAGCGGAGGGCGGGGGGCGGCGAATGGGCTCGATTTCGCCCCGATCACCGGTCGCACGCGCCCTACAGGCATGCGGGACTCGCCCAACCTGCTCACCCCACGTGGTTCTGCCGCTGCCGGCGGCGCTCCAGCGGCGTCACGTCGCGCCGCGCGGCGGGGGTAATCCCAACCTCGCGCGCTTTGTCGCGAAACTCCGGTCCATGATCGACCGGCCGACCGGTTTCGTGCTGCCACTGATGCACCATTTCATGGAGCAACGTGTGCATGGCCTCACGCCATCCATGCCTGGCGATATGCGAGCGCGACATCACGATCTCGGGGGCCAAGTGACGAGACCCTGAATCAAAATGACCGAGTCGCGTCGCCATCTTGCCGGACAGGCGCAACGGAATGGACGTGAGGGAACCGCCAAACCATCGCGAGTTCAGCTGCCGATGCGCTTCGGTGAGCTGCGCAATCATGGCCAGATCACCGGGCCGCGCGCGCTCCTGGCGACGGGCCACCGGCGCCCGCTCGACATTGTGCGCCAGGATGACTTCGCGCGCGGCCAGCTGCTCGCCCTTCGTGCGCGCAATGGCGAACGCCACGATCGCGCGCAGCACCGACTCCGGCGCTTCGGCATACCCCTCGTTCACGCGCAACGTGCGTCCAATGAGCGAGACCATCACGGTGCGCGTGCGCATGAGGACCACCTGCTCAACGCCGCGCAGCCCCATGTCCTGCAACCGCGAGAAGAGCACAGCGGTGCGCGCGCGCAGCGCCGAACGCCCGCGCGCAAAACGCTGCTCGTCAGGATCCGGCGACGGCGACGGCGACGGGACCGCCGGCGCCGGAGCGGGCGCTTCCGCAAAAAAGCCGAGCTGCAGGTCGTCGAAAAGGGCCACGGCTCAAAACTGGGGCTACGGGTCGCTGCGGGCAACTGGTCCCACGGTGTCCACAAGTGCCGAGAGCGCGGCAATCTGATCGCCGGTGATATCGTGCCCCATCCCGGGAGGGATGCGCAGATCGACCGTTGCGCCGAACGTCGCGACCTGCTTGGCGGACGAACGCACCAACGCGTCAGGGCTGTGCGTGTCGGCGCGTCACCACAGGCGACGACGACCGGCGTGCCCTTGAGGGACCCCGAGACACGCCGCGGCACCGTGAGATCACCGACCAACGCTCCCGCCATGGCCACGCCGTCCTTTCACTGCATCGCGTCCATCGTCATGGTGGGCCTCGTGAAGGAATGGCGAAGTTCCGGGCTACTGACCCGGTGGCCGAGATCCGTCAAGCGTGCGCTGCGACCTACTCGCCACCGTGGTGACGTGGTGCAGGCCACGACTCCCGATCGGTTGGGGCCGATCAACATGCCCTGCCGAAGGCGGTATATCACTCAGTTGTAAGACACCATTCAGCTTTGCCTTGGCAAGTGCTGCTGGGGCGACTGAGTCTCGCGCATGTGACGAAGCAGCCGCCGTCATTGGCCGCGCTGCCGCAGGTGCCCGCCGAGCTCGCGCTGTTGGTGAGCCGGTGCATGCACAAGAACCCTGCGGAGCGACCCGCGAGCGCGGATCAACTGGCGAGTGCCTTCGACGCGCTGATGAACGATGCGGAAGCGCACGCCCGCGCATCGGCCGATGCGGCGCCTGGTGGTGTGCTTTCGGAAAACGAAGCCCGTGTCGTGTGGCAGCGCGCGTCAGTGGTGTACAGGCCACGGTGACAACCGAACCACCCTGCTCATGGGCACCGCCGACCGCGCGCGCGGTCTCGCGGGTCATTCCGGCGTCGCCCAAGGATATGCTACAGGCGCTTGGGGCGGTGTTCACGTCCGCGCCGCATGAATTCGCGTTGCAGGACACGGTGAACGGCCACCCGCTCGACGGCGGCATCATGCGCTTCAAGGTGCCGCAGTTCATGGAAGCGTATACGAATCCGTTCGCCACGATGTCCACAGAGAAGGCGGTGCGCTACCGCCTCGAGCAGATCGAGTTGTTCGATTTGAACGGCACACTGCAGGCGCGTGGCACCGCCGCAGCACCGGCGTGCGAGATCGTCGTGACGGGTGACCTGCGCGCAGGGCTCCGCCGCAACGTGATGCTCGACCTCGGCATCATGGCCGCGGTAAGCGTCATTGCCGGCGTCAGCACGGCGGTGAAACTCGGCAGCATGCTCAAGGTGCCGGTGCTGAGCGCCGCGCCCCTGCTTGCCGCCGCCGGCGCGGCGGTGCCGGGCTCCGCCGCGGTCATCATCTGGTACCGGTGGCTGTTCCGCGGCGCGCTGCGGGAGAGCTACGAGGAACTTGGCGGGCTGCTCAAGTCGGTCGAACAGCAACTCACCCAGCAGCGACTCTTCAGCGGGGACCGATCAGCGGCGTCGAGCGTGGCAGGGACGACGTCGTCGGTCCCGCGGTGAACTGACCGGTCGTCTCGTCGAAGCTCCACGCCCGCACGGTGACTTCGGTGGGGGTGGCTTCGATGACGTTGAGCGCGCTCGGCCGGTGGCCACGCATGCGACTCGAGAGCGTGTTCGCGGCGCTCACCAGAAAACGGCCGCCGTGGCGCTCCACGAGATCGGCGCGCTCTTCGTGATCATGGCCGGTGCAGACGACATCGACCGGCATGCTCGCGAGCGTGTCGAGCACGCGATGGGGCTGCTTGAGCCCCCAGCGCCTGGAGAGCCGGCCGCGCACGACGTTGTGATGCACGACCAGCAGGCGGAGATCCCCGGCCGGCGCTTGGGACAGTCGTGCGGCGGCATCGCGCAGTTGCGTTTCGGTCAGTCCGCCTTTCACACGCCAGTCGCGCGGATACCAGGTCAGCGCTTCGGGAAACGTGCCCCACGACGAGTTGAGCCCCACCATGGTCAGGCCAGGCACCTGCACGGTGGGCGCGGTGTCGTCGTTGATGTACGCGCGATAGCGCTCGTGGAGTCGCGACAGATCGCCGTATCCAAAGGGCGCATGCCACCAGGCGGTGTCGTGGTTGCCCGGCACCGTGATGACCGGCGCGCAGTCGCGGAACTGCGCGATCAGCTCGCGCGCGGCCTCGAACTCGTGTCTGCGCGCCCGCTGCGAAAAATCGCCGGAGATCACGATGGCGTTCCATGTGGACTGCCGGGCCAGCGCGAGCGCCCCGTCCACGTGCGCCGGCGCGAACGGGTGGCCGCAATGGATATCCGAGAGGTGCAGCACCCGCACCGGATCAGCCCAGCTTGGCAATCACGGCGTCGGTGAAGGCATCGGTACCGGCATCGCCGCCAAGATCGCGCGTAAGGGCTTTGCCCTCGCGAATCGTCGTCTCGAAGGCGTTCCGGATGCGGGTGGCGTTCGTGTGGTCGCCGATGTGTTCGAGCATCATGCAGGCAGCCAGCACGAGGGCGCCGGGGTTGGCGACGTTCTTGCCGGCGATATCGGGCGCGGTGCCGTGCACCGCTTCGAAGATCGCCGTGTCCTTGCCGATATTCGCGCCCGGCGCGAGCCCCAGGCCGCCCACCAGCCCCGAAATCTCGTCGGACAGGATGTCACCGAAGAGATTGGTCGTGACGACGACGTCGAACTGCTCCGGGCGCATGACCAGGTGCATGGCCATCGCGTCGATGATGCGCTCCTCGAACTGGATGCGCCCTTCGTACTCGCGTGCGACCATGCGTCCTACATCGAGAAACAGTCCCTGCGAGAACTTGAGAATGTTGGCCTTGTGGACGAGCGTGACCTTTTTGCGGCCATTCGCGAGGGCATACTCGAAGGCATACCGGACAATGCGCTCGCTCCCCTGGCGCGTGATGACCGCCACCGACTCGGCGGCGGCACGCGGGTCGTCGCCAATACGGATGTAATGCTCCACCCCGATGTACAGCCCTTCGGTGTTCTCGCGCACCAGGGTGATATCGATATTCTCGAAACGGCCTGGGACGATGGTGCGGGCGGGGCGCACGTTCGCGTACAGGTCGAACGTCTTGCGGAGGGCGACATTGATGGAGCGGAAGCCGTCGCCGACGGGCGTCTCGAGGGGGCCCTTGAGGGCCACCCGGGTTCGCTTGATGGAATCGAGGGTGGCGTCGGGGATGGGGTCGTTCCAGCGCGCCACACCGGCCATCCCGGCGACCTGTCGGTCCCAGGCAATGTCGCAGCCGGCGGCACCGAGGATTCGGACAGTGGCTTCGGCAATGGACGGGCCGATGCCGTCGCCGGGAATGAGAGTCACGGGAGTGGCCATCCCGAAGAATAGTCACCGGACGGGCGCCCGGGCATCGGTGGCGGCATTCCGGTCTCGACAACGCCCATCAGGTGGTGCGCGTTCATTGACAAGCCACGGTCCGGGAGCGCATATGGGCAGATCGGCTCCCACCTTTCTCCCCTCCGTGTGTCTCGACTGCTGAAACTCCTCCCCTGGCTGGCCGTGGCCGCCGTCGGCGCGGGTGCCATGGCCTACGTGGCCATCAACCGTGGCGAGCAGATCAGCGCCGCGTGGCTCCTGACGGCCGCGATCTGCACCTACCTGATCGGCTACCGCTTCTACAGCCGCATTATTTCGCACGACATCTTCCAACTCGATCCGGAACGGGCGACGCCCGCCGAACGGCTCGATGATGGACGTGATTTCGTCCCCACGAACAAGTGGGTGGTGTTCGGTCACCATTTTGCCGCGATTGCCGGCCCAGGTCCGCTGGTCGGCCCGACGCTGGCCGCGCAGTTCGGCTTCCTGCCGGGTGCCATCTGGATTCTGGTGGGCGTCGTGCTGGGCGGCGCGGTGCAGGACTTCGTGATTCTCTGTGCGTCGGTGCGCCGTGACGGCAAATCGCTCGGGCAGATGGCCAAGGAAGAAATCGGCACTGTGGCCGGCACCACGGCGCTCGTGGCCGTGCTGGGGATCATGATCATCCTCATCTCGGTGCTGGCGTTGGTGGTGGTGAACGCGTTGCGCGACAGCCCCTGGGGCACCGTGACGATCGGCCTCACGATTCCCATCGCGCTGCTGATGGGGCTCTACATGCGCTACATCCGCCCGGGGGCGGTGCTCGAGAGCACGGCGATTGGCCTGGTGCTGCTGGGCGTGGCGCTGTTTGCCGGCAAGTGGGTCTCGGAGTCCGCGACGTGGGCCCCGGTATTCACGCTCGACGGCACGACGCTGTCGCTGCTCATCATGGCGTATGGCTTTGCCGCCTCGGTGCTGCCGGTGTGGTTGCTGCTGGCGCCGCGTGACTATCTGTCGGCGTTCGTGAAGGTGGGCGTCGTGGTGGCGCTGGCGGTCGGCATTCTGTGGGTGCTGCCGCCGCTCGAAATGCCAGCGGTGACCAAGTTCGTCGACGGCACCGGACCGGTGTTCGCGGGCAAGCTGTTCCCGTTCGTCTTCGTCACCATTGCCTGTGGTGCGATCTCGGGCTTCCACTCGCTCATCTCGTCGGGCACGACTCCCAAGATCCTCAAGCGCGAATCGGATGCGCGGCTCATTGGCTACGGCTCGATGCTCACCGAGTCGCTGGTGGCCATCATGGCACTCATCGCGGCGTGTGTGCTCACGCCCGGTGTGTACTTCGCCATCAACTCGCCCGCCGGTGTGATTGGTACGACGGCGGCGGCCGCGGCCGACGCCATCAACAACTGGGCGCTCTTCAAGCCCATCACGGCCGCCGAGCTGGAATTGCTGGCGCAGCAGGTGGGAGAGAGCTCGCTGTTGTCGCGAACGGGTGGCGCGCCCAGTCTGGCGGTAGGCATGGCGCACCTCTTCTCGCAGGCACTTGGCGGCGCGGCCACGATGGCCCTGTGGTACCACTTCGCCATCATGTTCGAAGCGTTGTTCATTCTCACGACGCTCGATGCCGGCACACGCGTGGGTCGCTTCATGCTGCAGGACATGCTCGGCAACATCTGGAAGCCGCTGGGCAAGGTGTCGAGCTATCCCGCGGGCATCTTTGCGAGTGCGGTGTTCGTCTGCATGTGGGGCTACTTCCTGTATCAGGGCGTGACGGACCCCCTCGGCGGCATCAACTCGCTGTGGCCGCTGTTCGGCATTTCCAATCAGTTGCTCGCCACGGTGGCGTTGTGCGTGGGCACGACCGTGATCATCAAGATGGGCAAGCAGAAGTATGCGTTCGTGACGCTGCTCCCCATGGCGTGGCTCGTGATCGTCACCATGACGGCCGGGCTCACGAAGATCTTCTCCGCCGATCCCAAGCTGGGCTTCTTGAGCCATGCGACGCTCATTCAGTCGCAGATCGCGACGAATACGTTGCCCGCCAACATCAAATCGGTGGCGGCGGCGCAGCGCATGATCTTCAACGATCGGCTCGACGCCGGCGTGGCTGCGTTCTTCCTCGTGTCGGTGGTGATCATACTCAGCGCGTCCATCAAGGAGTGGCTGTCGGTGATCAACGGCCGCAAGGCGGCGGTGAGCAGCGAGACGCCGTTCGTGCGCACGCAGTTGACGGGCGCGTAACGTTCCCTCATGGCCCGTCCTGCCCACGCCCCCGCCGCTTCGTCGTCCCCGGCGTCCCTCTTGTGGGGACGCTGGCTGGCGGCGGCGCGTCGGGTGGCTGCGGTGGTGCGGCGCATGATCGGGGTGCCGGACTACGACACCTACCTGGCACACATGCGCCAGCATTATCCCGAGTGCACGCCGCTCGACCCGCAGACGTTCGAACGTGACCGCCTGACCGCCCGCTACAAGGCCACCGGTTCGCGTTGCTGCTGACCCACCAGCCCTGACTGACATGATCTCATTCCTCTCCCGACGAGCGCTGCCCACCGGCACGCTCGTCGCTTTGTTCGTGGCGACCCCGTCGTCGGCGCACGCGCAGAGCAGCTTCGACTTCAGCATTCCGAACATCATGCGTGGCCCGGAGCACGTTGGCCGCGAACCGCAGAACGTATCGTGGAGCGCCGATGGCAGGTGGCTCTACTTCCAGTGGGCTCCCGCCGGGGCGCCGTGGGACGCTCCGCTGCGTCCCTATCGCGTGCCACCAGTGGCGGGCGCGACGCCTGTTGAAGTCAGCGATGCACATATGGACAGTGTGGCTGCACTCATTGCCGACGGCCCGCTGTCGCGCGATCGCATGCGACGGGCGGTGGCGACCGGCGGTGACCTGTACCTGGTGAACACCAAGTCGGGGTCGGCGCGCCGGCTCACGCAGACGGTGGCGTTCGAGAACGATCCGCGTTTCAGCGCCGACGAACAGCACCTGCTGTTCGTGCGTGATGGCAATGCCTACGCGATGGAGCTGGCCACCGGCGCCGTGCGGCAGCTGACCGATATTCGCAGCGGCCCTGCCCCGCGCGACTCGGCGCGGGCCACCGGCATGCGCGGCGCCCTCGAACGGCAGCAGCGCGAACTGTTCGGCGTCATTCGTGATCAGCAGCGTGCCGACTCCGTGCGCAAGGCGCAGCGCGACGCGGCGCTCGCGCGCGCGCTCCCGTCGGTGTACCTGCCCATGGGTGAGCGCCTGGCGCAACTGAGTGTGTCGCCATCGCTGCGGTCGGCGGTGCTGCTCACGGCGAGCAATCCGCCGGGTCAGCCGCGGCTTACGCAAGTGCCCAACTACGTGACAGCGAGCGGTTTCACCGAGGAGATCGGCTCGCGCACCAAGGTGGGCGACGGCAACGTCCGGTTTCGTGCGTATCGCGTGTCGCTGGCCACGGGCGCGATGACGCCGCTGTGGGTGATCGACGGCGACAGCACGCGCGCGGCGGCACAGGTGCGCGCCATGGGGTGGAGCGATGATGGATCGGCGGCGCTCATTTCCGCCACGACGCCCGACTTCAAGTGGCGCTATCTCACCACGGTGCAGGATTCCGGCGGTGTTCGTGTTATCGAAGCCCTCAACGACACCGCGTGGGTGGGTGGACCGTGCGGATCGTGCATGGGGTGGCTCCCCGACGGGCGTGTGTGGTTCGCGAGTGAGGCGAGTGGCTACGCGCACCTTTACCGCGCCAACCGCGACGGCAGCGAACGCAGGGCGCTGACCAGCGGCACGTGGGAAGTGGAACGCGCGGAGCTTTCGCCCGATGGCCGCACGTTCCTGCTGCACACCAGCGAAGAGTCGCCGTTCGTGCGCCACGCGTATCGCATGAGCGTTGCGGGTGGCCCGCGCACCAAGCTCACCCGCGAGCATGGTGGTCACACAGTGGTCATGAGCCCCGACGGGGCGCGCTTTGCCGATGTGTTCAGCACGAGCAACACACCGCCTGAACTGTATGTCGCGTCGGCCAGCGGCACTGCCGTGGTCCAGTTGACCACGAGCACGTCGGTGGCGTTCCGCTCCCGGACGTGGCTCAAGCCGGCCATCGTGAAGATCCCGGCCAGCGACGGCGTACAGGTCCCGGCGCGCATCTACCGTCCGCAGGATATGGGTGCGCAGCCCAATGGGGCCGCCGTGATTTTCGTGCACGGTGCCGGGTACATGCACAACGTGCACGACTTCTGGAGCAGCTATTCGCGCGAGTACCTCTTCAATCAGTATCTCGCGAGCAAGGGCTATGTGGTACTCGACGTGGACTACCGGGCCAGCGCGGGCTACGGCCGCGATTGGCGCACCGCCATTTACCGCTTCATGGGTGGGCGCGATCTGCAGGACCAGGTGGATGCGTCGAAGTATCTGGCGAAGGAGTACGGCATCGATCCCGAGCGCGTGGGGATGTATGGCGGCAGCTACGGTGGCTTCATGACGCTCATGGCGCTCTTTACCGCCCCCAAGTCATTCGGCGCGGGCGCCGCGCTGCGCAGCGTGACCGACTGGGCGCACTACAACCACGGCTACACCGGCGGCATTCTGAACCTGCCGCAGGGTGATTCGCTGGCATATCGCCGCTCGTCGCCGATTTTCTTCGCGAGTGGCCTCGAGGATCCGCTGCTCATGGCGCACGGCATGGTCGACACGAACGTGCATTTCCAGGATATCGTGCGCCTGTCGCAGCGGCTCATCGAGTTGGGCAAGACGGGCTGGGAGCTGGCCGTGTACCCGGTCGAAGATCACGGCTTCGTGCGCCCCGATTCGTGGACCGACGAGTACCGCCGAATTTACGAACTGTTCGAGCGGACCATTGGCCCGAACGGCAGCAAAGCCAAGCGCTAGCCGCGACGGGCGCTGAGCGACATCCACACACTGGCCATGAGGGCCAGCGTGGCGCCCATGAGAAAGGCGGTCCCCGACGACCAGCGGTCCCACACCGCGCCGAATACGATGCTGGCGGGGAGCGCCGCGACGCCGAGCAGGGCGTGGTACCAGCCAAAAGCGGTACCACGCTGCGTGGCTGGGACCAAATCAGCGACCAGCGCCTTCTCCGACCCCTCCGTAAGCCCGAAAACGGCCCCGTACACGGCGAAAAGCACCCAGGCCTGCCACTGGGTCTCCGCGAGCGCAAAACCGGCGTACACGGCCGCGTAGAGCGCCCAGCCGGTCACGATGAGCGGGCGGCGCCCCAGTCGGTCGGACAAGGCCCCGCCCGGCGTGCTCGAGGCGCTCTTCACCAGGTGCAGCACCACCCACAGCAGCGGGATGAGCGCCGTCGGCACTCCAAGCTGTGACGCGCGCAGCAGCAGAAAGGCGTCGGTGGAATTGCCGAGGGTGAAGAGCACCATGGGGGCGAGGCCGCTCCAGAAGGCGCGCGGCAATGGCGTTTTCGTCGCGGTGGTACTCGCGGCGGCCGGCTTGGAGCTCGCGGCCGTGTCCGGCTCCGATGGAGCAAGACGCCGCTCGCGCACGAACACGAGTGCCACCAGCACCGCCAACGCCCCCGGTACCGCCGCCACCCAGAAGACGTGGCGTATCGGCATGCCGAGCCCTTGCAGGCAAGCGAGCGCGATGAGCGGCCCTACGACGGCGCCCGCGTGATCGGCCGCGCGATGAAAGCCGAACGCCCGTCCGCGCTGCGCCACCGGCACCGACGCCGCGAGCAAGGCATCACGTGGTGCGCCACGAATCCCTTTGCCCACGCGGTCCACCAGCCGGATGGCGAGCACCTGCGACCCGGACTGCGCCAACGCCACCAGGGGGCGTACGAGCGAGGCAATGGAGTATCCCGCGACGATCAATGGCTTGCGCCGTGCGACTCTGTCGGACCACCATCCACTGGCGAGCTTGAGCAGCGCCGCGACGGCCTCGGCCGCGCCTTCGATGAGCCCCACCATCCGGACCGACGTGCCCAGCGTTCCCACCAGAAAAAGCGGCAACAACGGCGCGATGATCTCGCTCGACGCATCGGTGAGAAAGCTCACTGCGGCGAGCGCGAGCACGTTGCCGCGCGGGCGCCACGATGTGGTTTGACCGTCGTCCGGTGTCGCGTCTTGCACAGGAAACGTTTCCTTCGGTGTCGACAGTGAATGATGCGGTCATGGCCATGCTCTGCGCACGGGTCCGTGCCCAGCAGGCGTGGACGCTGCAGCAGCAGCTCACGCTGGCGGCAATTGCGGCGCCCACGGGGAACGAAAGTACCCGGGCGCACATGGTGCAACAGCTGCTGCACCACTGCGGTGGCGCGCCGGTCACGATGCACGACTCCGGCAACGTGGAGTGCGCCGTGGGCCCCGCCAACACGCGACCGCTCGTGTGCATGGCGCACCTCGACTCTGTGTACGCCACGCCGCCACAGCTCGACGCGCCCATCGTCATTCAGCGTGACGGCGCCTTTGTGCACGCCGCCGGCATCGGCGACAACGGCCGCGGACTCGCCGGATTGCTCACGCTCGCCGCGCTGCTGCAGGCCCCCGACGTATTGCCCCTGCTCACGCGCCGCGTACACCTCGTGGCCACCGTTGGCGAGGAAGGGGACGGTAACCTGCGCGGCGCCCGCGCGTGGTTCGACAGTGCGGCCAACGCTGGCGTGTCACCCGTCGCGGCCATCGCCATCGATGGTCCGGGAGACACGAGCATCGTGTATCAGGCCGCCGGTGCCCACCGCATGCGCGTGGAGGTACGCGGTACGGGCGGGCACAGCTGGGTACACGCGGCCGCGCACAATCCCATTCACGTCCTCGGCGATTTCATCGCCCGTGCATCGCGTCTCGGGAATGCGCAACGCCGCGATGTCGTGGTGCACATTACGCGCATGGGCGGCGGTGAATCGCTCACGGCCATTCCACAGCACGCGTGGGTAGATGTCGATGTTCGCGGCACCTCGGCCGCGCGCATCGAGCACGTTCGTCAACAGCTGGTGCGCCTTGCGCGGGAGAGCACGCCAGCTTCACTGTGCACGACCGTCACGGTACTCGGTGATCGTCCCGCCGGTGCGCTCGCCGGTGACCACCCACTGGTGCAGCTCGCGCAGCAGGCCACGGACGCCGTGGGCGTTGCCCCACACGCCGCCGTCGCATCGACCGATGCCAACATTCCCCTCTCGCGCGGCATTCCCGCCATTTCTCTTGGCGCGGGCGGCAACGGTGGTGGCGCACACACCGACGGCGAATGGTACGACGACTCGCACGGCGCGCGCGGCCTCGAACGGCTACTGCGCGTGGTGATGGCGCTCGCGTCGTAACGCAAGCGCATCAGCCGCCCAGCACCTCGAAGGCCGGCGGGCTGGGCGAGGTGGTGAAGAACAACGCGCGGTGCGACGCACTGTGGTGCACACGCAGATACCGTTCCCGCCAGCGCGAGGCGAATCGCTCGGCTTCCGCCACCGGAACCATCGCCCACACGGCGCCGCCGAATCCTGCGCCGAATGCACTCGCCGCCGTCGCGCCGAGTTCACGCGCGAACCGGTGCAGGTGTACGGTTTCGGCAATCTGATTCTCGAGCGCGCGCTCGGCACCGGCTTGCGACTTGTCGACGAGACGGCCGAACGCCGCGAGGTCGTTGCGCGCCAACGCATCGGTTGCCTGTGGCACGATCACGAACGTTTCGTCGTAAAACTGCTCGAGACGTCCGACGAGATGCGCGGTACAAAACTCGCGGTCGGCCGCTGCTTCGGCCGCCGCAATGAGCGCCGGCGGGATATCCCCGGGGACGCGCATGTCACCGGCGGCCAGAAACGCGTCGCGCAGCATGCCGACAGGCGGGGCCCCCGTGGCATTCCAGGCATCGACGAGCCGATGCGCGGTGCGCGCCGCCCTGTTGTAGCGCTCCTTGGCGGCGCCTGTCTTGGCCGCCACGACACCGCTCACCCCAACCACGAACGTGTGCGTGTCGGGCCACGCGACGCTGCGCTCGAAGGTGACCGGCGCCCACGAGAACACGTCGAGACGTCCGCGTTCGCTGCACAGAATGGCCGTCTGATCCTGCGCGCCGCCCATGGTCCCAACGCCCTTTTCGCCGCCGAGTACACCGTAATCCATGCCGTTCTCGATCGCACCCACGTAGCCGGCCAGCGTGGGCCGGTCGACCATGGCCTGCTGAAACAGCGGGTGCACCGACAGATTGCCGAGCGAGGTGAGCGCCAGCGTGAGGCCCACGGTGAGCGCACTCGAGCTGGAGACCCCCGCCGCAGCCGGCAGATTGCTGGCGAGTGCGAAGTCTGCACCGCCAACGGCGTTGCCGAAGTTGCGCACCAGGCGATTCACCACGGTCCGCGGATAAATGGACCAGGGCACGGCGGCACGCGTCGGGGTATCGAGCGACAGCGATAATGCTTCGCGGCGTCGCGCATCGCGCAGCACGACGTTGCGGTCGCTTCGCTGGCGCGCCACCATGACAATGGCGCGTTCCACGGTGCACAGCAGCGAACGCCCACCGGCGTAATCCACATGCTTGCCCAGCACCTCGATGCGCCCCGGCACGATCCACGCGCGTCGGTCGCTGGTCGGCACCTCGGCGTCGTCGAGCGCTTGGTGCGCGTCACGCAGCAGTGCCCTGTAGGCATCGGCGACGAGTGGCGGAAACGACGCATCGTCCAGCGACTTACGCACGAATAGCGTGTTCACCTCAGAGTCGCGGTTCGAGGTGACCCAACCGCTCCACCACGGCGGCGATATCCGAACGCCGCGACAGATCGAGTACCGGCGCCGCCATGCGAACGGCCCGCACCGGTACGCCTACCTGCACCGCCATCCCGACGGCCTCGGGCAGTTCGTATTCCCCACGCGCCGACTTCGGCACGTGGCGACAGGCGTCTACGATCTCCGGGGTCACGGCCCACAGATTCATGCCGACCCAGCGCGCATCGTGACTCGTCGGGTCGAGCGCGTCGCCCGGCTTCTCGACGATACCCGTGAGCATCCCATCGTCACTCACGCGCAGCACCGCAAACGATCGCACGCGATCGGGATCGATATTCCCGTCCCGCACGAGCGCGTCCCGATCGAACGCCACCGTGCCCGCGCGCTCCTCGGCGGCGAGCGCCCGGTACGCCTCGACCGGATAGTAGTTGTCGGCATTGAGGACGAGAAACGGCTCGTCACCGACAACCGCCGCCGCGCTCGTCACGGCGTTGGCGGTCCCGATGGGTTCGTCCTGAATGGCAAAGCTCATGCGCACGCGCCTTGGCGAGACCTCATGCGTGAAGTGCGTGCGAATCGTGTCGTGCGCCGGGCCGACCACGAGTACGATCTTTTCGAGCCCCGCGTCGGCGAGCGCCGAGATGACGTACTCGAGAAACGGGCGCTTGATGGGGATCATCCCCTTCACGCCCGCATCCGCAACAGACGCCCGCGACGCGTCGAGGGAGACCGCAGCGTCTTCACGACGCATGCGACTCCCCAGCCCTCGGGCCATGATGACGGCGGTACGGATCATGTGGTGCGCGGACGATGACGAAGCAGAACGCGCAATGCTCAGCCGGCCGTAATCGAGGGACCCTGTGGTGCCGTGCTCGTACGCCACGCGCCGCGAGTGAAGTCGGGGAACTTCACCGGTGCGCTGCCCTTGCGGATCGACTGTTCGCACAGCGCATACGGCACACTCCACGCCGCCGCGTCGTACACATCGAAATCCGGCGCCAATCCTTCACGCATGCACTGCACCAGCCGATACGCCATGATGAAGTCCATGCCGCCGTGGCCGCCATTCTTGCGCGCCAATTCGCCAACCGCCGTCCACAGCGGGTGTTCGTACTGCTGCTTGAACTCGCTGAGTGGCGTCCACCTCTCGCCACCGGGCGCGCCGTCGATATACAGCCGGGCCGGATAGTCGTTGAAGATGGCCTTCGAGCCCTGCAGGTTGTTGAGGCGCGAGTACGGGCGCGGGTTGACCACGTCATGCTGCAACAGAATCGTGCGTCCCTTCGCCGTTTTGATGAGCGACGTGTTCATGTCGCCGGCCTTGTACGTCTCCTGCCATTTGGCGCTGTCCGTTGGCTCCGTCTTTTCGCGCCACTCGGTGAGCCCGGCCTCCGGCGACGACATGGAGACCACGAAGTCGAAGCGATCGCCGCGGTGGATGCCGAGATACTGCGCCACCGGGCCGAGGCCGTGTGTGGGGTACAGGTTGGTATCGTGCTGCGTATGCGGGAACCGGCGCCACAGCCCTTCGTCGCGATTCTCGAAGAGAATGGCGCGCAGGTCGTGCAGGTATGCCGCCTCAGCGTGCAGCAACGTGCCGAATACCCCTTCGCGCACCATGCGCAATACCGTGAGTTCGCTGTTGCCGTAGCAGCAGTTCTCCATCATGAGGCAGTGGCGCTTCGTCTTTTCCGACGTGTCCACGAGCTCCCACGCCTGCTCGGTGGTGAGCGCAATGGGCACTTCACTGCCGCAGTGCTTGCCGGCCTTCATGGCGGCGAGCATGACCGGTGTGTGAAACGGCCACGGCGTGGCGGTATACACGAAGTCGATATCGTTGCGCTGGACGAGCCGCTCGTAGTCGCGCTCGCCACTGGTGTACACCTCGGGGGCCTTGCGACCCGCCTTGATGCACATGTCCACCGCGCGCTGCGCCTTTTCGGGGGCGATGTCGGCCACCGCGACGATCTCCACCCCTTCAATGGCGAGCAGTTCGCCAATGACGCTGCGTCCGCGCAGCCCCGTGCCCACCACGGCGAACCGCACCGTGGCGTGCTTCTCGAAGGGCATACCCAGCATGGAGCCGTTGCCGCTCCAGGTGGGGGCCATGAGATCGACACGCCAGTCGTCGGTACTCGTCAGCAGTCGGACGGGGGTGGCCGTGACCGCCGCCGCAGCCGCCGCAGCGGCTCCGGCCAGCAGTTCCCGACGGGACAACGGGGAATGCGCGTCGCTCATCCTTCGCCTCGCAGCTGTGAATGGTCACCGATGTTGAGACTGCCCGCGACTCCTTCAATGAGCACGTCGTCGCCGATCATGCAGTCATGCAACGACGCGTTCGTGATCGTGACCCGTTCGCCGGCCACCGTGTCGCGCACCGTGCTCTGACGCACGATGCTCCCGGTGCCAAGGGAGACGTTGGGCCCTACGGTGGCATGCTCGATGATGCAGCCGTCTTCGATGTACACCGGCTCGATGATCGTCGCCCCTTCCCCGAGCTGCGCCGGCACGCGCGCGCGTCCCTTGTCGAGCATCACGCGGTTGGTGTCGAGCAAGGTTTCGAGCTGGCCGGCGTCGTACCATCCCTCGACGTCCACCACTTTGATCTTGGCGCCCTTGTCGATCATGAACTGGAAGGCGTCGGTCAGATACCACTCGCCCTTGTTGGGCGCGGTGGTGAGCACATGCGCCACCCCTTCGAGCAGCAGCTGCCAGTTGCGGATGTAGTACAAGCCGATGTTGGCGCGCTTGGAGATGGGGGTCTTGGGCTTCTCGACGATCTTGGTCATGTGACCATGCTCGTCGGTGACCACGACGCCGAAGCGCTGGTAGTCTTCGACTTCCTTCGTCCAGATGATGCCGTCGTCCTGGCTGTCCTTGATGATGCTCAGGTCGGCATCAAAGATGGTGTCGACGAAAATGATGAGCGCCGGCGCATCGATGTAGTCGCGCGCGCGGGCAATCGCGCCGGCGGTTCCGTCCTGCACATCCTGCTCGATGAAGACGCTGGGAATGTCGTACGCCGTCCGCGCGAACGCCTCAACCTTCTCCTTGAGGTGCCCCGTGATGTAGACGACCTGGTCCACGTTGCCGAGCTGCAGCACGTCGTCCATGACGTAGCTCATGACCGGACGGCCGGCGACCTTGAGCATGGGCTTGGGCACGACGTGCGTGTGCGGCCGGAGTCGGGTGCCTTTCCCCGCCAGCGGGATGATGACCTTCATTGCGAGTACCGGGTGGGTGAGTACTGGGTCATGTCACGTGCGAATCCCCGCAAAATGCAGAACGGCGATGCTCCGTGGGAAGGGCATCGCCGTTTGAAGCCGTGGGTTTTGCAGGTCGGTCAGGGCGCGCTCGTGCCCTCGCGGCCGTAGCGATCCTTGATCCGGACGACATCGTCGAGCTCCGGGGTGCTCGCTTCGAGCACGTCGCAGTCGGTCACGGCCTCCATGTAGTGCACCGTACCCGGCGTGATGCGGAACGATTGCCCCGTGCTGAGCGCCTGATCGCGCAGTTCGCTTTCGCCCGGCAGCTGCACCCAATACTTCATCTCGCCGTTGAGCAGGTACACCGTTTCATCTTTCCGCTCGTGATACTGCACCGACAGCGCCTGGCCGGCCTTGATGTGCAGAATCTTTCCGACATAGCGATCGGTCTGGGCCCAGATGGTCTCGTGCCCCCACGGTTTTGGCACGTGACGGACGTCGACACGACCGCTCATCGGCAACTCCTCGTTCGGTAATGGACGGACATTCGTCCGGTCAGCGTTGCGGCGCCAGCAGGTGAGAAACCCCGGGAGTGTGACTTTCGACACTGCCGAAGGGATCGAGCCAGACGCGCTGAGGCGGGCGCCGCAGCACCACCGTGAGCGTCTGCCGATCCGTGGCGGGATCGCCGCGTACGATGATCCAGCCGGCGTCTGTCTGCACGCCAACCGGTGTCGGATGACGATACACACCGACGCGCTGTAACGGCACCATCACCACCCACGTGCTGTCGATACCCACAACGGCCGCCTGAACCGCCAGCGAGTCGAGGCGGTAATCGATGACACCGGTCCTCTCGATCCACTGCTCGAAGAACCACCCCAGTGGCTGGCGGGCAACTTCCTCGGCGACCCGCTGGAACGCCCAGCGATCGGCATGGCGCATGGCCCATCGGGCGCAGTAGCGCCGTAGCAGGTCACGAAAACGGGTATCGCCCATGACGTCGTGCAACGACGAGTCCATGCCGGCCGCCCGGTCGTATACGACGGCGTCGTACTCGTCCTTGGTGGCAACGAGGTCGGCGCGCAATCCAACGGGCGTCTTCCCCTCTCCACGTCGGCGGTGACGCTGTTCACCATCCGCGCCCGCCGTCGCACCGCACTGTCCGGAATGGTGGTCGCGCCGTGCCATCCGCGCGCCTCGAGTTCGACAGCCAGCGGCACCCGCGCTACACCCGCAGCGAGATACTCCGAGTAGGTTATGGGCGCCTCGTCGAGGCGTTGCGCCACGGTGAGCTGCGGCCACGCGTACTGGCCAAAGTACCCCTCCAACCACCGCATGGCGTGCAGCAGGTCGGCGCGGGTAGTGCCGGGGTGCCAGTTCTCGCGCACCGCGTGGAGCGAGACGGTATCCCAGCCACCCGGCTTGGCCCGAGGCCGAACCCACGCGGCGCCTTCGAACCGGTAGTCGGGCGACACGCTCCACCCGAAGTGATGCACCTGCTTGGCGACGAAGCGCACCGCGCGATTCCCGGCCGGGAGGGTCACACTCGGCGCGACCGCTATAGAGCCATATGCCTGTCGCGCCAGTCGAGGCGCCGCACTCCCGGGCACCAGCACGCGCGTCCACGCCGGATCGCCGCTCATCGGCACGCCCGTTGCCGCGATCACCTGCTCGCGGGGCAACGGGAAGGTCACGTCGAAAGTGCCGAATTCGCCGTACAGTTCCCCCTGCCGGACGAAGGCGATCAGTTGCCATCCAACGCGGTCGTAGACCGCCACCTTGGGAAACCACTGGGCGAAATCGTAATGGCGTCCCTTTCGCGCCTGGCGCCGTGGCAACGTCGATGCGCGCGCGTCCCACGCGCGCTGCACATCGACCGAATCGCGCGGGGCAAGCGGCCACAGCAATGGCACCCGCACGACGGTGCTATCCGGCGCCAACGGATACTCGGCCGCCACGCGGACGCCACTCACGCGTGGGGCAGCCGTGAAGCGCTCGAAGGCAAACTCCGGCTCGGGCAACGCCTGATAGCCGGCACGCCCCTGCGCCGAATCGCGGGCACTCCACCGCGACCCCTGGCGGAAGGCGGTGAGATGCTGGTGCAGCCACAGCGCACGGAGCGTGTCCGGGCTGGCGTTGACGTATCGCGAGTGCCCCGCAGCATGCGCCGGCTGCTGGTCCTCATCGAGTGTGACGACGACGCGATAGTCCGCGCGCTGCTGCCAGTACCCTACCGTGTCCCCGCCGGCGGGGGGCGACGGCGCCTTGGTGGGTACACGCTCAGCGGCAGCGCCCCGATTGAGGAGCGGCTGCGCGACGATAGCTCGCGCCGCGATGCCGAAGAGGGTGACAACCAGCAGGTAGGTGCGCATGGCGGGGAACGGGAACGAGAACGGGGAGTGCGCCACCAGTGGTGAGGCACTCCCCGCAGTTGGTGTGACGTGATACACAACGCGCTCACACAGCCGTTATGCGCGCCCCGTCCCCATACGACGACGCAGCTTGCCGAGCTTGCGGCGTACCGAGCCGTCCATGACGGTGTCGCCCATGCGCACGACCACTCCACCGATGATGGAAGGATCGATGTTCACGTGCGGCACGACGGTCTTGCCCACGATCTTGGACAACCGCGATGCGATCATCGCCGTGTCTTCGTCGCTGGTTTCGCGCGCCACCGTGACGCGGGCGTGCACGATGCCCTGCGAGGCGTCGAGCAGCGTGTCGTACTCGTCGGCGATGGTCGGGATGAGCATCTGCCGACGGTTCTTCACGAGCTGCTCGAGGAAGCGCAGGAACAGACGCGGCACTCGGTCGGTGAGCGCCTTGCTCAGCACCGAGATCTTGGCATCGGCGCCAATACGCGGCGACTCGAGGAAGCGCGACAACGTGACGTCGATGCGCATGGCGTTCGCGACCTGACGGAGCATGCCACCCCACCCCGCGGCGTCTTCAGCCTTGCGAGCGAGAGTCAGCAACGCCTCGGCGTAGTTACGGGCGACCGATTCGCCCTGCACGCCGGCGGGCATCAGCGAGCCGCCTTGCCGTCGAGCGATGCGAGGAAGCTTTCGACGATCTGCCGGTTGCCGGCGGAGTCGAGGTTCTGCTCGATGACGCGCGAGGCGCCGGCGATGGCCAGGTCGACCGCTTCGCGGCGCAGGTCGGCAATGGCCGCCGACTTCTCGCCTTCGATGGTGCGGCGGGCCTGCTCGATCATTTCTTCCTGCTGCTGCTTGGTCTGCGCCACGAGGTCGGCGCGCATCTTCTCGGCCGTCGCACGGCTTTCGGCGATGATCTGCTGCGCTTCGTTGCGCGCGTTCTCGAGCTGCGCGCGCTGTTGCGCCAGCAGCTGCTCGGATTCGGCACGATCGCGCTTGGCGCCTTCGATCGCGTCTTCAAGCGCCTTTTCACGCGCCTCGACGGCAGCGAAGAGCGGCTTGAAGGCGAACTTGGAGAGGACGACGAGCAACAGCACGAAGATGATCAGCGTCCACGCCATCACACCCGTCGCCGGCGCGAGGAGGTCGACCGGGCCCTCGGCGGCTTCGTTGGCAAACGCGGGGGTCGCTGAGAGCATCAGCGACGCAGCAAGCACGCCGGCACGGCGGGCAGAAAAAGCGAACATGGAAGAGTCCACGAAGAAAGAGAGTGCGGCGGGGCGTCCGTGATGACGCCCCGCCCGCGATCAGATCAGAACGTGATCTTGCCCTGGATCGAATAGCCGATCACGACGCCGAACAGCGCGGCGCCTTCGATGAGCGCGGCCAGGATGAGCGCCGCCGTCTGGATGCGGCCGGCCACTTCGGGCTGACGCGCCATGCCTTCAACCGCCGAACCACCGATACGGCCGATGCCCATGCCGGCACCGATCACCGCGCCACCGGCGGCAATGCCAGCACCGATCATCGCCATACCCTTCGGATCCTGAACCACCGGGGCGGCAGCCTGCAGGAAACCCATGATTTCCATCGGATAACTCCAAGAAGAAAGTCGTGTTGGTCCTTCACTCCCAACGGACACTCTGGTCCGCATTATCCGCCAGCGAACCCAGGGGTTCAGCGGAGATCACCGGTCGCTCGACCGGCTACTGATGGCTGCAGTGGGAGACCCGCGGCCGTCGTTGGAAAACCGAACTCGAAAGGTCCGACGGCTCCTAGTGGTGCGCTTCCCGAATCTGCCCGATGAACACGCTGGCCAGCAGCGTGAAGATGAACGCCTGCAGGAACGCGACGAACAGTTCGAGCATGCTGATCGCGGTGGCCATGAGGACCGGCACCGGCGTGATGAGCCAGCTCTTGAACGAGAAGATCAGCCCCATGATGGCCAGCAGCACGATGTGCCCGGCGGTCATGTTGGCGAACAGACGAATGGTGAGTGCGAACGGCTTGGACAGCTTGCCGACGATTTCGACCGGCGTCATGACGAAGAACATCAGGACGCGCATGACGATGGGCAGGTCCTTGTTCCAGTAGAAGATCGTGTTGAGGTAGCCGAGACCGTTGGCGCGGATACCGGCGACTTCCACCACGATGGCCGTGACGACCGCGAGAGTCGCCGTCACCGACACGTTGCCCGTGGCCGTGGCACCCCACGGGAGCATGCCGAACAGATTGCAGACGAGAATGAAGAAGAAAAGGGTGAGTGCGAATGGCACGAACCCTTCTCCATGGTGTCCCACGTTGGGGAGCACGACTTCGTTGCGCAGATACAGCGCCATGGCCTCGATGGCCCCCGCGAACCCGCGCGAGCGCCCTTCGGTGGCATGCTGCTTCTGCGACGCGTTGCCGGCGGTGATGAGCAGCAATGCCACGACCGTGGCCGCCATGAGCATGAACACCACATGCTTGGTGGGTGACAGGTCGAGCGTCACGGGGCCGATGTGCACGGGGGCCCACTGCGGCAACTCGATTTCCCTGGCCAGGTGCGAATTGGGCCACGGGATTTCGAGATGACGGCTGTCGGTGATGTGCGGCGTGATGAAATCGACCGGCGCATCGGCCGCCGGCGCGGCAGCGTGCTCGGTGGTAGCCGCATGCTCCTGCGCCCGCACCGAACGCGGCGAGAGCACGAGCACGAGCAAGGCAACACAAGCGAGGCGGGACAACGAACGGATCATCGACTGCATCCGGGAAGTAATCAGTTCAGGAAGAGCGGCTCGACGAGTGTCGAGACGAAGTAGAACAGCACCAGCGACAACAGCGCCGGTCCTTCAACCAACCCGAGCGCCTTGATCCCGAGGAACGCCCAGAACGCCACCGAGGCAAAGCGCAGCAACACGCCCAAGCCCCATCCTGCAATCACCTGCTGCCGCGCAACGAGTCGCGCAGTGGCAAAGGTGACCGTCTGTACCGCGACAGCCAGCCATGCACTGGCCTGGACGGACTGGACCGACGCGGCGTCGGTCCAGACGAACCGCTGCATGATGAAGGCACTGACCACGACAATGGTGCCCTGTGCTGCGGTGAAACCGAGCAGTGACCGCAGCACTCCCATGGGCGCAACGACCGGCCCCGTTTGCATGGCGTTTCCCGTCATGATTTGGGTGTCGAGTCGTTGGCGTGATGGTTCGGGTCACGCGGTGTCGTGAGGCGCCGGTAACTCAGGTAGAAGCTGCCGCCGCCTCCAACCAGCACGCCGCTCAACAGGAACAACGGCGCCGTACCGAGCCGACGGTCGAGCCACCCGCCGACCCACACGAACAGCAGGATGGACACGCAGAGCTGCATACCGAGCCCAGCCAGCGCCCACGGTGACACGTCGCCGTCCTGCATCCCTTTCGGTGGCTTGGAATCACGCATGGGAGTTTCGGGTGTTTCATCTATATCTCCGGATGTCCGGGGCGGAAGCTAGAAGCTTGTGAAATTTTTCGCAAGCGAACTTCTTGACCGAAACCGAACAGAAGCCGGCACCGCACAGAACCGGGGGAACGCCAAGTTCCACAGTCACTTAGCGCGACTCGCTCATGTAGATCCGCTATTGACAGCTTGAGCACCCGTCGATAACGTGGCGGAGTATCGAAATGTGATGCCAGATCGTCCAACCCTATGCAGGACCTGCGGATTCGTCCTGTGGCGTCGCTCCCCCATCATTTCGCCCCTTCCCCTGATGCTTTCGCGCATCACCGTTCCACTGCTGGCAGCTGCCGGGTTCGTCTTCGCGTGTGGTCCACAAATACCGAGCCGCAGCGGAATCGCGCGTCCCAGGACGGGGCACAACGCCGGCGTCACGTCGCACGTGATGGTCGATACCGCTCAGGGAACGGTCCGCTTCGCGATCGCGGTGGCCAATGAATCGGCGAAGCGGGTGGAATTGCTTTTTCCCGATGGGCGCACGCACGACTTTGCGGTGCTCGACAGTGCCGGACACGAAGTCTGGCGCTGGAGCGAGGGACGGATGTTCACGCAGGGCATGCGCAACCGCCTGCTCGATGCCCACGATTCCACCGTGTACGATGAACGGTGGGAGTCGCCTGCGCCGGGCCGCTACACGCTCGTGGCGCAGCTCAACAGCGACAACTATCCGGTGCGCCAGCGCGTCGACTTCGCGCTCCGGTAATCCGGCGTCGTGAACCGTTCGCGCGTCGTGGATTCACGCGCTACCTTCTTGATCACACGCGCAACGGACGCCCGACGGCGTCCGTTATCGTTTTCAGGTGTCCGTGCCGCCACGACCTTTCAACCCACGCCTGTGACTTCGGCTTCCGAGACCTCGTCTCCCGACGCGAACGACCTTGCGCTGCTCGAGCGACTTGCTCAGGCGCGCATGCAGCTCGCTCAGCAGATCGCGCAGCGCATCGTAGGGCAGCACCATGTCGTCGACGATCTCGTCACGGCACTGTTGGCCGGCGGTCACGCCGTGCTCGTTGGCGTGCCGGGGCTCGCCAAAACGCTGCTGGTGCAAACCGTGGCGCAGGCACTCGACCTGACCTTTTCGCGTGTGCAGTTCACGCCGGACCTCATGCCGAGTGACATCACCGGCACGGAGCTCATGGAGGAAGAGCCGGGCACGGGGAAGCGCGCATTTCGTTTTGCGCCGGGTCCGGTGTTCGGCAACATGGTGCTGGCCGACGAAATCAACCGCGCCCCGCCAAAGACGCAGGCGGCGCTGCTGCAGGCGATGCAGGAGCGAACCGTAACGGTGGCGGGTCGCACCTACGATTTGCCGCGCCCCTTCTTCGTGTTGGCCACGCAGAACCCGGTGGAGCAGGAAGGCACGTATCCGTTGCCGGAAGCGCAGCTGGACCGCTTCATGTTCGAGCTGAACATCGGGTATCCCACGCGTGAGGAGGAGGAGCAGATCGTGCGCTCCACCACGGGTGATACGCAGGGGAAGATCACGCCGGTGCTGGGCGGCGAGGAGCTGTTGCAGTTGCAGCGGTTGGTGCGCCGATTACCGGCGCCGCCGAGTCTGGTGAGCTACGCGGTGGCGCTGGTGCGGAGTACGCGTCCTGATGCGCCGGAAGCGACGGCGAAGGTGAAGAAGTACGTAAGCTGGGGCGCCGGGCCGCGCGCCTCCCAGTACCTCGTGCTTGGCGCGAAGGCGCGCGCGGCGATGGACGGTCGCGCCATGCCCGACATTGCCGACGTGAAGAGCGTGGCGAAGTCGGTGCTGCGTCACCGCCTGGTGGTGAATTTTCAGGCGGAAGCGGATGGGATTCCGACGGAGTCGTTGATCGAATTGCCGTGAACTGTCGGCGTCGTTTGCTGGGGTGTTTCACGGGCGGTGTTTCTTCGGGGATACCGCCCGTCGTGCACCTGTCACCGAGCAGCCTTGCCAGCATATGGGATGCAGGGGGATGGTTTTCGACGATACCATGCGGGTGCGGCTCAGATGACAGCGAGATGACAGTGGGACGAGATGTTCGTTGGCATCCGCGACCTCGTTTGTGCTCGCGCCCTGCTCGTTTATGCCGCCCCCTCCCTCGTCCGTCGCCGGATTGGCCACCATGTACACGCCACGCGTCGATAGTCATCCCTCGCAGTCCACCACGATCGAGACGGCAAGTGCGAGCGCCGACGAGGCGGAGTTTGCCGATGTGGTCATGGTGCCGATCACGCTCAAGACCCTTGGCGACGCCCGCATCGTCATCGGTTCACAGCAGCTCACCATGCACAGCGCGCTGCTTTGCATGCTTGTGTTGCGACTCGCCTATTCGCCGCAGGCGGCAGTGCGCCGCGATCAGTTGTTGCGCGAGTTGTGGCCGGATCAGGAGGATGCCCGTCAGCGTGGGAATCTCCGGCAAGCGCTCTACAAGTTGCGCGGCATGGGCTTTCGCACGGCGATTCGTGGGGACATGGTGTGCCTCGACAGCACGCAGTTGCAGCGCACGTTTGCGCTGACCCCTACGGTGGAGCTGTTCGAGCGTGACGTCACGCGGGGGACCGAACCGTACGGTTTGTTTCTTCCCGGCATTACGGCGCCCACGCCGGAGCTGCGCGAATGGCTCGATCAGACGCGCGAGGAGCTGCACGGTGCTATCCGGCGCGTGCTGGTGGAGGTCTTGCGCGCCCGGCGTGAACGTGCCGACTGGAGCGGAATGCATCTGGTCGCGCGGTGGTTATTGCAGCTGGATCCACTGAACGAGGATGGCACGCTCGGATTGGCCGAATGTGTCGCGATGACCGGATCGAAGGTGGAGGCGGTGGGCATTCTCGACCGCTATCTCGCCGATCTTGGCACGGGGACGGGGGATATCCGCCTCCCCGCGAGTGTGTTGCGCAAGCGGTTCGTGGAGCCCCCGGTGCGTCGTCGCTCCGTCGCGCTCGTGACGGACAAGCACTTCGTCGGGCGGGACACGGAGCTCAGCGAGCTGACCATGTCGTTGCGTCGCGCACGCTGGCACGACGGCAGTGCGGTGCTCATGCACGGTCCGCCGGGAATCGGCAAGTCGCGCCTGATGGGTGAAGTGTTGAAGGTGGCGCAGCTGGAAGGGTATCACGATGTGGTCGTGGAGTGTCGCGAGAGCGTTTCAACGAGACCGTTGGGCGCGCTCATCGAAGCGATTCCGCAGTTACTCAGCGCACCCGGGGCGATTGGGTGTGCACCCGAGAGTCTTGTGATCCTGCGCAAACTCATCGGCCATGACGGCGGCACGGCGGACGCGGAGCCGACAGAAGCGGACACGCAGGCGGAACTGCAGGCTGCGGCGGTGTCGCAGGCGGACCGCATCGAGCTCGCCATGCGCACGATGCGCGCGCAGTCCATTCGGCACGCGGTGGTGGATCTGTTCGCGGCGGTGTCGGAAGAGCGGCCGATTTTTCTGTTGGCCGAGGATGTGCACTGGCTGGACCACGACTCGTGGGAGGTGCTGTCGGATGTGATTCAGCGTGTGAACGAAATGCGCGTGTACATCGTGCTGACCGGGCGTTCTGGCACGGTCAAGGAGGAGCGTCCGGCGCGCATTCCAGTGCCGCTGATGTTTCGCCGACTCGCCCCAATGGGCACCGCGTCGCTGACGGAACTGGTGCGTCAAGTGGCGGACGAGCACGGCGTGGAGGTGCCGTCTGAGGTGGAGTTGTGGGTTATTCGGGGCTGTGAAGGCAATCCGCTGATGTTGCGGGCGTTGCTGGAGCATTGGGTGGTGACCGGTCAGGCGATCGGGGTGCCGCCGACCTTGATGGCGCTCCTCGATCAGCGGATAGACCGGTTGAACAGCCACGCCCAGCAGGCCTTGCAAGCGATCGGCCTGTTGAATGGTTTTGCCTCGCTGGAGCGGATCAAGCTGGTGCTGGAGTTGCCGGTCCACGAGTTGATTCACGCGATCGAGCAGCTGGAGCTCTCCGGCTGCCTGAGCACGAGCCAGTCCTCGTTGGTCATCACGCACAACTTGGTACGTCAGGTGGGAATGCGTCGGATGTCCCCACTGGTGGACGCGGCGTTGCGGGCTGCCATTGGCGACACGCTAGAGGCGGAATACGGGAGGACGGGGGATCTAGAGGTGCTTCTGGAGGCCCTCGTGCACACTGATCTTTCTGGGCGTCCGGATGTCGTCCTACGCTTCCTTCTAAAGCACGATGCTGCATTGGTGGAAGCGGCTCGACCGAGCACCGTCATTAAGGCGATCGACACAATCCACAAGGAGATTTTCAAATCGAAAAAGGACAAGAGGATTCTCCGCCTTCACATAAACATGGAATTGCAGAACGGATCCTTCGGGGAGGCGCTGTCGCTTATTCCAGGCGGGATCACACTGCCGTCGGATCCAGCTTCCCTAACTGGGGAAGAAACCGATGATTGCCTTTCGTTTGTTGAGGCCGCCTATCGTTCTTCTCCAATAACGGACCCGATGGCACTCGCAACGTTTGCTTCCTCCGTTGTGCGCAGCATAAGCGCGAGCCCTCATCACCGTTTGCGAGCGGCCGATATCGGCCTTACGATCGCTTCCAATGTCTGCGACACCGAGGTAGCAAACATGTGTTATCTTGGGCTGCAGTTCCCCGAGAAAGATCTACTCGAGAACGAACGCACTCAGAAGATCGCGCTCATCTACCACACGGTCTTTGGCTCGTTCGAGAAGGCGCTCCAACTGGCAGAAGCGATTCTTGAGAACAGCAAAGATGTCCGATCGACAACAAAATCGGTGATTGACTTTGGCCGGGCTGGCTATGTCTTTCGTCTTGCGGGAGAACCACAAAAGGCGCGCGCCTCACTCATGCTTGGCTACGGCATGGCGAGAGAAATCGAGGCTCCGCGCTTGACGGAGTATCCGATCTGGCAACTTTCACAGCTGTGCTTGGAAGAGGGTGACCTAGACGCGGCCGCCACTTGGAGCGCGAAGCTCGATGAGCTCGCACGTGACAATGGCGACGAGTCGGCCAACAATTACATCTACGGACACTTGTGTCGCATGGCTATTGCGCAAGGCAAACGCAAGGAAGCGGGCATTCAACTTGCTCGCTGCCAGCGCACACTTACCGGAATGCGACCTCTGCGCACCATTGCCTTCACCGTGGCGCTTGAACTCGGAGTTGGACTGATGGATCGCCAATGGATCCCGAACCCACCGCTGATCAACGCCGCCATGGCGCTGTTTGAACGGACTTCATCTTTCTGTGGTGGAGATTTTTTGGCGGCTGGCATTGGAGAATCTCTAGTGCGCCTTGGTCGCGCATCAGAAGCCAGAACAGTTCTGTTCGAATACACGACAAAAAAACGTCGGGAGCCGAGTGCTCCCACCGCTTTCCTGAACCTCACACTTCAACGAATCCACAGTGCCGTGGAGAAGAATTAGGCGACTGCAGGTGTCCGTAGTCTCTTCTTCCGGATGGCACCGAAAATATGTGTGAGTGAGTATACGGATCCGTTGTCATTCTTGTCGAAGATTCGTGAAAAGTTGGGTGAGTTCAGGAGGGCGTCACAAATATCAGGATCGAATTGCGCCCCTCTGAACTTCACCAGCTCCGCCCTTACCTCCGCCTCTCCTAACGCCTTCCGATAGGGGCGATCCGTAGTCATGGCATCGATCGTGTCAGCGAACATGATGATTCGCGACTCTAGCGGTATCTCCTTTCCCCTAAGGCGACTTGGATATCCGGTGCCGTCCCAATTCTCATGATGATGACGAACTGCCGGCACGATATCCTGAAGCTTTGAAATCTTTGAGACGAGCTCAGCGCTCTTTACAGGATGAAGTTCCATGATCGCTCGCTCTTCGGGAGTAAGACGTCCAGGCTTCATTAGGATTGGAGCAAAAATCTCGTGAATCTTGCCGACATCGTGAAGCAGCGCGGCTCGCGAAACCTTCTCAATCTCGCGGTTCGTGAGGCCAATCTCGCGAGCGATGATACGCGACAACCGCTTCACTCGATGTGAGTGACCAGAGGTGTACGGGTCGCGATATTCCACAGTGTGAACGAAGAGGTCCAGCAACTCTTCGTTGGTCGTTTCCAACTGCTGCATCGATTGGTACGTAAACCGCAACATTACGAGCATCGCGCAAAAGAGCGCGAGCCCCCAATACCCCCAGTCAACATATGCACGACCAAATGCGTATACAACCCAAATTGCTGCGACGTCAACGAGAAAGCCTTTGCCGCTTCCCTTGGTCCACGCTACTAGGATCCCGGTTCCTTCGGCTAATCCGATGGCTACCGCTACTGAGAACGTGTTCACCGTCAAGAAGAGAATGACGGCGGCAGAGTGTGGCAGGAAGCGCCACGAACTGTCGACTTGAAGCGAAACGCCACCGAGAACACGGTAAGTGAATACTGCAACACAACCAGCCAAAAGGATCTGCGCAACATTGAAAGTCCGCTTGATTAGCGGCTTCTTCTTGGATATCTCTGCCATCATCGCGCCAACGCCGATTGCACAAAGCGTTGACCATGACGGGTATAGAATTACTGCCGTCAGATAGGGGATATGACTAATCTCCCCGAATGTGCTTCCCTGAATGCGATACTTCGAAATTGCTCCGAGGAACGCGACGAATGCCAGCGCTGCCGGAACAACGAACAACTGAGAGTTGAAACTCGGATCTAACCAATACACAGAAGCAAGGGCAGCTACCGACGCAGCTGCAACTCCGTAAACGTATGCGATTACGCTTGCTTTCATGGTGGTTGGAAAAGTGCCCGCCAGCCGGCTGACTAAATCAGCCCCAGGTCTTCAGGTCGGCTGTAACGAAAGACCAAAGCGCATTCACGAGCTGGGCCAAGAATTCCATGAAACGTCACCTCCCATAGGGTAAGTCACGCGTGTCCCGCTCGGGACGACACGTGCTTGGCTTGGTTGGCTCCGCTCGTACTACTGGCCTGCCCGCTCTGCTCCGCTCTAGACGGCTGACGGGGACGTTGGGGTTCTCGTCGTGTCGTTGACGAAAAGGGTAAGGGGCGAACACGGGGGCCCGTGTCCTATTAGCGCTCCAGGTGCACCCACCGGTTGGTCGCGTCGAGCACCGATAGTACGGCGCTCGTTTCCGCGCTCTCCCGCACTTCACAGCTCCCGGACAAAAACACTGGCTCGCGACCCAGTCGAGCCGACACGCTCGAGAACACGAACGCACGGTCGAAGGCGTCCACCAGCTTCGCTCCTTCCAGCGAAACACTGCGCTCACCGCCCGGCGTACCCTTCATCGCCGAGCTGATCGCCTGCAACGTGGCCCGCGCGGCCAACTCGATGCGCGATCGCTCCGTCTCCTGCCCTTCCGCTTCCCCAATAAACTCCTGCCCGTCTCGCGACAACGTCACGCGACACAACACGCCGCGCGATCGCGACCGGCGCACCTCGACATCCTCGTAAATCAGCAGGCGTCGACCGGCCGCCCCGTCGGGCAGGGCCACCGCTGACACAGACGACCGAGCGCGCGCGGGGGCACGGGACTCCTCTATCGGGCCCGCGTTCGCTACCGGCGGAACGGGGGCACCGACCGGCGTCGCGTAGCCACCAGCCACACCATCCGCCACCTCCGGCGTCGACGCCGCAGGCAACGGCGTCGCCATGGCCATCCCGCCCGTCATCGCGCTCAGACCGGGCGCCGCAGCAGCCTCGGCAGGCGCGTCCATGGCCCGCGGCACGTCGAGCGTCGTGGCGATGGAGATCTTGCGGTGGTTGACCCGCAGCCCGAGATGCGCCATCAGCGCACTCTCGATGTTCCGCACCGTGTTCTTGGGGTGGACCTGGTCGGTCGTCAACACGTGGATTTCTTCGACCGCGCCCATGTCGCTCGGGACAATGCGCACGGAAATGACGCCGGGAAGCGTGGTAATCAGCTCCTCGGCGCGACGGATGGGCAGGACGCTGCCAGCGATGCTGCCCGAAGATGCGGACGGGATGGTCATGCCGGGATTGACGGGAATGGACAGATCAGGCTCCGGAGCAGGGGCACACCGGACCGAAGGCTCCGGTGATCGTCTCAACGCAAATATGTGACCACCATCGCTTTTTCGCAAGACGCATGATCGCCCAACATCTTGTCCAGCATAAGGGTAAGGGATCAGACCTCAAGTTTCGTCTCGTCAGTTGTCCCGGCCGTCGTCGGGGCCCGCGAAATCCTCCCCCTCGTACTCCCGGAGCTTCCGGTACAACGTCCGCTCGCCAATACCGAGCTTTTCCGCCGCTTTCCGGCGGTTCCCGGCTGTCTCCCGAAGCGCCGCCCGAATGGCCACCCGCTCGATCTCGGCCATGGTCATTCCTGGCCCGAGCGTAATGACCGTCGCCGGTGGAGTTTCGTCACGCGGCTCGATCCCGCGCACCATACCGTAGCCGTTCGACGGCACGATCTCCGTCAGCCCCGCGACGGGCGCCGGTGTCGGGCGTACGTCACCAACCCACGCGGCGGTGGGAGCCGAGCGCGTTTCCACATCCATGCGACGGCGCAGCTCTTCGACTTGCAGCTTGAGCTCGACGAGCGAACGCACGATGAACTCGAGTTCACGTCCCTGCGCGCGCTGACTGCCCTGCACCAGCGGCCCCACGTGCACCGGCAGCAACCGACGACCACCACTCTCGCGAATGGCGCGCGGAATATCATCGGCGACGATTTCGCGGCCATGGGCGAGCACGACCATGCTTTCGACGAGATTGCGCAACTCCCGCACGTTGCCCGGCCACGGATATTCCACCAGCAAGCCGAGTGCGTCCCCGGAGATGCCGAAGAACTCGCGGTCGTGCATCGTGCTGAACTCGGTGACGAACCTGCGCACGAGCAGCGGAATATCTTCGCGACGTTCACGCAGCGGCGGCAGATACACGCTGAGCACGTTGAGCCGGTAGAACAGATCGGCACGGAACGCACCCTCGTCAACATGCGCACGGAGGGGACGGTTGGTTGCGGCGACCACGCGCACATCTACCGGAATGGTTTGCACGCCACCAACGCGCGTGACTTCGCGCTCCTCGAGCACACGCAACAACTTCACTTGCGTGGCTGGCGGGATCTCCCCGATTTCGTCGAGGAAAAGCGTACCGGTATCCGCCAGTTCGAAGCGCCCCAGTCGGCGTTCGGCCGCGCCGGTGAACGACCCTTTCTCATGACCGAACAGCTCGCTTTCCAGCAGCGTTTCCGGTAGGGCCCCCACATTCACCGCGATGAACGGCTTGCCGCGCCGCGGACTCAGACGGTGTACGGCACGCGCCACGAGCTCTTTACCCGTGCCGCTTTCACCTTCAATGAGCACCGTGCTCGTCACGGGGGCGATCTGTTCGATCTTGACGAGCACTTCGCGAATGGCCGCCGACTCACCAACCAAGCCGGTGTCCGCCGCCAGCATGTAGCGCTCGAGCCGACGACGGATGCTGTCGACCACGTCGTCAATGACGACCGGCTTGGGCCACGTTTCGGCATAGCCAACATCGCGCAGCCGTTCGAGCACGAGCGGATCGCTGACATCGGTAAAACCGATGACCGCCACGTTGTCCCACAGCAGTTGGCGCACGAGCGCCACATTTGCCGAGTCGAGTAGCGCCCCCGTGAGCACGAGCACCAGCGGACGCGCGCGCCGCAGATCGCCGCGCACGTCGTCCATTGGTGAGATGGTGACCGTCTGCACGCCCTGCGCTTCCAACGCCGCGTTGAGCCGGACGGCCGGCTCGACATCGGTCATGAGAATGGCCACGACACCGGCGATGGCGTCGTCCGAGCCACCGCGACGCGCCGCCGTCGGGCGTGCGCGCATGCTCACGCCTTCCCTGCGCGCTTGTAGAACGGGAGCTTCACGACGCGCGCGGGAATCATCTTGCCACGAATATCCACCTCGAACGTGGCGCCCTCCACGGCCGCTGCCGTGGGCAGATAACAGGTACCGACGGGAATTCCGAGCGTGGGGCTCATCGTGCCGCTGCACACCTCGCCAATGTGCACACCGCCGTACACCACGCCATAGCCGTGACGCGGGAACGCGCGCTCCTCGAAGGTGAAGCCTACCAGCTTGCGATCGGTCCCGTCCTGATGCTGACGCACCAGCACCTCCTTGCCCAGGAACGCTTCCGGCTTGGCCAGCTTTACCAGCCAACCGAGTCCCGCTTCCAGCGGGGTCGTGCGATCGTCGAGCTCGTTGCCGTAGAGGCACATGCCGGCCTCGAGGCGCAGCGAATCGCGGCATCCCAACCCGGCCGGCGTTACGCCGCCCACGTTCATGACGGCGTTCCACACGTGTGCAGCTTTGGTGTGATCGAAGTACAACTCGAATCCGAGCTCACCGGTGTAGCCGGTGCGCGAGATGATGCACGGCACGCCGGCGACGTTGCCTTCGGTGAACCAGTAGTACCCGAGGCCATCAAGCGGCACGTCGGTGAGCGACCCGACGATGGCGGGCGCTTCGGGGCCCTGAATGGCCAGCAGCGCCGTTTCGTCGGAGATGTCGGTCATGGTACAATCGAACGCGCCGATGTACGCCTGCAGATGCGCGAGGTCCTTGTCGCGATTGCTGGCGTTGATGACGAGCATGAGGTGATCGGCGAATCGATACACGAGCAGGTCGTCGACGATGGTCGCATCGTCGCGCAGCAGCGTGCTGTACTGCACCTGCCCGATGCCGAGGGCGGCGACATCGTTGCTGGTGACGCTCGATACGAAGCGCACGGCGTCCGGACCGCGCACGATGACTTCGCCCATGTGCGACACGTCGAACATGCCGCAGGTTTCGCGGACGGCCTTGTGCTCGACGGTGATGCCGGAGGGATACTGCACCGGCATTTCGTAGCCGGCGAAGGGGACGATCTTCGCGCCGAGGGCCACGTGAACGTCGTGTAGCGGCGTACGCTTGAGGGCGCCGGAGTTGTCAGCAGTCATGGGCAGAAAAGAAGCGGGCGCACCCGATGTGAGTGCGCCCCTCAAAAATGCCGAAAGCGGGAGACATGTGCCAGCCATTGCACCAGACGGTCAGGTCACGTTCTGGGCTCGTTCAGCCGATGACCGCCATGACTTCTTCCGCGTGTCCCGCCGGCTTCACCTTTTCGAAGACCTTGGCGATGTGCCCCATGGGGTCGATGACGAAGGTAGTGCGTTCGACGCCCATGTATTTCTTGCCGTACATGGACTTCTCCTTCCAGATGTCGTAGGCCTGCAGAGCCACCTTGTCTTCGTCGGCCAGCAAGGTGAAGGGGAGCTCGTATTTCGTCTTGAACTTGACGTGCGACTTGACGGAGTCGGGGCTGATGCCGAGGATGACCGCCTTGTTCTTGTCGAAGCGCGGGAAGAGATCGCGGAATTCGCAGGCTTGGGTGGTGCAGCCGGAGGTGTCGTCCTTGGGGTAGCCATAGAGCACCACCCACCGGCCGCGGAGCGACGAGAGCGTGAGCGTGTCGCCGGTGTCGGTGGGGAGCGTGAAGTCGGGGGCCAGTTGGCCGGCAGCGATGGGCATGGGTGTATTGGGCGTGTACAGAACGGAAAGTGGGAACGAGCGGTCGGTATCGCGTGGGCTTACAGTGACACGTGGCCCATGAGCGCCGCCATGATGGCCTTCTGGATGTGCAGCCGGTTTTCGGCTTCGTCCCACACCACACTTTGCGGGCCATCGATGACCTCGGCGGTGACTTCTTCGCCGCGGTGTGCGGGCAGACAATGCAGGAAGATGGCGTGCTGGTGCGCCTTGGCCATGAGCGCGCCATCGACTTGGTACAACGCAAACGCCAGCGCCCGCTTGGTCTGTTCCTCTTCCTGCCCCATGGAGGCCCAGACGTCGGTGGTGACCACGTCGGCGCCGTTCACGGCCTCGTTCGGATCACGCAGCAGCTGCACGTTGGCGCCGCGCTCGGCGGCCAGGGCCAGGAACGAGTCGTCGGGATCGTAGCCTTCGGGGCAGGCGACGCGGAGGCCGAAACCCAAATGCGTGGCGGCCTCGATCCAGGAGTTGGCCATGTTGTTGCCGTCGCCGATCCAGGCCACGGTCTTGCCGCGAATGTCGCCCAGGTGCTGCTGCACCGTGAGAACGTCGGCGAGCACCTGGCACGGATGCGAGAGATCGGTGAGGCCGTTGATGATGGGGATGCTTGCATACTCGGCGAGCTCGACCACATCGTCGTGCGCAAAGGTGCGGATCATGATGCCCTGCACATAGCGCGAGAGCACGCGGGCGGTGTCGCCAATGGGCTCACCGCGACCGATCTGCACGTCACGCGGCGACAGGAAGTGCGCCGTGCCGCCGAGCTGGATGGCGCCGATCTCGAACGACATGCGCGTCCGCGTGGACGACTTCATGAACAGCATGGCGAGCGCTTTCCCCGTGAGCGGCTTCTCCGTATACCGGCCCGTGCGCATCCGCTCGGCGAGGTCGAGCAATCCGAACGTTTCGGCGGTGGAGAAGTCGGCGATGTTGAGGAAATCGCGGTGCGGTGTGCCTTGCTGCGCGGGATGCATGGGCGCCTGCATAGCTATGCCATCCTGGAAACGGAACGCAGACGGCGCGCCTTGGGGGCCGCGCCGTCCGATGGGAATTCATGCAAGGTAGTGCCTTGGGGCTGTCGGGGGGAGGCGTGGGGGCCAGCTCTACAACGATGACGCGATCGCGGAATGGAGCCTCGTCGAGGCGACGGGCGTTGCTGTTCCACCACGAAGCCCTCCCAGCTCGCCCCGGCGACGGGATGCCGCAGCACGTGGTCGACCGATGTCAGGCCACGCCGTGGGTGCAAGAGCCCGCCAGCCGCTGCAGAGCGACGGACGACGATCCCAGCGGCAAGAGCGGCCGCATGCGATCGCCGGCGCCGAGTTCGCGGCCAACGCGATCGTGGTCGGCGCGGGCGGCGGCGAGATCGGCGCTGCCGTGCCTCGCTCTCTCCACACGCGACCGGCGTACGGCGCGCCGCGTGAGCCGTATCGGTCCACGCGATCGTCCAGATCGCCATTCGGCAGCGGTCGAGGATCGCGGCCAAACACGCGATGCCGGAGCGACTGACCCACCGGTATGCTGCGGAGGTGCGGCCCGAGCAGGAACATCCGGTTCATCGGCGCCCGGAACTCGAATCGCTGCACCGACTGATCGAGCCAACACAGCAGCCGCTCTTCGTCGAGCGCCGACCACGCGGTCGCCAGCCACGCCGCGAGCGAGCGCTGCGGGCCATCCCACGTCTCCATCTCCGTGGCGAGCCCCCGCGCTTCATCGACTCGCCCCAGCATCGCGAGCACGCCTGTCATGATCGCCATTCCGGCGGCCGACCGGGGCGCGACCCGCAGGCAACGCTCGGCGAGCCGGAGGTCCTCCGTCAGCTCACCGTGAAATGCACGGATCTGCACGTTGATGCACCACGCAATGCCGCTCTGAGGTTCGCGATGGAGGAGCGCCGCGATGTACGGCACGGCCTCATCGCCGTATCCGAGCACGTTGAGCAGATTGGTTCCGGCAACGACCACCCCGGCGGACACGGGATCGACCGCCAGCTCGGCGACGAGCGTGAGGGCCTTGTGAAACGCCTGTTGCGCCGCGGGCATGTGCGCCGCGACATCGCCGATGCCATAGGTGATGGGGCTGATGTGCAGCACACCCAATGCCGCATGCGCTGGAGCGGACGTCGGATCCAGACGAATCGCCTCCTCGACCAGCGCCTGCCCTTCGGCATATCGCGCCGCCTCAACGTGGCCACGCAGCAGGTCGGTCGCTTGCAGGTAGCGCTGGTAGGCGATGGGGTGGACGCGTCGCGCGATCTCGTCCTGCAGCGCAAAGACATCATCGCGCTCGCCGTCGTAGCGATCGCTCCACTGTTGAAAGCCGGACTCCACATCGAGCAACTTGGCCTGCACCGGAACACGCGGTCCGACGCAGCGGACGCTGCCTTCGACGATGCTCGAGACCTGCCGGCGTTCGGCGATCTCGCGTAACGAGAGCCCCTGCCCCTGGAACAGCTCCCACGCGAGCACCCCGAACGCGTAGAGGTCGGCGCGCGCATCCATCTGCGATTCGCCCGCCACCTGCTCGGGCGCCATGTCGGCGGGGGTTCCGATGCCGGCGCCGGCGCCGGCGCGCGTCAGCGTCAGGCCGGCGTCCGGCGCATGCAGCGAGTCGATGGCCTTGGCGATGCCGAAGTCCGTGACCACCGCCACATCGTCCGAGAGCAGCACGTTGTCCGGCTTGATGTCGCGAGGCACGATGCCGGCCTCGTGCGCGTGTGCGAGCGCCCGCGCCACATCGACGAGCCACTGCCGCACGAGAACCGCCCGAATGCGCCCCTTGTTCAGGCGATCGCGCAGGCTACGTCTGCGGACGAGCGGCATCGCGTACCGAGGAGCGTGTCGGCGACACCGGCCGTCAGCGGCGGTACGATGTTGGGAGGCTGCAACCGAGCGGCGGTCGCGAAGTCGCGCACGAACCGTTGACGACTGGCGGTTGAGCCATCGTCTTCGGCGATGCACTTGATCACCACCTCACGCCCAAGCGCGAGCTCCGTCGCGACCAACACGCGCGCCGTGCCGCCCCCGCCACGCTTGCGCTCGAGGCGGTAGGCGGGGGCAAGGGCCCGCTGCAGGTCGGCGAGGGCGTCAGTCACGGAAGACCAGATGACGCACTGGTCCTCCGCCATCAAGCGCGATCAACGACTCCGATCAACGACTCTGACCCCTTGATCCTACTAGACCCCTTGATCCTAAACGACTCTGACCCCTTGATCCTGCTCGAGGGGCGAGTGCCGCTTCGGTGGCGGCCATGTCGCCCTCCACCCGTGCCGTCCACTGATCGACAGCATCGGGAGCCCCGCGTTGACCGCAGAGCCGACGGCGGCCGCCGCGCGTCCGCAGGATCTCGCGGATGCGGCCGCACTCGAAGCGCTCGACGAACCCTGAGCGGCGTCACGCCGGAACGGTCGACGATCCGAACGCATGTCACGGCGGCGTCATCCGTTTGCGGGCTTCGTCGAGGCCGTTGAGGACTGCGGTGGCACGAATGATCCGGACCGGGTTCATTTTGGATCTCTATCCGATCGGCTGTCTTTCGAAAGCCCGAGCGGTCGCGGTCGGCGACGGCGATGGTGAGGCGAGCGATGACCGTCACTGCTTCGCCTTGGCCAGCAACTCCGGGAACCAGTTCTGCACGTACACGACCGGCGGCACTGGCGGCGCCGGCGGTTCCTTGATCATCAGAAATCGTCCGTCAGGAGCGACGTCATACTGCGGTCGGTTGCGGGCGCGCGCGTATCCGTCGAGACGGAACATGGAGGTGGGTTCACCCATCGTACGCAGCGGATCGGTGCCCATGGGAACTTGCATGAGCGTTCCGTTCCCCACGTAGTAGAGCGTGCGCCCGTCCTTCGACCATCGCGGTTCTTCGCCGCCGTCGCGCGACACCAAACGGCGCGTACGGGCCTTGGGGAAGTCCACGATGTATACATTTGAGAGACCCGACGCATTCGACATGAACGCGATGGTACGGCAGTCGGGGCTCAGTGCGAGCTGAATGTCCTGCGCCGGGCCGCTCGCGACTGTCAACGTGGATGTATCCCCAGGGACGATCGCATAGATGTTCGACAGGCCGACAGGATCATCGGTGCGAAAGGCCAACGCGCCGTTGTCGCACACTTCCGCCTCCCACAAGGCACCGGTGCTCGGCCCGTAGTCGCGCAGTTTTGTGGGCAGTGCACGTGCCGCCGCGTCACTTTCGAAAATGGCGTTCGTGCGTCCCACGGGTGCCGGTTTAGGCACCGAACCAACGAAGAGCATCCGCTCGCCATTCGGCGTCCACGTGGGACGCCAAGCGATGTTCCCCATGGCCCGGACCGGGGTGCGCGACCCATCCGATTCACGCAGCCAGAGTACCGTTGCCGCGCCGCGTACGCTGACACCGATGCGTCCCTCGTTCGGCGCAACAGCCGGATACTCGAACCATTCGCGCCAGCTCGAGTCGACGGGGGTTGCCTTTCCTCCGCGATCTACCCATACCAGCTCGCGTTTGGCATCACCAGATCTGGTGAGCGAATAGAGCACATCGCCATTTGCCGACATCGCGAACTGCCCCGGCGCGACGCGGTCGATTACTGGCTTGAGATCCCCCATGAGCACACCACGCTTCGCATCGAACGGTCCGGCGAACAAGCCTCCGTCGCGAGGTGTCGTGAGCACCAGTCCGCTCTGCTCGTGATACCACGCACCGGCCACGTCGGGGATGGCGAGGCTCAGCGAGTCCTTGACGAGATCGTAGAAGAACGCATCGACCTTGAGCGAACAGTTCGATTCGCAGGCGACGATCAGGAGCCCCTTGCCGCCTGGCAACGCCTCGATATGCGGAAGCTGGCCGTTCCATTCGCGCGGCACGTTGAGCGCTTTGGATGCACCGCCACTGGCAGAGATCCGGCGCACGCCGCCACTGTCCCCCGCCGTGAAGACGATGGTGTTGTCCGACAGCCAGGCACCGGCGTAGTAGAACCGGTTCGTGGCACCGGTTACCAACCGAATGCTCGTTCCGCCTTCGACGGCGATCTTGCTGAGTGTAGCGTCACTGGAGAAGTAGCCGATCCAGCGTCCGTCGGGTGAGAAGAACGGACTGCGGCCGCCCTCGGTCCCGACGATGGGTACGGCATCCTGTTCGGCGCGACGCTTGCGGAAGAGTGACCATCCCGCCGACGTGGAGTCGGCGAAGACGACGGTCTCACCATCGGGCGAGAGCGCCATCTGCGTGGAGATGAACTGCGCCCCAGGTGAAGTGGCAACCGGCACGGCTGTGTTCCACAAGACAACCCGCTGTCGACTCGGCGTCCTGTCGGTATCGGCGCCTGCCGTAGCACGCGCCGCGATCCACGACGCCACGGCGGTGGCGAGCACCGCGAGCGACACGGCGACGAGTGAGCCTGTGCGGGACGAGCGGCTTACGCCGGCGAGCGGCGGCGTACTGGCGGTCGACGTCTCCTGCCGCAGCGCGCTCGCGAACTCCCGGGCAGTGGCAAATCGGTCGGCAGGAAGCTTGGCGAGCGCCTGTAACACGGTCGCTTCCACGGCGTGTGGTACCGTCTTGCGTACACGCGTCAACGGTTCGGGCTCGCTGGTCATCACGCGCGCCATGATTGCCTGCACACTGGCACCGGTGAACGGCGGTGCCCCAGTCAGCATTTCGAAGGTCACGGCGGCGAGTGCGTAGATATCGCTACGTGCGTCGACAACGCGTTCACCGGACGCCTGCTCGGGGCTCATATACTGCGGCGTGCCGAGCGACAGCCCGGTTTGCGTCATGCGCTGTCCACCGGCCTGCTGGACGGCGAGCGCGATACCAAAGTCTGCGACCAGCGCGTGCCCGTCCTGCAGGAGAATGTTCTCCGGCTTGATGTCGCGATGCACGACGCCCTGCCTGTGGGCATGTTCGAGCGCGTCGGCCACCTCGACGGCAATACGAATGGCCTCGGGAATGGCGAGCTGTGTTTCCCGCTCGAGCTTCGTGCGCAGCGTTTCACCGTTCACGAACGGCATGACGTAGTACAGTAGACCGTCTGCGGTGCCGGAATCGAGCAGCGGCAGCATATGCGGGTGCTGCAGCCGCGCCGTCGTCTTGATTTCCGTCAGGAAACGGTCTGCGCCGAGCACGGCCCCGAGATCGGGGTGCAACACCTTGATGGCGACGTCGCGCTCGTGCTTGAGATCGTGCGCGAGATAGACGGTGGCCATGCCGCCGGCGCCGAGTTCGCGCTCGACGCGGTAGCGGTCGGCGAGGGAGGCCGCGAGTCTATCGAGGATCATCTTTGCGTGCGGGCGAGCGGAAGAGCGCGAGATCCACCGCGCGCGCCATTGCCGCGTACCCCGCCGCGCTCGGATGCAGATGGTCGCCCACGTCGTACGCCGGGAGCATGCGCGTGGTATCGGCCGGGTCCCACAACGCACGCTCGAAATCGATCACACCGTCGAACTCGCCGCTCGTGCGCACCCACCGGTTGAACGCGGCGTGCTTGGCATGTCGCAGCGCGGGGGCGGGGCGGTCCAGCCCTCCGATGGGCGTCAGGGTGGCACCGTAAATGCGCACGCCCCGTTCGCGGGCGCGCGCAATGAGTTGACGGTGACCGGCGATGAGCTCTTCCCCGGTGACCTCGTTGCGCGGATCAGCGGCACCGGAACCACGTGTGATGTCGTTGATCCCCTCGAGCATCACGATGTGCGTGACCCCCGCGATCATCAGTGCATCGCGATCGAAGCGCGCCAACGCACTGGGCCCGGTTACCGTCGAAAGCACGCGATTGCCGCTGATGCCAGCGTTGACGACGCCCAGCACGGGCCCACCGCGAACCAGCATGCGCTCGGCGAGGCGATCGGGCCACCGGGCGTTACTGTCGACGGGCGCACCGTAGCCGTCGGTGATGCTGTTGCCGAAGGCGACCACGACGCCGGTTGCTCGTGCGTTCACGACATCGAGGCCGGCGACGAAGGCCCATGCCGTCAACGTCGTGTCGGGGGTGAAGGTCGCCGCGCCAGCAACGTCACCGGGGGCAGAGACCCAGCTGGTCTGCACGGACAGACTGTGTCGGGTGGTGGTGCGTGCCGAGTCCGCGATGGCGAGACTGATCATCACGTCGGCGCGGTCAGGCAGCTCGAGTGCGATGGGGTCGCTCACGAGATAGCCGCCGGGACGCACGACCACCGCACGCCGCGTGTCGAATGTCACGACACGATCGGTCGCGGGGTCAATGCCGGGGCCGGCGGCCGCACCACCGGTTCGCCGTGCGATATGCACCGCGCGCAAAATGAGCGGGCGGTCGCCATATTCGTTGGACAAGCGCAGTCGGACTCGCGCACCGCCAATGGAAATGCGCGCCACCTGCCGGAGCGTACGATTGACGACGGTGTAGACCGGATCGGCCGCTGGCGCCGGTGGCGGTGCGGCAGCCGCCTGCAGGCTTGGCGCCCACGTGCCCAGCCACCGTTCCTTTGCGACGGGTGCCCGTCGCTGCGCCGCTGCGGGAGCGGCACCGAGGTGCGCGAGCAGCACCAGCAGCAGCAACGGCACGTTCGACGAAACGCGCGGCGAATGGAGACGGGCGATTGAAGCATTCATAAGCGGGAAAAGATGCAGCTTCGTGCGCCCTTACGATACCTCCACGCGTCAGAGCGGGCCGCTCCCGCGCGCCTGCCCACCAGGAACGCCCATGGGAGGCGTTCCTGTATAGGGAAACTCCTACAAAATGTACGTCCGCAGGTCCTCGTTCTCGCGGATGGAGCGCGGCCGCTCCCGCACCATCTCCGCGTTCACCAGCACCGCGTCCTTCCCGCGGTCGGGGAGCTCGTAGAGCACCCCTTCGAGCAGCGTGGTCATCACCGTGTGCAACCGGCGCGCCCCGATGTTCTCCAAGCGCTCGTTCACCCGCGCTGCCATCAGGCCAGCACCGACTCAACGTCGTACTGCACGATCTCCGGATCACGTGTGACGATGACTAGCCGTTCAACCTGGGCCTGCGCAACGAGCAACCGATCGAACGGATCGCGGTGCAGCAACGGCAGCCGCTCCACCGCTTCGGCGTGCCGCATGAGGATTGGGAGCTCCGCGAAGCCTGACGCGACGGCGGCCTCACTCACGGTACGCGCCCCAGACAGCGTGCCGAGTGCTCGCTTAATGGAGACTTCCCATGCGGACGCCGCGCTGACGTAGACGTCGGTGGCCGCACCGATTGCCTCATGGGCGTCGGCCGAGAGCTCCTCGCCGGCGTCCCACCAGATGAGCACGTGTGTGTCGAGCAGCAGCTTCACGCGTCGCCTTCGAAATCGGCCAGCGTGTCAGGCGACAACGGCGCGTCGAAGTCGGGCGCGACGTGCCACAAGCCGCGCCCCTGCCCGGCGACACGCTTGCGCTTTGTGTCGTCGAGCGGACCCAGCATGGCCATCGGCGTGCCCGACTTCATGAGGATGATCTCCTCGCCGGCCGCGGCGCGATCGACCAAGGCCGAGAGGTGCGTTTTTGCCTCGTAGAGGCTCACGGCTTCGCGAACGACGCGTAGGGGCATGGCGGCTCCGGCTCAAGAAGGACGGCGGCACGTGGAAACTAGCAGGCTTGACCATATTGGTCAAGCATGCGTCGCTCCCATCGCACACACCCCCTTGCGGCGTGAACCCGGGTGTAAGGGCCCCCGCTGCGCCGCCGGCGCACGACCAATGCGTCAGTCGTCGGGATGTTGTTCGCGATGCACCGGCTCGCCACTCCACGCGGGCACACCGCGGCGCACACCGTCCGTTGTGCGGAAGCCCCTACAGGATGTACTTCCGCAAATCCTCATCCTCACTGATCGACCGCAGCCGCTCGCGCACCATTTCCGCGTTCACCAGTACGGCGTCCTTGCCGCGGTCGGGGAGCTCGTAGAGCACCTCTTCGAGCAGCGTGGTCATCACCGTATGCAACCGACGCGCGCCGATGTTTTCCATGCGTTCGTTCACCCGCGCTGCCACCTTGGCGAGTGCCGCAATGCCATCGGGCGTGAATTCGAGGCTCGCCCCTTCGGCCTCGACCAGGGCGGCGTACTGCTTGGTGAGCGCGTTCTCGGGCTCCGTCATAATGCGGATGAAGTCGGCCTCGGTGAGCGCCTTGAGCTCCACGCGAATGGGGAAGCGCCCCTGGAGCTCGGGGATGAGATCACTGGGCTTGCTCACGTGAAACGCGCCGGCCGCGACGAACAGAATGTGGTCGGTTTTGACCATGCCGTACTTGGTCTGCACGTTGGAGCCTTCGACAATGGGGAGCAGATCACGCTGCACCCCTTCGCGCGATACATCGGGGCCCCCGCCCTGCCCACGCTCGCCGGCGATCTTGTCGATCTCGTCGAGGAACACGATACCCATGGCCTCAGTGCGCTCGAGGGCGTCGCCGGTGAGATCGTCGAGATCGATGAGCTTGTCGAGTTCTTCGTCGAGCAGAATGCGCCGCGCTTCGCTCACCTTCACGGTGCGTCGCTTCTTCTTCTTGGGCATCATGTCGCGGAACCACTCCGCCACACTGTCCATGCCCTCGGGCGCGCCGGGCATGGCCGACCCGGGCATGACGGGACCGCTTTGCGTGACCTCGATTTCGACTTCGCGACCGTCGAGCTGCCCGTCGAGCAGCAACGCCTTGAGCTTGTCGCGCGTGCGCTTGTGCCGATCGAGCGCGGCGTCGTGTTCGACCGTGGCGTCGGGCGATGCTTCGGCAGCAAGCGCAGGAGGTGTGGGGAGCAGCAGATCGAGAATGCGCTCATCCACCTTCTCGATGGCGAGATCCTCCACCTCGGCCTCACGCTCCGTGCGCACCATGTCGATGGCGTTCTCGATGAGATCGCGCACCATGCTCTCCACGTCGCGCCCCACGTAACCGACCTCGGTGAACTTGGAGGCCTCCACCTTGACGAACGGCGCGCCCGACAACTTGGCGAGTCGCCGCGCGATTTCGGTTTTGCCGACGCCGGTGGGCCCGATGAGGATGATGTTGTTGGGCGAGATCTCCTCGCGAATGGACTCCGGCGCGCGTTGACGACGCCAGCGATTGCGCAGCGCGATCGCCACCGACTTCTTGGCGTCGGCTTGCCCCACGATATACCGATCGAGCTCGGCGACGATCTGCCGCGGCGTAAGATCGGCCAGACGCGCGATGGCCTGTTGTGTCCGTGGGCTCGCCATTACGCGGTCGGCTCCAGCACCGTGATGTTGGTGTTGGTGTAAATGCAGATTTCGCCGGCGATGGTGAGCGCCTTGGTGACGATCTCGCGCGGCGTGAGCGCGGTCTCGCGCAGCAGGGCGCGCGCGGCGGCCTGTGCATACGCGCCGCCCGACCCGATGGCGAGAATGCCGTCGTCGGGCTCGATGAGTTCGCCGTTGCCGCTGAGCATGAAGCCGTTGTTGGCGTCGGCGACAATGAGCATCGCTTCGAGACGACGCAACACGCGATCACTGCGCCACTCCTTGGCGAGTTCGACGGCCGCGCGCGGCAGGTTGCCGGGGTAGCGTTCGAGTTTTTCCTCGAACTTTTCGAACAATGTCAGCGCATCGGCCACCGACCCGGCAAAACCGGCGAGGACCCGTCCGCCCTTGAGCTGGCGCACCTTGACGGCGGAGTTCTTGGCAACGGTGTCCCCAATGGACACCTGTCCGTCGCCACCAATGGCGACACGTCCGTCACGGCGCACCGCAAGGATGGTGGTGGCGCGAATGTGCGGGAGTGGCATGCGATCGATTCGGTGAAAGAGCAAACAGTTGGCCGCCGAAGCAGCGCACGTTGGAAAGATATGACCGGTGAGGATTTGGTGGCACACTCCGGGCGGGAAACTCGCACTTTGGCGCGTGCCCCCTTGCCAAACGACCCGAGCGCCGACCAGCATATGACTATGCCTGCGATCAACGCCCACCGCTGGACAGCCGACGAGGTCCGCGCGTGTCCCGACGAGCCCGGGACGCGGTTCGAGTGTGTGGATGGGGAGCTGCTGGTGAGCCCCAGCCCCCGGCTTCCGCACCAGTCGGCGGTGGGGTACCTGTTCCGGTCTCTCGAGGCTCATGTGCGTGAACACCAGATCGGCGCCGTGTTCATGGCCCCCGGGGACATCGAACTCGACCGGTTCACGCTTGTGCACCCCGACGTGTTCGTGCTGCCATTGGTTGACGGCCGCCGGCCACGAACAGCCGAGGAGATCGGGCACCCGTTGCTATTAATCGAGGTACTCTCGCCAAGCACGGCACGCTACGACCGCGTGGTAAAGCGCGGGCGCTACCAACGGTATGGCGTGGAATACTGGATTGTCGATCTCGAGGCGCGGCTACTCGAGCGATGGCCACCAGATACCGACCGGCCGTTCATTCACACCGCGCACGTCACGTGGTCGCTGCCCAACGTGCCGGAGCTCACGGTCGACTTGTCCGCGCTGTTCATCGACGCGCTGGGTGACCCCTGAGCGCACTTCGGACTCTCACAGGCCACTCGTGACCGCGCCCATTCACTACACTGACGTACTCGCGGCACGCGACCGACTGCGCCCGTTCTTCGGGCCGTCGCCGGTACGGCAGTACCCGCTGCTGGACGAACTCGTGGGCTACGGCATCTCGGTATTCGTGAAGCACGAAAACCATTTGCCCACGGGTAGCTTCAAGGTGCGCAATGGCACGGCGTCGATCACCGCGCTGAGTGCCGAGCAGGCGGAGCGTGGCGTGATTGCCGCCACCACCGGCAATCATGGCCTGGGGCTCGCGTGGGCCGGTGCGGCGCACGGTGTGTCCGTTACGATTTGCGTGCCCAAGTGGAATAACCCGGAGAAGAACGACGGCATCCGGGCGTTCGGGGCCACGCTCATCGAGGTTGGCGATTCCTACGACGAAACCGTCGTGGCCTGTCGCGCGATCGCGGAACAGGAGCAACGGACCATCGTGCACTCCACGAACCATCGCGAGGTGCTCTCGGGGGCGGGGTCGATGAGCGCCGAATTTCTCGAGCAGGTGCCCGATCTCGATGCGATCGTGATTGCGCTGGGGGGCGGCTCGCAGGCAGTGGGCGCGTTGGTGGTGAGCGCCGAGGTCCGGCCAGTGCTCAAGGTGTACGCGGTGCAGAGTCAAGGGGCGAGTGCACAGCATGATGCGTGGCACGACGGCGACGTGCGGAGCGGTGCGCCGGTGCAGACGTTCGCCGATGGGATTGCGACCGGGTCGACGTACGACCTCACCTTCGGGACGTTGCGTGCGGGGCTCGCCGACTTCGTGCTGTCGAGCGACAACATGATTGCGCAGGCCGTGCGAGATTTGTGGAGAACCACGCACAATCTGGCGGAAGGCTCTGGCGCTACGGGGCTGGCGGGATTGCGGCTCTTGGCGCCGCAGCTTGCCGGTCAGCGTGTGGGGATCGTGATGTGCGGCGGCAATCTCGATACGCAGCGGGCGGCGGTGATTTTGGGGGGCGGGACGCCGGGAGTGTAGTCGAACCCGTTACGCCCTTGGGTGCGCCTGCCGGTACACCTTCTTGAGCCGCTCCACGCTCGTGTGCGTGTAGATCTGCGTCGTGCTGATGCTCGCGTGTCCCAACAGCTCCTGCACCGCGCGCAGGTCGGCGCCGCCGTCGACCAGGTGCGTGGCGAAGGTGTGCCGCAACGAGTGCGTGGTGAGATCGGCGCCTTCACCCACGGCATCGAGCAACGACACCATGGCGTGCTGCACCGCGCGCGTGCTGATGCGCGTGCCGCGCTCGCTCAGAAACACCGCCCCGCGGGCGAGACGGCCAGCCTTTGCGCCACCCAGCTTGAGCAACAGCGCATCGCGTTTGACCAGGTAATTGCGAAGCGCACGTTGCGCGTGGTCACCCAGCGGCACGATGCGTTCTTTGCGCCCCTTGCCCCGCACCTTCACCTGTTGCGACACGAGATCGAGGTCGGGCAAATCGATGCCGCACAGCTCCGACAACCGCAGCCCGCTCGAATAGAACAGCTCGAGCATGGCCAGATTGCGTACGTCGGTGAAGTCGAGACTCTGCGCACGCGTGGTGGCGTGCTGCATGAGCGTGTCCGCCTGCTGCCGGTCGAGATACGCTGGCAATGTGCGCGGCAAGCGCGGCGAGCCCACAGCGCGCGCGGGATTGATGTCGACCCGCTCGTCGCGGTGCATCCAGCGGTAAAAGCTGCGCACCGCCGACAGCTGACGCGCGAGGCTCCGCTTGGCGAGCCCACGCCGCGTGAGATGCGCCATGTAGCCGCGGATGCTGGTGCGCGAGAGCTCGTTCCAGTCCCAGCCGCCAATGCCGTGCGTGTGGGCGAGCCAGGTGGAGAACTCCGTGAGATCGCGCGTGTAGGCAGACACGGTGTTCGCCGAGAGGTCGCGCTCCTTGGCGAGATGGGTGAGAAACTCCCCAATCTCGGTGGGCAGCGGCGTGGCCTCCGGCGTATCGCTCATTACGCCAGCGACGCCACCGCCGTCAGCCCGTGCTCGTCGCGCCAGGCCTGCATGACCGACAGCCCACGCTCGGCGAAGAGCTCGCGCTTTTTGGTTTTGTCCTTGAGCACCTTGGCCGGCACGCCTTCGAGATCGTCGAGCAATCCGAAGTTGGCGTTCATGGGCTGGAAGTGCTTGGGGTCGGCCTCGCGCAGATAGCGATAGAGCGCCCCCATCATGGTGGTGGGCGGCGGCACCACCGGCTCGTCACCGCGCAGCATGCGCGAAAGATTGATACCGGCGAGCAGCCCGGTGGCGCTGCTTTCGGTGTATCCCTCGACACCGGTGATCTGCCCCGCGAAGAGCGTGGTGGGCGCGTCGCGCAGCGCGAGATGCGGCGACAGCGCCGCCGGCGCGTTCACGTAGGAGTTGCGGTGAATGCTGCCGAAGCGCAAGAACTCGGCGTCGGCGAGCCCCGGAATCATGCGGAACACACGCGCCTGCTCGGGAATACGCAGCCGAGTCTGAAAACCCACGAGGTTCCACATGCGTCCGGCGCGATCTTCCTGGCGCAGCTGCACCACGGCGTGGGGGCGCGTGCTGCTGCGCGGGTCCTGCAACCCGATGGGCTTCATGGGGCCAAAGCGCAGCGACTCACGGCCACGACGCGCCATCTCCTCGACGGGCATACACCCTTCGAAATACGGCACGCGGTCGAATTCGTGCGCCGTGAACTGATCGGCGGTGGTGAGCGCGTCGATGAACGCTTCGTACTCGTCCTTGGTAAAGGCGCAGTTGAGATACGCCCCGTCTTCGCCGGCCCCTTCCATCGTTTCCTTGCCCCAGCGCGAGGCACGGAAGGCCATGTCCTGATTGATGGATTCCAGCGACACCACCGGCGCGATGGCGTCGTAGAACGCCAGCGACTCCACGCCCAGACGCGTCCGGATGCGCGCGGCGAACGCATCGCTCGTGAGCGGGCCGGTGGCAATGATTCCCACCTCGGGGAGCTCCGTCACTTCGTCGCGCGACACCGTGATACGCGGGTGCGCCTGAATGCGATCGTGCACCCCCTGCGAAAAGATCACGCGGTCGACGGTGAGGGCACTCCCACCCGGTACCCGTGCGTCATCGGCACAGGTGAGAATGAGCGAGCCCAGCGTGCGCATTTCCGCCTTGAGCAAGCCGTGCGCGTTGGAGGGCTCAGTGCTCTTGAACGTATTGGAGCAGACGAGCTCGCCCAGCGTGTCGGTGCGGTGCGCCGCCGTACCGCGCACGCCCCGCATTTCGTGAATGACAACGTCGTGCCCGCGTTCGGCGAGCTGCCACGCCGCTTCGCTCCCCGCGAGCCCACCGCCGACCACATGGACCGTGCCCAGAGCGCTCACGCCACCTCAGCCACGTCGGCGGTTTCCTCCGGCGATGCGACATCCCACTCGTTCGTGCATTTGAGGCACTTCCGGAAGGTGCCGCGCGTCTTGTTGCTCTTGGCTTCGGCGCCCACGTATCCACACTCCGGGCACACCTCGGCAATGGGCTTGTCCCACACGACGAAGTCGCAGTTGGGGTAATTCTCGCATCCGTAGAACGCCTTGCCGCGTTTCTTGGAGCGACGCTCGGCGATTTCCCCCCCGTCCTTGGGACACTGCACGCCGGTGGGCATGCTGCGCGTGCCGCGACACTTGGGGAACTTGCTGCACCCCAGGAAGTCGCCGGACCGTCCATGGCGGATGACCATGGGTTCGCCGCACTCCTGACACCGGTACTTCGTGAGCTCGGCCGGCTTTTTCTCACCTTTGATGGGGCGCGTGTACTTGCAGACCTTGGGGTGATTTTCGCACGCCACGAACGGCCCGAAGAAGCCCCCCTTGGCCACGAGCTTGCCGCCGCACTCGGGACACTTTTCCGTGGCGAGGGCCGACAAGTCATAGGCTTCGCCGATGAGCACGTCGAGGTCGTTGTCGTTGAGGGTGCGCTGGAACGGTGTCCAGAAATCGCTCATGGCGTGCACCCAGTCGATCTCGCCGTCGGCGATCTTGTCCAGCTCGTCTTCCATGAGGGCGGTGAAGTCCACGTTGAAGATCTGCGGGAACTTCTTGACCATCACCTTCTCCACCGTTTCGCCCAGAGGCGTTGGGAAGAAGCGGCGCTGCTCCAGCGACACGTAGCGGCGCTCGGCGAGCACCGAGATGATGCTGGCGTAGGTGGACGGACGCCCGATGCGTCGCTCCTCCAGCTCCTTGACGAGCGACGCCTCGGAGAAACGGGCCGGCGGCTCGGTGAAGTGCTGGCGCGGCGCAATGGCACGCACGCCCGCCACGTCCCCGTTCGAGAGCGGCGGGAGCGATTGCTCGTCTTCCAGCGGCGTCACATCCCCGTCCTCATGCCCCTCGCGATATACGGCGAGGAAGCCCGCAAACTTCATGACGGAGCCCGAGCTGCGGAACAGGTACTGCCGTTCGCGGGCGATGAGGAAATCGATGATGGTGGTATCAAAGACGGCGGGCGCCATCTGCGATGCCATGAAGCGCTGCCACACCAACTGATACAGCTTGAACTGATCGGCCGTCAGATACGCCCGCACGTCCTCCGGGCGTTTCGCGGGATCGGTGGGGCGGATGCCCTCGTGCGCATCCTGCGCATCGGCCTTCTTGCTTGGGTACAGGCGCGGCGCGTCCGCGAGGTAGGCGTCACCATACACCGATCGAAGGACATCGCGCGCGACCTGGACCGACGCCTCGGAGAGGCGGGTGGAGTCGGTTCGCATATAGGTGATGAGACCGACGGCGCCCTCCGCCCCGAGATCGATGCCTTCGTACAGGTCCTGCGCCAGCCGCATGGTGCGCTTGCTGCCGAAACCGAGTTTTTTCGCGGCTTCCTGCTGCAGCGTGCTGGTGATGAACGGCGCCGACGGATTGCGCTTCCGTTCGGCCCGTTTGAGGTCGGTCACGGCGAATTCGCGCACGCCATTCAGATCGCGCATGATGGCGTTGGCCGCCGCCTGATCGGGGATCGTCGCGGCGAAGTTGTTCTTCTCGTCGGGCTTGCCAACCGTCACGCCATCGAGCTGGTGCAGGCGTGCGGTGAAGAGCTGTCCTTGGTGGGCGAGGTCGGCCGAGACGGACCAGTACTCCTGCGGCACGAATGCGCGGATTTCCCGTTCGCGCTCGACGATGAGGCGGAGTGCTACTGTTTGCACGCGGCCGGCGCTCAGCCCCTTCTTGACGGTCTTCCAGAGCACCGGGCTGGCCTTGTAACCCACCAGACGATCGAGCACACGCCGCGCCTGCTGGGCCTCGACCTTCTTGTTGTCGATGTCCATTGGCTCGGCCATCGAGTGCTGCACTGCATCCTTGGTGATCTCGTGGAACTTCACGCGGCGGATGGGCGCCGAGACGGCGTGCCGCTTGGGCTGCGTGAAGTACTGTTCGACGTGCCAACCGATGGCTTCGCCTTCGCGATCAGGGTCGGTGGCGATGAAGATCTCGCGTGCGCCTTTCGCGATCTTTTTCAGATCCGTAAGGATGTCTTCCTTTCCTTCGATCGTGACATACTCGGGGGCGAAGCCGTGATCGATATCGATACCGAGCTTCTTGGCGGGTAAGTCGCGGACGTGGCCGACGGTGGCGCGCACGGTGTAGCCGCGCCCCAGATACTTGCCGATGGTCTTGGCCTTGGCCGGTGACTCGACGATGACGAGTGACGTCCCGCCGGAGGGGGCCGGTTCGAGCTCGTCTTCGATCTCGAGGGGCGCGGCTTTGCGGGCCGTCACTTTTTTCCCCACGCTTTTCTTGACCGCCGCCTTCTTGGCGGGGGCTTTCTTTGCGGCCGTTTTGGACGCGGACTTGGCCGCGACCTTCTTGGCCGTCTTGGTTGCTGCCTTTCTTGTTGGCATCAGCTCAGTGAATCAGGGGACGCTCGCCGCCCATGGCGCCATCATCGAGCCCGACGTCGTCCGCCAAGGCGCGGACGTCCGCCAGTGTGATGCGGCCGTCAACATGGACGAGGGCACGCTCCACCAGGAGTTCGAAGTCGTTCAGAGTCAGGGCGCCTGAGTGGGATAACATGAGGAGATATCCCCAGGCGTCCGTGGAAAACCGGCCGCGTTCGTGTGGTCCCTGCACCCGGAGGGATGGCACCCGCTCGCTGTCGGCACCGTTCCATGCAGGCGACGGTTCATTATCGCGGTAGAGCAACGAAAGAATCTCACCGATTTGTCGCCGGTCGTACCCTTTTGCCGAAAGGTACGCTTCCACCTCCACCACGTCCGTGTCGGCGGCGAACCGTTCCCGCAACTCGTTCAAGACCGGCGTCCAGTGATCGTCCATTTCCTAACCTATCCTCGGCGTCCCCCCGTGGGCAAGCGCCACGATGCAATCTGTAACCTGTTGTGATGTAAGAACTTCGACATCAACCGCCAAGTCGGCGCTATTATAAAGGGCTCTTCGGGCCTCCCAGAGCTGGCGCATTCGGGCCGGTGGATCGGCATGCAGCAACAGCGGCCGGACGATACGGGATCGGGCAATTCGACGCATCGCTTCGTCGGGAGAAACGCGCAGGTGAGCGATTCGTCCTGGTGGCCTGAGCAATTCGATGACGCCGGCGCTGGTCACCCAGCCGCCGCCGGGGGCCAACACCATTGGTGGTTCGGCCGCAAGCTCTTGCGTGAGAGAGACTTCCAGCTCACGGAACGCGAGTTCTCCCTGCTCGGCGAAGAATCGCGAGACCGACCGGCCTACGCGGCGTTCAATCTCCACGTCGAAGTCGAGAAAGGGGCGCCCCAACCGTTTGGCGACCACCCGTCCGATGGTGGACTTCCCGGCGCCTGGGAGCCCCACCAGCACGAGATGTCCGTCGATTTGGGGACTGACTGGGGTCATGAGCTGGGGCGGCGCTGGCGGGGGCTGGAGCGGCGGTAACGGTCAGCGTTCGAGGCGTTCGTCGAGCCGCGCGAGGTATGCGGCAAGGTTGCGCTGCGTTTCCGGAAGCGAATCACCACCGAACTTCTCGAGCAGCGCGTCCGCCAGCACATACGCGGCCATCGCTTCGGCGATGACGCCCATGGCGGGGACGGCCGTGACGTCGCTCCGTTCGGCGACGGCCTGCGCTGCCTGCCCGGTCGCCAGGTCGACGGTGCCGAGCGGGCGCATGAGCGTGGCGATGGGCTTCATGGCGACGCGAATGACGAGTGCTTCGCCGGTGGTCATACCGCCTTCGGTACCACCGGCGCGGTTCGTGCGGCGACGCACATGCCCGGCCCGCGTGCGTCCGGGTGCGGCCTCGATTGCGTCGTGGACATCGGCGCCCATGCGGCGCGCCGTTTCGAAACCCAGTCCGATTTCGACGCCTTTGACGGCCGGGATGGAAAGCATCGCCTGGCCCAGCCGTCCGTCAATGCGCTTGTCCCAGGACACGTGCGACCCGAGCCCCACCGGGAGCCCGGTGACGACGACTTCACAGATCCCGCCCAGCGTGTTGCCCGCGTTCTTGGCGGCATCGATGCGTTCGATCATCAGGGCTTCGGCGACGGGATCGAGCGTGCGCACCGGAGACGCGTCGGATGCCGCGTTGAGGTCGTCGGGGAGGGGGTCGGGACGTGTCGCGTCGACGCCGCCCAAATGCACCAGATGGGAACCCACGCGCACACCGACCTCGCGCAGGAGCACGCGGCAGATGGCGCCGGCGGCCACGCGCGCGGTCGTCTCGCGCGCGGACGCACGTTCGAGAATATCACGCGCGTCGCTGCGGTCGTACTTGAGCATGCCGGTGAGGTCGGCGTGTCCCGGTCGCACCCGCGTGACCGGTCGCTTGCGCGGGCCATCGACGTCGGTGTCGCGAGGGGCGGGGTCCATGATCTCCTGCCAGTGCTTCCAGTCGCTGTTGCGAATGAGCATGGAGATGGGCGAGCCGAGCGTCTCGCCCGCCCGCACGCCGGAGAGGAACTCGATGCGATCGGTTTCGATCTGCATGCGGCGACCGCGCCCATAGCCCCGCTGACGTCGCGCGAGTTCGTCGTCGACGTCGACCGCGAGCAGCGGCACACCGGCCGGCATTCCTTCGAGCAGCGAGACGAGCGCGGGGCCGTGTGACTCGCCGGCGGTGGTGAATCTGAGAGCCATGGGGGCAAGCTACCCGACGCACCCGCCCTGCGGAACTGAGACGAGGAAGGGCAGACGAGAGACGGTCGGATGCCGAGATGCGTGGTGAGACGATCGAGGTGAGATGGATCTCGCCGCTCTCACCTCGATATCCATTGCCGATCGCGACTCTCAACCCTCTCACATCACCGTCGGCCGTCGGTAGTCTCCATCGGCCATCTCCCCTCTCGAGCGGGCGAAACACGAAAGACGGGCCCCGAGGGGCCCGTCCCTGTGTCCCCCTCTCGACTTGCCGTTACTGGCAGGTCGTCGAGAAGTTGTCCGGCAGCGCGACCAGCGTGACACCGCGCAGCGTGGCGCCGACCAGCACCAGCTGTCCGTTGGGACGGACCAGCGAGCGTACCGGGCCGATGATCGGATCGCGAATGGGGATCGTGGCGATCCTGCGGTAGCAGTACGTGTCGAACACGTCGATGACCGGCTCGCTCGACGCCACGAACGCGAGTCGCGTCCGAAGCGGGGACGAGTTGGCACCCGTGTTGAGCGGGTGGAAGTCCAGCCCGCCGCCACTCGGCCGGCTCTGCAGAATACCCTGCAGGCGCAACGTGCTGTCGAACAGGTAGGTCGAGTCGCCCTTCACCGCGCTGAGTTCACCGTCGAAGTTGATGCCGACACCCTGCACGCGGGCGAAGGTGTTCGAGATGAAGTCCGTCACGTCGATCGGGCGCGACACCCCGCGATCGATGACCGGCAGCGGGGGCGTCGTTTCGAACCCTCGCGTGACGTCGTACATCAGGGCGCGGCTGCCGTTTACGGGCCCGCCTTCGCCGAAGATGGCGCGACGGAAGTTGCCGGAGTTGCGGACGAACGTGGTATCTCGGAAGGCCAACTGATCGATGCGGATCACGATCGAGTAGCTGAACGTCGACCCGTCCGGACGCGTGATCAGCTGACGAGCTGGCACCAGGATGGAGTCGGCGCCCACGCCGTTGGCGGCGAAGCGCTCGATTTCCAGCGTGTCGGAGCGGTTCTGCGTCTGCCCCATGGCCTGTTCGAAGAAGAAGTGCGACGACCGATTCTGCAGATTCTCCCAGCGAATCGTCCCCTGGTTCGGGAACGGTAGGCTCTGGCCCGGCGTCGGCGTGGTCGAGTAGACAAGCACCACGTCCCCACAGGCGCTGCCGGCGGTCAACGGTCCCGTACAGGTCGTTCCAATGAACTGCGGGCGATCGCTGAAGTCGTAGGCCGTGCGCTGCGTGATGATCTGATCGGTGTTCGCCGCCCGAGTGCTCGTGACGGAGTACACCATGATGTTCGGCAGCGGATACCGGTAGACTTCGCGGCCGGTGGAACCGGCGTTGAGGTTCACGTAACTGATGTTCGTACCACCCGAATTGGCTACCAGCAGCGTGTCGCCCATGGCACCGTCGCGATTACGCGGCCAGGCCGCGATCCCCCACGGGCGCGAGCCCACGGCGATCGGGGCACGGAACGTCGTGTCGGCCATGTTGAACACTTCGAGCCAGTTCCGCTCGATGTTGCTGAGATAGAGGCGATCGGTGCTCGGCACATAGAGCGCATCGGCCACCTGACCGCCACCCGGAAGCGGGTTCGTATAGCCCGCCACCACCTGCACCGTGTCGGTGCGCAGCAGGCCCGACGCGAAGCGAGCGGCGTCGCGGCGTCCGTTGGAATTGCGGGCAAAGCCGGCGACGGTCACGGGCGCCGGGAACGAGGTTACCGGAATCCGCGAGCGGAAGGTTCGCACCAAGGTCGAGAACCTGCCGGTGGAGCTGACGGAGTCGGCCACGATCAACTGACCGGCGAGCGTGCGCACCTCGTAGCCGATCGTCGAGATACCGACGGGATCGGTCGCTTCGACGAAAATCGTGTCACTCACTTCGACGCGCGGGGCAACCCCGGTGCGCAGCACCGGACGGGTGTCCGCGTTGGCCGGGCTCTGCACCGCGTACGAGACGGGCGTACCGAGCACGCGCTGGTTGAGCGAATCGGTGATGAACGGCGTGACGCGAATTGCCACGCCGGTGACCGAATCGGGAATCGTGAGCGTGTCCAGCACCGCAATCGAGTCCCGAAGCGGCGTCGAGTACGTCAGTGAATCGCGGTAGTTGTACGCACCGGTGATCTGATAGCCGATCGTGCGCACCTTGAAGCGTGCCCTACCCGACAGCGACAGCACCGCGTCCTTTCCACTCACCACCGGCGAATTGGCCGCGGGACTGGTTATGACCGCTTGCGGCGGCTCGAGGTTGCCCACTGTGAGCGCGACCAGGGCCGTGTCGGATACGTTGCCGGCGCCGTCGGTGGCCACGGTACGGGCGCTGACCGTAGCGCCAAGTGGCGCGTTGCTCGGCACCTTCACGTTGACGGCCAGCGTGAGCGACGTGACGGCCGCCGTCATGACCGTATCGTACTGCGCGGTAATCCCGCCGGCGAGCAGCAGACGGATCCGCTTGAGGCCGACGTTGTCGGCCGCGTTGATCGTGACCGAGAGCAGCGTGTCGGCAACCACGTTGCCCCTGGCGATCGTGACGCGCGGCTTCACCGTGTCGGCGAAGGGCGGGTCGATGACTTCGTCGCCGCTGCAGGCGCCGAGAGCCACCGCCGCCACCAACGCGGCCGTGACTCGGCGCTTGCGCGACCGGGATGCGAAGAAAGTGGAGTGCATGAGTGATTGATCCTTGGTGCCTTAGCGGCCCGGCGGCGGCGTAACGCCTTCGTCCAGGATGTGGGGCGTGACCAGGATGAGCAGGTCGCGCTTGGTCTCGTTCTTGGTGTTCTGCGAGAAGAGCTTGCCGATGAACGGGAGGTTCATGAGCACCGGGATGCCACTGCGGAAGCGCGTCGTTTCCGTCACCGTCAGACCACCGATGACCGCAGCCTCGCCGTCCGCCACCAGGACCTGCGACTCGGCACGCTGCCGGTTGAAGATGACGCCCACGTCGGTCTGCGAGACCTCAGCGCTCGAGTTCTCCGCCTTGATGTTCATGAGGACCATCTTGTTGTTCGTGATCTGCGGCGTCACCGAGAGCTTGATACCGGCCTCTTCCTTCGACACTGCGGCGCGGGGGAAGAACGCGGCCGCGTTCGGCGCCTGCGCGCCGCCGCCGCCACCAGCACCGCCACCGCCA